>Ga0137409_10003366_pt1 | contig 16969 bp, 16 predicted proteins | sample CZODoug1_16funga_FD_122059 | JGI IMG/M metagenome (GOLD analysis project Ga0137409, IMG submission 122059) | Vadose zone soil fungal communities from Angelo Coast Range Reserve, California, USA - CZODoug1_16fungal (Hybrid Assembly) | ecosystem: Environmental > Terrestrial > Soil > Vadose zone... | reverse complement strand
TCTCCCGCGTAGGGTTCCTCGACGAAGACGTCGACCGCAGCCGAGAAGTTGATTCTGGCGCGAAGGGCTGCCGCAAGCGCCGCTTCGTCGATGAGTCCGCCTCGAGCCGTATTGATGAGAATGGCATCGGGCTTCATCATTGCGAGCTGCCGTTCGCCGATCATGTTACGCGTCTGCGGCGTCAGCGGCACATGGAGAGTAATGATGTCAGCCTCACGAAAAATCGTCTCCCGATCGGTCCAGACACCATGGTTCGATCGCGCAAAATCCTCGTCGATATTCAGATCGTTGAGCAGTATACGCGCTGGACTGAAGCCCCGAAGATGCTCAACGACGCGGCGGCCGACCCTTCCGACGCCGATCACGCCCACGGTAAGCAAGCCGAGTCGGCGTCCGACCCATCGATGCCATTCCCCGCGCCGCATGCCGCGGTCGGCATTTGCAGTGCGCCGCAGCAGCGCGAGCATCTGTCCCATCGTAAATTCGGCCACCGCGGCTGCCGGGGCATCCGGCGTGTACGTGACTGCGATGCCCCGCTCGCGCGTGGCGGCCAATGGCACGTTATCGAGACCGATTCCGATACGCGCAATCAAGCGGAGATTGGGCGCTGCATCGAGCACAGCCTCCGTTATCGGATCGGTTGCCGCGATCACCACCTCATATGGTCCGATTATTCCCGCCAGTTCTTCTGCGCGAAGACGGCGGCCGTACGGATTGATGACGTAGCTGAGGTGTTCCTGCTCGAGCAGGCGGATCGGGTCCGGATCAGTTTGGCCGAACGACACTGCTGTTATGAGCACCTTGTCCATTGCGTGCTTCATAACAGTGAAGCACAGAGGACACGACGGTGTCGACCTGGGCTTCGGAAAGAGATGGATAGAGCGGGAGCGTCAGTTCGCGCGAGGCGAACTCTTCTGTGACCGGCAGGTGAATCTCCTCCGGCCATGTCTTCCGGAATGCGGTGAAATGGTGAATCGGACCGTAATGGATGCTGGTCTGAATGCCTTCCGCCTTTAATAGTTCCCCCATCGAGTCACGCTCGTCCTGGCTGGCGAAAAGAACCGGGTAGATGTGATACGAAGGTTCCTTGAGCTCGTGAACCGACGCGAACGGCAGAATCAGGTCCAGATGGGCTTCTGCGAATCGCTCGTTGTACTGGTGAACCAGTGCTGCTCGTCGCCGGTTGAAGACCTGGAGTTTCTCGAGTTGTGCCAGACCCAGAGCGGCGCGAATGTCGTCGAACCGAAAGTTATAGCCGAATTCTAACACATCGTATTGAGAAGGCCGGCCCTTGTCGCGGTCCCAGCTCGTGACTGTCATTCCATGCGATCGCAGCAACCGCATGCGGCGCGCCAGCTCCGGATCGCTGGTCGTGATCATGCCGCCCTCGCCGGTGGTGATGTTTTTGTTGCCGAAAAAGCTGAAGCAGCCGGCTTCTCCAAAGCTTCCGCAGCTTTGCCCGGCGAATCGCGCGCCCGGGGAGTGCGCGGCGTCTTCCACGAGGAAGAGCGTATTGGATTTCGCCAATGCCGAAAGCTGATCCATGTCCGCCGGAATGCCGGCGTAGTGGACAGGAAGAATAGCCTTCGTTCGCGCAGTGATCTTCGAGGCGGCATCCGCGGGATCCATTGTTGGATTCTCGAGACTGCAGATGTCCACCAGAACCGGCTTCGCGCCGCAATGGAGAACGGCTGCGGCAGTCGCAACGAAAGTCATCGAAGGACACAGTACTTCGTCGCCGGGGCCAATACCTAGCGCCTTCAAGGCGAGGAACAGGGCAGCCGTTCCATTTGAAACAGCAATGGCGTCCGATGTTCCGCTCAGGTCGGCAAAGGCTTTTTCGAAGGCCTCGGTACGAGGCCCAGCCGTGATCCACGCCGAGTCGAGCGTGTTGAGAACTCCTTCGAGTTCCCGTTCGTCAAATTCGAGTTCCGACAGTCGCGCTTTCCACATGGGTTTTGAAGAGGGTTTGTTGCATTTCAGGAAAATCGTCGTTTGCCCGCTGGTAATCGTCGGGGCGTCCGATGTCCATCCAGTAAGCATCGCTTTCATAGGCCAGTACTTTTTGTTTATTCACGATCAGCCGCTGAACGAGATCGGGAAAATCAAACTTCTGGGAGCGCGGAATGTACTCGCGCACCGTTGGTGAAAAAACGTAAATGCCCATGCTGACCGTGTAGTCGAGACTGGGCTTTTCTTTGTACTGCGTGATCTGGCCGCCCGGAGCCGATTCCACGACGCCGAACGGCACGGTTTCGGTGCGGCGCTTCGTGCCAATGGTGGCGATGGCGCGGTTCTCGTAGTGGAAACGAACGATTCGAGAAAAATCCAAAGTGGTGAGCAGATCGCCATTCAAAACAAGCAGCGAGCGTTCATGCCGCGGCAACCGCGCAATCGGGCCTGCCGTACCGAGTGGTGTGGTCTCGTAGGCGTACTCGATTTCGACGCCCCAGTCCTGGCCTTCTTTGAAGTAGGCCTGGATCAATCCGGCCAGATGGCCCACGGCCAAGGTGATGCGGCGGAATCCCTGGCTCGCGAGCTGCCGGAGCAGGATATCGAGAATCGGATACTCGCCTACGGGCATCAGGGGCTTAGGCAATGACGTCGTATACGGCATCAGTCGCGTGCCTTTGCCTCCCGCCAGAATCACGACGGGCGTTTGCTCACAAAGTATCTGCAGAGGTGATGGTTTGTTCATAGATCACTCAGGATTTTCAAAATTTTGGCAGCGCCTGGAGGCTTCAGGCCGACTTTCTGACGCGGCGCGCCTTAACTTCTGTATTTCCGTGGTCCAATCTGACCCTCCGGTATGACTAAGGCAAACAGGGGTCCTAACTGGGGCCAACGCGGGCTAAAGCCCGCGACTACATTTGAAGCCGCGGTCCCGGCGATTCCCCAAAATGCGGTCCCGGTTCCCAAATGTAGTCGCGGGCTTTAGCCCGCGTTTACTCAGGGATCTTCTTCGAGGCCCAGGAGGCTTCGGGCCGGCCGAGCAGGATGCCTTCGTAGGGTTCGGTGGGTTGAAAGTTCCGATATTTGTTGACGATCTCGAGCGCCTGGCGTTCATGGCGCTGACTTTCGGCGATGTTTCCCAACTGGCGATACCAGGCTGCGAACTGCAGGTAACCGGGAACATAATTCGGTTCGTATTCGATGGCTCTGTGGAGCTCCTCGAAAGCTCGCTCATGCTCTCCGATCTCAAAATAAGCTATGGCGAGGTTCTTCCGGGGAAACGGGACGAAAGGATCGACCGCCAGAAGTTTTCTGTCGTTGTCGATGATGAGCTGGTGTATTTCCCGGTCCTGCGCGGGATTTCCGGTAAACGATCGAATGAGCACGGTCTCCATGTGAATGTAGGGATTGACCGCAAGCGGATCCGAAGCGATCGCCCGGGCGAAGTACTTTGCGGCGGCCGGAAGGGGGTCTCGGGTCTTCGTATCCGCGGACCGTTGCAAATACACCATTCCCAGGTTATCGAGGAACACTGGCCCGTCGGGCCTGATTGCAACGGCACGAAGGTGGTTTCGTTCAGCCGTCGCAATGTCGCCTTTCTCGAAAGCCTTGTGACCGATGTCGTTGTAGTAGAGGCCGATCGAAGGAAGAACCGTGGAATGGACATAGACGGCCACGACAAGAAGCGAGAAGCCGGCACCGAGCACGTACGCGCCAATGTGGCCGCCAATGTAGGCGCCGGCTTTAGCCGGCGCGCGGTCCGAACGCCGGCTAAGGCCGGCGCCTGCAAGCGGCAAGAGATCCGAAAGTGAAAGCACGACCAGTCCTGAAGTCATCACCGGAATCGTCCAGCAGTTGTCCACGAGCGCATGAGCGCCCAGCCCGACGGTTACAAGAATCGCCGCCTCTTGAAAAGAGCGGAATTCGGGCCAGGTGGTTTTGGAACGCTTCCACGCCAGAAAGACCAGGTAGCCAAACAGGGACAGCAGCAACAGCGTGGCCGGAATTCCCATTTCAGCGAAATACTGGAGATACTCAGAATGCGCGATTCCGGCGCGTTTCAAATACCGGGCCACCACTCCCTGGACTGGAAACGCGAAGCGCTTCGAGGCGTTCATAAACTGCCCGAAGCCGACGCCAAGAATCGGATTCTCCGCAATAACCTTTACCGCATCCATCCAGATTGTTGTGCGCGCATAGTTGTATGGGTCGCTTTCGCCTCGATCCACGAATTTGCGAATCAGGTACGGGCTGGCGACCAGCATCGTCACCAGACCCGCCAGGGCGATCAACATCCACACATGGCGAGGAATGCGGCTTCCGCCGCGGATCGCCGCTACAAGCACGACCAGGCCGGCCGCAAGGACTCCGCCACGCGAATCCGTCTGCGTAATGCCGAACAGCAGGAACACCGCCGACGCTCCAGCGGCGATTCTCCACGCGGGCCGTGTTCCAAATACAGCCACGGCGAGACTGGCGGCCGTTCCAGTGAGCATGAATGTTGCAAAATAATTCGGGTTGTTGGAGAAGCTTGCCACCGGGCGGTGGTTTGTCACAAGGCCTGCGATCAGATAGATGATGTTTCCGGCCACCACGATGCCCAGCAAAAGTTCTTTCCATTGCGCGGACTGATATTTGTTGTAATGGGCCAGCGCCAGAAATCCGGCAATGAAAAACGCAAGCCGGTACCAGAGAAACAACCCCTCGAAGTGGGACCCCTGGATTCTGGAAACAGAGATTAGAGCCAGAAAAAGAGCGAGCCCCAACAGCGTGAGAAAGACGCGCGAGATCCGGAGATCCTGACGCCAGGAACCGATTCCGCAAAGAATGGTGATGGCCAGTAACAGACTTCGATAAACGAGGACGACGACTGGCGCGGCGCCGCTTTCAATCGGCGTAACCAGGACAAGTGCCAGGACGCAAATCGTAATGGCAAGTTGCAGCCGGCTTTCAATTCCCAGTGTTTTAAGCACTGATTTCAGTCTAGCACCAGGTCTGAAGTTCGGTCCGGCATGACGTGGTTCAGCACTCGTGATGACGGAATTTGTCAGTTTTCGCCCTCCGGCACTTGCCTAAGTTCCAATGTTCCTGTGGCTTGCAAGATGGATGACCACTTGCATTCTACTCCTGTGGTTGATGGCCGGCTCGCGCCAGACCATCACAATGTATATATCAGGGAGGGTAAGAAGGTAATGAAGAGTAATCGAGGTTTTTCACTGTTGGAACTTTTGATCGTCGTGGCGATCATTCTGATCATCGCAACGATCGCGATTCCGAGTCTGCTGCGATCGCGCCAGGCTGCCAATGAATCGTCGGCTGTTGCAAACGTTCGAACGATCAACACTGCAGAAGTTACGTACCTGTCGTCCGCCGGCGGTAACTACGGTGGCGTTCCGGAGCTGGTTACGGCTGGACTGCTGGATTCACGGTTCACCGGCGCTGTTTCGGGATACGCCTTCAGCGTGACAGCCGCTAATTCGAACTACACCGTTAACGCCGAACCGAAGACGACCAACACCGGCAGGTTCGGTTACATGAGCGGTCCGGACGCCGTGGTTCGCTACGCCACCTACACATCCGCCAATTGCAGTCCCTGCTATCCGGCCACCGCGACGCCGGCCGGCAGCGTGGGTGCACCGGTTCAGTAAACCAACAAGCCTTGTGGCGGCGGCATGCATGCGCCGCCACAGGCAACCATTAAAACTATGAAAGCCAACGACGGATTTTCACTGCTCGAACTACTGATTGTGGTGGCAATCATTCTGATCATCGCAACCATCGGGATTCCCAGCCTGCTGCGGTCCCGTCAGGCTGCGAACGAATCGGCGGCCGTCGCGAATCTTCGAAACCTGAACTCAGCGGAGGTCGGTTATTCGTCAAGCCATACCGGACAGTACGGTGCAATCGACGACCTCGTGACCGCGGGACTCCTCGACAATCGATATCAGGGTTTGATGTCTGGATACCAAATGACGGTAGAGCTTTCCACGAATGCATTGGATTACACCGCAGCGGCGACAGCTCGTGGACCGAACGATGGCAGATTTGATTATTACAGCATCCCCGACTACGTCATCCGATACAGTACCGTTGCCGCTCGAGCACCAGCAAGCCTCTCCGGCGAACCCGTCCGTTAGACGCAGGCCCGCGCTGTGGGCGTTGGCCGCCTGCCTGCTGCTTGTCGCGCTGTGCTATGCGAACTCGATAACCAACGCGTTCATCCTCGACGACGTTCTGATCGTCGCAGCAAACGAACAGATCCGCAGCATCCAGCCGCTGCATTTCCTCTCCCGTTCATACTGGGGAGAACAAATCAATGGCTGGGTTTACCGGCCGCTGACCATATTTTCGTTCTCCGTCGAGTATTCGATCTGGCAGGCCTGGCCGCCCGGTTTCCGATTCACCAATCTGTTGCTGCATGCGCTGAACGGATGGCTCGTGTTCCTGCTCGTTCGAAGCATTTTCGGTTCGTTGCCCGCCGCGTGGGCTTCGGCCATCGTCTACGTTGTTCACCCGGCACATACGGAGGCCGTGGTGAGCATTGTCGGAAGGAGCGAACTGCTGGCCGCCTCGCTGTTCTTTTCCGCGTGGCTCGCATTTCGTAGCGGGCGCACGTGGCTGGCGGCAGCGGCGTACTTCCTGAGCCTGCTGGCGAAAGAGAACGCCATCACCCTTCCGGCTGTCATCGCGGTCGAAATGCTGTTGACCGAAGGCAGCCTTCGCAAGGTTCTGCTTTCGTGGCGGCGGTTTGCAGTTCTTGGTTCGGTCGCCGTCGTTTATCTCGCAATCCGCATCTATATACTTGGTCGCCTTGGACCGCCTTGGATGGGCCAGTACCTGCATGGCAGTCTGACCCTCACCGAACGCTGGATGACGTCCGGGCGTGTGTTTCTGCAGTACCTGCGGCTGATGTTCTGGCCCGTTGAAGTGACGGGCGATTATGACTTCAACACCATACCCGTCGCCGGTTTGCGGAATTGGGATGCATGGATCGGGTTGATGCTCGTTGCGGCCTGCCTTGTGACAGCGTTGTGGTCCGCCAGGAGGCGGCCGAAGCTCAGCCTGGGAATTCTCTTCGTCTTCGTGACGCTGTTGCCGGTTTCGAACTGGATCATGCCGATCGCTGTCCTGATGGCCGAGCGATTTCTTTACACGCCGATGTTTGGTTTCGCCCTCGTCGTCGGCGGATTCTGGGCATGGATTCCAGACAAGCGCATCCGACGGTTGACTGCATTGGGCGTTGTGGCGGTGGCTGCGGTTCTTTGTATTGGGCATAACTACATCTGGCAGGACAAGCTCTCGTATCACCGCAATCTGGTCCGGGTGTTTCCAGAGAATGCCAGGGGACGGCTCGGATACGGTTTCGCGCTGCTGACCATGGGAAAACCTGAGGATGCCCGGATGCAGTTCGAGGAAGGTCTTCGGATCATGCCGGACAGCGTTCCCCTGATCTTAGGTCTGGCCGCGGCAACGATGCGACTGGATCACAGTTGCGATCGGGTTCGTCCCATGGTCGCCAAAGCACTGTACGAGGATCCCACCCACAGTACGGCTCACTGGATCCTCGGGGACTGCTTCCGGCAAGACGGAAACAAAGAACTCGCTGAGAAGGCGTACAGTGAGGCGGTCCGGCTTACCGATTTTCCGGATCCCGAGCTCCTTTATTTTTGGGGCCGGTCCCTGGAAGACACGGGTCAGACTCAGAAAGCCATAAGCGTTTATCAGCGGGCCGCCTTAATCGATCCGACTAACCAGGATATAAAACTAAGGTTAAAGGTTCTCGGCAGTTCAAATCACTGATCACTCATGTCCAATGACTAATGAAATTGAGGATTGAAAACTGAACGGATTTCTCAATCCTCATTTTTGATTCCTCAAGTTAGTCTCCGTCTACTGTAGCGGCGGTCTATGACCGCCGGTATTTCGTTGATTCCGGAGAAACCGGCGCTCAATAGAGCGCCGCTACAGCTCGATTCACGCGCACCTTATCGAATCGGTGCGCTACGCGACTATAGCCTTCCCATTGATCTAATCAGTTCAACTGTCTTACTCTCAGAGATATGCGATTTTGCCTCGCCGTGTTCCTTGCGTTGCTGCAGGCTCCTGCGTCTTCCCCCAATCTCTCGACTCTCGTTGAAGGCGTCGAGCGCTCCTTCGCTCAAATGAAGGACTTCAGTGCGGATTTCATTCAAATTGAAGATTCTTTGAACCAAAAGCACCAGGAGTCGGGTCATTTATATCTGATGCGGTCACGGATGATGCGATGGGAGTACAAGAAACCCGAGGAGAAGCTATTCATTTCAAACGGTAAAACGGTGTACTTCTACGTACCGGCGGACCGGCAGGTAAGCAAAGACGCGGTTCGGGAGACTGTGGATGACCGGATTCCTTTGATGTTTCTGCTCGGCCGGTCCGATCTTCGCAAGGAATTTACGAAGTTTGAGCTGCTCTCCACCAGGCCGTTCCTGGAGGGAACAAAGGTGGTGCGAATGTATCCCCGAAGAAAGTCGGACCTGTCTGAAGTAGTCATGGAAGTCGATCCCGCGAATTTTTTGATTCGAAGGCTGCTGCTCGCTCACGCCGACGGCTCGCGAATGGAATTTATCTTCTCGAATATCCGCATCAATACCGGGCTCCGGGCGTCTATGTTTGAATTCAAGATCCCTCCCGGCGTCGAGGTTACTGAAGGGATCGCGCAGTAGGCGGTAATGCGGGCGTAATTCGGGGACAGACGTATAAATCACCTAATTAGCAAGTAAAGTCGGCTCGAATGCTAATTAGGTGATTTATACGTCTGTCCCCGAATTACGCCCGCATTACCGCCCCAGAAAATCCAATGGAATTCAATTGCAAATACGCCAAGCCATCGGGCGAAGTCGTGAAGGCGGTACTCGTTGGCCAGAATATGGACGAGGTCCAGCACCGGCTTCAGGAGCAAGGCTTCCTGCCCATGGCGATCCGGCCCCGCGGCTGGTCGATTTCGCTGCGGCGGCGCAAGCGGCAGGAGACGGTCAAGTCGGAAGATTTCATCATGTTCAACCAGCAGTTCGTGGCTTTGATCCGGGCCGGTTTGCCGATTCTGCGGGGACTCGACCTGCTCAAGGACCGGATCCGGAACCCGCTGTTGCAGCGGCACATCGCCGATGTTCGTGACCGCGTGCACTCTGGAGCGCTGCTTTCGGAGGCCATCCGGGTGCAGGGCATTTTCCCGACCGTGTACACGGCATCGGTCTTCGCCGGTGAACGCAGCGGAAATCTTGTCGAAGTCATCACAAGGTACATCCAATACGAGAAGACGATCCTGACGGTCCGGAAAAGATTTCTAAATTCATTGATCTATCCGGCTTTCCTGGTTGTCCTTGCAGTGGTGATGGTTGCGGTCATCATGACCTATGTCATCCCCCGCTTTGCCGAGTTGTATTCCGGGCTGGGCACGCAATTGCCGGTATCGACAAAGGTGCTGATCGCCATTTCGAACGCGATTCAGGGCCAGCTGGTACTGATCGTGCCCTTGCTTGTGGGCAGCATTGTCGCATTGAAGATCTGGTCCGGAACCAGAGGCGGACGCCACTGGATCGACGAGTTCAAGCTGAACGCGCCGGTCGTCGGCAATTTGTGGACGATGTTTTCCATGGCCCAGCTTTCGCGAACGCTGGCCACACTGCTGCAGGGTGGAATTCCGCTGGTTGCGGCGCTCGAAGTTGCGAAAGAAGCATCGGGCAACCGGGTGATCGGCGACTCGATCCGCAGCGCCATAACCCAGGTTCGGGAAGGGCAGTCCCTGTCCGATAGCCTGGAGCAGAGCGGGCATTTCCCGGATCTCGCTTTGGAAATGATGCGGGTTGGTGAACAAACCGGATCACTGCCCGAGATGCTGAATCACGTGGCCGACTTTTATGATGAGGATGTGGACCTCCGATCCACCGCTCTGTTGAGCTGGGTCGAGCCCATCATCCTGATCTTCGTCGCCGTGTTCATAGCGACGATCCTGATTTCGCTGTATATGCCGATATTCAGCATTCGTGGTTCGATGCAAACATGAAACAAATTACCGAAAGCAAAGAGAAAGATCGCGCCGCGGCGCAACAGCTCGCCCAGCGCTATCGTTACGAGTTCGTCGACCTGAAGGGTGCTCATATGGACCTGGAGTTATTCCATTCGATCCAGGTCGATCTGATGTTTCGTTATAACTTCGTCCCGCTGCGGGTGGAAGGACATGCGCTCGTCGTGGCGATGGCCGATCCGAGCGATCTCATCGTTATCGATGAAGTTTCCGCCCTCCTGGGCCGGCCGCTGATCATCAACGTCGCGCCGCTTTCCGAGATTCAGGACCTCCTGAAGAAATCGGAATCGTCCCAGCGAATGCTCGAGGAGGCTACCGAAGGCTTCAAGCTCGAAGTGATCCGCGAAAACGAATCCGGCGAAGAAACGATCACGATCGAGAAGATCACGCAGGAAGAGTCGAGTCCGATCATCCGTCTCGTCGATACGATCATCTTCACGGCACTCGAGCGCCGGGCGAGCGACATTCATATCGAAACGCGAGACACGGAAGTCGGCGTGAAATACCGGATCGACGGGTCGCTGGGCGAAGCCATGGCGCCTATCGCGAAGGAACATCACTCGACGATCATTTCGAGAATCAAAGTCATGTCCGAGCTCGACATCTCCGAGCGCCGCGTGCCGCAGGACGGCCGCTTCAAAACGAGATACAAAGGCCGCTCGATCGACTTTCGTGTCTCGATCATGCCATCGATTCACGGAGAGGATGCGGTCGTCCGTATCCTCGACAAGGAGACGATCAGCGAGAAGTTTCGAAACCTGAGTCTCGAGGTTGTCGGTTTCCTGGAAGAGGATCTCGTGAAGTTTCGCCGTTACATCAAGGAACCCTACGGAATGGTTCTGGTCACGGGTCCGACCGGAAGCGGCAAGACCACGACGCTTTACGCCGCCCTGATGGAGATCAAGAATGAAGAGGACAAGATCCTCACCATTGAGGACCCCGTTGAATACCAGATCCGCGGCATCACGCAAATTCCGGTAAACGAGAAGAAGGGGCTCACTTTCGCCCGCGGTCTCCGATCCATTCTGCGTCACGATCCGGACAAGATCATGGTCGGAGAAATCCGCGACGTTGAAACCGCACAGATTGCCATCCAGTCCGCGCTCACCGGCCACCTTGTGTTCACTACCGTCCACGCGAACAACGTCGTGGACGTTCTGGGCCGATTTCTGAACATGGGCGTCGATCCGTACAACTTCGTTTCGGCCCTCAACTGCATTCTGGCCCAGCGCCTGGTTCGGATGATCTGTTCGAACTGCAGAAAGCCGGTGCAGCATTCGGAGCAGACTTTGACGGAGTCCGGCTTAGATCTGGAGAAGTACAGGGACTTCGTGTTTTACGAAGGCGAAGGCTGCCTCGAGTGCAACGGAAGCGGCTTTCGCGGCCGGACGGCGATCCACGAACTGCTCGATCTTTCCGACCGCATTCGCGAAATGATCACCGAAAAGAGGCCCACATCCGAAATCAAGCGCGCCGCGCATGAAGAAGGCATGAGTTCCCTGCGTGAGTCCGCCCTCGAGAAAGTTTTCTCGGGAACAACAACGCTGAAAGAAATCAATAAGGTCACGTTCATTGAGTAAGACAGTCGTCGACAGAGTCCGCGAGGTATTCAGGCCACAGGCGCCCCTGTGGGCCTGCGAAGTCACGTCGAAGCACGTTATCGTTGCCGGGGTTAATAAGAAGCGCAACCAGATTGAGGGCAAGGTGGCGACCGATGTCACTCCGGGACCCGAAGGCCTGCGTGCCGGCGTGAGATACGCCTTGAGCAATGCAGGTTTCAAGGGCTCGGAGATCGGTGTCGTCGTTCCGGACGACACCGCCCGCATCGCATTTCTGACGGCCGAGAAGCTGTCCCGCGACCCCGAGGAACAGAAAACATTCATCCGCTGGAAATTGAAGAAGACAGTCCCTTTTGACGTGGACACCGCGCAGGTCGCATTTCGAGTGCTCGGTCCGCATCCGACAGGCACAGGAGTGGACTTGCTTGTGGCGCTTTCACCGCGGTCGATCGTCCAGGAATACGAAAATCTGTTCGATTCTCTGGGTATTCATGCCGGCATGGTTATGCCCTCGACCCTGGCAGCGTTGAATCTCTTCAACGTGCCGTCCGTTGATGCCTTGTTTTTGAAAATCGCCCCGGACTGCATCACGACGACCGTTTTTCAAAACCAGCGCATGGCGTTCTACCGGCGCATCGCAGAGACGGCGCTTTATGATGCGGTTTATCCAACGGTGATGTATTACCAGGACAAGCTTGGAGGCAAGGCGCTCGAACAATTGACCGTCTGCGGATACGAGACGGATATACGATTTTCACTGGTTGAGCTTCAGGAAAAGCTCGGGCTGTCCCCCGAGCGCCTGGACCCCAAAAGTGTCGATGACATTTTCAAACCGGTACTCGGGAGTGTGCACGTACTGTGGCAGAGTTTGATCTAAATCTATCGACGCGGCCTTTTCCCGCGTATCGCGTCATCAATCTGGCGATGTTGGTAGTCCTGGTGGTGCTGGCGCTCTTTTCCGTGTGGCAGGCGTCCGGTTTCGTACAGTTTTCTGCCAGGGCGCGATCCATCCGCAACGATGAACAAAGCGCGCGTGTAGAGGCCGAAGCCCTTGGAAAACACCTCACTGCACTGGAAAAAGGATTGGATCGGCCGGAAGCGGCAGCCAAACTGAATGAGATCGGATTTCTGAACTCGCTGATCGCTCGCAGAGAGCTGTCGTGGACGAAAATGTTCGCCACGCTCGAGCAGATGGTTCCCGAAAAGGTTCACCTCGTGAGTCTGAGCCCCGAGTTTCGTCCTGAAGGCGCAGTGATGCTGAGAATCCAGGTTCAGGGGAAGAGCGTCACCGACGTCAGTAACTTCGTCCATGCGCTCGAGCTCTCGCCGGTGTTTGCCGATATTAAGGTCTCGGTCGAACAAAAGCGCAGCACGGCCCCCGGTCAGGGCCCGAGCCCGAGCCAGGGCACGGAACACGATGTCAATCTGACCGCGAATTATTTTCCGCAGAAGGAATCCCGATGAAGCTCACATACCGGCGCCAGCGCCAACAATATTTGTTTGCGGGTCTTCTCGGGGTGTTCGCAGTCATCAACCTTCTGTTCTTCCTTATTCTGTACGCGCCCGCGCGTTCGGACTATTATCAGCTGCGGGACGCGATCGGGACGCTCCAGGGTGAAGTTTCGGCGCGGCAAAACGCCGTGGAAAGGCTCGAGAAATTGAATGCTCAGTTGGAGACATCCGGGCAGGATCGGCTCCGGCTGTACACCAGGCACTTCCTCGCCCGGGATATTGCTTATTCGCAAATACTTCCCAAGCTCGATTCGATGGCGCAGGAGGCCGGGGTAATATCCACGCGTAAAGGATTCACCATCGACGAGGCTCCTCAACACGGCCTGTATTCCGTTAAAATAACAGTACCGGTGACCGGTGGATACGCGAACGTTGTCCGGTTCATCAAAGAACTGGAAACATCGGAAACGTTCTTCATTATTAATTCGATCGACGTGCGTGGCAGTGACACATCGACGGCGGTGAACACGGATATCTCGCTCGATTTGAGACTGGAAACTTTCTTTTATCAATGAGTAAAAAGGATCGGCAAAAGGTCAGCATTCTTGTGGTCTTGCTCGGGGTACTCGGGCTGACGCTGGTGCTCGCCTATCGGATGAACAAACCTGCAAGCACGGCCGCGGTGCAATCGCCGGAAACCAAACCCGCCCCAAGCGCGCAGACTGCCACCGACGCGAAAATTCGTCTGGACGAGCTCGAGAATCAGGAAGCTGCTGATGCCGGTCGGACCAACGTGTTCCAGTATCGGGAGGGGCGCGGCGCGCCGGGCAGCTCAGTCCCGGGTTCAAGCGGGATCGCTCCGCCGCCACCACCGGCGCCCGTCGTGCAAACACCGGCCCCGGGACCGCCTCGGCCGGTAGTGCCGCCGCCGGGGCCACCTCCAATTCCGCTCAAGTATCAGGGATTCGCCGTAGTGAGTTCTCCAACGCCCAAGCTCACAGCATTCCTCCAGGATGATTCGCAGCGTCATTTCAACGTGACCGTGGGCGAGGTCCTGCTGGGCCGATACCGCATTGCAACAATTACGGACACGTCGATCGAAATCGAGGATCTGCAGTTCAGCCGGCGGCAAGTACTGCCGCTGCAAAAATGATCATGAAACATAGACACGATGCCGGGTTTTCTCTTGCCGCATTGATTTTTTTCGCCACCGCCCTCTCTATTCTGATGGCTGCAGCGGTTCCTGCTTATCAAATGCAGGCGAAACGGGCGCTCGAAGAAGAATTGATTTTTCGCGGTGAGGAGTACACGCGCGCGATCCAAAAGTATCAGCGAAAGTTCGGCGTCTATCCCACGTCCATGGATCAACTCGTCGAGACCAACGGTTTGCGCTTCGTGCGGAAGAAATACAAGGATCCAATCACCGATAAGGACTTTCGCCTGATCCTAATCAATCCCGATGGCAGCCTCACAGGCTCGAAGACGTTCGCTCAGAACGCGAATAACCAGTCCCTGTTCGGCAACACGCAACCCTTCAACTCGCAGCCGAACCAGCCAAACCAGCAGAATCAGGCAAACCCGTTCAGTCAGCCCAATCAGCAGAATTCGACAAACCGGCAAAATCAACCGAACCAGCCGAACCAATTCAATCAGCCGAACCAATTCAATCAGCCGAACCAGTTCAATCAGCCGAACCAGAATCAATTTAACCAACCGAACCAGCCAAATCGGCCAAACCAGTCGAATCCATTCGGCCAGCAGAATCAGGGTTCGTCGCAGCCTACCGGCCTGGGCGGTAGTCCGTCCGTCAGCGGCGGCATCATCGGCGTGGCATCAAACAGTTCGAAAGAATCCCTCAAGATCTATAACAACCATCAGAAGTACGACGAGTGGGAGTTCTTCGCGATCCTCGGTCAGACGGGGCAGCCGGGCCAGAATCCGAACAACCGGAACCCGAATGCGCCCAACAACCCGAATGGCGCACCAAATCAGGGGCAAAACCCGAACCAGCCGAACGTTTTTCAGCCGCAAGGTAACACCTTTCAACCTCAGGGTAATACCTTTCAGCCGCAAGGTAACACCTTCCAGCCCCAGGGTAATCCCTTTCAGCCGCAAGGTAATCCTTTCCAGCCGCAGCCGAACCAGCAGCCCAACACACCGATCAAGCGGCCATGAGCTTTTCGACAATTCAACTTCATCCCGGCCCGCGAGTAGCGAGCGTCGTACTGAACCGTCCGCCCCTCAATATCATCAACCTGGAGATGATGGAGGAATTGAATGCCGCCTGGGATGAGATCAAGGATCTCGGGGCGCAGGTTGTCGTGATTTCAGGCGCGGGAAGCCAGGCATTCTCGGCCGGTGTGGATGTCGCGGATCATGTGCCGGAAAAAGTCAGTTTGATGCTCGAAAAGTTTCATCAGCTCATCCTGAAAATCCGCAAATCCGACTGCGTGAGTATCGCCGCGATCCATGGGCACACGCTTGGGGGAGGCGCCGAGCTCGCCATGATGTGCGACCTCATCATCGCTGCAGATGACGCCAGGATCGGTCAGCCCGAAATTTCGATCGGCTGCTATCCGCCGGTGGCAGTGGCGTATCTGCCGGGTGCGATCGGTTTTCACAAAGCGTCGGAGATCGTGCTGGTGGGCGAACCGGTCAGCGCAGTCGAGGCGGAGAGACTCGGCCTCGTGAACAAAGTCGTGCCGCGTTCGGACCTGAATGAGGCGGTCGATTCATTTGTGGACAGGCTTCTGACGAAAAGCTCCGCAGTCCTCGCTCTGACGAAGCGCGCCCTCAGGGAAGGAACCGGGCACCATTTCGAAAAGGCTCTGGACCGATCGGAGGAGCTTTATTTGCGCGAGCTCGCGAAGACGGATGACATGGAGGAAGGAATCCGGGCGTTTATGGAGAAGCGGCCGCCGTCCTGGAAGAACAAATGACTGTAGCGGCGGTCTATGACCGCCGAAAAACCCGCGCTCATAGAGCGCCGCTACAGCTCAGTCTTCGAGCGCGTCGATCACCTCGTCGTAGTGTTCATCCACTTTCACTTTCGGGAAGATGTGCGAGATCTTTCCTTCCTTGTTGATGATGAACGTGGTCCGCTCGATGCCCATGTATTTCTTTCCATAGTTAATTTTTTCCTTCCACACTCCATAGGCTTCGACGATTTTCTTGTCCGTGTCCGCGAGCAGCGGAAAGTTCAGGTCGAACTTACTCTTGAACTTCTTGTGCGAGTCCACTGAATCCGTGCTGACGCCCAGAACTACAGCTCCCCGATCCTTGATTTCGCTGATCCCGTCACGGAAAGCGCACGCCTCCTTAGTACAGCCCGGCGTGTCGTCCTTCGGATAAAAGTACAAAACGATCTTCTTTCCCTTGAAATCCGAGAGCTTAACTTTTTGTCCCGCGTCGGTCGACACGTTGAAATCAGGCGCTTTATCTCCGACTTTCAATCCGTTTCCCCCAGGTTCGTTGGCTGCTTTAGACATACCTTCTCCTATAATGCAGGTTTATGCGTGATCTTCAGCGTCTTCAGGTCCTCAAACTCGATGACGAACGTCTTCAGCATACAGAAGATGACGTTGTCGTGGAAGAGCCGCTCGAGATTCGTGTGAATGGTGACAGCGTTTCCGTAACCATGCGAACACCCGGCGATGATTTCGACCTCGCCGTGGGACTTTTGTGGACGGAAGGGATCATTCGTTCGGCGGATGAAATCGGGACGATCGCATACTGCCCCGACGAAGACCAGCCGGAGTTGAAAAATGTGGTGAACGTCGGGCTGGTGGATGCCAACCGCAAGCTCGAATCCTCCCGCAGGCTTTGGTCGAACTCGAGTTGCGGGCTGTGCGGAAAAGCCACGCTGGAGGCGATCCATCAAGTGTGCCGTCCCATCGACAGCCGGGTGACCGTCGATTATGAGCTGCTTTGCGCGCTGCCGTCA
>Ga0137409_10003365_pt1 | contig 16969 bp, 16 predicted proteins | sample CZODoug1_16funga_FD_122059 | JGI IMG/M metagenome (GOLD analysis project Ga0137409, IMG submission 122059) | Vadose zone soil fungal communities from Angelo Coast Range Reserve, California, USA - CZODoug1_16fungal (Hybrid Assembly) | ecosystem: Environmental > Terrestrial > Soil > Vadose zone... | reverse complement strand
TCGTCGAGGCTCACTCCCACAACTTTAAGTCCTTGCGGCGCGTATTGCTTCGCCAGCTCATTCAGCATCGGGTATTCGTGCCGGCAAGGCTCGCACCACGTCGCCCAAAAATTCACCAGCAGCGGTTTCCCGCGGTATTGCTTCACAAGTTTTTGGTAGCCCTGCGCGTCGATGAATTCCGGGTCGCGCGGCGCTGCGCTCTTGGGAGCTTGCGGCCCGGCGAACGCCGTCATCGCGGCCAGCATCACAAATAGTGGAAGTACAGTCCGATTTCTCATGTCATCCCTTCCGCCTTCATTCTATCCATACCCTTGCCGGTTGAGAAACCCCTTCCCACCGCGTACAATTCAAGTGTGCTGCTTGCCGAGTCCAGCGAGCGCGTGGTATAAGGATTTTTCCCGGTCGTGCCGCGACGTCCCACGCACTACCGGACGGTTGTCCGAACAAAGGAGATCGTTAATGGCCTACGTGATTGCCGAGCCTTGCATCGGCACAAAAGACACTGCTTGCGTGGATGTTTGCCCAGTGGACTGCATCCATCCTCGCAAGGACGAGCCGGCTTTCGAGGCCGAAACACAGCTCTACATCCACCCGACCGAATGCATCGATTGCGGCGCTTGCGTGCCCGTTTGCCCGGTGACCGCTATTTTCGCGCTCGAAGATCTCCCGGAAAAGTGGAATAGCTTTACGCCAATCAACTCCGATTGGTATGCAAAACAAGGGAAGTTGTAGCCGGTCCCGCCCGGGGCATACGGCCTAGATTCAAGCGGCACGCTAAAGCGTGCCGCTTTTTCCATCCATTTCGCCTTGCGTGCCGCATCCTACCGAGGCGAGCACTTGGCTCACAGTCGCAGTGGCTTGAACCCATAAATTCACCCGGCTTGTTATCATGGTCAGGGAGAAAAAAACTGTCCCCATGCCCCAGAGTTTCCATCTCGCCCTGCTGATTCATGCTCATCAACCGTGCGGCAATTTCGAGCATGTCCTCGAGAAAGCCTACGACACTTGCTATCTCCCGTTCATCGAAGAGCTCGAAAAACATCCCGGCGTCCATCTAGGCCTCCATTATTCCGGTCCGCTTCTAAACTGGATCGAAGAACATCGTCCCGAATATTTTGCCCGCCTGAAAAAGCTGGTCATGAGCGGGCAGGTGGAACTCGTGGGCGGTGGATTTTATGAACCCATTCTTGTCTCCATTCCGCCGGAAGATCAGCGCGAGCAAATCACGCGCCTCGCCGCTTATCTCGAAGAACATTTCGGCCGTTGTCCGACTGGCGCTTGGCTCGCCGAGCGCGTTTGGGAGCCCCAGCTGCCTTCCACGCTTGCCGCCGCAAACGTCGCCTACACGCTTGTGGATGACGTCCACTTTCTTTCTGCGGGATTTGAGCCCGAGGAACTTTTCGGCGCTTATATTGCGGAAGACCGCGGCCAGTGTGTCGTGCTTTACCCGGGCCAGAAAAAGCTTCGCTATCTCATTCCGTTCGGCAAAGTCGAGGAGGTCATTACTTATCTTCGCGAGGCGGCAAGCCTTCATCCCGGCGGTGTCGCGGCGATGGGCGATGACATGGAGAAATTCGGAGTCTGGCCTGGAACAAACGAGCACTGCTATAAGAACAGCTGGCTCGCCGATTTTTTTGCCATACTCGAAAAAAATTCGGATTGGCTGAAAGCTACCACGCCGGCTGAATATCTTGCCGCGCATGCCCCACTCGGGCGTGCCGATCTTCCTACCGCCTCCTATACCGAAATGATGGAGTGGGTGTTGCCGACGCGCGTCCGCCAGCGCTATCACGCCGTTCTCAAGGAATTCAGGGCACGCCCGGAGGTGCTCGCCTTTCTTCGCGGCGGCTCTTGGCGCGGTTTTTTTCGCAAATACCCGGAATCCAATCTGCTCCACAAAAAGATGCTGCGCGTTTCTGCTCGTATTGCTGCAGCCCCCTCACGGCCGGTTGGAACAAAGGCCGCCCAGGACCTGCTCAAAGCGCGCGATCTGCTTCTGCGGGCACAATGCAACGACGCCTTTTGGCACGGCATTTTCGGTGGGATCTACGCCCCTCATCTCCGCACCGATCCGTGGCGCAATCTCATTCGCGCCGAATCCCTCGCCGACCTCCACACTCCCGGTGCACTCATGGCCCGCGTCGAGCTGCTCGATTACGATGCCGATGGCGCTGGCGAATTGCTCTTCACCGCTCCTGAGTATCAGGCCTTGCTGAAACCCGGCGATGGGGGAACCATCGCCGCGTTTGACTTCCGGCCTGCTGCTGCGACGCTCGTAAACTCCATTCTGCGCCGGCCCGAGTCTTATCACGCAACCTTGCGCGAGGCTGCGGGAAAGTCTGCCACGGGCGAGGTCGCTTCCATTCACGAGCAGACACGCGTCAAGGAGCCCGGCCTCGAACGCTTTCTCCGCTACGACCGCTGGCCACGGCACGCGTTTCGCGTCTTGCTTTTTGATCCAACGCGCACGCACGCCGACTATGAAACTCTGGAGCTCCGCGAAGCCCCGGGCTTTGCCGGGGGCGCATTTGTTGTGGACAGCTCCGATCCCCATGGCGCCGAGCTTCATCGCTCCGATTCCCTGGCTCTGCAAGGCAAGAACGAGGAATCAGGAGTGCAGCTCTCGCTCATCAAGCAGTTTTCCTTCAGTCCTGCCCCGCACGGCTGCGAAATAGGCTGCGAAATCATCTTGCGTTTTAAGGAGCCTCCCGCCAAACCTTTTGCCGTCGGTATCGAATCCATCGTCAACCTGCTCGCCCCGGCGGAGCCCGACCGCTTCTTCGAAACGCCCACCGGCCATGTGAATCTGCGTTTCAGCGGTGCGCTTCCCGGTCCCATCCTCCGCATGGAGGACGGCTGGCAGCGCGTGCGCATCGCTTTGCACGCGCCGCTGGTGGAGGAATTTTGGGTCGCGCCTATCGAAACGGTTTCCGAGTCCGAAGAAGGTTTCGAACGCGTCTACCAGGGCTCCCAGATTCTCGCCATCTGGCGCCCGGACTTCACCGCGCAAAAATCCTGGTCAGCCCGCTTCGTCTGGCGCGTCGAAGCTTTCTAGGCTCCTGGAGGCGACTAGCTCACTTCGTGTCCATCGTTCGTCGAGCCAGAACCACGGACGACCGGCCACCGCGGCGTCCATACGCTGAGTAGAGCAGTGTTCGCTGGGAGAGAGGCAGAAAAGCGAGCAGACCGGCACACAGCAGGACCAATCCCTGTAACTGCCCGAGAAAAAGCAAGGGTACCGCCGACCACAACAAGTCCATCAGGAATACGAACGGAAACACCAGGCGAAACTGACGCCCGATGTCTGCAAAATCAAAACCAAGTGCCGTGGAAAAATAAATGCGCACCGGGATGCCAATCGTAGCGACCAGCAAAAGCGACGCACCCAGAATCCCTGATCCGTACAACTCATGACTGACCCGAAGCACGTCCTGGAATTTGTAAAGCGCCGCGCCATACATTCCCAGATACCCCAGTTGGATCGCCACGAATAAGATACGTGCCAAATGCCGGGGGATAAAGAGCGCTGGAGAGCGACTGGCTGGCGCGCTGTCAGCGGTCCGCGTTCCCAAATTCTGCCGCGAACTGCCGCGGAGACTCACGAGGTCTTCGAGCAGCATGCGCGCAGAAGGATAGCGTTCCGGCGGGCTTTTTCGGAGGCACCGATGCACAATTCGCTCGAGTTCTTGGGGAACCACGCCATTTCTTTGCGCGACGGGGCGTGGCTCGTCCTTGAGGATATTGGCGATCGTTGACGTGGGCGTGTGGCCCATAAAGGGATGAGTCCCCGTCGCCATTTCGTAGAGCACCATACCCAGCGCAAAGATATCGGTGCGTTGATCCACGCTGCCGCCTTGCAATTGCTCTGGCGCCATGTATTCAACGGTACCGATGAGAAAGCCAGAAGCCGTTGAGACCGGCGCTGTTTCTCCGCCGCTCTGACCGCTGCTTGCTGCGGTTTGAGTGATCGGAGAAATCAGCTTGGCCAAGCCAAAATCCAGGAGCTTGGCGTCTCCCCGCAGCGTGACAAAAATATTCCCGGGCTTGATGTCGCGGTGAATGATCCCCTTCGAATGCGTCGCATCCAGCGCGTCAGTAATCTGGATCCCCAGTTCCAGCACACGATCAAAGGGCAACAAGCCATCAGCAATGCGGTGTTTGAGAGTCTGCCCCTCGAGGTACTCCAAGACCATGTAGGACTGGCTTCCGTGTTTCCCGACCTCATAAACCGTGCAGATGTTGGGATGATTGAGAGATGATGCCGCCCTTGCTTCACGACGAAAACGATCAAGAGCGTTGGCGTCCCGCGCTAGGTTGTCGTGCAGAAACTTTAGGGCGACGAGGCGCCCTAATTCCGTGTCTTCTGCTTTATAAACCACACCCATCCCGCCACCACCCAGCTTCGCCACGATTCGGTAATGCGAGATGGTCTGGCCAATCTGGAATTGGGACTCCGTCATTAGCCGGGAATATTAGGTTGTGCTCCAGGCCAAGTCAAATAAACGCGTGATTCCTCGCAGCGAGCCAGGGGTTACAACTCGTTACAGTCTCAAACCGCAGCTGCCACCCATTTCACTCCGCCACTAACAAGTTTTGCGCTTCGTCTGGGGTATCGAAGCGTTTTAAGCTTCGATCATCCGTCGCTAGGTGGAAGCAACTACTCGAAAATACGTCTTGACCAGTTATAATTCATATGCTATTACACTCATCAGGTAAAAGTACGGAGTTCCCCAGCTACGGCAGATTTCCTGCCGTTTTTTTGTTTCTGGAGGCACCTTCTGTCTGGTCGCCGACAGGAAACTGCTCAGCAGCTAAGTTCTTTAGAATCAATACTTGCAAAAGTCTATCAAAACAAAGGACTTTAACTTAATTTAGAATGATAGACTTACGAAAAATAGGAGGGGGGTAGCGGGTTATTGTTGACCAGAAATCCGCTAACGAGCATGTTGAAGGTGCACTCTTACTCTGCTATCAGCAGGTTCTGTGCGAAGGGCCACTCTTCATCGATCCACTGTTCCTCGCAGCGGAATCCGGTTCGCGCGGCCATGTCGGGAACTTCTTCAGCTTTGTACTTGTGCGAGCTCTCCGTCCAAATGGTCTCGTTTTCGTCCAGCATGACCCGCAAACTAGCGGCCGGAATCTGCACGGTTTGCCGGCAGATCGAGCGTAGGTGCATTTCGATGCGCCGCTCCACGCTGTTCCAGCGCGCTTCGTGCCGGAAGCTACCCAAGTCAAAATCGGCGCCCAGCTCGCGATTCATCCGCGCCAGCAGATTCAGGTTGAACGCGGTCGTCACGCCTGCCGGATCGTTGTAGGCCAGCAGTTGCAGCTCGACGCTCTTCTCCAGGTCGGTGCCCAGCAGCAACGCATCGCCCGGCTGGAGGATCGCCCACATTTCGCGCAAAAAGTCTTCCGCAGCATCCCGGTCAAAATTGCCGATCGTGCTCCCGAGGAACAGCACAAGCAGATGATCCTGCGTACCGCGGCCCTCGGCCACGGTGTGCAACCCCTCCAAATATGGCTGTTCGTGGCCGACGATGCTCACCAGATCGATCTGTCCCAGCTCTTTCTCGCACGCCGCCAGCGCTGAAGGCGAAATCTCAATCGGGTAGTAATACGTTTTTTGCCGCTTCGAGAGCGCTTCCAGAATCCACCGTGTCTTCTTTCCCGAGCCGCTCCCCAGCTCCGCCACTCGAATCGGCGAGGGAAGCCGTCCCACAATTTCTCCCGCATACTTTTCCAGCAGCCGCGCGTCCGCCCGCGTCAGCCCGTACTCGGGCAGAACGCAGATCGTCTCAAAAAGCGCCGAGCCTACTTCGTCATACAAATATTTCGAGGGAAGTTCTCGTTGGCCAGGCTTTGTCAGGCTGTCGCGCACATCGGACGCAAATTCAGACACATGCCGTAGCGGAAGGGAAGGGGTCAGCATGGAGTCTCCCGGGGTTGGTCTCGTCAGTCCTCGACGCAACGGAATGTCGCGTAGACGTACGGATAATGGGGCTGGAACCAGTTTCGAAACGACCGCCGCAGCATGCACGCAGCGGTGCGCGGCGAGCCGCCTTTCATCACGTAATGCTTGCCGTCGAAGAAATTGGCAGAGTAACCCGGATAGAAGGGCATGGTCGTGAATCCAGGAAACGGCGCAAACTCCGTCCGCGTCCACTCCCAGCCGTTTCCAACCAGATCATGTACGCCAAATGCGCTGGCGCCGGCCGGATGCGCGCCAACAGGAGAAGGATCCCACGATTGAAAATTAAAATTCCCCCGGTCTGCACTCGGAGCCTCTTCGCCCCAAGGGTAGAGGCGTTCCTTTCGGCCCTCGGAAGTTCCGTACGCTGCGCGATGGAATTGCGCTTCTGTGGGGAGCTTTCGCCCCAACCACTTTGCGTACGCGGTGGCCTCGGCGTGGCTCGCGTAGACCGGCCATTCCTGTGGCAAGCGGATCTCGCCAAACATCGTGCGATACATCCACAGGTTGCCATCGCTTCGCCAGAAGATCGGATGCTGAATGTGCTCCTTCTGCTTCCATTCCCACGCCTCTTCAGTCCAAAGCGAACGGTTGTCGTAGCCGCCCGCCTGGATGAAACGCAGAAAATCGTGATTCGTCACATTGTGCTTTTCAATCGCGAATCCTGGCGTCTCTACTTTGTGTCCTTCAAATTCGTTGTCCCAGCCGAATTCCTCACCGTGCGCTCGCTCCAGGCCCAGCGTCGCTGTCCCGGATGGAATATCGACTAGATGGGACTTCACTCGCAGGGCTCTCCAAACAGCATGTTCCGGTCCGCCAATTTTTCGCTCGCTCGGCATCCGGTGCAGCATGTACGCCAGCGTCTCCGCATGCATCAACCGGTGCTCGATCGCCACTTCCAGCATAGTGATGAGCTGAGGATGCCCCTCCTCGGGCCGTGCCAGCGCTTGCTCGATCGCGTAATCCAGCTCGTAGCGCAGACGCCGGTTGTAGCTCTCCACTTCCTCGCGAGAGGGCCAATCGGCTGCCGTGTCCGAGGGCAAACCGCCTCCCACCGGATCGATGCCAAAGGCAAATAGCTGGTCAAAGGTCCGCTGAAAAGAGCGCAATCCGAACGCACGCTCTCCCAGCAAATTCCAGTCGAAGGCCTCCACATGCCCAACATAGAAGATAATCCGGTGCCTCTCGGGAATCGGCCGGTCATAGATAGCCTCTTCGCGGACCACCCGAAATAGCTCGTCGGTTCTCAGGCGGGCATCGAGCAGGCGGGTGTGAAGATCGTGCCGGATGCGGGCAGGCGTAGCAAGTGCTCCCATGGCGTTTTCCCCTCCCGTTGGATGCCGCTTCCGCGCGAAGGATGCGCCAAAATTCGGCGTCGGGAGGCTAGGTGCATTAAGATGTTCCCGCTAGGTTTTGTGGCTGTCAATCGAAATGAATGCGAAACCCGCAAGTATTTCGGAAAATTTGATCGAATTTCGCGACGTGGCATATCACATAAACGATATTCCTGCGCGAATGATCGTTTCTGATATTTCCCTAAGAATCCCAGCGGGTGAGACCCTCGTCCTTCTCGGCCGCAGCGGCAGCGGCAAGACCACCCTCCTCAAGCTAATCAACGGCTTGTTGCTCCCCACGAAGGGCAATATCCTCGTCCAGAAACGCTCCACGACCGAATGGGACCCTATTCGGCTCCGCCGCGGCATTGGTTACGTGATCCAGGAAGCCGGCCTCTTCCCGCATTTCACCGTCGCCGAAAACATTGCCCTCGTGCCCAGCCTCGAAAATTGGGATGCTCCTCGCATGGCCACCCGCATCGAGGAAATGCTCCACCTCGTCGGCCTCGATCCGGGCGAATTCGCTCATCGCCGCCCACGCGAGCTCTCTGGTGGCCAGCGCCAGCGCGTCGGGGTGGCCCGCGCTCTCGCTGCCGATCCTCCGATTCTTCTGATGGACGAGCCCTTCGGCGCGCTCGATCCGGTCACCCGCGCCGAGCTTCAGCGTGAGTTCAGCGCCCTAGCCCGTCGGCTAGGCAAAACTATCGTCTTCGTCACCCATGATCTTCGCGAAGCTCTGCTCCTTGCTTCACGCATCATCCTGCTCGAAGCAGGCCGCATCGTCGCCAGCGCCACACCGCAGGAATTTCTTCGCCTCGATCACCCCGAAGTCCGCGCCTTCACGGCTTCCCTCAACGCCGCTCCGGGAGCCTCCGCATGAGTCCTTTGCCCTTTATCCTGGAACATCGCGGCGAAATTCTCAGCGCCACCCTGGATCACATGACACTGGTTGTCATCGCTATGGCGATCGCTATACTAATTGGCGTTCCGCTTGGCATGTTTATTGTGCACCGCCCCGCATTGCGAACCCTCGCGCTTGGCATCGCCAGCATCTTCCAAACCATCCCGAGCCTCGCCCTCTTTGGATTTCTCATTCCCATTCCGTTCATCGGCGGTATCGGCAAGCGCACCGCCGTCGTGGCGCTCGTCCTCTACGCGCTTCTCCCCATCCTTCGCAACACCTACGTGGGACTGACCGGTATTGATCCCGCCGTCCTTGAGTCCGCCGAAGCCATGGGCATGACTCGCACGCAAATTCTCTTTCGCGTCCGCTTTCCACTCGCGCTCGCCGTCATCCTTGCCGGCATTCGCACCGCCACCATCATTACCATTGGTGTCGCTACCATCGCCGCTGCCATCGGTGCAGGCGGTCTCGGTACCTTCATCTTCCGCGGGGTGGCTCTCGTCAGCGATGCCCTAATCCTCGCCGGCGCCATCCCTGCCGCGCTTCTCGCCCTCCTCGCCGATTTCCTCCTCGGCCTCCTCGAACGCCGCCTCCGAATCCCCTGAGCTTGTGTAGCGGCGGAGCTTCAGCCCGGCTTTCCCACTCTTCTTTTTTTCCGCGTGTCCTCTGTGTTCTCCGCGACCTCTGTGTTAAATTCTTTCCTCTCTTCCCCGATGAGTACCTCCACCTAACATGCGCCGCGCTCCCTTCCGATTCCTTTACCTCCTTTGTCTCCTGAACCTCCTCTACTTCCTCTCCGCCTGCCACAAACTCCCTCAATCCAAAATCATCATCGGTTCAAAATTCTTCACCGAACAAGTCATCCTTGCCGAACTTCTCGCCCAGCACATTGAAGCCAAAACCGGCATCCCCGTCGAGCGCAAGACGAATCTCGGCGGCACGCTCCTCGTCCACAAAGCTCTCGAAGCCGGCCAACTCGATCTTTACGTCGAGTACACCGGCACCGCTCTCACTGCCGTCCTCAACGAATCCCCGCAGGGCGATTCGAACGCCGTTTACCATCGCGTCAAACAGCTCTACTCCGAGCGCTTCCATTTCGAAGTCACTGAGCCCCTCGGCTTCGAAAACACTTTCTCCATGGTCATCCGCGGTGCTGACGCGAAAAATCTCCATCTCCAAAAAATCTCCGACATCGCGCCCCTTGCCCCCAAGTGGCGCGCGGGCGTCGGCTACGAATTTCTCGAGCGCCCCGACGGCTTCCGCGGCTGGAGCGACCGCTACAATCTCCATTTCGCGGGAACGCCCAAAGTCATGGACCTCGGCCTTATTTATCGTGCCCTCGTCGATCATCAGGTGGACATCGTCGCCGGCAACTCGACCGACGGCCTCATTGATTCCCTCGGCCTCGTCGCTCTCGAAGACGACCGCCACTACTTCCCGCCCTACGACGCCGTCCCCATCGTCCGCCAATCTACGCTTGCGAAATTTCCCCAGCTTCGTTCCGCCCTGGCCGATCTCGCTGATAAACTTACCGCCTCTGATATTCGCCGCCTTAACTACGCGGTGGACGCCCAGCACCAGGACGCTACTGCCGTCGTCCGCGCCTTTCGCGCCGCGCGCAGCCTCTAGCGGTCAAACACCTTGTTCATCTCCCAATCCTCCGCCGTTCCAAACCGAATGAGCATCGCCAGAACGGAACACTGGCCCCAGAGAACCTGCTGATTCTGCACCTTTTAGGGGGAACCCATTGGTTTGTGAATTGCTCCGTCCTTAGATGGCGCCAAACGAAGTCTGTCCGCCCGCCGTTGGACTGGAGATTCGCGGAATGCTCACCACTGACAAAGGCGTGACTCAGGCAGCGGAAGCCATAACCACCCAAGCCCCAGTTAAGCGCTTCCCAACCGCTCGCGTTCTCATCGTGGATGATGAGCCCGCTGCTTGCAAGCTCCTGGCCTTGTTATTGTCCGAAGCGGATTTTGACTGCAAGACCGTGCCCAGTGGGGCGGAAGCTCTGTGTTTCTTGGAAAAGGACCATCGCGACGCCATCGTCTGCGACCTCAACATGCCCGGGATGAATGGTATGGAGCTCCTTGCGGAAGTTCGGCGACGGAGCCCTCAGGTAGCCTTTCTCGTCGCCACCGGCCTCGACGATGTGCGTGCTGGGATATTGGCCATGAAGTCCGGAGCGGACGACTATCTGGTGAAGCCACTTCAATCGGAGATGGTGATTGCCAGCCTCAATCGCGCCCTGCAGAAGAAGCGCCTGGAGCAGGAAGTCGAGGGCTATCGGCTGCACCTCGAAGAAATGGTCGCCGAACGTACCCAGCAGATCGCAGCTGCTCTCAAGCTCGTGGAACGGAGCTATGAAGACACTCTCGAAGCACTTGGCGCCGCCATCGATCTCCGCGATACCGCCACCGAAGGTCACTCTCGTCGCGTTTGCCGGTTTGCGTTGGAGATCGCCAAGGCCATGGGCCTTTCAGAAACGCAACACAAGACCATCGCCATGGGCGCCTACCTGCATGATATCGGGAAGCTCGCCCTCCCCGATGGCATCCTACTCAAGCCCGGTCCCCTCACCCTGGAAGAGCGCCTGTTCATGCAGCAGCATGTGCAAACCGGCTACGACTTGGTCAAGCAAATCCCTTTTCTAGCGGATGCCTCGGAGCTGGTCCGAACTCATCATGAGCGTTACGACGGCAGCGGTTATTTGCACGGCTTGAAAGCGGAACAAATTCCCATTGGCGCCCGGATCTTCGGGGTGGCGGATACTCTCGACGCCATCACTTCCGACAGGCCCTATCGGAGCGCCCTCCCCTTCGAAGTTGCCTTCAGAATTATCCACACCGAGTCAGGCCGCCTGTACGATCCGCAGGTCACTGCCGCATTCTTCAGTCTCCCCAAGGAAACTTGGCCCGCGATCGCCGGAATGCGGCACCAGGCCGCTTCTCTCCCGTCCTGGCTGCGCAGCGGCGGCGTTGCCGTCCCTCTTGTTTCCTTTTGATCTGCCTCCGGCCTCGTCATCCTGCTTTACTTCCGGTGTAGGCGCCGGACTTCAGTCCGGCCGCCTCGTTTTTCTCACACCACATCCGGTGGCGATGCACCGGCTCGCCAGAGTTGACGTCGCGCGTAATCCTAAGCACCATCCTTGCTGCACCATCGCAGTTCGCAAAACATCCGAAGGAGCCGCCATGACGGAATTTCCTCGTTTCGATCTAACCGGCCAGGTCGCTCTCGTCACCGGCGCGGCGCGCGGGCTGGGCCGCGCGATCTCCTTGGCCCTGGCTCACGCCGGTTCCGATGTCGCGCTCGGTTTGCGCGACGTCAACACCGCCGGCGATCTTGTGCGCGAAATTCGAACCCTCGGCCGCCAAGCATTGCCCCTGCAGATGGATGTGACTCGTTTGGACCAAATCTCCCGCGCCGTTCAGGACACTGCCTCTCACTTAGGCCGTCTCGATCTCCTCGTCAACAACGCCGGAGTTGCGCCTGAAAATCTTGCCGAAAATTGCACCGAAGAAGACTTCGACCTCACGCTGGCCGTGAACCTCAAAGGCACTTTCTTTGCCAGCAGGCCGCCGGGCGGTTCATGATTCGCCAGAAAGGCGGCCGCATCATCAATTTGAGTTCGCAAGCCGGTTTTGCCGCTTTGCCCGGAGAGTCGGTCTACTGCATGACCAAAGCCGCCATCTCTCACCTCACCAAATGCCTCGCCATCGAGTGGGGAAAACACAACATCAATGTGAACGCCGTCGCGCCCACATTCATCTCCACGCCCGGCACCGACCCCGCTCTCGCCGACCCCTCCTTCCGTGCCGACGTCCTCGAACGCATCGCCGGCCTTCACCGTATCGGTGTGCCCATGGACGTTGCCGGTGCCGTCGTCTTCCTCGCCTCCACCGCCGCCTCTCTCATCACCGGCCACACCCTCCTCATCGACGGCGGCTGGACCGCCCGCTAACTCCCTCCCGCGTTCGTCATCCCGCCTGTACTTTGTTTCACGGGGAACGCCACGGAGGGCTCTCTCTTTGTTTTGGTGGCACAGCCACTCTTGACTGTGCTCCTAGCACTTCAGCATTCCACCGCGCGCCCATAGGGGGTCTTGTATGGGGATTTTGATTTTCCAAGAGGATGTTCGAGAGACTTAAGCAAACCGGTCGGTGCCGGAGATCGTGACTCTCTACCCTCACGACCCGATCACTCCGGCCCCTGGGGTTATTCCTTTGTAGTTGGAACTGGGGCCAGAGTGACCGCAGTCACCGTGGACGGTAAGGCCAGCGGTCAGCTGCCTGCATAGAAATCACAGTTTGCTTGGGATACTAACCAAGGGCCCCACAAGCCAGTTGCGAGGAACATCCCTGGGCCGGACGCCGCTCCTTGCGGCGTGCGCCAGGGTTGCCTTTCAAAGAAAATATCGAACTGTCTTCCGGCAAAACGTTTAGCGGCAGAAATTCTCTATCGCTTGCTTTCCAGCAGCGCGCAATTCGCCACGCATCTCGCCGCCAGCATCTCAATTTCTGCTTTCTTGCGATTCGGCACGCGTGCGCTCGCTTCCGGCACAACGATGAGCGACTGCGGGCCATCGGCTACGTCAAACTTGCACTCGAACTGCAAGGCCTGAACGCCGCGCTGCTGGCAGGCATTTTTCTCCAGCGCGGACTCAAACGTCTCTGGCCTCGCGTGCAGCTGGTTCGCAACTTGCGACGGCAGCATCGCTACTACCATCGGCACCGGAGATTTGATCTTGATGCTAACTTGCTCGCCGTCGTGATCCGGCGTGAATCCGCCATACACCTTCAAGAACGACGTCAGCTCGTACTTCTCCTTGATCTGCCGCGTCCATTGATATTCCGGCTGAACGCAGTTCTCCACGCAGTCCCAGCGGTAATATTGGATGTGAACGTCGTTGGGCGCCACAAATCGCCGCGTCACGGAACCCTGGCCCGTCAACACTGTCGCGATCCCCACGCCAACCGCGCGCTCGGTCTTATCGTGCCGGTCCAGGATCGCCCCAAGTCCGGCAAAGACTGCCGCATCCGGGTTGTTTCGCTCGTCTTGGATAACCAGTGTCAGCGCTCCGGGGGGCATCTCGCAAACGTACGTGGTCTCGACCACATGTTCCCGCAGGCAGATCCGTCGCAGGTTCACGATGCTCTCGGGATGCTGCAGCGCCAGATTCCAGTCCTCCGCCGGCGTCATAAAAATTGTGATCGGCCTCTGCGCCTTGATGTCCACATGATTGTTCCCGCCATCCGGCCCCGGGCGATACGTCCGTGCGGTGTGGAAGTACGCAGGGTCCAGACGAACGCTCTCGTCATTGGCCGGCAGCCAATTGAACACGCGCTGCTGGGCAAGCGACGGCCCAGCAAACGTGCAGACCAGCAAAATCACGAAAAAGAACGGCAGTTTGACGTTTCTCATAGTAATTCCATTGAAACGCGACGGTTCTTTACCAGCAAGGATTTAGGATGAATCTGTTTCCTCGAAGTATCCTGACCGTTAGGACAGCTAAACCAGCATTGCCTGCTTGAGTTTAAAGAAAGGCGGGACGCCCGGACAGGGGGAAGGGAAATGCCGCAGGTGCCCTGTCCTTGATGTCCAGCAGGCAGAGCGAGAGCGCGGGTGCGCGCTTTGCCCCTTTAGTACGTCAGCGACCAGCCGACGACCGTCATCGTCAGCACCAACAACAGCACCCCTGTGCTGACCATGCTCAGCGTTCTTCCGTGACCCAGCAAGTAGTCGCGCGACTCGGGATCGATGCAGAGAAGGATAGTCACAACCAGCACGACGCCCCAGGCGAGCAGAATAGGCACGCCTTGATGCCGCCCAATCATCTCGAAGAATTGCGACGGAGGCTGCCCCGCGGGAATCCACCACGGCAGCAGCGGCGCCACTCCCGCCGCAAGAGAAAACGTGAGCAGCTTCCGCGTGAACCAGCCCTTGACCTTGGGCCGGGCGTCTTTCCAAATGAAATAGTCCCAGGCCAGCAAGCCGATCGCCAGCGGCACCCATCCGTACATCGCCGCCTTCTGGTCGAACCACCACCATGTGCGAAACAGCGTTTTCCCGTGACTTGCCGTAGCCAACCGCGGCAGCAGGAACACTCCCAGCAGCGAGTTGCAGAGCACGGCTGCGAATATCGTCACCAGACTCATGAATTGAAACCAGTACCGCGTCGGCACTCTTTTGCAGCGAGTGCAAACGGACTGTTTGGGCAGGAAATTCAGTCCACAACGGTCGCAATACACGGGGCGCTCTCCCTGAGCAGGGAACGACGAGCCTGCAATCGCTGTCAGGTTACTGCGAACGCCGTTCCAAAAACTACTGGCCCGAGGGTCAGTTTTGGTCTCGGTCTTTATTCCTGCACGAAAGTTTCGAGGGCCAGTGTTTGCGTGTGCCTATCTCCATCAGGCAGAATTATGTTGCGTTTCTCAGCTTTGGTTCAGGTTTGTTTGCGCCCTCAGCGGAACCACGCCGGCTCGGCTCCCGCTTTCCGCCCTTGTTCCTCCAACTGGTCCAGCTTCTTTTCGAGATCCGCTTTTCTTTTCTCCAGCTCCTTCACCTGGCCATTCCGGTCCTCAATGTACGCGACGTTCTTCTTCATTCCCGTGGTCACGTCAAATCCGCCTGTCCCGTACTTCTTGATGTCGTCCTTCAATTTCGCAATCTGCTGTTCAGTTGCGGTTATCTGGTCCAGCAACTCATGCGCTTTTCCGCGCCAGTACACCTCGTCCTGTCCGGACATCGGCACGACCTGCAGCTTCGTCTTTCCATCCGTTTTCTTCGCTCCTGCCAATCCGGCGCCCGCTGTTTTTTCATCCCCCACAACGGAGATGCCATTGCCGCGCATTCTGGACAAATCTTCTTCGGTATACACCTTTTTCGGTTTGGCTTTATCCCTCTCCGATTTCTTCGCCGCATCTTCCCCAGCTTCGCTTTTCTTCTGTTCGGGCTGCGTTTGCGACTGTGTTTGCGAAGACGATTGCTGCGAAGCCTGCGAATGGCACTGCTGCGGCTGTCCCAATGCCACTGCTGCCGCCCACAGTACGGCCAGAAAGGCCGAGAAACTCTTTTCGCACAAACGACCGTCGTTTTTCATGAGAGGGCCTCACGCGGGAGAATACAAATTCGACGCTACGCCCGGTCCTGTGTGGGGTCAAGGCGATTGCGCGTCAGCGTTCCCCGGGAGTCTCAGAGGTGAACATTACATGTGCCGTGCTAAGTACCGATCCCGCGCAGTTGCTCCTGCACAACGGCGTTTGGTACAGTGCCAATTCACGCAATCGAATGCTCGAAACTTGGACGGAGTGACGAATGGTTATCCCGAAATATGCTATGGACATTCTGGTTTGTCCCATTTGCAAGACGCGGCTGGAACTGCTGAGCGACGAGTCAGGCTTGAAGTGCGTCTCCTGCCGCCGTGTCTATGCGGTGCGCGACGATATTCCCGATATGCTGCCTGAAGAAGCGACGATCGCTCCAGAATAACTCCGGGAAGTCAGAATAAACGAAAGGCTCGCATGCCCTCCACCGTCTCCGATTCCGTTCCCCGCTTGAAGAGGTGGCTCCCCCGCCTGCGTGGAAGGCGCATCGGAGTCCTCGGAGACTTGATGCTCGATCGCTATCTCTGGGGAACGGCCTCGCGCCTTTCGCCGGAAGCAGCGGTTCCCGTCGTGGATTTCGTCGAGCAAAGTGAATGCCTTGGTGGCGCGGGAAATGTCGCCGTGAACATCGCCGCGCTCGGAGGAAAGGTCGAAGCGTTCGGTGTGATCGGAACTGAGGAAGCTGGCCGCGCCGTGCAAAAATGTCTTCACGCGGCAAACATCGCGGACAAAGGCGTTGTTGCCGATCCGAAACGCATCACCACGGTAAAGACGCGCATCATCGCCCGCCACCAGCAGGTTGTTCGCGTGGATCACGAACGCCGCGAACCGCTCCGCCCGGAAACCCAGGAAAAGCTTTTGCGTCTGCTATTTTTTGCGCTCAGACATCTTGACGCACTCGTTCTCTCCGACTACGACAAAGGTCTCATCACCGACGACTTCGCCGACCGCGTCCTCAGCGCCGCGCATCAATTGAATGTTCCCGTTTTTGTGAAGCCCAAGACGTCGCGCCTCTATGCCTATCGCGGCGCACGCGCGATCGTCTGCAACACAAAGGAAGCTGGCTTCTACGTCACGCGCTCTCTCGCTGACGAAAAATCCGTCGAGGAAGCCGGCCGCGCGCTCCTCGCGCATTTCGGCTGCAGCGCCGTGGTCATCACCCGCGGTGAAAAGGGAATGAGCGTTTTCGAGGAAACCTCGCCGCGTCATCTCCACGTTCCTGCTACGAGTTTTGAAGTCACTTACGCGCGCGTTGGCCAGCCCGGCATCGAGCGCGGCGCTACCGGCCGCCAGGTCTTCGACGTGACCGGCGCAGGTGACACGGTTCTCAGCACTCTCGCGCTCGCTGCCGCCGCCGGCGTTCCGTTCGCGGACGCCGCCATGCTCGCGAACACCGCCGCCGGCGTCGTCGTCGGCAAACTCGGCACCGCCAGCGTTACCCCGCAGGAACTCCTCCACGCCCTCGACGACATCCGCGGGTGACTTTTTCCGAGAGGCCCTTTGCGAAAGAAATGACTACGGCGGAAAGCTGAAGGACTTGTCTCTTGGGAGAATCCAAACTTCCACGACGCGCGTCTTGCGGCTTTTTTCCGCATCGCTCGGGTCCGGCATCGGTGAATAGGGGCTGACCCTCACTGTGACGGCCACGCTGACAGACCCT
>Ga0137409_10003362_pt1 | contig 16979 bp, 14 predicted proteins | sample CZODoug1_16funga_FD_122059 | JGI IMG/M metagenome (GOLD analysis project Ga0137409, IMG submission 122059) | Vadose zone soil fungal communities from Angelo Coast Range Reserve, California, USA - CZODoug1_16fungal (Hybrid Assembly) | ecosystem: Environmental > Terrestrial > Soil > Vadose zone... | reverse complement strand
ATCCTTGTCTCGACAAGCCTTCGCTAAATTGGAATCACTGCGAGCGGAAGAACAAAAATTGTTGAGCCAGAGAACGATCATCTCCGATAAGACTTACGCCACGCAGAAACTTGTCCTCTCCATTTCCTTTGTGGTGGTGCTGATCTTTACGGTCTTGAATTTTATTGAACTCATGTCCCAGTTACGCCAGCGCCAGAACGCCGAACAAGTTGTTCGCCGCTTAAGCGGCCGTATGCTGCAAGTTCAGGACGAAGAACGTCGCAAGGTTGCGCGTGACCTGCACGACGGCATCGGGCAAATTTTCGCAGCCTTAAAGATGGATCTCAGCCAGTTGGCAAAAACCGATTCCCGTTCGAAGGAAGATTCCGCGATTATATTCAGCTCGATTGCACTCGCTGACGAAGGGCTCACTCAGTCCCGCACAATTTCCTATCTTCTGCATCCCCCCATGCTCGACGAAGTGGGTTTCAATGCCGCCGCCAGGTGGCTGGTGGACGGCTTCTCTAAACGCAGCAAAATCGCGGTCAGTCTCGAAACTCCGGACGATCTGAAGCTGCCTAGAGAACTGGAGCTCATTCTGTTCCGCGTTCTGCAGGAAGGCCTTACCAATGTTCACCGCCATTCCGGCAGCTCCACAGCCGAAGTGGTGGTCGACGCTTCCTCGCGACAGATCGTCATGACCGTCACCGATCACGGCAAAGGAATTCCCGAAGCCACGCTGCAGAACTTCCGCAGCAGTAAATCTCCCTCCGGAGTCGGCCTGGCCGGCATGCGCGGCCGTGTTGCCGACGTTGACGGAAAACTTGAACTCGAGAGTAGTACTGGCGAGGGTACCGTCGTCCGCGCCATCATTCCCCTCGCAAGAGTTTCGCAGGCCGCCCAGAGTGCCCCGACTCCGCCAACCGATGATGGTCGCTATCCTTCTAAGTCAGAAAAAGATTCGCGCGATCCGTTTCCGTTGGGTTCGGCTCCCTAAACCAGGCTTGCTAGCTGCCCTTTTTACATCGCATCCCTGACACTCATTTCAATATTTTCTACCGTTTATCCTGTATTGCCCCGGTATGTAGGCCAGCCTACCGTTGAGCTTGGGAGCCCCCTGTTGGTGAAGAATGAATAAGCGTGTTCTAGTCGTAGATGATAACGAGGTGATTCGGCTCATCGTAAGATCCGCACTCGAAATGCAGACATCCTACGTCGTGAATGAAGCCGTGGACGGCATTGACGCGTTCACTGCATTGCGCGCTGAGCGCTTCGACCTGGTCGTCTCGGATGTAGAAATGCCGCGCATGAATGGCTTCGATTTGACGGCCAGAATACGCGCAGAGCGCACATTGGCCGCGGTGCCGGTGGTACTGGTGACAGCATTGGAATCACGCGAGGATCGTGAACACGGTATCGACGTTGGCGCCAACGCCTATCTGGTAAAGAGCAGCCTCGATCAGAGCGACCTGTTGGAAGCGCTGCGCCGGCTGGCGTAAACACGCGAGGTCAAGAATATGCTTGCCGACAAGATCAAAGTGCTGGTGGCGGACGATTCGCGGGTGACGCGGATGCTGCTGGTGGAGCTCCTCAACTCGGATCCGCGCATCCAGGTTATCGGAGCGGTGAACGACGGACAGGCCGCGCTCGACTTCCTGGAAGACGGCGTCGACCGCCCCGACGTCGTGGTCATGGACATCCACATGCCGCGTCTGGACGGCTTCGAGGCCACCCGACGCATCATGGAGACGCGGCCGCTGCCGATTATCATCTGCACCGCCACGGCCGCACCCCAGGATGTTGCCATCGCCTTCCGCTCCATGGAAGCGGGAGCCGTCGCTTGCGTGGAAAAACCCGTTGCGCTCGGGGCCGATTTCGAGCCTCGGCTGCACAATCTCTTGCAAACCGTGCGCCTCATGTCCGAAGTCAAAGTGGTGCGCCGCTGGAATCGGTCGCGCGGCACGCCTGCGGCACCGCCCGTGAACGGTCTGATCAATCCGAGAATCGCGTTCGGCGGCGTCAGGGTTATCGGCATGGGTGCCTCCACCGGCGGGCCACCGGTCCTGCAGACCATCCTCTCCGGACTGCCCAAGGACTTTCCGGTGCCGCTGCTCATCGTGCAGCACATCGCGCGCGGATTCCTGCCGGGCATGGTGGATTGGTTGAGTCAAACCACCGGCTTGCGCGTCCATATCGCCGCGCACGGCGCCACCCCGCTACCCGGCCATGCGTATGTCGCGCCCGATGATTTTCACCTGGCCGCCGACGCGAGCGGGCACATCGTGCTGGCACGCGAAGAGGCTGAGAGCGGTTTGCGGCCGGCCGTCTCATATCTATTCCGCTCGCTGGCAGATTCCTACGGCGCGAGCGCGGTCGGTGTGCTGCTCACCGGAATGGGCAAGGACGGCGCCGTGGAGCTTAAAAGGATGAAGGCTTACGGCGCTTACACCATCGCTCAGGATCGCGATAGTTCGATCGTGCACGGCATGCCCGGCGAGGCGATCGAGCTAGGCGCGGCTACTCACATCTTAGCCGCCGACAAGATTGCCGGCGCCCTCATCGCACAGATCGGGCGCAGGCTCTTGTCCGAACGAGAATTCGAGCCATGAACACCGATGCGATGCCGGATACGGCGCTGCAAATTCTAATTGCCGAGGACAGCGCAACTCAAGCGCAACGACTGCAACACGTCCTCGAACAGCACGGCTACCGAGTCACCGCCGCGGCGAACGGACGACTCGCGCTCGAGGCAGCACAACGTAGTAAACCCGCGCTCATCATCAGCGACGTGGTCATGCCGGAGATGAACGGCTATGAGTTGTGCAGCCGAGTCAAGGCGGATGAGCGTCTCAGCCATGTTCCAGTCGTTCTCGTCACTACCCTATCCGATCCCCACGACGTCATCCGCGGTCTGGAGTGTGGGGCGGACAATTTCATACTCAAGCCTTACGACGCCGACCAGCTCCTGCGCCGCATACAGTTCGTGCTGGTCAATAGCCGGATGCGTCGGAGCGAACAACCAGGCGTGGGTTTGGAAATCATGTTCGGCGGCCAGAAGCACTTCATAACCGCGGACCGGCTGCAGATCCTCAACTTGCTGCTCTCCACTTACGAAGCCGCCATGCAGCGCAATGCGGAATTGAGTTCCACCCGGGACGCGCTGCGACAGACGAACCTGGATTTGAAGCAATTGACACTCGAGCTGGAGGACCGCGTGCACATGCGTACCCGTGAACTCGAGCTCAGCAACGAAGCGCTGCGGCAGGCGCAGCGGGCATTGATTCAGCAGGAGCGCCTCCGTGCCCTCGGTCAGATGGCGAGCGGTATCGCCCACGACATCAATAATGCAATCTCGCCGATCGCGCTATATACCGAATCGATGCTGGAACGAGAAACCAACCTGAGTTCAGGGGCACGCGACCGCTTGGTGACCATCCAGCGTGCCATCGACGATGTGGCCCAGACGGTGGCGCGCATGCGGGAGTTCTACCGACCGCGCGAGCCGGAGTTGGAGCTAGCGGACGTCGGGCTGAACCGCCTCGTGCAGCAGATCATCGAGCTGACACGTGCCCGTTGGAGCGATCAACCGCAGAGGCGAGGCATCATGATCGACCTGAGACTCGGGCTTGCACCCGATCTCCTGGATGTACGTGGCGCTGACAATGAGATCCGCGACGCATTAACCAACCTCATCTTCAATGCCGTTGATGCGGTGCCGGATGGCGGTGTGATCGAGGTGCGCACGAGCATGCCCACCGTCCCCACGCAAGGGAGTGCCCCAACGCGCCACGTGTGGCTGGAAGTAAGCGACACCGGCGTCGGAATGGACGAAGAGACGCGGCGGCGCTGCCTAGAGCCGTTCTTCACCACCAAGGGCGAGCGCGGTACCGGGCTGGGTCTGGCGATGGTCTACGGAATGGCGCAACGTCATGGCTGCGCGCTCGAGATCGACAGCAAGCCCGGCGCCGGCACCACCATACGGCTCATTTTCCCCGTCAGCTCCGCGGCATCGCCCACCGCTGTCCGAGCGCCCGTGCTACAAATGCCGCCCCGCAGCTTGCGCATACTCGTTGTGGACGATGATCCGGTTTTCGGCGAGTCGTTGCGCAACGCGCTTCAAGAGGATGGGCATCATGTTACGGTCGCCGGCGGCGGCCAAGCGGGGATCGATGCATTCCGCAACGCCCGACAAATACATGAACCCTTCGACATCGTGATAACGGACCTAGGTATGCCTGACGTAGACGGACGCCAGGTAGCCGACAGCGTGCGCGCGACTACACCAGAGACTCCAATCATCATGCTAACCGGTTGGGGGCAGCAGCCGCTGGCAGATGGCGAGCCGCAAGTGGACAGGCTTCTCAGCAAACCACCGCGCTTACAAGAATTACGAACGGCGCTCGCCGAACTGACGACCGGCCGCGGGGACCGCTAGGACGAGTGCCATGGTGAACGAAATTAACCGCAGGGTGGCGCGCTGGTCAGTTTGAGTGCTGTCGGCAATGGCGTGACCTTTCTGGTTGATGGCACATTGGCGTATTTCTTCGTCTCTTCTTCAAAGTGACGGACCCTAGGCTTGCAAGGTTTTCGGCCGCCGTTGACAGCAAGGTACTTATTTCACCCCACGGTATGCAGCTGCTTACAGTGTCGCGTGGCCCGTGAGATGACACAGCGCACGGCGGCCACCTCTGGCGCCCTGCGGGCGCCTCAAAAAGCGCCCCGCTGGTGGTCCCCAACTGGAGGAATCGGGTGGTCCCGAACACAGGAAATCAGGTGGTCTTCAACCGAGGAAACTGGGTGGTCCCCAGCAGAGGAAATCCCGCATACTGACCACGCGTAAAAGCCCGAAGAAAGTGGGATTGAAGGGCGTGCATCTTATCCACACAACAAGGAAACGGACTTATATGAAACTGAAGCACAACAAGAAGAACCGCACGGACAAGGAAATCTTCCGGCGGCTCTTCACGATAGAGTTCCCTGCCAAGAAGTTTGAGTACACCTACTTCAATCGTCTGTGGAAGATGGTCAAGCGGTACGATGCATACAAGAAGAAGAAAATAATAGCGATAATCAACAAATCGTGAGTATGCGTCGACAAGAAACCGAGCCCGAACCCGGCGTGGGCATCTGCTGTGAACTCCGCGCGTGCCTACGGTGCCTATTGCTTCTGAGCCTGATTTTCGAGATTCCGGCAGCAAGCGCGAGCAACTGGGTAGTGATCGCGACACCTGATAAAAACACCGAAGGGTCGATGCTACTCGACAAGGATAGCGTTACGTTTGAGGGAGACAAACGTACCGCGTGGTTTAAGCTCCTGCTCAATAGTGCTGCCCCCGCCGCGCCAAAAAGCAGCAATTGGCAGTCGGTTAGACGACCCTGAGTGCCGGATCGCAATCGCAGCCCTACGGAATGTCGTCAGCGTTCGGTGCAACCTTCGGTGCGCGGCGCAGATACTTGAGCATGTCCTTGGGTTTCGCCGTTCCCGCGCGTTCACGCAGGAAATCATCCGCGGCGCGCAAGGAGCCTACCTTTTCAGCGACCGCGGCCGCGATGAATTGGTTCAGCGATACGCCCTCCGTGGCCGCCAATTCGGCGGCTGCCTTCTTCACCGACGTGGGAAGCTTCAATGGATAGGTGTTCTTGCTCATTTCCTCATCCTCTGGACCATAACGCCCGGTGTAACCACTTCTATCTCGAAGTCGCGTGCTGCTGGCAAAAAGTCGCGTACGTTGTGCGTGACAATGGCTGAAGCCCGACCATTCACCGCCGCCTCCAGTACTAACTCGTCAGCGGGATCGGTCAATTGTGGCCGCCACATAAAGTGAACATCGACGGGCTCTGCGGCGCTCGCCAAGGCAGCCAGAAAACCCGATACGTCTTCTTTTGCCATGCCCGTCGCCAATCGCTGCTCCGGGCGATTAAGAACGTCCTCATATTCAAGAAACAAAGCCGTTGTCGCCAAGGGGACGAGCTGCCGCTCGGCAACGAGCGTAAGAATACGGTTGCTCGCGCCGAGTCGGCTGCGAAGTCCGGCCACAACGACAGACGTATCCACCACAACCCGTGGCACACCCATATTGGTAGATATCCTATAGGATGTCACATCTCATGGGAAGCCTCAAAGTAACAGAATCGCGCAGATTCCGGATGCGGACGGCTAATCGCCTCTTTCTTTTGGATCTTCTACGTTCGGGACGTAGGAGTCGCAGGTTCAAATCCTGTCACACCGACCATTGATTTTATTAATGTTTTTCTCTTCCACAGCTTCGAAATTCGGCATTTGGTCCCAGGCAAAACATTTTTTGGTCCCGTTTTGGTCCCAGTTTCGTCGTGCGAATCGACGGTTTTAGATCCAGGCGCAACGGACAAAGACCCTCGCGCGCTTCGCGGGACCTTCCAAAACTGACGACGACTCGCTCCTCGGTTGCCCCGTTTCAAGGCGACCGTGCTTTATCTGAATTCCACTGGCGGCAGCGGCCGCTGCGGGTGGGTCAGATCCTAAACGACGCCCTTTCGACATTTGCGTGGCTTGCGCATGTGGCAGATCCTCAAGCTTGGAATTGCAGTACTCGAGGTACTCCTCACGAACAGACCGAACAAAATTGCGGATGTCGTGGAGAATCCCATGCGCGTACTCCGGGTTACCGCACCGAATTCTCCATTCGATCAGCCGCCGCCAGTGTCCAACACATCCAACAACCCTTGCGAAATCCTCGCACATAGCATTTGCCGTATACGCTTCCGTTGACTGGAATACGCAACGAACTTGCTCGCGCTGGATTCAAAAAATCCATTTTTGGGAGCTGGAGCAGAATGCTTTACCACTGTGCTGCCGGCGAGCGGCTTCGCAATTCGTCACCATCATATGGGCTATTTCGTCAATAGCGCTGGGGAATGGGAAGCGCTTGAACGCCGATTACGCAATGCGGGAAGGCGGGTCAACCCGGGGGTGTATCCCACTGAATGCCCTGATTCATCAAGTCGCTGTAGTACGGCATATGGCTCAGCATGCCGCCATCTACGCAGATCGCCTGCCCAGTGATGAATTCGGCATCCTCGGAACACAGATAGACCGCCATCGCGCCGATGTCGGCGGCGTGGCCGAGCCGCGGTGTGAGCGTGTTGCGCGCCATGATGTCCACCATCGGCCCATACACGTTTTTCATGCCGCCCTCCGTGCGAATCAGCCCGGGATTGATGGAATTGCACCGGATGCCCTGCTTGCCATATTGAGCCGCAATATAGCGGCCTACACTCATGATGGCTGCCTTCGAGGCGCCGTAAGCGATATTGGAAATGTCCCCAAGCAAACCTGAACCGGAGGCCGTCAGGACGATCGAGCCCTTGCCGGCCTTGAGCATGTGAGGCAGCGCATACTTGCAGCCTGCCAGGTAGCCACGGAGATTCACTCGCATGACGAGATCCCACAACTCGAAATCGATGTCCACCGGATTGGTGTCGCGACGGATGATCTCGTTCGACATCAGGGCCGCGTTGTTGTAGAGAAAATCCAGACGTCCAAAATGCTTCACGGTGCCCGCGACGAGATCGGCCACCGACGCCACGTCGCCGGCATCGAAGGGAATCGCGATCGCGGCCGCTCCAAGCTCCTCTGCAAGCGCTTGTGCTGCCGAAGCATTGATGTCGCCGATGCTGACGCGGCAGCCTTCGGCGACGAATCGGCGGCATGCCGCCGCCCCGATTCCGGAGGCCCCACCGGTCACAATGGCCACTTTACCTTCCAGTCCTTTCATCAGAGCTCTCCTACGCGTGATTCACACGCTACGGTGACAATAGCGAGGGGGCTCACTTGGCCCGAGATTCCTTTACGTCCACTTCATATCTGAGATCGTCCGACGCGCGTACGGCCAAGCCCTGACGCTCCATCATTTCGACAGCCCGCTTCAGCGCCGGCGAGGTGCCGTAGACTTCCTCGGATGGATAGAACACTCTTGAGGAATTTTGCTTGCCGGGGTCCAGGCCGAGTGTAATGGTCACCTTGCTGCTGGTGGTGTGGATCGACAGCAGAACGATGTCCATCAACTCCTTTTCAGTGAAGAATTGCCTGGTCGCATTCCAGAGATCCGGAGTCAATGACGAAGGGTTCGATGAGATGGCATTGGCGATGCGCAACGCGGCCTTCAGCTTTTCGGGGAGGTCGCTCGACTCGAAACGTGTGAGTTTGCCGACAATGTCCTCGTTGAGCCCCGCCTGAACGGCGACGGCTGCGCGTGCATTGAGGCAATACTCGCAGCCCTGATAATTCGCGTTGAACAACCGGATGCACTCATGCACGAGCGGGTCGATCTCAAACGACCCTTCACTGGCGATGGGAATGGCGGCGAGCCGCGTCAGTTCGACCGGTATCGCAATATTCGCGGCCGGCGTGTTGCCGCCTTCCGTCATCATCGTAAACCCTCGGGCGAGTTCGTCGGGAATTCTGGGTTTGGTGGCCATCACTGCTCCCGGGCTTATTGAATTGACTGCGCCGCCGGCCTAAAGCTGGCAAGCGTTGACGGAACGGCGCCGAACGGCTGGATATCGAGCGCGACACAGCCGCGCTGCAGCTGATCCATCACGCTGAGCGCCTTGACGAAATAGATGAATGATTCCGGATCCAGCACCGACTGCACCCGCTCCACATCCGCGTCGCTGATCGCGCTCGACTGGATTACGAATTGTTCGGCGAAATCAAGGCAGCAGCGCTCGCGATCGGAAAACATGGGCGAGCTGTCGTACCTTGATAACTCACGTACTTTCTCTTCGGTCAGGCCGGCCGCGGCGGCGGGTGTATAGCGCAGCGCCAGGTCATGCTTACTGCCGATCAGGGTCGCCATGCGCAGCCGGCATAATTCGACCAGAATCGGATCTACCCGTCGAATCGAGCGGTTGTAGTCCTCCATGAATATTGCGTAGTACTGCGGGCGCAATCCATAGACTCGATCGAGCTCGGTCGGCCCTTCGGTCACGTGTTGAACATGTGTCATGTCGATACCCTCGAAAAGTTTCATTTCAGAAGTGAAAGGTCCCCTCCAAACCGAATATCCGCGGCGCGCCAATCGTGGCAATGTTGTAGCCCAGCGACGTATAGAGCATCACGCCAAAGGAATTGTACTGAGTCTGCGTCGCATTCTTGACGTAGAAGGCCGCATCGAACTTTGATTGCAGGATCGAGCTCCAGTCGACGCGCAGATTGAGGATCCCATAGGCGTCCTGACCCTGAGAGCTCGCAGGACCCCACGCGGGCCCCTCGGCGGTGTCGGTAAAAAATACATGGCTTTGATGCGTATAGTCGGCCTGCAACGCGACCGTACCGGCCGCCGCCGCCAAGGGGAGATCGTATTTCGCCCGCAGCGAATACTGCGTCTTCGGCGTTTGCGCGAAGGCATTGTTCGTGAAATCATTTCCGCCAAATACAAAGCTCTGGAATTTGGCGTCGATCAAAGACAGATGAGCGCCAAACTCCAAGCCCTTGACCGGAACGAAAGTCAACTCGAGTTCTCCGCCCTTGATCGTGGCGGACGCGGCATTGATGACCTCGAAGTCGTTCGGGTTGGATACCGGCGACAGGAGTTTTTGCGCATTGCTGAGGCTCGACCGATAAACAGCCAGATTGCTGCGCAGCGCAGATTCGCCGAAGTGCCAATCTCTCTTCAGCCCCGCCTCCCAGTCGTTGACGTATTCGGGCTGGAAAGGTCCAAAGCTGCTCGGATCGCTGCCTACATAGTTCCATCCGCCCGCGCGATAGCCCTTGCGGCGCGTCACGTAGATCAACGTGTCTGCGTCGAGTTGGTAGTTCACGCTGGCGTTGTACGTGACCACGCTGTAGGTGATGTTTCCCGACAATTCGCAACCGGCCACGCCGGTTATCGCACAGGAAGTCTCCGCCGGATCGTTCCACGATTGCGAGGTCATCTTGCGTATGTCCCGCGTTTTGCGGATACCGCCCGTCACCGACAAGCCCGTAGTTGGCGGAATTTTCACCGTTGCCTGAGCATACTCGGCATAACTACCGTTGTTGGTATGTTCCATGGCATGTGACACCGGGCCGCCGAACTGCGGAAGGGCCACGGTCTGGCGCGGATGGTCGAGATGCTGGTCCGAGTAGTAGTATCCCGCAACCCAATCGAGCAGGCCTTGCGCGGCGATGCCCTGCAATTGCAGTTCCTCGGACAACTCGTGACCCCTGTCTCCTATATAGGAATCCAAGATCTGGAACGGGACACCATCCAGCGGAACTGCCTGATCCAACTTGAAGTGCCGGTAACCCACGATGCTCTTCAAGGTCAACGAATCGAATATGGTCCACCGCGTGGTATTCGAAAACGCCGTGTTATCGAGGCGATTGTAGGCGTTCAATCCCGATTCAGCGGTCCAAAAATCGCTCGCCTGCTCAGATTGACGTCTGGAATAGGTCGCCGAGCCCTGACCGCCGAGTGCGAAATTCATGAATCCTTGTGGGTTTACGGCCGTCAGCGAAAAGGCGACCCCGTGGTCCTGGTAATGGCTTCCCTGCGCCAGAAAATAGCTCTCGAATTGCGGCGACGGACTCAACAACCCCGAAAGACGCCATGACTTGGAAATCTCATTATCAAGATTGGCGCTGGACGTACCGGCGAACGGCTGAATGGCGAACGCCGCCAATTGCGGTGCGGTAATGAGATTTTTGACGTAGCCCCCATGATCGACGACGTTCACGGCCGCACGAAATTGAAGCATGTCGTTGACCGGCAGATTGGCCACCCCCGTGGTGTAGTACCCGGTGCCGTGGTGAAAGTCAGTCACACCTGCCACCACCGAGCCTCCAAATTCATTCACCGGTTTGGCCGGAGTGATGAGGATCGCGCCCCCGGTGGTGTTGCGGCCGAACAGCGTGCCTTGCGGGCCCTTCACGACTTCGAGCGCCTGCAGATCGAATAGCTGTTCGTTGATCCCCACCGGGTAGCCGTAGCTGACTTCGCTGATGTAATAACCGACTGCCGCATCCTGTCCGGGCGCTATGTTGTTGTTGCGCTGCCCGCGGATTCCAACATTCGTGTAGGCCGGTGAATTGAAGTTCTCGACATTGAGTCCGGGTACCTGCCCGTTCAAATCGTGCAGACCGACGATCGAATTCTCCTTAAGAAAGTCGCCGCTCAGGGTGGTGATGGCAAGGGGTACGTTTTGCTGTCTTTCCTCCTTACGGCGCGCGGTCACGATGATTTCCTGCAGGTCGGATCGTTCCGGCTGAGCCGCGGAACCCGGCGATTCCTCCGCATACACCCAAACTGCGGAAAGCGCGCTCAGAAAACCCATTGTCGCAGCCAATGAACCTTTCTTCATGACGTCCCTCCCCGCCCCGGAATTGAACATCGGATCGGCAATTTGCAGTTGATCCGTTCCGCCAAAATTCTTATGCATTCAATTTATCGTATGTCGTTCATATATTCAACCGATGATTGAAAAATTGCTTAACACTGTAAAGTGGCGTTCGTGTACTCTAACTTAACGCCGTAAAGCTGGGGCAGGACTGCGGATGCATGGAGAGCGCCTCGCAGTGCATTGCGCGATATGCGGCCGACGGGCCGCGACTGGCTCGCTGCTTACGAAACGAAGGCGCGAAGGAATTCGTCGGCGAGTTCCGCCCTGCCGCGTACCCGCCCGTCGATGGCCGCGAGATCGGCGCGTTCCGCCGGCATCTCGCCTGATTGGTAGCGGCGCATCATTCCCTCTCCGAATGGGGCCCGAGACTGCCGAGGCCCAGCGCATCGACGTCGAGCCGATGCAAGTCGCCGAGAGTCTCAATCACACTGTCCGCGGCCCGCCTGCGCGAAGGCGCCGTCGGCAAGGTCACGGTCACGCAGGATGGCGAATCGGCTACCGTACCTTCCACCCACCGCATCATGTAGAAGGGCGCGCCGATGACGCTCGTGTCTTCGCAGAGCAGTTCGACGTTCGGCACCGGTACATTCGTTGTCCGCAGCGCCGCCTGTATTCGATATTCACGCGCGACATCGTGAGCACCCGGAGGCTGGACGCCGAGCGGTGGGCGTCGCAGGACGAATCGTGAACCTCCTGCATCGTCGACGCGGTAGGTGATGTTGGAGTGTCCGCCGGCGATCAACCGGTACTCAAAGGGCGCCTGCGCGCCGGCCAAATGCTCGCTCAACCAACGATCCAAGGATACGGGCTCGATCCCAGGGGTCATGCGTCAGATGCTCAATCTTCGATGCCCACCGGCCGGCCTTCAACCATCAAGTCGTGATACTCACACATTCCGAGACCGGCCGCGCCGACCGTGGCATCATGCGGAGCGTGGCGATGCCGACTACAATCGCCCGGGCGTGCCGGTCGTCGGCGCGCGACCAGCGTTTGCAACGGCCGCCATTGGAGAATCTGCCTTGCCGCATGCCAAGCCGAAACGCTCCCGCAAGACACGCACGACGCTTCCCCCGGCCCTCGCCGCTTCCGAAATCATCGAAGTCACCGTGACGATGGCGCGCAGAGTGGGATTTGGCCGATTGTCCATGCGTCAGATTGCTGCAAAGCTCGATGTCAGCGCGACCGCCCTGTACTATCACTTTCGCGACAAGAACGCGTTGCTGGAACGCGTCGGCGAGCACATTATCTACTCGATCGACCTGCCCAGTCGCCGTGTGCCATGGCGAAAACGCCTCAGGCAAGTTGTGTTGAGTCAACAGGCAGTGCAGTTGGCGTATCCCGGGTTAGCAAGATTCTTGCTGCACCACCGGGAATCCGCTGCAGCGCTCCGTTGGATCGAAATGATCTTGGAGGTTCTTCGAGACGGAGGCTTTCGCGGCCAGCACGCAGTGCGAGCTCTGGCGACGCTCTCGTTTTTCATTCATCCCATGACGCTGCTCGACGACCGGCCGCATGCCGGATCCGTGCAAATGATAGACAGGAAACTGATTGCACCCCGCCTTGCGCTTGATCCGTCGCGCCATCCACGTTTGATGGAGTTGCTGCCGCAGTTGGCCGATTTCTCCTTCGATGTCTATCTGCCGATTGCACTCGACCGCATCATCGCGGGCCTCGCCAGCGACCTCAGACAGCCTGTGCGCACCGCCAAACGCCGCAGGCCATAAAACCTCAAAAATTGCAGGTACCGCTGTGGCAGCGATCCGGCCATATCAAAGCATGGACCCAGTGAATTACGCAATGCGCAGCGAGTCAACTCGGCGGCGTCCGTCGAGGCAAGCGCCGCATTGCCCCGAACATGTTGGTCATGGCATCTCCTCAGATCAGTTGCAGGTGGCGAAGATCGTGCAGGAATTTGCGAATGAACCCGGCCGATAGATGCGGGATATCCTTGTAAGTGCCCACGCCGTGCGCGCACACGTCAGCGCGGAAGCGCACGGCTGAGACCGAGGCGCCCGCCGACGCAGGCATGGGCTGACGCATCTGGTGGAGCAGCGGCAGTGATGACTGCTGGCGCTGCTTCTCAGGCAGGCCGCGCAACGCCGTCTCGAAGCGGTTGAACCAGTCGGCGTAGGACTCGATGCGCCGGATTGGATGGCCGGCTTCGATTACCCAGTCGATGAAGCTGTCCATCGAAATGCCGTCCTCGTGCGGGTTGACGACGTGGTAAGTGCGATAGCCAGAGTGGGCGTTTGCGCCCAGGGTGGCGATCGCCTCGGCGGTGAAGTCCACGGGAAGGCCGTCGTAGTGCGGCCGGCCCGCGCCCCCGGCATAAAACGAGCGCGGCGCCAAGCCGGTGATGACGATGCTGGACAGCCAGCGTGTGAACATGTCCGGAACGTTGATCTGCCCCTTGTATCTGCTGTGCGCCAGGATCATGTCGGATCGGAACACCGACACCGGCAGGCCCAGGCGGTCATGGGCCTCGCGCAGGAGGACTTCGGCCGCCCACTTACTGTGGGCGTAGCCGTCGGCGTAGCGGGCGCCGTCCAGGCGGCGCACGGGCGTCGCGGCCCGCACATCCGTGCACTCGTCAGCCGTGCCGCCGCCGGGGATCATCGCTGCGGCGACCGTCGAGACATTGTTAAAGGGCTTCAGTCGGTAGGTGATCGCGAGCCGGATCATTTCGGCCGTGCCCACGACGTTGGGACCAAAAAGCTGTGGGTAAGGTAGGACGTGGTTGACGAGTGCGGCAGGATGGACGATGAGATCGACAGTCTCGGCCAGCCGCTGCCAATCCGCATACCCCAAGCCCAGATCCGGTTCACTGAGATCGCCTGCCAGCACCTCCAGATGCCTGTCGGCGAGGTCCTCGAAATGGCGCTTGAGTTCGGGGTCGCTGGTGTCGAACGCCTCCGCGATGCGGCGCCGGGCCGCGGCGGCGTCCTGCCCGCGCGCGATGCAGACCACCCGGCCTCCGACCCTGGCCATGCGCTCCAGCCATTCGAGGCAGAGGAACCGGCCGAGGTAGCCGTTGGCGCCGGTGACGAACACGGTGCGGATCTCATTTGAGGCCGGCGCGGATTTGCGCGCGCTCTCAAGCGTCTCGGCATCGATGAACTTTTCCAGCCTCAACTCGCTGGCGTGGATTTCGGTGGCGCCGCGGCCGTGCACTGAGGCGAAGGTCGGGCGCTTGAGCGCGCCGTCGCGCGCCCGCTCGATGAAGCTCGCCAGTTGCTGCAGGCTTCCCGCGGGATTGTTGATGACGCCGGCCGGCACTTCGATCCCATAGATTTCTTCGAGCAGGAGCGAGCAGGAGAGCGCCGACAGCGAATCGCCGCCAAGTTCGGCGAAGCTCCACTGGTTTGTCAGGTCGATCTCCTCGATGCCCAGGGTCGCCTGTACTGCGCGCCCGACGGTCTCCAGCACCGGTGCGCTTTTGCCACCGCGACGCAGGGTGTGCAGTTCGTTGGCCTGGCTGGCGGCGACCTCGTCGTAGAGTCTGTCGAGGCGGGCCGCATAGCGTTCCTTTAACTTCGGACGCTGGTACTTACCGATGCCCGCCAGCAGGCCATTTTCGGTGCTGAAGGGCTCGTGCTCGACGACGAAGTCGCGCGGTACTTCGTAGGCGTTGAGCTGCTCGGCACGCGCAACTTGCTTGATCGCCTCGCGCAGCGCGGCCTTGGTCGCCTTCTCGTCTCCGGCGATGTCCATCTGCTTCAGCGTGTCCTCGTCCGGCACCAATATGCCCAGCAGGTACGAGCGCTCGCTGGTGCCGTACAAATAGGCCTGGCGGATCAGGGCGTGGCCGTTGGTGTAAAGCGCCTCCAGGCGCGAGATCGCTACGAACTCACCCTGGGCGAGCTTGAGCACGTTGTTGCGCCGGTCGACGTAGACGACCTGATCCGGACCGATCTCGGCCATGATGTCGCCGGTCTTGTAGTAACCCTCGTCGTCGAACATCTGGGAGGTGATGTCGGGCCGCTTGTAGTAGCCGAGCATGATGCTGTGGGTCTTAATCAGCAGTTCTCCGCGCGGATAGGGCTTGTCGGTCTTGAAATAGCCAAGTTCGGGGACATCGTCGAGCTTGAAGTCGATGACCGGCGGCCGCATCATCCGAGTATTGCGAACCGCCCCCGAGATTTCGGTGGCGCCATAGTGGTCGTCCATCGGAAAGCCGAGGCAAAATTCCATGAACTCACGCAGCTCGGGGGCGAGGGGCGCGGAACCGAAATTGCAATTCAGCAGGCGTCCGCCGAGTACGGCATTGCGGATCTCGAGCATGAGTTCGTGCTTCAGCGCATCCATGTCCGCCGCACCGGGCCCGCGGCGCTCGAGCTCCGCCTGGTATTGCTGATAGACCATCTCGCAGATGCGTGGAACGATACCCATGAACGTAGGCCGCGCCATCTTGATGTCATCGAATAGCGCTGAAAGATCGCTCTTCGCGGTGAAGTAGCAGGTGCCGCCCGAACCCAGCGTGGAGAACACGCCGCTGCGCCCGAACGAGTGGTTCATCGGCATGTAGTGCATGTAGAACATCGGGACTGGCGGGAGAACGCGCCACGTCGGCTTGACCATCAGTTCGGGGTACATGGCTCCCTTGGGCAGGCCTGTGCTGCCCGAGGTGTAGTAGAGGGTGCACATTCGCTTATCGGTCGCGGGGTCCGCGAACAGTGGCGCGGCGGCGAGCTTCTCGCCGTGCGCGCAAGTTGCCTCCAAGGTGACGAGCAGATCCGGCAGACCGGCCGCGCTGAGCTTCGAGTGGGCCGCCTCGAACACTTCACGCTCGTCATCGACTTCGGGATGGTAATCGAACACCAGCAGGCCGAAGGGACGATGGCCGGTCAACACGAGTTCGATGGCGGTCTCAAGGCATTCGAGGCTGGTCGCCAGCCAGTTCGGCGCTACCTCATTGAAGATGGCAACCAGTTGTTGAGTCGATGCGTTGGTCTGCATCGGTACCACCACCGCTCCATTGTGGATCGCCGCCAGATCGACGGTCGCAAAGTCGATGCCGGCAAAGGCGAGGATGCACAAGAGGTCATTTGCGCGCAGGCGCCTTGCGGCGTCCTGATGCCAAACGTTCGCAAGGGCGCGCGCGCGCGACCATAGTTGCCGATAGGTGATGGTTTCGAAGCGCTTGAGCATCTGGCGCGTCCGGCGTCCGGTGGCCGGATCAGTCACTAGCTCGGTCGCGCGTCGAGCGAGCGCCGGGCGGTCCGCATAGGCCTCCATGACCAGTGCGGCGATCTGCGCCAGCCCGAGCTCAGGCCTCACTTTAGCCTCATTGACGGCCGGATGCGGCAGCGCCTCACGAAACTGGGCGTCCTTCTCGGTAAGCTCCTTGATGCGTGCGGCAATCTGCTCGGCAGGGCTCGCCACCGTCATGGTCGGCTTGCGGTCCTGTGTAGGTGTGGCTTCCATCTCGCCTCCTGTAATCTCATTTTGGGGCACTGCTTGCCGATGCTGACGCTTGCGTTCCGCGCGGCGATCATCGCTAAGTTTCCGGATCAACTACGCCTGCGACGGCGCTTGCTTGGCGAAGTCGCCGCGCGGCAATGATGAAATGCGCGGTGGTCCAGATGTTGACCAGCGCGAAGCCAAGCATGGCGTAGCGCAGAGAGTTGGTGCCGAAGCGC
>Ga0137409_10003361_pt1 | contig 16981 bp, 11 predicted proteins | sample CZODoug1_16funga_FD_122059 | JGI IMG/M metagenome (GOLD analysis project Ga0137409, IMG submission 122059) | Vadose zone soil fungal communities from Angelo Coast Range Reserve, California, USA - CZODoug1_16fungal (Hybrid Assembly) | ecosystem: Environmental > Terrestrial > Soil > Vadose zone... | reverse complement strand
AATCTCTGTGTTCATGGCCGGAGTCCGGGCAAGCGACTCTGGAGCACTCGGGGTCACCCAACAAAGGAGGCTATAACAGATGTCTCAGCGAAAGCTGATGGCAGTCTTGAGTCTGGCCGCTGTGGTCGCCCTCACCGCGGGCGAGAGCCAGGCGTCCTTGTCGCGCGTCGAGGGCATGTCCCTCGCGGTTCCGACGCTGAGCCAGTTCACGGATGATTACGTGAACATCTATTACTACCCGGCTTCCGTCGTGCGTCAGAACAATCTCGTGCTCGCGGAGCTGGGCAACAACCCGAGCGGGCTTTCCGACACGGGTCTTCTGGGCTCGTCCGTCGTGTCGTTCGGCGAGCAGAGCTACACCGTGATCCGGAACTTCCCGCGCATCGGAGCGATCGCGTTCCAGATGAAGCAGAGCTCCCTCAACAATCTCGTCGCGGCGGGGAGCCTCAACAACGAGCAGCTGGATGCGATCTGGGGCAAGGGATTCAGCGCGCTCGATTTCGCGGTCCGCGTCGACATCACCAACTCCAGCTTCGAGGAGACCGACACGGCGGCGCCCGCGGCGTTCAATCGCGTTCGGGGTAACGGTCTCTCGCCGTTCGATCCGTATCCGTTCGGCGCCGGGTTCTTCCCGGATGCCATCATCGGCACCGGCGTCGAGATCAACACGATCGGGATCACCCCCGGCGTCACGTTCCATCTGAGCAACGACAACCGCGTCGAAGGCGCGGTGACGTATCGCAAGTACTCCATGGACCGCACTGCCTCGACGGGCGGCGTCCAGAATGAGAGCTGGAAGGACGACGGCTCGGCCTCCTATGCCATCTTCGGGCGCGCCTTCCTCAACCAGGGCGACCGCCACGTGTGGGTTCCCGCCGCGTTCTATACGAACGACGATCTCAGCTGGCGGGTGCAGAACGTTCCGGCGGCCGGCAACGTGCGCTCGGCGGACGAGAAGTACAAGAGCTACGGCGTCGGGATCTCCGACAACATGCGCGTGAACGACAACAACCTCCTCCTCTGGGGCGTCACCGTGGGTCAGACGAAGCACACCTACGAGCGCACCGACGCGGCTCTCGCCGCGGGCGACCAGGCCAAGTTCGAGGAGAAGTCGACGGTGATGCCGCTCGTGTTCGCGGCCATCGAGACCGACGCCACGCGCTGGCTCAAGGTCCGCATCGGCGCGAATCGCGCGCTGGTGAGCGACCGCACGGAAGACACCACGTTCGGAACGCCTTCGACGATCGTGACCGACAAGGAGCGCACGTCGAATTTCAATTTCAGTCTCGGCACGGGCATTCGGTGGAACAATCTGGACATCGACATGACGCTGAACGAGAAGTTCCCGCTCACGGGTGGGTACATTCTCTCGGGCGATCGGTCGACGCCGTTCACGCGCGCTTCGGCGACCTACCACTACTAGGATCTGCGTAGGCCGCGGCAAACGCCGCGGGACGGAAAAATCGGGGCCACCCGGAGATCGGGTGGCCCCTTTCTCTTGTGCTAAAAAGTGTTGACAACATTTCGGACGCGTACCTAACCTGTTCTATGTACAACGTGTTGCGGCTCAGGAGTTCCGAGCCGTGCAGGCCGCATGGCTCCGAGACCAGGGGGTGGAACACGACATAGCCGGCACTTAGGAGAATCCTCGTTTTAGCCAGGTGAGGGGCGCCCCAGAGGGGCGCGGGCTTGAGGGAACAGGTCGAACGCTAAAGTTCAATGGGAGTTGGGTCGAAGGGCTGAGATCCGACTACGACGTCAGGGAAGGCGCACGAAGACCCTCGGTTTGGCAATTCGGTGGATCCAAAGAGGAGGCGAACCATGTTTCTCCGACCTCGGGACGGGTTGGTTGTAGGCGCAGCCATCATCATGGCGGGCGCCATTTTCTTTTCTGGAGCTGCCTGGGGGGGCACCACAGGGCAGCTCTCCGGCGTCGTTCACGACGCCAAGACGGGGGAACCCGTCGCTCTTGCCAGCGTCGCGGTTCCGGACCTGAAGCGCGGTGCGGTGACGGACGCCCAGGGGAACTACACCCTCTTGAACCTGCCGGCGGGCAAGTACTCCGTACGGGTCTCGCTTCTGGGGTACGTGCCGGTGTTGCGGCAGAACGTCGAGATCATCCCCGACTTCAACACGAAGCTCGATTTCAACGTCGAGTCGACCGTGCTCACGAACGTGCCGGAAGTGGTCATCCGCGGGGAGCGGCCGCTGATCCAGAAGGACAACACGGGCTCGGCCAAGTTCCTCTCCGGCGACGACATCAAGTACCAGCCGCTGCGCGGTTACCAGGACGCGGTCGCCCAGCAGTCGGGCGTCGTGAACTTCAAGCTGAACATCGACAATGAAGCCCAGAACAACAACACGCTGATCGTCCGCGGCGGCCGGCCCAACGAGGTCGCCTACTACGTGGATGGATTCTCGCAGCAGGACCCGCTGACCGGCGTCTCCACCACGGCGATCAACACCGACGCGATCGAGGAGATCGTGGTCCAGACCGGCGGATTCAACGCCGAGTACGGGCGCGTGCAGTCGGGCGCGATCAATATCGTGACCAAGGACGGGCGCGACAAGTATTTCGGATCCGGGGAAGGGATTCTCGGCGAGTTCAAGAAGAAGAGCCGGGGGTACAAGAACTTCAGCGCGTCCATGGGCGGCCCCCTGGCGCCCAGTTTGAAGAACGTCACGTTCTACTTCGCGGGGGAGCGGAGGGACGTCGAGGACCGCCGTCCCAGCATCATCACGGACCAGGTGGCCGATCCTTCGCAGCCGGGTCTTTTCGAGAATGGCGTCCTGCCCTCGAACGACAGCAAGACCTGGTCCGCGGTAGGCAAGCTCTCGATCAAGCCTTCGCCGCTCCAGACGCTCAAGCTGGGGGGCACCTTCAACCAGGACAAGTGGGGGCAATACCTGAACACCTACCGCTTCGACCTGGAGCACTCGCCTCGGTTCCGCGACAAGAACAACTCCCTCTACGGCACGTGGAACCACAGTCTGAACACGCGCTCCTATTACGAGGTGAAGGCGAACTACTTCCTCACCGACCGGATCCGCGGCGACGGGGTGGCGTTCGACGACCTCAAGAAGTATGCGTTCCCGGTGGGCGAGGCGGACCCGACGTTCGACCCCACCGAGGCGATCTTCTGGTTCGGGGCGGACAACCCGTCCGGCGCCCACGTGTTCGACGATTTCCTGCACCGGAAGTCCTCCTATGTCGGCTTCGCGGCGGACTACGCGAATCAGATCTCGAAGGACGTCCAGGTGAAATTTGGAGGGGACTACCAGCGCCACACCCTCCGCTATTACGACCATTACTTCCCGACGCAGCTCTACGAGATCGACACCACCGGCGCGTACGTGCCGAAGAACACGCGGGATGTGGACCGCTATGGTTACGACGCGTTCGGGAAGGAGATCAACGGAGGGCTGGACGGCCCCAAGCATCCCAAGGTGGCTTCCCTCTACGCCCAGACGAAGTACGAGAGGCTGGGTCTCGTCGTCAACGCGGGACTCCGGTTCGATTACCTGACGCCATCGACGCAGGCGCTCCGGAGCGAGACCACGCCGCTCCAGGCGGACTCGGGGGATTCCACGAATCTGGCGACGCGCCTCGATCCTCAAGATCTGGAGGCGTCCAAGGTCTACCGGCGCCTCAGCCCGCGCCTGGGCGTAGGCTTCCCGGTGAGCGACCGCACGCTGGTGCACGTGAATTACGGGCAGTTCTTCCAGCAGCCCAACTTGCAAGACCTGTACGTGAGCTATGCATTCCTCGAGCACAAGATCCGCACCGGCGGGTACTTCGTCGGGTTCGGGAATCCGAATCTGAAGCCGGAACGGACCACCGCGTACGAGATCGGAATCGCGCACACGCCGACCGAGCGCTCGCGGGTGGAGGCGGCGGCGTACTACAAGGACGTGAAGGATCTCGTGGAGATTACGAACATTCCCTCCTCGCCGAACTCCTTCGCGTCGTACCAGAACCGCGATTTCGCGACGATCAAGGGGCTGGACCTCTCCTATACATTGCGCCGCGTCGGGCACGTCGCGATGTCCGCCTCCTACAGCCTGTCCTGGGCCATGGGCACCGGCTCGGTGTCGCAATCCCAGCGGAACATCGCCTGGACGGCGAGCGAGACGCCGAAGATGGCGACGCCGCTCGCGTTCGACCAGCGCCACAAGTTCTCCGCGAATTTCGACTATCGCCTCATGAAGGGCGAAGGACCCGCGTGGCACGGCAATCGTCTGTTCGAGAACACGGGCATCAACCTCCTCATGAACGCGGGCAGCGGATTCCCCTACACGCCAACCCGTATCTACAACGAGGTGACGCTCGCGAGCGTGGCGGCGCAGCCGATCGGACCGATCAACTCCCGGTACGGGCCGTGGACGATCACGGTGGACGCGAAGGCGAACAAGGGGATCCGTCTGGGGGGGCAGGACCTGGACGTCTACCTCTGGGTCCTCAACGTGTTCAACCGTGACAACGTCCGTACCGTCTACTCGGGCACCGGAAGCGCGGAAACGACGAACTTCCTGAATACGGACGAAGGGCAGGCGACCTACTCCACTCCCAATGCTCAACGGCGCTTCACACTGGCGGAACGCAGCCCGACGCTGCACGATTCCGGCCGCTTATTCCGGTTTGGCGCGAAGGTGAGCTTCTAGCCATGGCGCAGCTCACGCTGGCGGTGCACAGGGATTCGAAGCGAAGGAGGGTGAACGCGATGCGATTTCTGCACTGGCTCGGGGTCGCAGGCCTGGTGTTGACGCTTGCGACTTCGGAGGCGGCTGCCTCGGCCAAAGCCTCCGTGAAGCCGGTTCGAAAGATGCCCCGGCGGGCCGCCTCGATCATCGACAACACCACGCACATGGACGCGAACAACATCGACATGGTCGTGACGAATCACGGTTCGTTCGCCTATGACCTGACCACGGGCAACGCGGGGTTCATCTACCCCAAGGGATCCACCAAGACCGCCGTCTTCGCGGCGGGCCCCTGGATCGGGGCCAAGGTGGGAGGACAGGTCCGGATCGCCGTCGGCGAGTACTCGCAGGAGTACGTTCCCGGCCCCATGGCGGGCGGCACGTTCCAGACGGACAGCCCGCGATTCAAGAACTACAAGATCGCGCGCGGGAACACGACCAGCGCGGACTACCTGAACTGGCCCGTCGACCAGGGGGCTCCTGTCGATTCGACCGGAGCGCCTGCATTGCTCGGTGACGTGATGATCTGGAGCGTTTACAACGATGCCGACCCGACCGCGCACATCAACAGGGCGGGATCAACGGTGCCCCTCGGCGTGGAGATCCAGCAGAGCACCTTCGCCTACAATCGCTCGGGCGCTCTGGGCAACATCATCTTCGTCCGCTACAAGCTCATCAACAAGGGCGGGAATCAGCTGGACTCCATGTACGTTTCGGCCTGGAGCGATCCCGACCTCGGCGGGTTCACGGACGATCTCGTGGGCTGCGACACGCTGCGATCGCTGGGGTACGTCTACAACGCGACGAACACGGACGCGCAGTACGGCGCTTCGACTCCGGCCGTCGGTTACGACTTCTTCCGGGGACCGATCGTTCCGAGCGGCACTCCCGGCGTGAACGACACCCTGGGGATGACGTCCTTCAACAAGTACATCAACGGCACGGACCCCGGCAGCTCGGGTCAAACCTACAACTACATGCAGGGGCTGCACGCCGACGGAACCGCCGTCCACGTGTTCGACGACACGCTTCAAGCGATCACCAAATTCCAGGTGTCCGGAGACCCGGTGGCCGGAACCGGCTGGCTCGACACGAGCCCCGCAGACCGCCGGCTGCAGCTTTCGACCGGGCCCTTCTCGATGGCGCCCGGCGACAGCCAGGAAGTGACGATCGCGATCATCGTGGGGCAGGGCACGGACCGCCTCTCCTCCATCACGGATATGAAGAACAAGGACGATCAGGCGCAGATCGTGTTCGATCTGAATTTCGATATCCCGGCCCCGCCGCCCCCTCCGATCGTTTACACGCAGGAGCTGAACCGGAAGGTGCGTCTGCTCTGGGACAACGCGGCGGTGGGGACGCATTCCGCGAACGCGATCCTCGGCCAGGATTTCGTCTTCGAGGGATATCGGGTATGGCAGCTTCCCTCCAAGGGCGGATTCTCCAACGCCAAGGTCATCGCCACCTTCGACACCGCCAACGGGTACGACAATCTCTATAGCGACCTCTTCAACCCTCAGGCCGGCGGGGTCGAGCGCCTGCGGGTCGTCCAGGGGCCCAACGAGGGTCTGAAGTTCCAGCTCGACGTCGCGACGGACGCCTTCCGCGGCGGGCCGCTGGTCAACAACAAGACCTACTACTTCGCCGTCACCGCCTACTCGCTGGATACGCTCAACGTCGCGCCGTACATCATCGGCGTGAATCAGGTGGGTGAGGTCACGGAGGTGCTGGAAAGCGCCCTCAACGTGGTCGCGGCGACGCCGAAGGGAAGCAATTCGGTGTTCACCGTCGCCGGCAAGCAGACCGCCGGGGACGTCGTGGGGGCCTCGATCTCCGTGGCCCAGGTACAGAACTCCGCGATCGGGGACACCCTGTACCATGTGGTGTTCCTGCCCGGGGCAGCCAGCTGGGCGGTCATCAACGTCACGACGGGGGACACGCTCCTGGTCGCGCCCGGCGATGATACCGGGTTCACGTCGCCGGTCATCGACGGATTCATCGCCACGGTCACTCCAGCGCCGAACGACCCCTCGCTGATCCACCAGCTCCTGGACGGCACGGGCCTTCTCGGGGCGACCGATTCCCTGAACCTGTCCAGTGGCGGCGTTGACTCCACGGGCACGATCAAGTTCACGAACTACGTCAAGCCCTACGACATCAACAACTTCAACTTCGACGACACGGTCCGGCACGACTACCTGCTCCGCCTGCTTCCGAACGCCACGGAGCCGGCCTGGGCCTATGCGGGGGGCAGTCCTTCGGCTCAATCCCCCTTCAACGTCCCGTGGGAGGTCTACGACCTCGGCGCGTGCACGTACCAGGATCCCTCCGACGACGTGAAGATGTCGATCATGGCGCGCGACCGGGACGGGAGCGGCAGTTTCACCTTCGGTGACGCGGTCTACATCCGGCGCATTCCCTTCGCGTCGGTCGCGTGGGGAACCCCGGGGATCATGTCATCCGATTACCCGAACGACGATCAGCCGCTGGGAAGGTTCACGCTCTACACGGCCGCGGGAGGCAGCGGGGCGATCACGTATCCGCTTCCAGGCGGACGCTTCCGGGTGCGCGGCGGCCGGCTCTGTCCGGGCGACACCTTCGAGTTCCGTACGGTTCCCTCGGGCGCGGCACCGGGCACGATCGTGGGCAACGACATCAAGAAGGTTCGGGCCGTCCCCAATCCCTACTACGCCCACTCGCAGTACGAGCTGACGCAGTTCGACCGCGTCATGAAGTTCACGAACATCCCGGCGTCCCGGAACGTGACGCTCCGCATCTTCAATCTTGGGGGGGATCTGGTCCGGACCATCCGGCGATCGGCTTCCTCCGGCGACGACATGTCGCGCGCCGAGATCACGTGGGATCTCAACACGGATAACCGGCTTCCGGTCGGAAGCGGGATCTACATTTATCGGATTGAGGCCGAGGGCGTGGGCGCCAAGACGGATCGAATCGCAGTCTTCATCGAAAAAGAGCGGTTGGACAACTTCTAATGGGGGGCCCGATCGCGATGAACTCGGACAGAAACTCTTCCAAGGGACGAAGGATGGGACCAATGAACGGGCTCTTCATCAAACTGGCTCTCGTGGCCGGGCTGCTCGGCGTGGCCGGGACGGCGTGGGCCGGAGGGCTGGACCGGATCGGCACCTCGGGTGCGCAGGAGCTGCGCATTCCCGTGGGAGCCGCTTCGATCGCCATCGGCGGTTCCGCCGTGGCGATGGGAAACGGCGTCAGCAATCTGTACTACAACCCGGCGTCGCTCGCCGCCGTCGATGAGGCGGAAGCGATGGTCGCGTACAGCACGTATCTCGCGGACTCCAAGGTGAACTATGGCGTCGTGTCGACCAAGCTCGGGAGCGCCGGAAACGTGGCGCTCTCGCTCAAGGTGCTGAGTATCGGCGACATCATCGTCACCACGGAGGAGGCGCCCGACGGAACGGGGGAGATCCTGAACCCCACGTTCTCGGTCTTCGGGCTCTCCTACGGACGACGCATGACGGATCGCGTGCTGATTGGATTCACGGCGAATTACATCAATGAGAAGATCGCGCAGACCACGGCGAGCGGCCTGGCGGCGGATTTCGGCGTGCAGTACGACACCGGGTGGCGGGGGCTTCGGTTCGGCTTCGCCATGAAAAACGTGGGACCGAACATGCGATTCAACGGACCCGACTTCGAGCAGCGGATCACGCTGCCGGGGGATGATCCCTCGGCGCAGCCGCACGTCGTCCGCCTCGAGCCGACCGAGTTCGAGCTGCCCTCGTTTCTCCAGATCGGGGTCTCCTACGATCTGGGTGTCGCGGCGAATCAGCACGCCACGCTCTACGGCACCTTCCAGGGGAACAACTTCTCGACGGACGAGTACCGCGTGGGCGCGGAATACCTCCTCGGGGAGCACATCGCCCTGCGCGGCGGGTACGTGGGCCAGGTCGCGTTGAAGGAGTCCTCACGCCAGCAGGACTATCTCTACAGCTTCAGCTACGGCGCCGGGCTGAACTTCAAGCTGGGGGACCGTCCCCTGGGCTTTGATTGGGCCGGGTCGCGCGTGGGTCAGTTCTTCAGCGACAATCAACAGGTCTCGCTCAAGATCGGGTTTTGAGCGGGTCTCCTGACTCGAACGAGCACCGGGGCGGGTCTCTGACCCGCCCCGGTTCGCTTCGTACCGGGGCTGCCCGCGGGCGCGTCCTTGCCGGCATTCTCGTCATGCTACTCCTCGGTGGCGGGGCGGCTTCGCGCCCGGCCCGGGCCTCGAGCTGCTGCACTCCATCGGGATGGCTGGCCGACTCCCTCTCCTTCCTCGGCAGCGATGGGGCGCGCTCCCGCGTGGGAGTCCTCGCCGTCTCGCTGGACCACGGGGACACGCTGCTTTCTCTCAATCCGGACGCCCGTTTCATCCCCGCCAGCAACATGAAGCTCTTCGTGTCCGGCGCCTTCCTGTTACAGGCGGGCCCCCAGGCGCGAGGAGTCACCGAGATCGCCGGCTCCGGGAAGCTGGAGAAGAAGCACGGCGGCCGCGAGCAGGAGCTCAAGGGCGATCTGATCCTCCGCGGCTCCGGATGGCCGGACGTGTACCAGCTCCTCCTGCCGGGCTCCCGGGGACTCCTGGATTCGCTCGCGTACCTGCTCCACGAGGCGGGTCTCCGGAAGTTCGGAGGAACCTTGTGGATCGACGGCTCGATCTTCGCCGACGAGCCCTACGGCTCGGGATGGGCGATCGACGATATCCCGTTTTCCTACGGCGCTCCCCTGAATGCGGTGCTGGCGAATGGAAACTCCGCCACGCTGAACGTGACCGCGACGGCCAGGGCGGTCTCCCTCTCGCTCGATCCTCCCGAGACTCCGCTCCGGATCACGGGGAGGGTTTCGGTCGCGGAGCCTGGCGCCATGCCGGTCCTTTCCATCACGCGCGAGGCGGGGTCGCACGTCCTGCGCGTCACGGGCCGGATTCCCCGGGGAACCTCGGTCAAGCGCCAGGTCTCGGTTCCCGATCCCGACTCCACCGCCGGGCTCTTCCTCCTCGGGGCCATGCGCCGGAACGGCATCGAAGCCCGCGCGCGAATCCAGAGCGTGCCCGCCGGAGGGCAGGCGCCGGGACCCGCGATCGCCCTGGCGCGGCTGGAATCTCCGCCCGCACTCGACGTGGTCTCGATGGTGGACGCGTACAGCCTGAATGCCGAGACCGAGGCGCTGCTCCGGCATCTCGACCCCGCGCCGACCGGCAAGTCCGCGGCACCCGCGCTGCGCCGGCTGAGCGGGTACCTCATGGAAGCGGGAATCGACACGCTCGACGTCTCCTTCGTCGATGGCTCCGGGCTCTCTCCCCAGAACCTCGCGACCGCGCGCTCCTTCGTGCGATGGCTCGAATTCCTGGACCGGGCCCCCGCGCTGGGCGGTATCTTCCGCCAGTCGCTGGCCGCCCCCGGGGCGGTGGGTACTCTGGAAAAGCGGTTCTCGGACCTGGCGGCGTCGGGCTCCTTGCGCGCCAAGACGGGGACCCTGACCAACGTGAGCGCGCTCTCGGGCTATCTCACGACCCAGGGAGGGGAGAAGGTGGTGTTTTCCATTCTGAGCAATGGAAACCGGGGAAGCGGCTCCGCCGCGCGCGCGGCGGAAGAGCGGATCGTGGGAATTCTGAGCCGGTTCTCGCGGGAGCGTCTGGCTGCGCCGGGTCAGGGCCCCACGCGGATGGTTCCTCGATGACGCGGCCGCCGCGCCTTCGCCCCGGCGACCGCATCGGAATCGTCGCTCCGTCCGGTCCGGTGCTGCGCCGGTACGTCGTCGCGGGGCTCAAGGTGCTCGAGGCGGCGGGCTACCGGCCGCGCCTGTCGCGACACCTCTACGACCGCCGCGGCCATCTGGCGGGAACGGACGCGCGGCGCGCGGACGACCTGAACCGGATGCTCCGCGATCCCGACATCCGCTGCGTGCTCATGGCGCGTGGCGGGTTCGGCGCGATGCGCATCGCGGGGGACGTGGACTGGGGGGCGATGCGCCGCGATCCGAAGATCTTCGCGGGTTACTCCGACGCGACCTTCCTTCATCTCGGGTTCCAGGCCCGCTCCGGCGTGCGCACGCTGCATGGACCCAACCTCCACGGTCTGGGCTTCGGCCGGCAGGGGGAGATCCGCCGCTGGCTCTCCTGGCTTTCGAATCCGCTGCCGCCCGAGGGCGTCCGGGAGCTTAAGGCACCCCTTCGCATCCGACGCGGCGCCGAGGTCCAGGGGCGCGTCCTCGGAGGGAATCTCGCCCTGGTGCATCACGCGGCCTGCACGCCCTACATCCCTTCGCTCCGCGGCGCGATCCTCTTCTTCGAGGAGGTGAACGAGCCTCCCTACAAGATCGACGCCATGCTCACGCACATCGAGCTCGCGGGAGCCCTGCGCGGCGTTCGCGGGATGGCGCTCGGGAGCTTCATCAACTGCGTTCCGAAGCCCAGACACCGGGAGCTCGGGCTGGCGCAGGTGCTGCGGGATCACATCGGCCTTCTCGGGGTGCCGGCGCTGGGAGGGATGAAGGCGGGACACGGGCGGCGCAACTGGCCCCTTCCGCTCGGCGCGCGCGCCACGCTCGATTCACGGCGCGGGAGGCTGGTATTCGAGGAGGGCTTGGTCGCCTAAGCGTACACGCCGCGGAGCTGGATCGCGTCCACCACGCGCTTGATGGCCAGCATGAACGCGGCGACGCGGAGCGATACCTTGTGTAGCTCGGCCATGCTCGCCACGTCGTGGAAGGCGGTGACCATGATGTGCTCCAGGCGCTCGTTCACTTCGTGCTCGCGCCAGAAGTAGCCCTGGCGGTCCTGGACCCACTCGAAGTAGGAGACGGTCACGCCTCCGGAGTTCGCCAGGATGTCGGGGATCACCACCACACCCGCTTTGTTCAGGATTTTGTCCGCCTGATGCGTGGTGGGGCCGTTGGCGCCCTCGGCGATGATGCGGGCCGAGATCTTGGAGGCGTTCACGTGCGTGATCTGATTCTCCAGCGCCGCGGGAATCAGGATGTCGCAGGGCAGCTCGAGTATTTTCTTGCCCTCGACCGGCGTGCCGCCCGCGAATCCGGCGACCGTCTTCTTCTCCTCGAGATGTTTGAAGAGGGCCGGGAGATCGAGCCCCTTCGGGTTCTGGACGCCGCCCTTCACGTCGCTCACGCCCACGATCAAGGCCCCTTCCTTCGCGAGAAGGTTGGCCGCGACGGAGCCGACGTTTCCGAATCCCTGCACGACCACCTTGGCGCCTTTGAGATTCAGCCCCAGCTTCTTCGCGGCCTCGCGGACGACGAAGAGGACGCCCCGGCCGGTCGCCTCACGCCGTCCCGCCGAGCCTCCCAGCTCGAGCGGCTTGCCGGTCACGACCGACGTGACGGTGTGGCGGGCGTGCATGGAGTAGGTGTCCATGATCCAGGCCATCGTCTGCTCGTTGGTGTTCACGTCGGGGGCGGGAACGTCCGATTCGGGTCCGATCACGTCGATCAGGTCCGCGACGTAGCGCCGCGTGAGCTTCTCCAGCTCCGCCTTGGACATCTTGCTCGGATCGCACGCGATGCCGCCCTTGCCGCCTCCGAAGGGGATTCCGACGACCGCGCACTTCCAGGTCATCCACGCGGCGAGTGCTGTGATCTCGTCGAGCGTGACGTCCGGGTGATAGCGGATCCCGCCCTTCGCGGGGCCGCGGATGATGGAGTGCTGGACGCGATATCCCGTGAAGATGCGGAAGCTGCCGTCGTCCATCTGGACCGGCAGCTTCACGATCGTGGCGCGTCGGTATTCCTTGATGATCTGGACGAAGCTGGGATCGAGCTTGAGACGCTGCGCCGCCTCTTCGAACTGCAGCTTGGCGTTCTCGAGGGGGTCGAGCTCTTTCTGGAGCTCGGAGCCCAGATCCATTCCGGACGTGGGGCTGCCAGTGCTCATCGGCGGTGTCCCTGTTTGGATGGCGCTAAGTGACGAATGTGCTTCATCTTTGAGCCCGCGGTAGTGTAGAGAAGAGAGGAGTCCCGATCAAGCATGTACTATTTCTTCTACATACCCGTCGGCACCGAGGCCCGCGTGCGCGGGACGCCGTGGGGGACGATCGCGATCGCGTCCCTCAACGCGGCCGTGTTCCTCTTCTTTCGCTACGTGCCCGGATTCGAGCCCGAGTTCTACCGCCTGACGCTCCAGCCGGGCGCTCCTTCGATCCTGACGTCGATCTCTTCGTCCTTCCTTCACGCCGGCTGGATGCATCTGCTGAGCAACCTCCTCTACTTCGGCATCTTCGCGCCGCCCATCGAATCACGCATCGGCACCGTGCGGTTCCTGGCGACGTATCTTTGTTTCGCCGGGCTGGCCAATCTGGCTCAGGCGGGGTTCCTGCTCGCCACGCGCCCCGATCTTGCGTCCATGCCGATCCTCGGCGCTTCCGGAGCGGTGGCCGGCGTGATGGGCCTTTTCATTGTCAGACTCTATTTCGCGCGGCTCAAGTTCGCCGCGGTGACGTTCCTTTTCTTACAGGGGTTCACGAAGGCGACCAAGTTCACCCTCCCGGCCGTGATCGCGATCGCGTTGTGGTTCTTGTTACAGGGGGTCTACCAGCTGGTGTCGCCGGTCGAGGGTACCGCCTACGTGGCGCACCTGACGGGTCTCGCCACGGGCGCGCTCCTCGGCTTTCTCATGGGCCTTGCCGTCGACGCGCGGCTGGAGCGGCGGCTGATCCTCGGAGACCGCTACGCAGAGCGCGGCGAGTGGTACGCGGCGGTGGGGGAATACGAGCACTACCTCTCGAAGCGCCCCGAGGATCCCGACGTGCTGATCCGCGCGGCGCGCGTGCATCGTGTGACGCAGCAGACCCATGTGGCCCACGCCCGCTTCCGCCAGGCGATCGCGGGGCAGCTCAAACGGAACGACGTGGACGATGCGTGCGAGTGCTTCGACGAGATGAAGCGCCTCCTCGGAGACATGCCGATTCCTGCGCCCGATCTCCTGCGCATCGCGCGGCGCTTCGAGGAGCGGGGGAGGCCCAGCGACGCGAGCCGCGCGTACGAGTCCTACGGACGTCACTATCCCGACGCGCCGGGCGCCGTGACCGCGCTCCTCAAGTGCGTCGACATCGAGCGCAAGATCCTGAACAACCCGGGACGCGCGCAGTTCGTCTGCAAGGAATTGCTGAGGCTGCCGCTCCGGCCCGATCTGGAGCGCATGGCCCGGGACCGGCTGCACGCGGTGGAGGAAGCGCTGCTCGTCCAGCGCGGCGGCGAGAGGCGGAGGTCCGCCTAGGCTACTGCGGCAGGCAGTTCAGCTCCGCCAGGTCCTTGTTCCGATTCGAGGAGTCGAAGAGATAGACCCGGAACTGCCGGCCGGGGAGAAGCTCGGCGCGCGGGACGCAGCGCGAGATCAGCGCGTTCGCCTGGCTCGCCTTGCTCTCGCGGATCACCAGCTCCTTGGGCAGGAGGGAGCGGCTCTGGGGCACGTACCATAAGAGTACCGTCGTATCGCCGCGATAGTCGTACGGGACCTTGATCTCGTACGCTCCGGCCCCGTCCGTGACCGACGAGCCCGCCAGCTCTCCGTCCACGAAGAGGTCCACCATGACGTCCTCGACGGGACATTCGGCGATATCCAGGACCGTTCCGGCGAAGACGGCCAGCTGCCGGTCCATCCCCAGCCCCTGATATTCCTCGACGCTCTTGTTTGCCCTGTCCGGACGGGAATCGGAATGGGATCCGGGCAGACTACCGGAGTTGGAGGGGGCCGCCGCGGACGCGGGTGAGGCGGGTAAAGCCCAAATTGCGGAAAGCACGAGAACCCTCAAGATGGCTCGCATCATGGTCGATATCCTCCCATGTGGCGCGATGCCTGATGAGAACTCTGTCAGGCACGCTAGCACTCGTATCCCGGCCTGTCAACGTGGCTTCCGGGAGCAATTCGTATTGCGCTTCCGTTGTCGCGTCTGGTACGGTCCGCACACTTCATGCCATGAACACCCGCGTCCGCCAGGATGCGGGGAGGAGTAAGCCCGCCATGTCGAGTCACGAGGTCCGGGAGGCACGGATGTTTCTCGATCAACTCATGGGTGTCTTCTCGAATGACGTCGCGATCGACCTCGGAACCGCCAATACGCTCGTCTATCTGAAGGGCAAGGGCATCGTCCTGAACGAGCCTTCGGTGGTCGCGGTGGATCGCACGACCGGGAAGGTCATCGCGGTGGGCAAGGAAGCCAAGAGCATGCTCGGCCGCACCCCCGACGAGATCGTGGCGGTTCGGCCGCTCAAAGATGGCGTGATCGCCGACTTCGAGAAGACCGAGGACCTCCTCCGCGAGTTCATCCAGAAAGCGCTCCGCCGCCGCACGTGGGTGCGTCCGCGGATCATCATCTGTGTCCCCTCGGGAATCACCGAGGTGGAAAAGCGCGCCGTGCAGGATTCCGCGCAGCATGCCGGCGCGCGCGAAGTGCTGCTGGTGCCGGAGCCCATCGCGGCCGCCATCGGCGTGGGGCTTCCGGTCGGGAAGCCGTCGGGGAACATGATCATCGACATCGGGGGCGGGACGACGGAGATCGCCGTCATGGCGCTGAACTCCATCGTGAATCAGCAGTCGATCCGCGTCGGTGGCGATGAGATGGACGAGGCGATCGTCCAGTACGTCAAGAAGGCCTACAACCTCCTCATCGGCGAGCAGACCGCGGAGCAGATCAAGATCAAGATCGGCTCGGCGTTCCGCCTCGAGCAGGAGGAGGAAATGGAGATCAAGGGAAGGGACCTGGTCGCCGGGATTCCCAAGACCATGAAGATCTCTTCGGTCGAGGTCCGCGAGGCCTTGAGCGAGCCGCTCCAGCAGATCGTGGACGCCCTGATGCAGTCCCTGGAAAAGACGCCTCCGGAGCTGGCCTCCGACATCGTGGACCGCGGCATCGTGATGACCGGCGGGGGATCGCTCCTGCGCGGAATCGACATGCTGCTCCGGGAAGCAACCAATCTGCCCATCACCGTTGCCGAGGATCCGCTGACCTGCGTGGTCCTCGGGACCGGAAAGATCCTCGACGATCCCACCCTCTACGAAAAGGTGCTCATGTCGGTCGTCCGCGACTGAGCGCGGGCTTGAGGCCCGATGTTCCGGCTTCTCTTCGCCCGGCGCGCTGACTGGGCGGCCTTCACGATTGCCTGCGTACTCTCCCTCACCCTGATGTCGCTCGGGCGTGGCCAGCAAGCGCGCGCCGTCTGGTTCGTCCAGCACACCGTCCTCGCTCCCGTGAACGCGGTCGTGGGGTGGCTGGACGCGGGCGTGGGCGTCTACTGGGAGAACCAGAAGCTGAAGAAGCGTCTCGCCCAGATGCAGATGGAGGCGGACGCCATGCGCGCGGAGCGTGTCGAGAACGCGCGCCTGAGAGGGCTGCTGCGTCTCTCCCAGGAGAATCCCTCCGATCTGACCACCGCCCGGGTCGTGGCGCGGAGCCTCGACCGGCTGGGCGGAAGTCTCACGATCGACAAGGGGGAGAAGGACGGCGTGCTCCCCAACCGCGCCGTCATCACGCCGGACGGGCTGGTGGGGCGCGTCGATCGCTCCATGTCGCACGAGGCGCGGGTGCTCACGCTCCTGCACCGGGACTGCTCGGTCGCCGTGCGCGTCGGCCGCTCCCGCGTGGACGGCGTGCTCCAGTGGGAATTCGGCGACCGTCCGATGCTGAACTTGCTCTACGTCTCCGCGCGCGAGGACGTTCAGTCGGGAGACGAGGTGCTGACGTCGGGTCTCGGGGGCATCTTCCCGGAGGGCGTGCGCGTGGGAACGGTCACGCGGGTGAACATCGCGGAGAACGGGCTCATGAAGGAGGTCCAGGTCCGGCCGGCCGTGAACTTCCGGAGTCTCGAGGACGTGCTGGTCTACATGCCGGGAGGCGCCGGACGCGGGCCGCGGATGCCCGCGGTCGAGTCGATCGTTCCCGATAGCATCACGCAGGCTCCCGTTCCCAAGCCTCAGCCCAAGGCGTTCGCCCCCAAGACGTCCGCTCCCACGACCTCCATTCCCACGGCTCCGGTTCCCCAGGCGGACTCCTCGGATTCGGTGGGGGACTGATGAGGAATCTTCGCGACTCGCTGGTCCTGATCGCCGTCCTGATCTTGCAGGGCACCGTGGCGGATCGAATCGCGATCGCAGGCGTACGCCCGGACCTTCTCGTCGCCTTCGTGGTTTATTTCAGCTGGATGCGCGGGCCGGTCTCCGGGGTCGTCGCGGGATTCACGGTGGGTCTTTTGCAAGACCTGGACGCGCCGGGCCCTCTGGGACTGAACGCGCTCGCGAAGACCATCGTCG
>Ga0137409_10003360_pt1 | contig 16981 bp, 15 predicted proteins | sample CZODoug1_16funga_FD_122059 | JGI IMG/M metagenome (GOLD analysis project Ga0137409, IMG submission 122059) | Vadose zone soil fungal communities from Angelo Coast Range Reserve, California, USA - CZODoug1_16fungal (Hybrid Assembly) | ecosystem: Environmental > Terrestrial > Soil > Vadose zone... | reverse complement strand
CGATCGTGAATGGCCTGAGCAATCAGCTCCTTTCCAGTCCCGGTCTCTCCCAGCAGGAGCACGGTTGAATCACTCGTGGCCACCATTTCGACCAGTTGCAACACCTGCCGGAGCGCCGAACTCTGACCCACGATTCCTTCAAAGTCCGCCACAGTGCCAATCTTTTCGTCCAAATGGGGATCCTCATTCACAGCGCTCGATAGCGGCGCGGTGGTTTCTCTGGCAGGAACTGAGGCACTCTCTTCACAGGATGGCCGCTCGTCATCCACCAGCCTCTGCGATGGATCCCTTTCCTGTGTGAGTGGCAGATCACTCGTGGACCGCGAATCTCTGCGATGCACATCCGAAAATGCGAAACCAGTCGAAGCCATGACACTCCTCATTCGGATAAACGGTTCTTCTCTCATGCACTATGCCTGCCCCATCGCTCTACGCGTTCAGTCGGCTGCGGCACTCGTCACAATCGAAACAATCCCGTCGCTTGCATCCAGAAAACGGTTTGTCTCAAAAACGAAGTCTTCATGATTCTCATACCACGATCCGTGGTTGGCGTCGGGATAGAGGATTAGCTTGGCATTTGGCATGTTCTGAGCGAGATAAAGCGAATTCACTGTGTAAACAATGACATCGTGGTTGCCGTTCACGACGAGCGTGGGCTGCTTGATGTTCCTTAGATAGGTGAAGCGCTCTCCAGGTTGAGAACCCCATTCGCCAACGGCTGCAATCTGCGCCGGAGCGACCTTATCGTTGATCGGAACGTCGCGATTTTCGGTGCGTGACAAGTACCGCTTCAGGAACTCGCGACCTGCGGCTTGGCTCTTCTCAGAGTCCGTGAAGAAAACCTTGAGCCATAGATTCTCGGGCGGATCGTAGGTAGCACCGAAGATCGCGGCCGTCTCGGGCGTGATGTGCCCCTGTCCGTTTCCTGCGTTGTGATTGCGCGGGGCGGTTCCGACCAGAATGAGCTTGCGAATGAGCTCAGGACGGTCGAGTGTGATCTGCTGCGCGACCATTCCGCCGATTGAGAAACCGAGAAGATCGACCTTCGTCAATCCGAGACCATCGATGAACGCTTCCGCGTTCTTCGCCATGCCTGCAAAGGTCGTCGGCACTTCGCCGGTCGAACTCGCGACACCCGCGTTATTGAAGATGATGACCTCGCGCTCCTTGGCAAGCCCGTCCAGAACCGCCGGATCCCAGTTGTCGAGGTTTCCGGTGAAGTGCTGGTTAAAGACAAGCGGCAAACCGCTTCGCGTGCCCCAGCGCCGATAAGCGAAGCGAATGCCGTGGGCCTCAACAAACTGAGTGGGAACTGTCGTCGCTGTGTAAGTGCTCATCGTCTAGTCCTCTTTCGTAACGATCGATGATCGCTTTGGCTGCCAACCCTCCAAGGCGGTTCCTTACAGCTATATATCCACGTCATCGGGATACCGATTCAGTCCATCAGGGACCGCATCGGATAGGAGCGCTAGGGCTGCTCTCGCGCAATCGACGTCGTTCTGCACCGTGGGCGCCCCGCTCAGCCCAATCGCCCCGACAATTTCTCCGTCCACCTTTATGGGAAACCCTCCTCCCCACGCCGCCACACGCGCAAGCGTGGGGATGCCGGCCAAAAGCGACGGATCGCCTTGGATAAAGTTGAAAAAGTCCTGCGTGGAGACGCCGAACAGAGCCGTATACGCCTTATTCTGCGCCATCTCGACGGAAAGGATCGGGGCCCCATCCATCCGGCTGAATGCCTTGAGATTGCCCCCGTCATCGAGAATTGCTACGTTCTCGCTAACGCCAATTTCTCTGGCTTTCGCCACCGCTTCATCCACCATTTTCTGTGCTAGCTCAGAAGAGATGCTGTGTTTCTTCACCACGTTCGCCATTGGACACCTTCCTCTACTTGATATGTATTGCGTGTTGATCATCCCCGCACTTCGCGCATTCGAGGCGGCCTTTCCTGTCCTGCAGAATCACTTTGCCGAGATTCGCAACGTGACTTCGTGTGCGTCGGTTCATGCATTCATTCCACCATCCACGGTAAGATTCGCCCCGGTAATGTACGAGGACTCCGGACCGGCGACAAACGCCACCAGCGCGGCGACCTCCTCAACGCGCCCATAGCGGTCGAGTGCTGTGGCGGCCTTCTGTGGTACCGCCCAATCGCCAGTGGCGGGATTTAAATCCGTGTCGATCGGACCAGGCTGCACGTTGTTGACTGTGATGCCACGGCTCCCTACCTCTCTGGCCAGGCTCTGAGTAAATATCTTTACGGCTCCCTTCGTGGCCGAGTAGGGCACAAGGCCGGGAACCAGGACACGCTCACCCACGCTGGAACCGATCATGATGATGCGACCGCCATCATGCATGTGCTTCAGCGCCGCCTGCGTCGCGACGAATACTCCGCGGACGTTGATGTCGATCACGCGATCCATCTCTTCCAGCGTTGTTTCCTCGAACGTTTTCGGAATGGCCGTGCCGGCATTGTTCACAAGGACGTCGAGTCGGCCAAATGTCGCCACAGTCTTTTCGACCGCAGCTTCGACGGCGCCGGCATCCGCGGCGTCCGCCTGAATTGCGATCGCCTTTCGGCCAGCGCGTTCAATCTCCTTGACGACCGACCCGGCCGCATCGGCGCCTTTCGTGTACGTGATGGCCACGTTCGCTCCGTCCGCGGCCAGACGCTTGGCGATTGCGGCACCAATACCGCGCGAGCCACCCGTAATGAGTGCAATCTTTCCTTCCAGGTTCTTAGACATTGTCGTTCCTCCTATTCTTCTAATCCCGCTCTTTGCCGATCCAGTCGCGTATGTAAGGCGAGCAATTAAGGAGCGTTATCCCTTGTGCTTCACAAGCCCCGAGAAAGCGAACAACCTGGACATCGACCAAGTCCACCTGCTCCAAATCCAACGCGATCTTCGGCCCGCCATTCCTGATCTCCTTCTCCAATTCCGCCAAATGCTCCGCCTGCATTCGCCCAATCAGGCGAATCTTTGTGCCGCCCCCATCGGAACATGTTTCGATCTTCAGCGTCATTTTCGACCTGTCGGGCGTTTCACTTCTGAATGGATTGCAATACCAGCGCCATTTGTAATTCCTTGAATCGTTGATCTTTAGGTTTTGAAGTCACGCCGCAATTTCGGCGCGACGCTGAAAATTCAGCATCACGCCGCTGGGATCGCGGTCATATAGGGTGGATGCCCTTTCGTGTGGGTTAGAGAAGTTGTCTACGCTTGGTGAAATCAGGCAGGAATCGAAGAGCGGGCTGCTATTGAAGAAAAGGGCGCAAAATTGATCGAGAAACTACGAGGTCTTGAGGCGATGCCGGTCGATTCCCAGTTTCCTAATCTTTGATTCGAGCGTCTGTCTCGGCAGCCTCAGTTTCGCTGCGGCGCCTGTCGGACCAGAGATCAGGCCGTCCGACTCACGCAGCGCGTTTTCGATCATCACTTTCTCGCGCTCGGCAAGATCTTCGGCCAATGGGACACTCGACGCAGCCGGCCTGGGAGCTGCCGGCGTAAGCCAACTCGGATCAACACAGAATGTTTCCCCGTCGCATAGGATCACTGCCCGCTCGACCACATTCTGCAATTCGCGAATATTGCCGGGCCAGTCATAGCCCCGGAATAAACTGAGCGTGTCCTTGCTTATACTTCGAATTCTCTTGCCAGCCTTCTTGGCGTAGCGGTCGACCAGGTACTCCACTAGCAATGGGATGTCATCGATTCGATCACGAAGCACCGGCAATTGAATCGGGAAGACGTTCAGGCGGTAGTACAAATCCCGACGGAAAGTGCCATCAGCCACGGATGCGCCTAAGTCCCGATTTGTCGCCGCGAGTACTCGTACGTCAACCCGAACAGTTTGGTTCCCGCCCACTCGCTCGAACTCTCTCTCTTGGAGAACTCTTAGCAAAGCAACTTGCGTCTCTGGCGGGACTTCACCGACCTCATCCAGGAAAATCGTTCCACCGTCGGCTGATTCGAAGCGCCCCAGCCGTCTCTGCAGTGCTCCGGTGAAAGAACCTTTTTCGTGGCCGAATAGTTCGGAAGCAATCAGCGAAGGCGGAATCGCCGCGCAGTTGACGCGAATGAACGCGCGGCTCGACCGCTTGGACCGACTATGAATCGCACGGGCAATCAGTTCTTTGCCGGTTCCGGTCTCACCCTGGATCAGAACCGTCGAATCCGTGGGAGCTACTCTCGAAACTTGCGCCAACACTTTGCGCAGCGACTCGGAGGAACCAACGATTTCCTCGAACATGGACGAGCGCACGATTTCCTCGCGCAACGCGACGGTTTCGTTTCGCAGGCGGTCTTCGGCGCGTTTACGGTCGTCGATGTCCGTCCCCGTCGCATACCAACGAATGACCTTTCCGCTCTCGTCCAGTAACGGGTTGTACCGGATCAGGAACCACCGATACTTGCCATCCTTTCCCAGAGCCCGTTGCTCGTTTTCGAATGGAGCGGTGCCGGAGAGGGCTTGGTGACGTTCTTCGGGAAGTCTCTGAACGTCATCAGGATGGAAAACGCGCGCCCGAAAATCGTCATCTCGCACGTCGTCCAGAGACAGTCCGGTGTACTCAAGCGCCACGCGATTTGCGTAAATGGCTTTCCCATCCGGATTCAAGACAATGATGGTTTGCGGAATAGCATCAGTCATGCGCCGAAGCTCTTCCTCATCCTGACGGAGCTTAGCCTCAGCGCGCTTCAGGTCCTCAATGTCAGTATCCGTTCCATACCAGTTGACAATGTTGCCCGATTCGTCGCGCAATGGCTCAGCTCGAAACAAGAACCATCGATATACTCCGTCGAATCGACGCAGCCTTCCCTCGACTTCGCCAGGCTGGCCAGACGCCAGAAATCCGAGCCACTTATCTGTTATTTCCTTCAAGTCCTCCGGGTGAATGGCATCTTGCCATCCCCAGCCGCGAGCCGCTTCAGGGGACAGGCCGGTATAGTCGTGCCATCGCCGATTCCAAAATTCTCCCGTCCCATCCGGCAAGCTACACCACGCGAGTGTCGGGATCGTGTCGATGATCTTGCGGAGCCGACCCTCGGATTGTTTGATCTCCTGGTACGCTCGCTGGAGGGCCGTCTGCGAGCGGTCACTTTGAATAGCGATCAGCGCCACATGCGCCGCTCCCTCGATCAACTGGAGATCGCTGTCGCTGGGGCTTCGAGCTTCCGCGTAGTACAAGCAGAAGGTGCCGAGAACTTCGTTATTCTTCGAAATAAGCGGCTGAGACCAAGCGGCTCCAAATCCATGGCTGAAGGCAACCTCTCGATAAACGGCCCATAAAGGATCGGTCGCAATATCAGAAACGATCACCATCTTCTTCAGAAATGCAGCCGTGCCGCATGACCCTACGCAGGGGCCGATCGGAACCGGCGAGATGGCCTCAGCGTAGGCTTTGGGAATCCGGCTTCCGGCCGCGGGCCACAGTCTTTTCCCGTCCGCATCCATCAGGAGGATCGAAGAAATAGCATCTGGGGCATGAGCATCGATGACGTTACACAGATTAGCCAGGATATCTGTAAGACTCGCGCAGCTAGCGATCATCTCTAGCGTTCGCTTTTCTGCGGATAGGAGGGATTCCACCCGTTTCAGGTCATCAATATCCGTATTCGTTCCAAACCATCTGACGATTTCCCCGAGTTCATCACGTAACGGCTCAACTCGGAACAGGAACCATCGATATTCTCCGTCGTGGCGTCGCAGGCGAGCTTCGATCTCACCCGGATCCCCGGAAGCCAGCAGTTCCCACCACTTATCCGACAACCTGCCAAGATCCTCGGGATGAATTGTGACTTTCCATCCCGACCCGTGCGCCTCTTCCCGAGACAGACCGGTGTAGTCATGCCATCGTTGGTTTAGGAACTCGTTGGAACCATCTGGCAGATTGCACCAAGCGAGCATGGGGATCGTGTCGATGATCCTTCGGAGCTGAGCCTCCGATTTCTTCGACTCATTGAGTGCCTTCTCTAAGTTCTCTCGTGTTTGAGCCCGCTCGGAAACATCGCCGACTTTATTCCCTCCAGATGCGCCGGCATTAACCTCAGACACGTCCTCAGCTTTCGGACGGTCCGTGGAATCTGTTATGTGACGAGACCCCGGGGAACTCATGCCTTCTCCACCATGGACTTAGATACTCCCTCGTGGGCGTTCGATTCTGATTGTGGGTTGAAAACCTCGATTTGGCCAATCATTCTTTATTCACCTTTCGTTCGCATTTTGCCGCCATTCGCCGCTATTACTATTACGATTTTATGACGGCGCGAGGAGCGCGGTTGCGAATGGCAATTCCGTATCCCGTTAAGATCACTCATGGATAGAATTTGGGCGAGGGACAACAATCTCCGTCTCATCGTCGAACCGGGCTCCAAGCGAATAATGCGAATAGGTCAACAACCGCGTGATCATGACTAGCAGGCAGTGATCGAGGTCTCTTCGTCAACCCAAGAGGCACCCACTGCACCGCGAGATTTAGCCGAATTTCTTAATTGCGTCGAGACTTCTCACTGTCCGATCTCGGACTCGTGACCACCCGCTGACTCGCGTGCGTCCTGCGGGGGCACCCACTTTACTCCGGTCCTGCGGCCTTGCCCATCCATAAGTGCCTCACCTACAGGGTGATATCACAATGGACGTCGACAAATATGCCTATGGAATACCGGATGCATTGCTCTAGCCGTGATCTTTCGGTTGGCTTCCGAATGTGCGGAGGCGATGGAGTGAATCATGTGGATTGTTCGGCTTGCCCTGCGAAGACCATATACGTTCGTTGTGCTGGCCATACTGCTCCTCATCCTTGGGCCGCTTGCGATCGTTCGCACGCCAACCGACATATTTCCAAATATCGACATTCCAGTGATCAGCATCATCTGGACTTATACGGGGCTCGCTCCGCAAGAAATGTCGGACCGCAGCAACTTCGGTTGCCCTGCGGTATGGATTGGCCCTGGTCTCGGTCGCAGCAGCTCTCGGCTGGGCGCAAGCTTTTTTATACTTCCATTTGCCTCAGCCATTTACCGCATTTGCGATATCCGCAATCGCGATCACGTATTGGTACGGCGGCACGATGCCCGGTATATTCGCAGCTTTGCTCTCATTGCTTGTCCGGGGCTATTATTTTGAACCTGAAATCAGTACTGTCTCTCGCGTTTTGTATGACCTGGTGTTTCTGATCTTTGCGTTGTTGATGACCCGGATTACACGAACGCGAAATGAGCTTGAAGTAAGCGTCGCGGAACGAACCGCGGAACTGACTCGGGCTAATGAGGATTTGAAACTTGAGATTGCTGAGCGCAAGCGGGCCGAAGAGAATCTGCGGCAAAGCGAGGCCTACCTACACGAGGCTCAGAAAATGGGCCGCATGGGCAGTTGGGCGCAGAATGTTATCTCAGGAAGCTTCTTTGCCTCGCCGAGTTGCTCCGAATCTTTGGCCGCGACCCCAATGAAGAGAAACCCGCTAGGGAAATGCTTCGAGAGTGCATTCATCCTGGAGACCGGCCCTCGTACGTCGAAATGGTTACCAAGGCGACCAGCGAAAAGACCGATTGGGATTTCGACTATCGAATTGTTCTCCCAGACGGATCGATAAGGCACATCCATGCTGTGGCCCATCCCGTATTCAACGGCTCCGCCGACCTCATTGAGTACATTGGCACGGTGATGGACGTGACCGAACGCAGGCAGGCCGAAGCGGCGCTGCGGGAGGCACGGTCGGATCTCGCCCGCATCAACCGCGTGACCACCATGGGTGAGCTGACTGCCTCCCTAGCGCACGAAGTCAACCAACCAATTGCCGCCGCCGTCACCAACGCCGATACCTGCTTGCGATGGCTCGCCGCCGGCGCCCCAAATCTCGAAGAGGCGCGCGCGGCTGCCATGAGAATTGTGAAAGACGGAATGCGTGCGGCGGAAATCATCAGCCGGATCCGCTTGCTCTTCAAGAAAGGAATTCTGCAACGAGAGTTGGTGGACATAAACGAAATCATTCGAGAGATGGCCGTCCTTCTGCGCGGCGAGGCGACACGACACTCCATTTCATTGCGGACGGAGTTGGAGGCCGATCTCTCTCAGATTATGGGAGATCGCGTGCAATTGCAGCAGGTTTTCATGAATCTCATGCTCAATGGCATCGATGCCATGAAGGACATGAACGCTGGAGGCGAGCTTACGATCAAATCCCCCCGACCCGAGAGTGGTCAACTGCTAATCTCCGTGAACGATACCGGGGTGGGGTTGCCCGCACAGCAGGCGGACCAGATCTTCAATGCGTTCATTACTAAAAAGGTTCAGGGGACCGGTATGGGCTTGCCCATCAGCCGCTCCATTGTTGAATCGCATGGCGGCCGGTTGTGGGCTGCAGACAACTCTCCGCCCGGCGCAAGTTTTTATCTCAGCCTACCCACCAAAGTCGAGGCCCAGGAATGACGCCCGCAGGCCCTGCCACGGTATTCGTTATTAATGACGATGCCGCATTGCGTGGCGCCATCCAGGGACTGCTGAAGTTGGTGGACGACGCAACCACAACCGTCGATACATACAAAGTGGGGACCTTGGTGATCGATCTCTTTGACTCAAAAACAGAGAAATTGATCTGGCGAAGCTCATCGAGTGATACGCTCTCGAACAATGCGGACAAGAACACAAAGAACCTCGACAAAGGGGTGAACAAAATGTTCCGGCATTTCCCTCCCGCCCCGAAAAAGCAGTAGTAGAGGATGGAATGAAATTCGATCTGATCCTTCTACTGACTTGGTTTTAAGCATTCCGGCCATTCCCGCGCGCGCGGCAAACCAGCCGCGCGCGGGGAAGACGGAAGGGGCAACTGTGGTATGGACGAACATCGCAAGATTTTAGAAAACGTTGGCAGGCCGATGAAGACCATGAAGGAGATATTCAGATGAGTGAATAGCAAGAAAGCAAACTTGGAATGGAAGGATTGTCGAGACGAACTTTTCTAGGTGTTCCTCGAAATGTTCGCTGCGAGTGAGTATATGGACTTTTCGCTGAACAACTGGATCGGGCATCTTCTCCCGGAGATGGTCACGTCGCATTTAAGTTTGGATGCAGGAACGATAAACACAATTCCCAAAGAAAATTTTGCGGTTATCGCTGGCTACCTTCGTTATGCTGTGCACAGGAGACGCTGCCGATGCGAGACTTCGATAGCTTGTCGCAAAAAGAAATCCTGGCCCTGGCGATTTCGTTGGAGGAAGAGGACGAAAGAATTTACTCCGATTTTAGCGAGAGTCTGCGGGAAAACTTTCCCGGCACCGCGCAAGTGTTTGAAGAGATGCGCCAGGAGGAGATTGGGCATCGCCGCCGGCTGATCGAACTGTACAAGCAGAAGTTCGGCGAGCATATCCCGCTCATCCGCCGCCAAGATGTGCGTGGATTTGTTCACCGCAAGCCGATCTGGCTGAACACGCCGCTACGCCTGGAACAGATCCGCGCTCAAGTCAGCGCGATGGAAGTGGAGACTCGCCGTTTCTACGAGAGGGCCGCAGCGCGCACGCAGGACGCGGGAATCCGTCAGTTGCTTGACGACTTGGCGGCGGAGGAGGCAACTCACGTCGCGCGCGCGGCCGAGCTGGAGAGAACCGAGCTCAAGCCGGAGGTCCGCGAGGAAGAAGACAAAGCTAAACGGCGGCTCTTCGTCTTGCAGATTGTACAGCCTGGCCTCGCGGGCTTGATGGACGGTTCGGTTTCGACGCTCGCGCCCGTTTTTGCGGCGGCGTTTGCCACGAAGAACACCTGGGACGCCTTTGCCGTCGGTCTGGCTGCGTCTCTGGGAGCCGGCATCAGCATGGGATTTGCCGAGGCGCTCTCCGATGACGGCAGCCTGACGGGCCGCGGCACTCCGTGGATTCGCGGCCTCATCACCGGATCCATGACGGCGCTAGGTGGCATCGGCCACACGCTGCCATATCTCATGCACAACTTTAGTTTCGCGACGACCGTAGCGATCCTGGTAGTTATCGTCGAGCTGGCAGCCATCACGTGGGTGCGTCACCGCTTCATGGACACGCCGCCGCTGTCGGCTGCGATGCAAGTGGCGTTGGGCGGTGCGCTGGTGTTCATAACCGGGATACTGATTGGGAATGCGTAGCTGTTATCGACCGGCAACGCATCGATTTCACACTAATCCAGCCGTTTGAAACTGGCATGTTGCGAGGGCAGTCCCACCCGCAGACATATCTCTCCAGGCAGTGACTAGGGCGCGAAATTTCCTTGCCTGCGCCCAGAAGGCTAAAACCTAACACATTTGCAACGCCTGGCACCGTCCGAAGCACTAGGCGCTCCTCTCTACGCAAGCAGCTTAGGTCAGTGCCCGCATGTTGACACACTGCCATGCTGACGACAGAAATCCTGACATCTGGCAGGCAGACGCCCGTATCCAGCACACCAAATCAGAGACGTAGCTTATTCACTGGGAAGGATTTGCCTCGTGCAGGATCACCATTGGAGTGATTGGAATCGTGAATGCTCTATCTGGAGGTGTGATCGTTCCTGAGAAAGAGGAGGAGCGTCGTGAGCGCCACAGCCAACCAGGTATTCGCCAAACATCTGACTGATTTTGAGGGCGTCATCTCGAGTTACTCTCCTGTGCTTTTCCGGGTCGCCCTGCGGCGGCTTCGCAATGTCGAAGACGCCGAGGACGTCGTGCAGGACGCCCTTCTATCGGCCTACAAACATCTCAGCCAGTTCGAGGGAAGATCGCAACTCTCTACCTGGCTCTCCAGCATCGTCATGAACACCGCGGGAATGAAGCTGCGGCAGCATTCGCGGCACGAAACGGTGTCGCTCGATCTACATCACGAAAACGACGGTGCCAAGCTCGCAAATGAGCTGAGGGACGTGAGACCGAACCCGGAGACCATCTGCGCACAAACGGAGAGGGACGAAACACTTCACCAGGCCCTCGCGCAGCTATCTCCAAAACTGCGCGACGCAATTCAAATGCGCGATCTGGACGGCTTCTCGACACAGGAGGCGGCCAATGCGCTGGGAATATCCACAAATGCGCTGAAGTCCCGTCTCGCGCGCGGGCGGGCGAATCTCAGTTTGCTTGTCAATGAAGTCATCGGAAAACGTCCGGCGGCGGAGGCGGCTGCGGGTGCCGCGCACCTTCAGCCCGTCGAATAAAGTTCCTCTGGGGGTGAACGCAATGAAGCTGCGCTCTTTGGTCATTCGTGCGATTTTAGCGTGGGTGCCGATTTTGCCGCCGCCACCGCTCTTCGCGCAACCTCCGGAAGAAGTTTCGCTCGCGGGACCTCCTGTCGATCTAGTGGTGGCCGGGGAAGCGCGCTACGGCACCGAGGTGTCTGCGATCAATCGCGCATTGGATATAGTTGGGCAAAATTCAGGAGGGTGAAATGCACAGAGTTGTCACTTGTGTGATCCTTCTCAGCTTTTTCGCAGGCGCTTCAGCCGCAACGGCCCGCGGCGCCGATAGCGAAACATCATCACGTAAGATCGCCAACGAGCCGGCTGCAAAGTCGGACAATTCAGCCAAACCGGATGAGCGGGAAGCCGAGAGGGATGCTGTCAAATCGGAACTGCAAGATCTGCGGGATCTCATCCAGGCTCAATCCGACGAGCTTCAGGACCTGCGAAAGCGTTTGGCTGCTGTCGAAGCGGGAGGCGCGGCCTCGAAGGAAGTTCGTGCGCCAGCCACCGGTTCACCCGCTGACATCATTCAACCAACGACTTCAGCGGTGATGTCCGCTGCTTCGATGGAGCCGACTACAGCGGCACAGGGTATTGACCACGGCCCGAGCGAATCCAAATCTCCGCTATCGTTCAAAATTGGTTCGGCGGATTTCACTCCGGGCGGTTTTCTTGATTTCACCACTTTTTATCGCAGCACGAACGTTGGCAGCGGTATAGCCACGGCGTTCGGGTCAATTCCCTTCAGCAACCAATTGCCGCAAGCCCGCTTGTCTGAGACGCGTCTCTCTGCGCAATACTCTCGTTTGTCCCTCAAGGTTGATGCTCATCTGACCGATTCGACGGCCATTACCGGCTACATGGAATCCGATTTTCTCGGCTTCCAGCCGGCAAACGCCTACCAGACTGCGAACAGCGATAGCTTGCGTCTGCGGGTCTACTGGGCGGATGTGCGACACGGCAAGTGGGAAATGCTGGGCGGGCAAGCATGGTCGTTGCTGACTCCCAACCGCGTGGGCCTCTCACCGCTGACGCCCGATGTGTTCTATACACTGGATGAAGACCCCAACTTCCAAGTTGGCCTGACGTGGGCGCGCCAGCCGCAGTTCCGCGTGGTTTATCACCCCACGAGCAACTGGGCGTTCGGCGTCTCGCTTGAAAACCCTCAGCAATTCGTGCCCGGTTCGGTTGTCTTCCCCTCGGCCTTCTTCAGCACGCAGTTTGACAACGGGAGCGGCAGCACGAGCGCGCTCAGCAGCGCCTCGAATACGGCCGTTCCCAACTTGCATCCTGACATCATCGTGAAAACGGCGTTTGATGCGCATCCAGCGGGTCGCTCGCTTCACATCGAAGCCGCTGGCTTGCTGCGCAGCTTCAGGGTGCTCAACAATCTGACGACTCCGGCAACCACCAATACCATCACAGGAGGCGGCGGTTCGTTGAACGTTAACTACGAAATAATTCACAATCTGCGCCTCATTGCCAATTCCTTTTATAGCTACGGCGGCGGCCGTTATATCTTTGGGCTTGGTCCCGACGTAATCGTCAAACCAGACGGCACTCTTTCCGGAATTCACGCTGGATCGGGGATCGGCGGTCTTGAATACCAGGCAACACCGCGCTACATGTTCTACAGCTACTATGGCGGCGCGTATTTCCAGCGCAACTTTGGGTTTTTGGCGGCAACCCCCGCTTCTTCCTGCGATGGAATCACGGGTTTCACTTGCGTAGGTTTTGGCTTCCCCGGATCGGCGAACACGTCGAATCGCGCCATTCAAGAAGGTACGTTCGGCGTGATCCCTACCCTGTGGTCAAACGAGAACTATGGGCGGCTGCAAATTATCTCCCAGTATTCCTATGTAATCCGGAGCCCGTGGTCGATTCTCTCAGCGACTGGCCCGAACCCCAAGAATGCGCACACCAATATGGTCTATTTTGGGCTTCGCTACATATTGCCCTAGCAGAGAGCAGGAGAGTATAACAGCCATGGAAACCACAACGATGATAAACGGGAAGCGAAGCGAAACATCTCCAGCGGAAAGTTCGGCGGAAGTCGGTGTGGTCATCGACGGCTCTAGCCACGCGGCCCACCCCGGCGAGCGGCTAGTCGACCTCATCAACCGCGTGGGCCTGAAGCTGTCCCAGGTCTGCTATCACCCACAACTCGGACCAATTCAAACCTGCGACACATGTCTCGTCGAAATCAACGGCCAGCTTGTCCGTGCCTGTGCGACCACAGTCTCCAACGGGATGACCGTGACGACTGCATCGTCGAAGGCGCATGCGGCGCGCCAGGAGGCGTTCGATCGTATCCTTGCCAATCACATGCTCTACTGCACCGTCTGCGACAACAATAATGGGAATTGCACGGTACACAACACAACCAGGCTGTTGGCGATTGAACATCAACAGATCCCCTTCCAGCCCAAGCCGTACGAAGTCGACAACACAAATCCGTTCTACCGTTACGACCCCGATCAGTGCATCCTGTGCGGCCGCTGTGTGGAAGCTTGCCAAAATGTTCAAGTGAACGAGACCCTCTCCATCAATTGGGACGAACCGCATCCGCGCGTTCTGTGGGACGGCGGTTCGACTATCGGCGAGTCCAGTTGCGTCTCCTGCGGGCATTGCATCACGGTCTGCCCGTGCAACGCGCTCATGGAAAAATCCATGGTCGGGCACGCCGGATTCCTAACGGGGATTTCCAAGCAGGCACTCGACGGCATGATCGACGTGGTCAAGGGCGTGGAACCGGAAACAGGATACGGCGCCATCCTGCGGGTGTCCGAGATCGAATCGGCTATGCGCGAGTCGCGCATCCGCCGCACCAAGACCGTGTGCACGTATTGCGGAGTGGGTTGCAGCTTCGATGTCTGGAGCAAGGACCGCCACATCCTGAAAGTCGAGCCCGCGGATGGTCCAGCGAACGGAATCTCCACTTGCATCAAAGGAAAATTCGGATGGGACTACGTCAACGCTCCGGACCGCCTGACCAAGCCCCTGATTCGCGAGGGCGACAAGTTCCGCGAGGCTAGCTGGGACGAGGCTCTCGACCTGGTGGCGCGCAAATTTTCCGAAATCAAGGCGAAGAACGGGCCGGATTCACTCGCTTTCATCTCCTCCTCGAAATGCACCAACGAAGAGAGCTACCTGATGCAAAAATTGGCGCGCGCTGTTGTCGGCACAAATAACATCGACAACTGCTCCCGCTATTGCCAAGCGCCCGCCACCATGGGCCTTTTTCGTACCGTCGGCTACGGCGGCGATTCCGGCTCCATTCACGATATCGAGAAAGCGAGTCTGGTGTTGATCGTTGGCAGCAACACGGCGGAGAGCCATCCCGTGCTCGCCACTCGCGTGAAGCGCGCCCACAAACTTCACGGCCAGAAACTTATTGTGGCCGATCTCCGGGAGCACGAAATGGCGCGGCGCGCTGACGTCTTTCTGCACCCCCAGCCGGGAACGGACCTCGTCTGGCTCTCTGCAATCACTCGGTATCTGCTCGACAACGGCCTTGCACACAACGACTTCCTGCGCCAATGGGTGAACGGACTCGACGAGTACAAGAAGGCACTCGCGCCTTTCACCATGGAGTTTGCTTCGCAGACCTGCGGACTTCCGGTGGAAACGCTCAAGCGGGTCGCGCACATGATCGCTGAAGCCGACCGCATGTGCGTGCTTTGGGCGATGGGAGTGACGCAACAAAGCCAGGGCTCCGACACTTCGACGGCCATCTCAAATCTCCTGCTCGTCACGGGAAACTATATGCGGCCCGGCACCGGTTCCTATCCGCTGCGCGGACACAACAACGTGCAGGGTGCCAGCGACTGCGGCTCGATGCCCAACAATCTGCCGGGCTATCAATCCGTGAACGATCCTGAAGTTCGCGCGCGATTCGAGACGGCTTGGAAGACGAAACTCCCCAGCACCAAGGGTTTCGACAATCACGAAATGGTCGACGCGATTCATCAAGGCAAGCTGAAATCGCTGTACCTCATCGGCGAGGAGATGGCCATTGTGGATTCCAACGCCAATCACGTTGCGGAAGCGTTTTCCAAGCTAGATTTCTTCGTCGTGCAGGACATTTTTTTCAGCACCACCTGTCGCTTCGCCGATGTGGTCCTGCCCGCCTGCCCCAGCTTGGAAAAAGAAGGCACGTTCACGAGCACCGAGCGGCGCGTCCAGCGGCTGTATCAGGTGTTCGAGCCGCTTCCGGGCAGCCTGCCGGATTGGAAGATCACACAAGATATCGCCAACCGTCTGGGCGCAAATTGGAGCTACCAGCATCCCTCCGAGATCATGAGCGAAATGGCTTCGGTCACGCCGATGCTGGCGGGAGTGAACTACGAACGGCTCGAGGGTTACAAGTCCCTGCAGTGGCCCGTTGCCGCTGATGGAAGCGATCAACCATTGCTCTACACCAAGAAATTTAATTTTCCGGATGGCAAGGCGCGTCTATTCCCGCTGATGTGGTCGGGACCGGTGGAAAAGCCCAACGCGCAATTCGATCTGCATTTGAACAATGGGCGCCTGCTCGAGCATTTCCACGAGGGCAATATGACCTACCGCGTGAAGGGCATTCACGAGAAGACGCCCGATACCTTTGTTGAAATTTCGCCGGACCTGGCTCAGGAGCGCGGCGTGCAGAGCGGCACCTGGCTGTTGCTTACTTCACGATATGGACAGGTTCGAGTGCGAGCATTGGTGACCGATCGTGTCAGCGGTCGGGAACTCTATATGCCGATGAATTCGACCGAGAGTCCCGTGAATCGCCTGACCAGCAGCACCACCGATCCGGCGACTCACACGCCTGCTTACAAGGAAACCAGCGTTCACATGGAAATCTTGTCCGAAATCGGCGAAAGTCCGCTGCCGCGCGTGAATCATCGCTTCGGCCATCCCACCCCGCAACGCGGCGTCGAAGCCGAGCGGAAATGGAAGCGCCCGGACTATCAGTTCCCAGGAAGTCAGCTCGTTCAAATCCAAGTGAAATAAATAAGAAGGAGCGAGAGCCATGGCCAAGCCGGTCCCTTTACGATTACCTCCCCGCGATCCGCGTGAAGAGCTGCGCTCCCGATTGCAGAGCGCACCGCTGGAACACGCGGACGCCTTGCTCGCGACTTATGAAGTGCTGCAAGGACTACACGATTGCGGAATTCTCGAACTGCTGCGCGGACTGCTTGGGTCCGGTGACAAAGTGCTCGAGACCGCCGTCGACGCGGCGCGTGCGCCCGAATCGGTGCGGGCGGTGCGCAATCTCCTCGTTCTGTATAAGACGCTCGGAGAAATCGATCCCGACCTGTTCGACGGTTTTGCACTCGCGCTCCCCGAGGCGATGCAGCAAGCCAAGTCCCAGGGGAAGGAGCCTCCCGGATTCCTCGCGATTCTAAATAAGTTTCGAAGCAAGGATCTGCGGCGAGGGCTTGTCGCGGTGAACAGTTTGCTCGAGGCATGGGGAAAGGACTTTTTCTCGGAAGCACACTCGAAGCCGGGCAAATAAGTTTGTCCATGGAGGATATATGCGCACCACGAATCGTTGGGTAATCGCCGCAGCCGGGGTCTTTTTACAGATTGCATTGGGGGCCGTCTATGCCTGGAGCGTTTTTCGCACCCCGCTTGCGAAACAATTCGGATGGAGCATTCCAGAAGTCACGTTTACATTTACAATCAGCATCTTCGTGCTGGGGATCGCGGCTTTCTTCGGAGGCCTCTGGTTGAATCGCCGTGGGCCGCGGATTGTCGCGCTGACTGGCGGCGTCTTATACGGACTTGGCGTGTTCCTGGCTAGCTTTTCCGATCATGGGTTGTGGTG
>Ga0137409_10003359_pt1 | contig 16982 bp, 17 predicted proteins | sample CZODoug1_16funga_FD_122059 | JGI IMG/M metagenome (GOLD analysis project Ga0137409, IMG submission 122059) | Vadose zone soil fungal communities from Angelo Coast Range Reserve, California, USA - CZODoug1_16fungal (Hybrid Assembly) | ecosystem: Environmental > Terrestrial > Soil > Vadose zone... | reverse complement strand
GCTTCGGCGAAGTTCGGCAGCTCCTCGAACAGCGTTTCCATCTCGGGCAGCGCCGAGGGCTTCACCGTGAAGCGCTGGCCGCCGAGGCGCAGCATCTTCTCGTAGAGCGCGCGCAGCGCTTCGTTCGCCGTGGGAGAAAGCTCCTGCAGGGCCTTTTCGACGCTCGGCACGTCGTAGACGTCCTTGAAGCCCGCGATCGGAATAGTCACGCTAGCCGACATGTAGTCACCCGACTTCCTGTTTAGCATGGTGCTCCTGACTCGGCAAACCCGGCACTTGGCAGCCGGCCATCCAGAGTGCTAATCCGGTAAAGTAGCCGGGCATGGCTACTACAACGCCCGAGTACTTCAATGGTTTCGGCAAAGGCCATCTTCCGGGGCTGGTCGGTGTGGAAATTCTCACAATCGCGCCCGAGGCGGTCGCGAGCCGGATGGCGGTGCGCAAGGAAGTGATGGCGCCGAACGGCTTCCTGCACGCGGCCTCGGTGATCGCGCTCGCCGACACCAGCTGCGGCTACGGCTGCATCGCGCTGCTGCCGCAAGGCGCCAGCGGCTTCACGACCGTCGAGCTGAAGGCGAACTTCCTCGGCACCGCGCGCGCCGGCGCCATCCTGTGCCGCGCGACGCCGGTCCATCTGGGACGCACGACGCAAGTCTGGGATGCAGTCGTCACGGTCGAGGGCAGCGGCGCCAAGATCGCGCTGTTTCGCTGTACGCAAATGGTGCTTTGGCCCAAGTAGACAGCGCGGCGAAAGCATGTTTGAATCCACCGCTATGACCCGGTTCTTTTTCGGCTTTTACTTCTTCCCCTGCCTGCTGGCGGACAGGACCGGCTAAGCTCAACCCCAGGATCCTGCGAAAACCGCCAGCCGAAAGGTGTGGCGGTTTTTGTTTTTGGGAAGGAAAAAACGATGTCTACGCCACCAGACAACTATCTCGCCACCGTTCCTGCGGACAAGACCTCGCTCACCGACGACGAGCGCATCGAGAACATCGTCCCGCTGCCGCCGCCCGAGCACCTGATCCGCTTCTTTCCGATCCAGGGCACGCCGGTCGAGAGCCTGATCAGCGAGACGCGGCGCAGCGTGCGCCAGATCCTGCACGGCCGCGGCGACCGGCTGCTGGTAGTGATGGGGCCGTGCTCGATCCACGATCCTCTCGCGGCGCTGGAATATGCAGGGAAACTGGAGAAGGAAAGAAGGCGTCACGGCGACGAGCTCGAGCTGCTGATGCGCGTGTACTTCGAGAAGCCGCGCACCACGGTGGGCTGGAAAGGCCTGATCAACGATCCTTACCTCGACGGCAGCTTCCGCATCAACGAGGGGCTGCGCATCGCGCGCGACCTGCTGGTGCGCATCAACCGGGCCGGAGTGCCCGCCGGCTGCGAGTTCCTCGACGTGATCTCGCCGCAGTACATCGGCGACCTGGTGTCCTGGGGCGCGATCGGCGCGCGTACCACCGAAAGCCAAGTGCACCGCGAGCTGGCATCCGGCCTGTCGGCGCCGGTCGGCTTCAAGAACGGCACCGACGGCAACGTGAGAATCGCCGTGGACGCGATCCTCGCCGCGCGCCAGAAGCACCATTTCCTGTCGGTGCACAAGAGCGGCCAGGTGGCGATCGTGCAGACGCGCGGCAACGACGACTGCCACATCATCCTGCGCGGCGGCAAGCAGCCGAACTATGACGCGGCGAGCGTGCAGGCGGCCGGCGAGGAGCTCGAGCGCGCCAAGCTGCCGCAGCGGCTGATGATCGACTGCTCGCATGCCAACGCCGCCAAGCAGTACAAGCGCCAGGCCGAGGTCGCAGCCGACATCGCCAAGCAGCTCGCCGGCGGCGAGAAGCGCATTGTCGGCGTGATGATCGAGTCGCACCTGGTGGAAGGGCGCCAGGAGCTTGAGCCGGGCGAGCCGCTGCGCTTCGGCCAGAGCATCACCGACGCCTGCCTCGGCTGGGACGACTCCGTGCAGGTCCTCGACACGCTGGCGCAGGCAGTGAAGCAGCGCCGCAAGCACCGCAAGTAGCCGGGATTCGGCATAATTGCCGCCGACCACATGCCCGATTCGCCGCCACAGCTGGCGCATCTCGAATATCTCGGCGACGCCACCAGGTTCGCGAGCCAGATGCACGCGCTCATTCCCCGCTGCGCGCTGCTCGAGAACTTCTCTCCGGCGGAGGTGCTTCTGCTGACGCATTTCATGGAGATGTACCGCGCCGAGCCGGGCGTTGAAATCATCCAGGAAGGCGACGGCGGCGATTTCATGCTGATGGTCGTCGAAGGCAAGGTCGAGGTGCAGAAGCGCGACCGCTGGAACACGCAGCAGACGCTGGCGGTGGTCGAAGGCGGGGGGACGCTCGGCGAGATGTCGATGATCGACGGCGAGGCGCGCTTCGCCACCTGCGTCGCGGTAGAGCCGACGCTGATCGCCGTGCTCCACCGCGAGAGCCTGGCGCGCATCATCGTCGAGCAGCCGCTGCTCGGCGCCAAGATCCTGATGGAGCTGGTCCTGATGCTCTCGCAGCGGCTGCGCACGACGAGCCAGAGGCTGCTCGGGCTGCTCGGCGAAAACTCGCAGGGCGCAGCCGACGTTCTTTGAGGCCATGCACGCTACCTTGCCCCTGATGCGGCAGTACGGTTTCCCGGCCCTCGGCCGCCGCCGCCTCGAAACCCTGCAGGTCAATGTAGGATATAAATGCAACCAGACCTGCGTGCACTGCCACGTCAACGCGGGCCCGCACCGCACCGAAGAGATGTCGCGCGAGACGCTGGCCGACGTCGTCGCGTTTATCGCTATCTCTTCGATCCGGAACCTCGACATCACCGGCGGAGCGCCGGAGCTGAACGCCCATTTCCGGGAACTCGTCGTGCGCGCGCGCGAGCTGGGAGTGCACGTCATCGACCGCTGCAATCTGACGATCCTCGAGGAGCCGGGCCAGGCGGACCTCGCGCAGTTCCTCGCCTCCCGGCAGGTCGAGGTGATCGCGTCCTTGCCGTGCTACACCGAGGAGCTGGTCGACCGCCAGCGCGGCAAAGGCGTGTACGACAAGAGCATCAGCGCGCTCAAGCGGTTGAATGCCCTTGGCTACGGTACGGATGACAAACTGCTTCTCAATCTTGTCTACAACCCGCAAGGGCCGACCCTGCCGCCCGCGCAGGATAAGCTCGAGCTCGATTACAAACGGGTCCTGGGCGAGCGCTTCGGGATCGTGTTCAATCGCCTCTACACGCTCGCCAACATGCCGATCCAGCGCTTCGGCTCGACGCTGATCTCCAAGGGCCAGTTCAACGAGTACATGGCGCTGCTGCACCGCTCGCACCGCGCCGACAACCTCGAGGGCGTGATGTGCCGCACGCTGCTCTCGGTCGACTGGCTGGGCTACGTCTACGACTGCGATTTCAACCAGATGCTGGGGCTGCCGCTGCGGCTCGAAGGCCGCAGGCGCCCGCATCTTTCGGACCTGATCGGACGCGATCTCGCCGGCAACCCGATCGCCGTGCGCGACCACTGCTATGGCTGCACCGCGGGGCAGGGGTCGTCGTGCGGCGGCGCGCTTGCCGCGTGAGCCGGGGCCGGCTTCTCGTCCTCGCCCTCGTCGCGCTCGCCATCGCCGCTTTCTTCGCCGCCGGCGGCGCGCGCTATTTCACCTTCGAGAATGTCAAGCTGCAGCAGGCGGCGATCGAGTCCCGGTACTTCGCGCACCCCTGGCAGACCGCGCTCGGCTTTTTCGCCCTCTATGTCGCGGTCGCTGCGCTGTCGCTGCCCGGCGCCACCCTGCTGACGCTCATTGCCGGGGCGGTGTTCGGGCTGCTCCGGGGCACGCTGATCGTCTCTTTCGCCTCTGCGATCGGCGCCACGCTGGCATTCCTCATCTCGCGCTTCCTCCTGCGCGACTGGGTCCAGCGGCGCTTCGGCAAGCCGTTGCAGGGAGTCAACGAGGGGATCGAAAAGGAGGGCGCGTTCTATCTGTTCAGCTTGCGCCTGATCCCGGTGATCCCGTACTTCGTCATCAACCTGGCCATGGGGCTGACGCCGCTGCGCGCCCGGACTTTTTACTGGGTGAGCCAGCTCGGCATGCTCGCAGGCACCCTGGTGTACGTGAATGCCGGGACCCAGCTGGCGAAAATCGCTTCGCCGGGGGACATTCTGTCGTGGCAGCTGATCGGGGCTTTCCTGCTGCTCGGGTTTTTCCCGCTGCTCGCGAAAAAAGTTGTCGACGGGGTCAAAGCGCGGCGCGTGTATGCGCGCTGGAAGCGGCCGGCGAAGTTCGACCGCAACCTGGTGGTGATCGGCGCCGGCTCGGCCGGGCTGGTCGCGGCCTACATCGCCGCCACCGTGCGGGCCAAGGTCACGCTGGTGGAAAAGCATCGCATGGGCGGCGACTGCCTCAACACGGGCTGCGTGCCGTCGAAGGCCCTCATCAAGTCGGCGCGCGTCGTGTCGCAGATCAGACAGGCAGAAGAGTTCGGCTTGAGGAAGGCCACCGCGGAGGTCGATTTTGCCGCCGTCATGGAACGCGTGCAGCGCGTCATCAAGGCGGTGGAGCCGCACGATTCGGCGGCGCGCTATACGGCGCTCGGCGTCGAATGCATTCAAGGAGAGGCGCGCATCGCCTCTCCCTGGACGGTGGAAATCGGCACCGCCAGCGGGGCGCGCACGCTCAGTACGCGAGCCATCGTCATCGCCGCCGGCGCACGGGCCTTCGTGCCGCCGATCCCCGGCATCGAGTCGATCCGCGTGCTCACCTCGGACAACGTGTGGGAATTGCGCGAGCTGCCGCGGCGGCTGCTGGTCCTCGGCGGCGGCCCGGTCGGCTGCGAGCTGGCGCAAGCGTTCGCGCGCTTGGGCGCCGCGGTGACGCAGGTCGAGATGCTGCCGCGCCTGCTCGCGCGCGAGGACCCTGAGGTTTCCGCCCTGGTGGGGGAGAGTTTTCGCAAGGATGGGATTGACGTTCTGGTGAACCACAAGGCAAAACACGTGATCGTCGAGAACGGCAGGAAGCTCCTGGTCGCCGAACATGCAGGCGTCGACACGCGCATCGAGTTCGACGAGCTGCTGTGCGCGGTCGGCCGCGTCGCGAACACCGCCGGCTATGGGCTGGAGGAGCTCGGCATTCCGGTCAGCCGGGCGCGCACGGTGGAAACCAACGAGTGGCTGCAAACGCGGTATCCCAACATCTATGCCTGCGGCGACGTGGCCGGGCCCTACCAGTTCACGCACACGGCGTCGCACCAGGCTTGGTACGCCGCCGTCAATGCGCTCTTCGGCAGCTTCAGAAAATTCCGTGCCGACTACTCGGCGATCCCGTGGGCGACGTTCACCGATCCCGAAGTGGCTCGCGTGGGGTTGAACGAGACCGAGGCGAAGGAACAGAATGTTCCGCACGAGGTATCGGTATTCGGCATCGAAGAGCTCGACCGGGCTATCGCCGACGGCGTGGCGCGCGGCATGGTGAAGGTGCTGACCGTTCCGGGCAAGGACCGCATCCTCGGCGCCACCCTCGTCGGCGAGCACGCCGGCGACCTGATCGTGGAGTTCATCGCCGCCATGAAGCACGGCCTCGGCCTGAACAAGATTCTCGGCACCATCCATATCTATCCGACGCTCGCCGAGGCCAACAAGTACGCGGCCGGCGTGTGGAGAAAAGCGCACGCCCCCGAAGGGCTGCTGCGGCAAGTCGAAAGGCTGCATGCATGGATGCGCGGCTGATCCGACTTTCCGTCGTCGTCCCGGCGCTGAACGAGGCGCAGGGCATCGCGGCGGCCCTGCAGGGGCTCGAGCCGCTGCGCCGGCGTGGCCACGAGGTCATCGTGGTGGACGGCGGCAGCGCGGACGGCACGCCGGAGCTCGCGCGCGCGCTTTGCGACCGGGTGATCGCGGCGCCGCGCGGCCGCGCGCGGCAGATGAACGCCGGGGCGCGGGAAGCGCGGGGCGACGCGTTCGTTTTTCTGCATGCCGACACGCGACTTCCCGCCCTCGCCGACGCGATGATCCTGTCTGCCCTGAAAACCCATGTTTGGGGTCGCTTCGACGTGCAGATCGACGCCCGGCATCGGCTGCTGAAGCTCGTTGCCTGCGCCATGAACCTGCGCTCCAGGCTCACCGGCATCGCTACCGGCGACCAGGCGATCTTCGTGCGGCGCGACGCCTTCCATGGATTTGCGGAGATTGCCCTGATGGAGGACATCGCCTTCAGCAAGGCGATGAAGCGCGACGGGCCGCCGGCGTGCCTTGCTCAGCGCGTCGTCACCTCGGGGCGCCGCTGGGAGTCGCGCGGCGTGGTGCGCACCATCGTGCTCATGTGGCGGCTGCGGCTGATGTATTTTCTTGGCGCTCGCCCGGAGGCCCTTGCCCGCCTCTACGCCAACGAGCCGTAACGCGGTGGTCATCGTCTTCGCGCGCGCCCCGCTGCCGGGCCGCGTCAAGACGCGCCTTGTGCCGCGGCTCGGCGAGTGGGGCGCGGCACGCCTCCAGACGCGGCTGACGCGACAGGCGGTGCGCACCGCCCTCGCCGCGCGCTGCGGTGAAGTGCAGTTGCATGTCACGCCTCGCATCCATGCGCCGTGGAAAAGCTGGGGTGTTGCAGCGAAATCTCAACACGGGCGCGATCTGGGCGAGCGCATGTATCGCGCGCTGGCGGCGGCGCTGCGGCGCTATTCCGCGGCGCTGCTCATCGGCACGGATTGTCCCGTCCTGCGGCCGCAGGACCTGCGGCGCGCGACGCGGCTGCTCCGCGGCGGCTGCGACGTCGTGCTCTCGCCCGCGGAGGATGGGGGTTACGCGCTCATCGGCGCGCGCCGCGTTTCGCGCCGGCTGTTCGACGGCATCGCCTGGGGGGAAAGCCGCGTTTACGCGCAGACGGCGGAACGGCTGCTCGCCCTGGGATACCGATGGCGCGCGCTGCGCAGGGTCTGGGACGTCGATCGTCCCGCGGATCTCGAGCGCCTCAGATCGCTCCGCCTTCCTTCAGCACGGCCGCCAGCCTTTCGGCGATGACGCGGTAGCCGCGCGCGTTGGGATGGATCGGGTCCGACTTCAGGTTCTCGTCCTTCAGCACGTCGCGGATCACCGCCGCCTCGTAGGGCACGCGGAATTCCCTGGCGATGGCGGAATAGAACCCGGGCGGGTTGAGCATCAGCCCGGGCTCCGGCGTGCCGATCAGCACCACGCCGATGCCGCGGTCCCTCGCCAGCTTCACCATTGCGCGCACGTTGTTCTCGGCCTGCCGCAGGTCGAGGCGCCGCAGGAAGTCATTGCCGCCGATGCAAAGCAGGAGCAGCCGGGGCTGATGCTCATCCAGCGTCGCGGGCAGGCGGGCGAGCGCCTGGGCGGTGATCTCCCCCGGCACCCCGGCGCGCACCACGCGCCGGCCGATCAGCTTCTCCAGGCGGGCGGGGTAACTCTGGTCCTCGTTCGCGCCGGTGCCAAAAGTGAGGCTGTCGCCGAAGGCGAGCACCACCGCGCTCTCGGGCAGAGGCTCGAGCCTGGGGCGCTCGCCGCAGCCGGCCAGCTGCAGGGACAGCAATGCGAGCACAACGAAGCGAAAAGCTGACATCGAGCGCAAGACGGTTGTGGCGGGGCGCATGTTACACTTTGCCGCCGCAGCAAGGAGGGGAGGAAACAGTGAAAATCAAGAGTCCGAAAGACTTCTGGTCGGGCCTGATGTTTCTCGGCTTCGGCCTGTTTTTTCTCATCTGGGCCGCAATTCATTACCAGATGGGGACCGCGGTGCGCATGGGGCCGGCGTATTTCCCGGTCCTGCTCGGTGGCCTGCTCGCCTTCCTCGGCCTGCTGATCCTGCTCGAATCCTTCGTCGCCGAAGGGCCGCCGGTTCCGGCCTTCGCCTTCCGGCCGCTGATCCTGATCTCGGTCGGCTGCGTGCTCTACGGCTACCTCATGAAGCCTCTCGGGCTCTTCGTCGCGACGCTGGCGCTGGTGGTGGTCAGCGCCCTCGGCGGTCACGAGTTCAAATGGAAAGAGGTCTTCATCCTGTACGCGATCCTGATGCTGTTCTCGTGGCTGGTGTTCGTGAGGGGGCTGACGCTTCCCTTCCCGCTGTGCCCGGATTTCATCGCCAACTGCCCGATCAGGTAAGGAACCGACGCGATGGAAATCTTCAACAACCTGGTCATGGGATTCGGGGTCGCGATCACGCCGATTCACCTGTTCTATGCCTTGATCGGATGCCTGCTCGGGACGCTGATCGGCGTGCTGCCGGGGATCGGCCCGGTGGCCACGATCGCGATGCTGCTGCCGATCACGTTCAACCTCAGTCCGGTGGCGGCGCTGATCATGCTCGCCGGCATCTACTATGGCGCCCAGTACGGCGGCTCGACCACCGCGATCCTGGTCAATATCCCCGGCGAATCGTCGTCGGTGGTCACCTGCCTCGACGGCTACCAGATGGCGCGCCAGGGCCGCGCCGGACCGGCGCTCGCCGTGGCGGCGCTCGGCTCGTTCTTCGCGGGATGCGTCGCCACGCTGGTCATCGCCGTGGCCGCGCCGCCGCTTGCCGAGGTGGCGCTCAAGTTCGGCCCGTCGGAGTACTTCTCGCTGATGGTGTTCGGCCTGGTGGCGGCGACCGTGCTCGCGCACGGCTCGCTCGTCAAGGCGATCGCGATGGTGGTTTTCGGCCTGCTGCTCGGCATCGTCGGCACCGACGTCAACTCGGGCGTGCTGCGCTTCACCTTCAACATTCCGGAGCTCTCCGACGGCATCGGCTTCGTCATCGTCGCGATGGGCATGTTCGGCACCGCGGAGATCGTCGCCAACCTGGAGTTGAAGGACAAGCGCGAGATCTTCACCAAGGACGTGAAGAACCTGTGGCCGACCAAGGACGACTTCAAGCGCGCCTGGGCGCCCGTGATGCGCGGCACCGCGCTCGGCTCGTTCCTCGGCATTCTTCCCGGTGGCGGCGCGCTGCTCGCCTCGTTCGGCGCCTATACCCTGGAAAAAAAGGTCTCGAGACATCCCGAGCAGTTCGGCAAGGGCGCGATCGAGGGCGTGGCAGGGCCGGAGTCGGCGAACAACGCCGGCGCACAGACCTCGTTCATCCCGATGCTGACGCTGGGCATCCCGAGCAACGCGGTGATGGCGCTGATGATCGGCGCGCTCATGATCCAGGGCATCGCGCCCGGGCCGCAGGTGATGAACGAGAAGCCGCAGCTCTTCTGGGGGCTGATCGCCTCGATGTGGGTCGGCAACCTGATGCTGGTGGTGCTCAACCTGCCGCTGATCGGCATGTGGGTCAAGCTGCTGACCGTGCCGTACCGCTACCTGTACCCCTCGATCCTGGTGTTCATGGCGATCGGCGTGTTCAGCCTGTCGAACAACGCCTTCGACGTGCTGATCATGGCGGTGTTCGGCGTTCTCGGCTACGTCTGCGTCAAGCTCGAGTGCGAGCCGGCGCCGATGATCCTCGGCTTCATCCTCGGGCCGCTGATGGAGGAGAACCTGAGGCGCGCGATGCTGCTCTCGCGCGGCGATCCGACCGTGTTCCTCACCAAGCCGATCAGCGCCGCCTTCATCATCGCGGCGACGATCCTGCTGATCGTCGTGGCACTGCCGGCGATCCGCAAGAAGCGCGAAGAGGTGTTCGTCGAGGAAGCCTAGAGCGCCGCGACCGTCTGCACTTCGAGCAGGTACTGCTCGCCTACCAGGCGGTCGATGATGAGCAGCGTGTTGGGCGGATAGGCGCCGTTCGGGAACATCCTCGGAAATTCGCGCAGCCTGAACTGCATGAATTTCGCGATGTCCTGCGAGTGCACCAGGTAGGTGGTGAACTGCACTACGTTCCCCCAGCCGGCGCCGGCCGATTTCAGCGCTTTCTCGATCTGGGCGAACACGCCGGCGCACTGCGCGTCGAAGTCGTCGCCGGGCGCCAGCATGCCGGCGATGAAAAGGAATTCACCGGCCTTGACCCGGGTCATGTGCGAGTACTGGCCGAGCGGCTTGCCGAGGGCGTCAACGTTGTAGATGCGGATGTCTGCCATAGTCTGGTGGGTTCATTCTACTTTTTCTTGCGCTCGTGGCGCCACTGCACGTCGCTGCGCCCGGCGTGGCGATTGAGAGTCCGCGCGGCGACGAACAGCAGATCGGACAGGCGATTCAGGTAACGGCGCGCGGGCGCGCTGATTCTGTCCTTGTTTCCGAGCGCGACCACGCTGCGCTCGGCGCGCCGGCACACCGTGCGCGCAAGGTGCGCGAGCGCCGCGGCGCGCGTGCCGCCGGGCAGAATGAACTCCTTGAGCGGCGGCAGACCTGCGTTCCAGGCTTCGAGCCGCTCCTCCAGACGTGCGACGTGCGCATCGCCGAGCAGCGCGTGGCCGGGGATGCTCAGCTCGCCGCCGAGGTCGAACAGGTCGTGCTGGATTTCGCCCAGCGCATCACGCAGCTCCGGCGGCAATTCCTCCGCGAGCAGCATCCCGATCGCCGAGTTGAGCTCATCGATATCGCCGAGCGCGCGCACGCGCGGGCTGTCCTTGGGCACGCGCGAGCCGTCGCCGAGCCCGGTTTCGCCCGCATCACCGGTGCGCGTGGTGATTCTGGAAAGCCGGTGACCCATGGATGATTATAGATTTGATTTCTTCCGCACTTCGCTTTCCGGGCTGCCGCGCGCGAGGGACGCCGGCAACGGGCGAATCGATTTCCCTATCCCTCCCTAGCGACGCTAAGGCAGGAAGTTGGCGGTGACCGACCTCGCCGCACTCATGGTCACGGTGCAGGTCGTGCCCGAGACCGCATCGCATCCGCTCCAGCCGTTGAAGCTGGAGAGGAGGTTCAGCGCCACCGTGAGGGTCACCGTAGTGCCGCTATCGTAAGTGGCCGAGCAGGTGGGCCCGCAGTTGATCTGGGTGGGACTGTGGGGACTGGAGGTGGAGGTCACCGTGCCGTTGCCGATGCCCAGGGGGCTCGCCTTGTTGACGGTGAAGGTGAAGCGCTGCAGGGCAACGGTGAAGCTGCTGGCGCTGGTGGCCGTGCCCCCGGCCGTGGTCACGCTGAGCGGGCCGGTCGTGGCGCCGCTCGGCACGGTGGCCTGGATCGTCGTGGCGGAGCTCACCGTGAAGCTCGCGCTCGTCCCGTTGAACCCCACCGCCGTAGCCTCGGTGAAGTTCGTGCCGTTGATCGTCACGCTGGTGCCGACCGGGCCGCTGCTCGGCGCGAAGCTCGCGATCGTCGGCGCATTCGAGACGGTGACGGTGAACGCGCTGGAACTGGTGGCCGTGCCCCCGGCCGTGGTCACGCTGAGCGGGCCGGTCGTGGCGCCGCTCGGCACGGTGGCCTGGATCGCCGTGGCGGAGCTCACCGTGAAGCTCGCGCTTGTCCCGTTGAACGTCACTGCCGTGGCCCCGGTGAAGTTCGTGCCGCTGATCGTCACGCTGGTGCTGACCGGGCCGCTGCTGGGCGCAAAGCTCGCGATCGTCGGCGCATTCGAGTCGGGTAGCACCCCAAACACGTCGAGCTCGGTTGCCGTTCCCACATATACTTTGCCATTGACCACGGTTGGCACGGTGAATTTGACAGCAGGACCAAGCGTATCGCGACCGCCTGCTGCCTGGTTGCTGCTGTAAAGCTCGTTAGCCACGTTGTCCGCGTCATAGGCATGCAACACCGCCGGGTCATTCCTGGCGAAGTCGTCCGTCTGCAAGGCCCAGACGATTCCGGCTGTCGTCCCATTGGCGGAAACCGAAGGCGTCGCGCCGGGAAAGCCAAACTTCGTCGTCGCCTGCGAAGTGGGCGAGGTCGAGAGCCGGCCGTTGGAGAGAGCGAATGCCTTTAGGACGTCCCCCGCCGCTAAGAAGTAAACCGTATTATTCAAGAAGGCGGGTGTGCCGAAATTGGCTCCCAAGGCGCCAGGGATTGATTGCACGATTTGGGAGTCGCTGGTGCAGCCGCTACAGAACTGCCCCAAGTTATTCCGATCAAGAAGGTAGATCGTGCCCTCCTTGCTGGCGCCGACCAGAAGACTCGGAACCGGCGCACCGCTTTGATTCGGCAAAACCACCGCGGCACCCGAGCCCAAATCGGCATCGCTCGCTTCCAACATGGCTTGATTGAAAGGCGTGAAATAGTCGACCAAGGTGAGCGTGTCGCCGCCTTGGACGAGCTTCAGGACACTGTCTCCGAAATCCATCCCGTTCGGCCGGTTTGCATCGAAGGTACCGTTACCGGTCATGACGTAAAGATTGTTGGCTTCGTCCACCGCGACCGCGCCCCCGGACTGCCAGATCCCTCCCTCGTTGCCGTTTGGCGTGGTGATAAAGGCACCCCGCTGAGTAAGTTGGCTGGCGTCATACGCTAAGATCCAGCCGTGATAGGGGTTGTGGTCGCAATGCGAAGCGAACGCGATGTAGACAACGCCATTCACGAGTGCCAGCCCGGGGCGGTTCATGTGCTGAAATGGGTCGAAGGTTATGGTGGTTCCATTACTCCCATCGCCCGTTCCCGAAACCGTTGCTTCAATAGCCACTGGCCCGCCGAATTTTTCTGCCCCGGTGGCGATGTCCAGCGCATGAAGACGCTGGAAATAGGAGGGAGCGGTCGCGGGGCCTTCCTTCGTCTTGGCTACGATATAAAGCGTGTTCGTAGTTGGATCAATCACAGGCGTCCCTGTCACGCCGATCACAGGAACCAAGTCCGAGCAGTTGACATCCGAACTAGGAACTGCGGTTCCTCCGTTGATGGAAAGGCTTGTCTGCCAGAGCGGGGCGCCTTGGGTGTCGGCATCAAAGGCGTACACAGTGTTATTCTCGGTTGCCACGTACACGACGTTATGGACTCCCTGGTCCGGAATCACCACGTTCGCTACGTAGAGCGGCTGGGCATAGACGTGTCCATCGACTGGATCTGTGAATAGTTTGCCGAAGCTGCTCGAATTCACATTGGACGGGCTCAGGATCGTCTCGTTCAAGTTCTGGCCCGTGCGGGCCAGATCGTTGTGATAGGTGAAAACGCCCTGGCTTGGCGTCTGTGCAAAGACAGCCGAGGACACCGCCAAACATAAGACCAGCGCTAAAATAACCCTGCTACCGGTTCGCGGGTGCCGATTGCGCATGAACCCCTTATGGCACGGGCACAAGACAGGTTCGAGACCGGCTCATGGTCCGAACGGATTCGGACATCATCGAATAGCCTTCGACTAACCTTTGCGGAGGATTTCGCTCTCGAGCAAGCCGCGCGCCAGGGTCGTCCTCACCAGCTCCCCTTCCTTGACGACGGCCGCGTCGCGCACGACTGCGCCAGCGGCGGTGCGCGTGATGCTGTAGCCGCGCGCGAGCACGGCGGTAGGGTGGACGCTAGCAAGCGTCGCCTGGAACCGCTCGAGAAGCGCGCTGCAGCGATGGATCCGCTGCGAAACGCTGAAAGCGAGACGCGCCAGCAGCTGCAGAATATCGCGGGCGACGCGGAAGTGGTCTGGCTCTTCGGAGGCAGCCACATCCTGAACGGGAATCTGGATGTCATCCCCAGCTGTTGCTCCATTCTGCGAACTGGCAGCGGTACCGATAACATTCCGGTAGCCGATGCAACGCACCGCCGCATTCTGGTGGCCAACACCCCCGCAGCCGTGGCCGAAGCGGTTGCCGATCACGCCGCCGTCACCGGCGCCCCTGACGGCCGCAGACCAGTTGCCGACGCTTTCCGAGACCGACGGCGGCAACTCCACCAAGAACGCCCCCTCACCCCCACGCTCCACCGTCTTCACTGTCTTGGGGAAAAGACAGCAATTCTGGGGTGCGCAAGCAGGCTAGCGTATGCCACGAAAACCTTGTGCGACACCGGGTCTACTGTCAAGGTGTGAGCACCGTAGTGAGTGTGTATCTCATCCAATACTCGATAATTGTCAGGATCGTCTTGCTGGATCACCGTCATTTCTCCGGCTTTTCCGATCGCGTAAATTCGATGAATATCTCGGTCGAATGCGACCGAGTCAGGCCCACCGCCGATCCCGAGCGATGTAATGACTCGATGCCTCTCCAAGTCAAAAACAACCAATTTAGCATTGCCGCTACAGACCGCAAAGAGCCGTCTCCGCCCGGAGTCAATCGCCATGCCAGATGGCCCTTCGCACGGAGCCAGAGGCCATTGCCCCACTACAGACCGCAGGCCAACATCTATCGCTGCTACCTCGTTGGTCGCTTTTAGATTTTGGAAGAGCAAACCGCTTTCGAAGTCTATTGCGGGAAACTCTGGCTTTCCAGCAAGCTGGATGGTTCCGACTGTCGCGCGCTTCTCGGGATCGATCAGGGTCGCCATGTTCGCGTCTCCGTGGGCTACATAAACGAGGTTGGTCGACGGGATGTAGAGGATGGCATCTGCGTCATCTGCAACTGGGATGCTCCCAAGCTGATGGAGAGACTTTGGGTCGAAGACATCCACCGTATTCGCTTCGCTTCGTGTGATGAAGGCAAGATTCACATTGGGCACTAGAGCGACGCCGTGCGCAGCGCCGGCTCCAGGCATTTCTGATACGGTGCTTGCTTTCAGATCACTGGAGTCAAAAGCGATTTTGAAGAGGGCGCCGGACGACTCACTTGTAATAAACAGAGCCTGATCGTCTAGCGTCAGGTAATCGAGTACTGTAAGCGGACCTCTTCGCGGCAGCTCGATGAAGCCTTCGAAGGTCATGACCTGCGATTTGCTTGGTGTGCCCGGATAGATCAGATAACACAACGCTACTGCTGCGAGACCGATCAATGTGACAGCGAACGTGAGGGATACGTTACGGATGTTTTTCATAGCGAGCTTGTTTTGGTTCGTATTGGCAGTGGTGGCGAAGGCATTCAACTCAGCAAACATCTCGAGACCTTCTTCAAAATGTTTTTTCGGATTCATGGGATCGCTCGATATCTGCGTGTGTCGGTTGAGAGAAAGTTTGCTGGTTTACGCGTAATCTGTTCCAGTGCCCGCTGATCGTTTGTCGGAGGCACTGGTTCGAAGGCGCTACGAGTTTCGTCCAGGTGCTTACTGATGTTCTTGAAGATAGCGAAGCGGCCATCGAGGTCAGTCCGAAATAAGCTCGTTCCCCATAGGCCAGGCGAGAGTCGGACTCGGTTGACTTCGATCCTGCCTCCCTTGTTTAGGTGACCCAGTAGCCCATGACCAAAATTTACTTGTTGCGTTGGAGTCCCTGAAAATCGGGCAAGCCGTCTCTCCGTAAGATCGATTAGGACTACGCCACTTATCGCGTGCAGTGCCATCTCCTCGTAAGTCGCGGGTTTATATGCGGGATTGGGAACAAATGCAAGCCTTTCGAATTCGGCCTGCTTGCCTTGATTCTCGAAGAGAAAAACATCCGGGATCACGCCAAGAAGATCGTCGACTTTCTTTTCCTCTGCGTCGCGATTGTTATTCAGTGCCTGGCGTGCCTTCATATTCTCCTTCAACTCACGGAGGGGATCATCGTCTTGTTTCCGTTCCGAAGGTGACGGTTCATGACCATCCACTGAAAGCAGGCGATGGATTGGACCGTCCACTGTGTCAATCTCCTGTTCACGGTAAACATGTTCGGCAGTGTGACGCTCGACCTGGCTCGCCCATAACGCGTTTTGTTTGCGCTGGCGCATTTCGTTGTTACATGCAGTAGTCATTAACTCCTTCGGATTCTCAGCCGAGAGCAGAGGGAGGACCGACAGTGCCCAGAAGGCGACCAATGCAAGCAACCTGTAATGTGGCCGTATGTTTTGCAGCATCGTCATAGGTGAAAGATTCCGAAAGCTGTCAAAGTGCGAAGACCTTCTGATCGGCGGTCCCAGTCCCGGCAGACGCGAGGTACGAATCTAAACAACATCGAAGCGCATCATCATGTCGTAGTCTTCGTGTTCGAGGTTGTGACAGTGCATCAAATAACGCCCCCGATAGCCGTCGAATCGCATGATCACGCGGACGTTGTCGCCTGAGTCGAGCCGCAGGGTGTCCTTCCAGCCGCTCTCATATTCGTGCGGCCCCTGACCGTTGCGATCGAGTATCTGGAAGTTCACCAGGTGGACATGAGGCGGGTGCGTCTGCCTCCATGGATTTCTCTCATAGACGAAGCGCCAGATCTCGACATCCCCAAGGCGCGGCTCCGCTTGCGCGCGTTCCGGGTCGAATCGGTGACCGTTAATCGCCCAGTAGATCGGTGGAAAGTGGTCCTTCAACTCGGGGCGGGGACCGAAGGTGAATGTCCGAGTCCTGACGGCTGCCTCGGGTCTAAGAGTCTCGATCATGCTCAGGCGGTGGGGCAGTTGGTCCCGATCCGAAACAGCCGGACCGGTAATGTCGAAACGCATGATCTCTCCAAGCGGTACTTGTTTCTCGGTGTTGCGAAGGACAACCGAGTCGCCCGCGGCGTATGCCGAGAAATCGATCACGACCTCAACACGCTCCGCCATCGCCATCGGGATGCGCACTACTTCGACAGGCCGAGCCATCAATCCGCCATCGGTCGCAATTTGTACGATGGGCAATGCGGAACTGAGGGCAAGAGTGAAGGTCGTGGCATTGGAGGCGTTCAGAATGCGGAAGCGATACTTGCGTCGCTCCACTTGCAAGGCAGGCCATGGCGCGCCGTTTACAAGAATGACGTCGCCATCCGCCCCGGCGTGTCCGTGCGGGTTGTAGCGAAACGAACCGTCGTCGTTGAACTGGCGAACGCACAGCATCAGAGGGATGTCATAACGCCCCCTCGGTAGGGGCAGCGAACGTTCTTCCTCATCCTCTACGAGGTAGAACCCCGCCAGGCCCAGGTAGACATTCTGACCGGTCGCTCCGATCGCGTGGTCGTGGTACCAGAGTGTGGCTGCTCGTCTATCGTTCGGATACGTGTAGTTGTGTTCGTAATTCGAGGCGGATGCCTGAGCCGTACGCCCCGTGTCTCTCCCATGATCCATCTGCATCGAATTTGCTGGTACCAGATATCCCGCCGGCAAGATCACGTCCGTCGGCCAACCGTCTGAGTCTGATGGAGTCTGGCCACCATGAAGGTGCGTAACCACAGGGATCTGGAGTT
>Ga0137409_10003358_pt1 | contig 16984 bp, 9 predicted proteins | sample CZODoug1_16funga_FD_122059 | JGI IMG/M metagenome (GOLD analysis project Ga0137409, IMG submission 122059) | Vadose zone soil fungal communities from Angelo Coast Range Reserve, California, USA - CZODoug1_16fungal (Hybrid Assembly) | ecosystem: Environmental > Terrestrial > Soil > Vadose zone... | reverse complement strand
CTTCGTAGTGATCGGCATCTTTCTGTTGGAAAACGACGGTGAACTCATTACAGGGAATGTAGATGCGCTTACTCGCAACATCGAAAGCCATGTCGTCTACCATTTCTGCAATCGGCAACGTAGCAATGATTTTGCCGGAGTCCGAATCCAGGACTTCGAGACTTGGCGGCTTGCGCCCGGCAACGAAAATACGATGATTAGCCTCATCATAAATAAGCGGTGTGTTCCCTTTGAGTTCGCCCAGAGGCCAGGTCGAGATCACCGTCTTTTTCCCCCTGTCGATGACCCCGACGACACTTTTGTCTCTGACATTGGCAAATATCCTGGGGCCATTTTTCTCAATTCCCATCGCTTCGATATTTGTGGAATCCACTTTGATGTCCCCTACCTTTTTACGAGTGCTCGTGTTGACGATGTTGATCAATGTATAGGCCAATTTTGCGTCCGAGCCGCCAGCCGCAATGTACAGAAGGTGTTTCGCCGGATCATAAGCCGATGAGTCGGCACCCTCGGTTAGCTTCACCGTTTCGATCAGGGCGTAAGTGCCGGTATCAAAAACCTTGAGTGTTCCGTCTCCCCCGGCGACGACCCAAAGTTGTTTGGCAGCGGGAAGGAAGAGCATCGAATGAGGCTCATCTATATCCGGGATCGTATGAATCAGCTTGTTGGCGCCTATGTCCATCACCACAACAGCATTATTGGCTTCTGCCGTTAGAAACAGCCGCTTGCCTGCGAGATCGACAGCAAAATGGTCGAAATCACCCTCTTTGAGGTCCGGCAAAGGGATGGTCTGCAAGAGTCGCAGCGGTGGTTTGCTTTGAGCTGAAGCAGGGGCTGCATAAAAAATAACAATTGCTGTAAATAAGAACGCGAGGAACCTCTTCATTTTTTCCTTCTCCCTAGCGCGAATTTTTTTCTGACCAGTGAATCCCGAATCTCCGATTTCAAGACACATTGCGAGCTGATGTTAATTACAAAGCAAACTTTAGCGCGAACTGAATTTGCCTCGACGGGGTCGTCGTCGAAGTCAGCAGCCCCGCACTCCCGGTTGGGCCGCCACTTGAATCGAAGAAGTCTAACCATGGAATCGCGAACGGGACGGAACTTTATCACAGTACCGTTCGGAAATTCCAGTTAAGGAACCACGTCAAACACCATGACTTGCGCCTCCTGCGGGTCCTTCGTGGAAACACTTAGGTAGTACTTGTTGAGTTCGGGGACCAGGCGCGCATTTCTGGCGCCGGGTTTGGTAGGTATGTTTGCAAGCACCTCGTAGTGGTCCGCGTCCTTTTGCTGGACCACCGTGACCGCACCAACTGCGCCACCCAAGTTTCCGCCCGGAGCATACAGGCGGTGAAGTACAGGATCGTAAGCCAGATCGTCGACGGAGTCGGCCGTCGGAAGGCTGGTGACTTCCTTGCCCGTGTCCGTATTCACGACCACCAACCTGGAAGGCTTGCGAGTAACTGTAAATAAGCGATGCGTGGATTCATCGTACTGCATCGGCACATTTTCCAGGCCCGCGGTAATGGGCCAAGTCGTAACTAAGGCGCGTTTCTTGCGGTCCACCACTCCAATCACATTGGCAGTTGTCATGTTGACGAACAGACGCGAGCTGGATTTTTCCAGCGCCATGGACTCCAGCCGGTTGGTATCCAGCTTGATATCCTCCAGCTTCTTACCACTCACCGCATCCACGACACTGATGAGGCAGTAGGGTGTCTTGGCTTCGCGGCCGCCGTTTACGATGTAGAAATACTTCGTGGCGGGATCGTATACGATGGGGTCTGCATCTATGCTCAACGGGGTGTGGCCCACCAATTCGAGCGTCTTGTAATCGTAGATCTTGAGCTCCGAGGCTTCTCCATCCGTAACAAAGATTTTATTCATTTCCGGGAAAGGTAGGACGTTGTGCGGTCCCTTGAGGCCGGTGATGGTTTGGATTTTCTTGTTTGTACGCAAGTCAAGAACTTCTACGACCGCCTCATTCTCTGAATCTGAAGTAACAAAGAGCCGGTTGCTTTTCAGATCCACGCCGAAGTGGTCCCAATTACGCTTGACACCTGCAAAGGAAACAGTTTGGACAAGCTTGAGTGGCGCCTTCTCCTGAGCAGGAGACTTCGCTACCCAAGCCAGCATCAGCGCTAGAACGGCTAGAAATTTCTTCATCGTCTCCCCTTTTTGATTAGTACGTTTCCGGCGCGTGGATCAATCTTCAAAAGCCGCCGGGTGTCGATCAATGCTCGCACTGATTCCAGAATGTGAGTACGAATCTAGTTATCTATATCACCAAGTAAACTTGAGCGCGAACTGAATCTCTCTAGGGTCCGTCGTCGTCGAAGTCAGCAAGCCAGCTCCCCCGTTGACGCTTCCACTCTCATCTATCATGTCGTCATGGCCGTCGCCCAGATCGGGCACGTTAAAGTTGGCGTGGTTCATGATGTTGAAAAATTCCGCCCGGAATTGCACATTGAAGGTTTCCGAAATCCTCCGAATCTTCGTGTTCTTAAACACCGAAAAATCGAGGTTCATCAAGCCGGGTCCGATCAGGCTGTTCCGGCCTGAATTGCCAACGAGGTTGAAACACGCCAGTGGCGGAAGGCTTGGCGTGTCAGAAACGTTTCCCCCCAGGCTGGGTGGCGCCGGGTCGCAATTTGCCGTCCAAAAGGCCATATTGGGGGCGGTCGGTACCGTGAAGCAGTTCGAATTTGGGTTGATGTAAAGGGGCTGGCCACTAGGACTGTGTCTGAAATTTGTGTCAATTGGATTGCACCCGGGCACACGATTTGGATAGGCGTAGTCGTCGCCGCTGAGCAAACCATTAGGGTCCGAACCTGTGCCAAAGAGACTACTGAACGGGACACCATCATTCGCTTTGAAGATAGCGCCGAGCTCCCATCCATTGGTCACGAACCCCAGCGGCCCTGAGGCTGATCTTAGGGTCGGAAGGTTCCACATGGCACTGATCACCAGGGTCCGGCCAATATTGAAGTCGGACACCGAGCGCGTGAGGCGCCGCAAGTCGTACCACTGGAGGCTGGAAATGGAGTTTGAGAACCCATCACCGGCGATGACTCCCGAGTTAGTGTCAATGCTCTTGCCCCAGGTGAATGAGCCTTGAAGTGAGAAACCGTGGCTCAACTTTTTGGCCACCCCCAATTGAAGGGCGTCATAGAAGGAACTCCCTCCCCAGTTCATATACCTGATATCGCCAACGTTATCGCCTTCGTTAATTCTCGATGGGGGAACGCACGCGTCAGGGTCGGTGCCCTCAGGATCAGTTTGATTGCATGGTGTCGTCGTATCAAAGACGTTTCCAAGAACATCTACCTTCGGGAAGAGGTAACCCGCACTGGTGAGCGTGGGTACAACCAGGTTGGCATCATCGACGCGGAACGCCTGATGAACGCCATGCGACCCCACGTAACCGATGGTCGCCGTCAAGTCACGAGCAAACTCGCGCTGGATGTTGAGATTCCACTGCATCACGTAGTTACGATGAGGCTTGTATTCCACGGAGGTCATCCGACCCTTTACCGTGTCTAGGTTGCCAAGTTTCGAAAACGCATTGGCAGGGAAGTCCCCTTGAGCCAAGTTGTTTCCACTCGCTATAGCGAAGAACGGATATGCTTGGCCATTCAGCGTCAAAAGTTGGTAGAGCATTGGCAGCGAATCGAAGATCGCGAATCCTCCACGCACTGCTGTCTTGCCGTTATGGAAGGGGTCCCAGGCAAATCCAACGCGAGGCGCGAAGTTGCGAAGCGTGGGGTTTTGGAACAAGGGGCCGGTGGCGACGCACTTCGGGTTAGGCGTTCCACAGTGGGGTTGCGGATCATTGAGATTGTCAAGCGTGGAAAGCTTGCCGCTAGCTTCGATCGGAACGGTGGACATTTCGTAGCGGAGCCCCAGGTTCAGCGTAAGGTTCGGGCGAAAGCGCCAATCGTCCTGGATGTAGGCGCCAATGATGGAATCGCGCATTCCTCGTCCCGTCAGTAATCCCGGCAATCCAACCCGCAGCTTCTTCGGCTTATTAGTGAGGATGTTCTGCATCGAGCCGAAGCTGCTGAATGTTCCGTTCTGATTGCTGAACGTGGTTTGATTGTCCTGATCCCGCTCGAAACTGAAACCGAATTTTAGAGAGTGGAGTCCTTTAGTTACGAAGGCATCGTCATAAATCTGATACGAATTCCATCGATAAAAATATTTTGGTGCGCCATTCAAACCACCTTCCATAAGGGTCATGTTATTCGGACACTGACAACCGGGAGCGAATTGCCCTGGCACGGTTGCGAGGGAATGGTCCCCTGCCAGCGGGTTAAGGGCCTTGGCCCCCAGGTTGTTATTGACGAAATCGCGGTTGTAGCCCAATCGAATGGTGTTGACAAAGCGAGGATTGAAAGTGTGGGTTTCCTCGATGGCGAGAATCTGGCGCTTGGTGATTGCCGACAGCAGAACGATGCCGAGCGGTTCGTCCGATGTGAAGGGCGTCCGATCAAACATGTACGTGCCGAAGATGCTGTCATTGTCCGAAAAATGGTGATCGATTCGGGTGGTGAAGTAATCTTCCCTGACGATCCGGTGCCCCGTAAAATTGAATGTTGCAACATCACCATTGCCGATCGGTGCCCCATTGGGCAACGGATAGATACCTAGCCAAGGCAAAACCGCCGAGTCTATGTGTGTTACCGGGTCAGAACCCGCAGAAGCGGGAAGCGGCGAGTGGGGAACGCAGGGACTACTACCCAAACAAACCTTTGCAACCGTAGGTGTTTTACCATCCGCCTGGAGGCCGCGGGCATCTAACGACGGTACAACATCCAGCCGCCCAACGCCTTTGGCTTGGCGTATCCCCTCGTACGCGCCGAAGAAGAACGTACGATCTTTGCGGACCGGCCCACCTACAGAGGCACCGAATTGGTTGCGACGGAAAGCCGGTATCTTGGGCGGATCGAAGAAGTTGCGCGCATCCAGTGCATTATTGCGTAGGAATTCGAACGCGCTCCCATGAAATTGATTTGTTCCAGCGCGGGAGATGGCATTTACGACGCCACCAGAGGTCTTTCCGTATTCAGCCGAGTAGCTGCTCGTCAGGACAGAAAACTCCTCAACGGCGTCCACTCCGAGATTGCCGCCCAGGACACTGCCGGGCCCGCCGTTAGCGTAGTCATTTATGCTGATTCCGTCCAGGCGGTAATTATTCTGTTGCGGGCGGGACCCTGAGATGGTCAACTGCGCTCCAAAGCCGCGGTTTCCCCGCCCGCTGTCTCCAAAAGCGACCTGTGTCTCAATTCCAGATACACCCGGCTGCAGACTTGCCAGGTCCGTCCAACTGCGACCGTTGAGCGGCAACCCCACGACTGTGGGGGCCTCTACAACAGCACTAAGAGTGGAAGAAGCCAGCTGCACTTCAGGAACTTCGGTTGTGACTACCACCCTCTGGCTAACTTGCCCGACGCGCAGGATTGGATTCAGTACTTGTTGAGCTCCTACGGTCAAAGTGATGCCGCTCAGCACCTCAGAGGCAAATCCCTGGGATGAGACGACAACTTCATAGGTTCCGGGCAACAGATTCGGCGCGGTATAAAAGCCAGCAGGGTCGCTTGTAACGCCCCGGGTTACACCGGTTGCCGAATTCTTGATGGAAACCTGTGCGTTAGGGACGGCCGCGCCGGAAGCGTCCTTCACCGTGCCGGTGAGCGTTGCTCCTGCAACCTGCGCATACGTCTGGCCAGTCCCCAAAACAGTGATAGCCACAATCACAAATATCCAGACGACAGATGAAAAGTTTCGCACAAATAGTCTAGGCAGCATCGAAATCCTCCTGAATCACAGACGCACCGGTACATTCCGCAACCTTACCGACCTACTGATAGGGACCAGAGATCTATTTAGGAAACGTGTTCAAACTCGCCCAGTATGTCCGGGCATGTAACACTCGTTCACGAATCATGTCAAGCGAAATCCGACCAATTATCGGCAGCAAATGAAGTTCTTCGGATTAGCGGTATGACCTTAATATGATCCGACAGTGTGGGCACGAGATGGAACCTGCAGGGAGCGCCGCAACGTAGTCGGCCAATACGAGCGTGAACAAAAGTGGCGAGCGGTGGCGAGGGACATCGCTTGCAACTTGCGGAACTTACACGAATCGAAAATCAGCGAAGTAAGGCGTGCACGCCCCCGGTCAGGCAAAATTGCTACCGAACGGTAACCCTTTGATTTTTGGGTTCGGTACGTCTCGTCACTTCAAATCGTTTCTGACCACCTGGCCGCCCTTCATCACAAATTTGACCCGCTGCAGCTCAGAGATATCTTTTAGCGGGTCCCCGGAAACAGCGATCATATCGGCGAATTTACCTTTCTCCAGCGAACCGATCCGATCTTGCCAGCCCAACATTTCCGCATCAACAACGGTTGCGGACTGGATGGCCGCTGCAGGGGTCATTCCATGATTGACGAGCCAAACGAAGTCAAGGCCTTGGGTCCCGTGATTGTAAGGTCCGCTGGAACGAGGATCGCCGGCGGTTCCGTCCACGCCACTGCCATAAACTATTTTTACGCCTTTAGAAAGCGCATTCTTAAAATTCCTCTCGAATATAGGAATAATGCTGTACTTGCCGCCTGTGTTCTTGCGGTCATTCTCCGCGATCTCTGGCATAGTATATCGGTAGCCAGTAACATCATAGTATATCCCTTTTTGCACCATCATGGCGATCTCTGATTCGTCCAGGCCCTGACCGTGCTCGATGCAGTCAACCCCGGCTATAACCGAGTTCCGGAGGCCCTCCCCACCATATGAGTGGGCTGCCACTTTACGTTGATGGCGATGCGCCTCATCCACAATCGCTTGCAATTCGGGCAGCGTAAAAGTCGGATCGACAAACAGCTCGCCGTCAGAGCTAAAGGAATAACCCGCGGTCGGGAACACTTTGATCCAATCAGCACCGTAATGAATCTGTTCACGAACGACTTCGCGGGCTTGCTCAACCCCGTGAATTTCCTGATTTCCCGCCGTGATGGTTATGTCCGGAGTTCCTATGAAATCCGAGCCTGAGGCGCCGATTCCCCTGGTAGAAACCTGCATTCTGGGACCCTCGAAAAGACCGCGGTTGATCGCGTTACGCACGTCCACGTCGCCATAGCCTTCGCCGTGAGTTCCGACGTCACGCACCGTTGTGAATCCCGCCCGAAGCGTAGTCTGCGCGTTTCCTATGGCCATTAGTGTCCAGGCTTCCTTTGTCGTGGTCACGCGGGCGCCGGAACTAAGGCTGCTGTAAACATGCGTATGCGCGTCAATCAATCCGGGTAGTACCGTAGCTTGGCTGAGGTCAATCACCTGCGCTCCCGCTGGAATCTGAACGCGGTCCGCTGGACCCACGTCGGTGATTTTTTCGCCACTAATCAATATCACCTGATCGGTCAGCATGGTTCCAGACTTACTGTTGAACAAGTGGCCCGCGCGGACCGCGACCACTCGAGGGGCTTGTGCCCGTAACGGCGCCACTGTTGCTAATATGGCGAGAAATAATCCAGCAACGATTTTACGGTTCATCAGTCACCTCTGCTTAGAGTTAAAAATGCTGTTGATACATCGAGCCTTTTTGTGCAGCCCGTCGCCCTGCTTGCGTCAAAGGTCTCGCTACCTACCGGAGATGCGGCGTTTTGTCCGGATGCGCCTCAAGGCTGAATTTCATAAATCTGCATCGCAAGTTTCGCGTCATCCTTACCTTTCCCTGAAACAGCAACGTACAACCGATTGAGCTGAGGCACAAGAAGCGAAGTCTTGGCGCGAAATCCCGTCGGGACCTCCGCGAGGTGCTAGTAATGATCCGCGTCACGTTGTGCAAACACGGTCGTTGTGTCGGTTCCAGTGACATAAATTCGTTTACGCGGAACATCGAGCCACATATCATCGTTCATTCCCGTGCACGGAAGGGTAGTCACGACTTTTCCTGTATCGGTGTTGAATACGAAAAACTTTGGCGGCTTGCGTGTGGCGATAAACAGCCGATGATTCGGCTCATCGAGGACCATCGAATTGGGAGTTTCGGCTTCCGGGATGGGCCAATTCGCGATCAGTTTTTTCGTGTCCAAATCAACGACTCCAACCTCTTTCGGACCCGTTAGATTTACATAAAGTTTTTTGCCGTCGCGACTGATAGCCATGCCCTCAGAATGATTTCCTGGAAGCGTCATGTCCCCAACCAGTTTGAATGTTTTGGTATCGATGATGTTAATCAGGTGTGTGCTTCCTCCGGGTTCATTGCCGCCACTTTCCACATAGTAGTACTTGTTTACAGGATTGAAAATCGCGCCATCGACGGCGGGGGGAAGTTTGATCTTATCGAGGATGCTATAATCTTTCCCACTCACCAATTCAGCCATCCCAAAGCCGTCACCGTCAGTGACAATGAAATTATTGGTCTCCGGCAGAAAAACAATTGCGTGGGGCTGTCCGAAACCTGTGATGCTTTTGATGCGTTCACCAGTCATCAGATCGAAAACCTCGACGGTCTTATGGTCCTCGGCCGTGAGAAATAGCCGCTTGCCCTTGACGTCGAGCCCGAAGTGGTCGAAATCGCCTGAGAAGCCCGGCAAAGGCGTGGTTACCACCAACTTGAGTAGCTGCTTTTCTTGTGCCTTGGCTGCCATTCCGAATATGACGAACAACACCAAATAAATTATGCGTACCTTCTTCACGTGGTCCTCCTAGAACTATAGTGGTCAGATTTCACAATGGTCCCGGAATTGTCCAGGTTTATTTTTGTCCGCCTTTCAGCGTCTCCACCGCTTACACCTTGAAAGCTCCGGCGAAACAGGCCTAGTTGCCGGCCACGCTTCGCCGAATTGTTCACGATCCGTGCTTGTTACCAGATCACCTTGAGCGCAAATTGGACTTCTCGCGCCGGGGTTGTTGTCGAGCCTATAAAGCCCGCACCATCGCTGCGGGCCCCCGTTTCATCAAAAATATCTGTATTGTCGGGACTTATAGGCAGCCCAAAGTTCTCGCGATTGAGAACGTTGAAAATCTCGGCTCGGAACTGCACGTTGAAATTTTCCGAAATCCTTCGGATGGGATTGTTCTTGAAAAACGAAAGATCAAGGTTCACAAGGCCCGGTCCCGGTATTATGTTTCGACCGGCATTTCCTCTCAAATTGAGACACTGGGGCGGAGTGCCAATAGCATCGCTACCAAAGCTTGGGTCCGAACTGCACATCGGCGTGGAAGCCATTGGGGTGAAAAACGAAGCCGGAGCCGTCGGGACCGCAAAGCACTCGGTCTTGATGTAGTTGTTGGGATTGCCGGGATGCACAAGTGACTTGCATTCTGGGCCTGTCAGACGGTTTGGGAAGGCCCAGTCGTCGCCGTTGTTCAGGCCCTGAGGGTCACCACCAGTTCCGAAAGTCGGAGTGAAAGGTGGGCCGTCATTGACCTTGAGAATCCCCCCAAGCTCCCAACCGTTTACGGCCCAACCCACAAATGGAGGGGCGGACTTGCTCGCCGGGAGCTGCCAGGTTGTGTTGATCACCAGGACCCGGCCGATATTGTAATCGGACAATCCACGGCTCAAACTCAAATCGAAAAAGTGGAGACTGCCGATCCCATTTCCAAGTGTATCGCCGGCAATCACTCCTGAGTTATTGTCGATGCTCTTGCCCCACGTATAGGACCCCTGGACCTGCAAGCCATGGTTCATTTTTTTCATGACTCCAATTTGTAGTGCGTCATAGGAGGAGTTCCCTGCCCAATCCAGGAGTCGGATGGCCCCCACATTTGTGTTGATAGGGTCGGCGGGGCCAGGTTTGCCTTTACTGTTCCGCACCACAGGCCAAAGGTAGCCTGCCGAAGTTCTGGTTGGGAGGACGATATTGGAGTCGTCAGTGCGGAACGCCTGGTGCACACCATGCGATCCGACATAACCAATCACCGCCGTTAAGCTAGGGGCAAGTTGACGTTGCACGTTGAGGTTCCATTGCATCACGTAATTACGGTGAGGGTGTGGTTCGACGTAGGCGTATTCCAAGCCGCTAGTGGCGCCGCTGGTATTGCAGATTATGTCGCAGGCGTCAGGAAACGACCCTTGAGGCAAACTGCTCGAATTAGCGATTTCAAAGAACGGGGCTCCTCGGCCATTCAAGGTGACAGTCGTATAAAGCATGGGGAGTACGTCAAACATTCCGAAGCCCCCGCGCAAAGCGGTCCTCCCGTTCTTGAAGGGGTCCCATGCAAATCCTACTCTGGGCTCGAAATTGCGATGCGTCGGGTTCGAAAAGTAGGGACCGGTCGCGCCGCAGCCCGTAACAAGTATCCCGCAGGTGGGCTGTGCAGCATCTATAGTCGGAAGGTTGGTGAGCTTTCCCTTCGTTTCCGTCGGAACCGTTGCCATCTCCCAGCGGAGGCCCAGGTTCAACGTCAGGTTCGGGCGGAAGCGCCAGTCGTCCTGGACGTAGGCCCCGACAATGGATATGCGCATATAGCGCGGACTGGCTAAACCTGGAACAACGCCGGCAACACTCTTAGGATTGTTCGTGAGAAACGCTTGGATCGATCCAAATTTAAAAGTCCCCAGGTAGTCGCCGGTGTTTGTGGTTTCATTGAGCTGGTCCCGTTCGATTCCCACACCGAATTTTAGGGAATGGAGGCCTCTGGTCAGAAAAGCGTCGTCATAAACCTGATACGCATTCCAAGCATATGAAAATGTCGGAGGAGCCAAACCAGGGACAGTGTTAAGTGGCGATAACTGCATTCTCGGCGGACTCAGGCTTGGATTCAGCCCTTGCGCCCATCCCTGAGTAGTGTCCGCTGCTGTTGGATTGAGGGCTTTGAGCGGCGCATTGGCATTCGCATGATCCCGGTTGTAGCCCAGCCGGAAACTGTTGACAAGAACCGGACTGAAGATATGGTTTTCTTCGAAAGCGGCAATTTGCCGCTTGGCGATGGACTGCTGCAGGACATTGTTCAGTATGTCAGGGTGTGTCGAGGGAGAGTAGTCGTACACATATGTTCCAAAGAGGCTATCCTTCGCCGAAATTTTCTGGTCAACTCGAGTAGTGAAATAATTTTCGCTGACAACCTCTTGCCTCACAAAATTGTACAATCCAAAATCCCCATTGCCAGTGGTGCCCGCGTTAGGCAAATGGAAAAAGGGGAGATACTTTAAGACAGCTTTGTCTATACCTGTCGTCGAGTCTGGATTGGGATTCGTATATTTGGTCTGGCCAGCAACAAAGTCGCTCAGCGTCTGAGTCGAGCAGGGATTGTCGGGATCGGGCCCTGGGGGGTTTGAGCACAAAGTGGACGGCCCCTGGGCTCCACCTGGCCCGGTCCCGATTCCAAGCACAGCCTCCGAGGGCACGTGTCCAGGCTGTATCGTTCCCTTGGAACGGCGTACGCCTTCATAGTCTCCGAAAATGAAGGTCCGGTCCTTGCGAATCGGCCCACCCGCCGAAGCTCCGAACTGGTTAAGTTTGAAGGGCGGTACGATCCCGTTTTCTAAATAGCCCGGGGAATCCAGAGCACTGTTGCGCAGGAACTCATAAACGGAGCCATGATACTGGTTTGTGCCGGATCGCGAAATGGCATTCACCACTCCGCCAGAGGTTTTCCCGTACTCCGCCGAATAGTTGCTGGTCAGGACGCTAAACTCTTGGATGGCTTCCACTCCCAGGTTTTGGCCGAGGACACTCCCCGGACCGCCGTTGGAGTAATCGTTGATACTGATCCCGTCCAGCCGGTAATTATTCTGCTGGGGACGCGCGCCGGAAATGCTCAGTTGCGAACCGTAACCGCGGTTCACATCCCCGGAAGGATGGGTCGATGCCGCAACGACTCCAGGCTGGAGATTGGCAAGGTCGGTCCAGGAACGGCCGTTCAACGGCAGCTCACGCACCGTCGTGGAGTTTACGGTGGCACCTAGCTCGGACGAGGTCAACTCGACTGTGGGCGCTTCCGTGGTGACTTCCACGGTTTGACTTACCTGACCAACACGCATCGTGAAATCAAGGACCTGCTGAGCTCCCACCGTCAGCGTCATGTCTTTCTGCACGGCCGTGCTAAAACCAATTGCCGTAACACGGACCTCATAGGTCCCGGGCAACAGGTTGGGTGCCGTGTATAGTCCCCCTCCACCAGGCGAAACCGTACGGGTTACCCCAGTGGCCACGTCAGTGATGGTGACTTGAGCGTTGGGAATGAACGCCCCGGAAGCATCCTTCACTGTGCCAGTGAGCGTTGCTCCTGCAACCTGCGCATACGCTTGGCTGGTCCCCAAAATACTGATGGCCAGAAGCGCCACAGCCCAAACACACGCACTACGCTTTTCCGCAAATAGTCTGAGTGGCATCGAAATCCCTCCTGAATCAAGGTCGAGCCGATACGTTTCACAAGATCACTGACCTACGGAAACAGCTGACAATTTGTTTAGGAAAACTGCCAAGCCACACTCGATATGGCCGGGCTTGTAACACTCGATCACAAACCATGTCAAGTGAAATCAGCGCGCCTGGGCAGTTAGTGGGCTAATAAAAGCGGGGTGTGAGTGCAAAGTGTCCTGCGCCCCGAAAACTAGCCAAATGAAAATGCAGCTTCTCGGGAATTCGACGTGTCAGGGCTTGATTTGCAAAGCCACGCATCTTCGGTCAAATTGGGATAAGGATGAGATTGATGGGGAACGGAGCACAATGGCGGCAATCAGCTGAATCAGAACCATTCAAGGAGTATCCGCCGTCTATCTCCGCGAACGCTGTTGATAATATTTATCTTTAAGACCAAGCCGCATTTCCTGATCGCTTAGCAAGCGTCGTAGAGGCTAGAACCAACTACCCTTATATTTCACCGAACAGCCGTAGGGACGTGTTGCCGCCGTCTCGACGGGTTTACCTGCCAAGGCTTGACCGAGGGCCACATTCACGTAATTCGTCGCGACAGGAATGTCTTTCACGTCGTCCGTCGGGCGATTATCGATCGCGCCATCATAAATGATAATACCCTGCGGATTGATGATGATCATCTGCGGAGTCGTCTTGGCATCATACGCATGGCCGATCGCACCGGTAGGGTCGAGTAGCGCGGCGGTTGGCGCAGCTGCCATCTTCGCCATATATTTGTTCTCGCCGTCTGCATCGATGTACCCCTGCTTGCCCTGCGCGGAAGAGATAATCGTGAACCAAACAACGCCTTGGGCTGTCCACTGTTTTTGGAGTTTCTGCATGTTGCCACTCATATAGTGCTTTTGAGTGTATGGGCAACCGTTGTTGTGCCACTCAAGGACCACAAACTTTCCGCGATAATCCGCGAGGTGATAGGTCCGGTTGTTGCTCGCTGTCCCGGTGAAGTCCGGCGCGGGCTGACCGACCTTCGCTGCCAAAATCAAATTTGGAATTGCGAGCGCTGCCAGAGCGAATAGCATCGAAAAAGTGATGAATCGTCTCATATCTGAAATTCCTCCTGACCATCAATAATTAAGAATTCCTACTATTTAGCCGAGTGGGCATCTCCAACAGCCACGTCAATCACGTACGCTTCATTCGCCGAGAGTTCCAGAACGCCCTTCAGCCGCTTAATTGGTTTGAGAAGCTGATCCGACTTCCGCAGCGTGAGCTGGAAACCGGTAGCCACGGTGACAACCTTCTGGGCTGACGAGTTATCAATCAGAGACTCTTCGAGAGGGAAAAACGTCGCTTGCGTCGTCTGCCGGCCAAGCTTCGCGGTTAGAATGAATGAATCTTTCTCGTCGCTCACTTTGAATTCCCAATCACCCGGCTCCCGTTGCGGCAGAGACTTACGCGCGGCAGTGAACAGGTCGCGAGTCCGAGCGTCCACCTCAGGTGGCATCGATTTGATTGGAAGCGTCAGCGAAATTTGCGCCTTTCCCGGAATACATATTTCTCTGCAAATGAGCACCCTCAGCTGCGCGCCAAGCTGTACCGCCTGGTTTGTCGGCAAGGTGGATGAGGCGCGCACAGGCACGAGCAACATCACGGCGTCTTCATAACCGAAGTCTACGATGGATGACGTCCCGAGACGCCGGGGCGCGGGCCAGTCTATCTCTCCAGAGTTGAGCCCTTCCGGTAAATGCCATTCGACGCGTGGCGGCTGGCCCGAATCGCCTGGATTAACCCAATAAATATGCCAGCCTTTCTCGAGATGAAAATTCAGACCGAAATAAGCCTGGCGCCCCGGGGCGATCCATTGATTCTCAGCGATGAGATCAACCGTGCCGTGGGGGATGGACGCCGCCGAAGCCCGCCCGCCCGGCAGTAGAATCGAGGCCAGCATGAACAGCGGGAGAAAAAGTAGACGCACATTCGGATTTCTCATTTGCTTAAAGACTCACTCAACCCTTCCTATTGTAATCCCAATTCGAGCCTGCCACGAAACTTACCTAGCCCCGACACCGCCCGATACCCACCATAGAAGGTGACAGATGCGAAGGCTTGACCAGAATACGAATAAGGAAGGAGGGACTGACATGTGCTCCCTGCATATGAATAGGGAGCTTCCGTTGTCCCCTTGAGAACGAGAAGATGGCTGTCGCGTACGTTCGGCACCGGATGCTGCCCAGACTAATTAATTCTGTGCCAATCGAGCGCGTTGGACCTGAGTTCTGGCTGCATGCAATAGAACGGCCCAACGGCGGTAGCAGATTCTTGTGAGAAATTCGCGCTAGTGATGATGATGTTCTGGGGCGGATTTCCCTGCGGGGTTCCCAGAGTTTGGGGCCTCCTCGTGTTCTTTTTCCTCCTCGCGTTCCATCTCCCCTATCGGATTGTAGTGCTCCATGTCCTTAATTTCTTCCGCCGTAAGTTTGGGCAGGTGGCGTATGAAGAGGACGAGTTGCCAACTGTCATCGTCCTGCGGCGTGTTGGGTTCGCCCCAGGCCGGCATTCCTGTCAGCGGGACGCCATTGCGAATGATGTAATAGAGCTCGCCGTCGGTGAGATTCTGAGTTGGGGGCAAACGCATGTCCGGCGCACGGGGATACAAGTACTGGCCCATCTCGGTCTTCCCGCTCCCGTCATTGGCGTGGCATTGCGAACAGTGGTCGGCGAAATGCTCCCGCGCATCCTTCAAAACCTCGGGGGTGGCCACCGTGGCCCACGGATTTTCTTCTTCCCGTTCAATCTTGGGAATGGCCATGTGGCGGACCGCACGGGCCACGGCTGTTTCCATGGCCGAGGGCTCCCTTCTGGCGCTGATACCTCGACGGATCAAGAGGGTCCCGTACGCAATCGCCGCAAACACAACTCCGAGCACGAGCCACAGGACCGCTTTAGGAATTTTCATGACTGCCTCTTTTCTGTCTTTTCGCTTTCAATCGATTATCTTTCATTCCCTGAAAATGGACGAATTCGCACGAACACGGCTATGCCGGCAGGCCGCGAGCCATAGGTGGGTTTCAGCTTCTCTCCCACGCCATAGGCCGTCACTTGCATACCCAGGGCCGAAGCCACATGCGGAATCAAATCGACATCACGATCATAGCCGAAGGTGTACGCCTGGACGCGGCCAATCGGTTGTTCCTGGAAATTTGGGGGAAGTGGATTTTCTCCCAGAATCAGCTCATTCGAGCGGTCCACATTTTCAATGCGCGTCCACGCATAATTGCGGACGCGAAAACGCACGGTTGATTCGAGAGCATAGCTGTTAAAGATTGAGTTGTCCTGGAGGGGGCGCGTACGTCCCCAAAGGATCGTGCTTGTCCAATTGCCGTCGTGGAGCGGAAGGTTGTATTGGATCGAGGCAGTCATGCGTTCCTGATCGTCATTGGGGAAGAATGCTTCCGGGCTCTTGATTCGCCCGTACGAATATTGCCCGCTCCATTTTTTCCCGGGCTGAAGCGTCAAACGTGTAGACCACGAATCGATCTTTCCCTGATCGATATTCCAGCGACTCTCGTCCGGTTCGCGGCCGTGAAAGCCGGAGGCTTCAATCCGCGCAATGCGATACGCAAGACCAACTGTGATCACATCGTCCGCGATGTGCGTGGAGTCCTCTTGATGATGGCCGAGGGCGGCCAAGGGGTTTTCTGCCGCGGACGAGCGATGCGGGTACGCCACCGGGCCCAATGCAGGGTCTCCGATCGGAGCGAAATAGAACGAAAGCAGGCCGCCGCTTCCTAATTTCAGATCGTACAGCGCAGCAATCTCCATGACGAAATCATGTGGATGCTGTCCGTCGACAATTGGCTTTCCGAAGGCCGTTTCCCCTTGTTGGAACAGCAGCGGATAGCGGCGTTGCGTCACTGTTGCCGGCTCTAGGCTTAACATGGCGCGTGCCGTGAAAACACCTGGTCCGAGTGGACGTTGCGCCATGCCCATAAACCAGTTCGTTGAGAAAAATTTGTCTCCACCGCGAGGACCCGATTGTTGCTCGTCGATCACAAATGCATTCGCGTGGAACATCAGCATCCACACCCCTTTCGCCGTCATGAGCATGGGAACGGGCGTGGAATTCGGTTCGGCACTGGTGCCGGACGTGCCGTGGCGGACAATTTCCTGCAGGAAGGTTTCCGGATGCATCGTGATCAAACCGTCTCCGCTCATGTGCATTCCTTGCATTTGTCCGTCGTCCATCCCTGGCATGCTATTGTCCTGCTTGCTCTGCTGCGCTCCGGCCAGTGCCGGAAAAAATAAAAGTACCGTAATGATTGCTGACCCTAGCCGCATAAATCAGATCTCCTTGGATAGGCCCTCTGCATGAGCTGAAGGAACTACTACTCACCTCTCTCGCCCTGAGTGCAGCGAAGCGTTAGAGGTGAGGGCTATCTTGCGAATCGCGAGAAAAATTCCCGCGTCTAACCCTTCGTGTGCAATCAGGAAAAAACACGCAGGCTACGACAAATCCATTTCCGTCGCGAAAGTTGCAAACGGTGAAGGTGGGGTTCTAGATGCGGAGGCTTACGTCGAGGGGAATGCGAACGATTGGAGTGAAACGTGCGATGCCGCCCCGCACTTCATGGAAAGCGGCTGGGAGACTTTCCAT
>Ga0137409_10003357_pt1 | contig 16985 bp, 17 predicted proteins | sample CZODoug1_16funga_FD_122059 | JGI IMG/M metagenome (GOLD analysis project Ga0137409, IMG submission 122059) | Vadose zone soil fungal communities from Angelo Coast Range Reserve, California, USA - CZODoug1_16fungal (Hybrid Assembly) | ecosystem: Environmental > Terrestrial > Soil > Vadose zone... | reverse complement strand
CTGGATGAACAGCGACGATTTCGAGGTAGCCTCCAATGGATACGGGGTCCAAAACGATTGGCGTCGACTCGGCTCGGACGCCGCCCGGAACGCCAGCACCAACTGCCACGCCGCCGTGTTCGCCCGCCGCTCGGCTACCGCATCGACATGCCAAACCTGGTCACCGTGCGCGATTACTCGCCATGGCATAGATCACCTCGACCGGGGCCGCCCAAAAGGGCTCCCAATATGTGGCTAAGTTGAAGTCCCGTCAATATTTGAGCGCCCCGTCAGCAGCCCGAGCGCTCGTGCATCCTGCAATGTCTCAACTTCGCGCAGCGGCCGGAGCAGATGGGGCGTGAGGCGCGCGCCTGCCGCCCGCGCCTTGAGCTGCGCCTGAACCGCGGGGCTCGACCACTGCACGCCCCGAAACAGCGCCGGTTGCGGCTCTCGCAGACCGATGAGGTATACCCCGCCCGCTTGTGTCGGCCCGAGCACGACGTCGCGCGCGTCGAGGGCCGCGAACGCTTCCGTCACGTGGCGCCGATCGACCCCGGGGCAATCGGTGCCGACGATCACGGCGCGCCGGGCGCCGTCGGAGAAGTGACGGGCGAACGCCTGGACGAGGCGCTCGCCGAGCGCGCCGCCGCCCTGGGGTCGCAGCTCCACGCGCCCAAGGCCGTCGAGCCATTCGCGCACGAAGGGCCCCTCGGTCGGCGGCGTGAACCAGATGATGGTGCGATATCCCGAGCCCGCGACGCTGGTGACGACGCGGCGACCGATCTGCCAGTACAACTCTGCGGCCGTGGAGGGGCCGACGTCTTCAGCGAGCCGCGGCTTCACGCGGCCGGGGATGGGAGCTTGAGCGAAGATGCCGAGGGCGCGCACTCCGCGGGTCTTAGTCGCCCCTCGTCACATAGGCGCGGAACCGCGCGGCCAGGTCCTTGGTGACCGGGCCGGCGACCCCCGACCCGATGGACCGGCCGTCGAGCTTGGAGATGCCTACCACCTCCGCGGCCGTGCCCGTGAGGAAGACTTCGTCGGCGGTGTAGAGATCGTAGCGGTTGAGCGGGAGCTCTTCGGTGGCGTAACCCGCCTCGCGCGCCAGCTCGATCACCGTGTCGCGCGTCACGCCGCGCAGGATCCCGGAATATGGCGGCGGTGTGCGCACCAGGCCGCGCGTCACCGCGAACAGGTTCATCCCGCTCGCCTCGGCGACGTAGCCCTGCGGGTCCAGCATGATGACCTCGTCCACCCCGGCCGCGATGCCCTCCACCTTCGCCAGGATATGCGAGAGATAGTTGAGCGATTTGATCCGGGGCGACAGGCTTTCCCGGTGGCTGATGGGCGTGGCGGCGGTGAGGGCGGTGAGCCCTTTCTCGTAGCGCTCGGGCGACCAGAGCTGGATCGTGTCCACGATGCAGATGACCGACGGCTTGGCGCACTTGCGGGGGTCGAGTCCCAGATCGCCCACGCCGCGGGTCACCACCAGGCGGATGTAGGCGTCCTCGAGCCCGCTCTTCCCGACGGCTTCCTCCACCAATCGGTGCATCGCCTGCTTGGCCATGGGGATCTCGAGCCAGATCCCCTTGGCCGAAGCGTAGAGCCGGTCGAGGTGCTGCCCCAAACGGAACACGCGCCGGTTGTAAACACGGATGCCCTCGAACACGCCATCACCGTACAGCAGCCCGTGGTCGAACACCGATACCTTGGCATCGGCGCGGTCACTGTATGTCCCGTCGATCCAGACGATGGGCGGCATAAGTCCCTTAGCGTGAGTTGGCGACGATCTTGTCCAGCACGGAGCGGGCGAAATCCTTGTCCCAGGTGACGGCGGTGCGCTTGGCGACCACCTGCACCCGGGTCCCGTTCTTGCCTTCCGCCTTGAGCGTGACCGTCACCTCGCGGTCGCCAGCCGTGCCCTCGATTTGCCGCTGCTCCCCGTCATCACCCTGCTCGACCTGCGATTTCGTTTGGCGGACCTTGAGCTGGCCAAATGCCTCGGTAGTGGCGGCGGCCGCGCGCTCGACTGTCGCGGGGACGACTGATTCGACGCCGCGCTGGGTGAAGTAGATGCCGCCCCCCGCACCGGCACCGGCGGCGGCCACCAGACAGCCTGCGAGCAACAGCGCCGCAGAGCTGGCAGCCGCCCAGGACCGGGGGGTAATCGACCGTCGCATGCGTAGGAAACCTCCGAAGGCGGCTAGCACCCTGCCCCACCGTATCTTGCGCGAATATACCTGGCTCAGCGACCCTCCGGCTACCGTGCACCGGTGTGGTGCGTGGTAGCCCAGATCACAGATTCTCGGGCCCAGAACGGCAATCTCTAGGCCATGGAACAGATACTCGGCTGGGCTCGCCTGTGGTTCGCAGCGAAACGCGAGGAAGACGCCGACGCGCCCCTGCGCAACGGGGCATGGTATCCGATCTTGAGCAGCGGTGAGAACCGGGCGGTGCTGGAAGTGTCAGGCCAACGGGTCGCCGTTTCGCAGGACGCCGTGGAAGTCCGCGAGAAACGCCCCGACCGCTTCACCGTGGTGTACCGCCCCTACGACGCCCCCAATCCCGCTCGCGGCACACGAGCGGACGCCGGGCGCCGCTACGGCGTGTGTCCGAAGTGCGCGACCCGCATCCCGTTCCGCGGCGGGATCATTCCATCGCGCGCGACGTGTCATAAGTGCAAGCACGAAGGCATCGTGGCATGGTGGGAAACGGGGTGATAGACGGGCGCCCTGCTCCGCCCTGGTGAACGTGAACGCCCCGCTACAGATTTTTCTGATCGACCTCGCTCCATGAAAGCCAGCCTCCCGCTCGCCCTCCTCGTCGTTGGCGCTGCCGCGCTCGCGGGTCAGAGCCGCGCCAGGCGCTTGATCGATTCGGCGTATGCGGAAACCCGCGCCGGCCGCTTGGACGGTGCGGAGGCCCTGCTGCGGCCCGTGCTCGACTCTTCGGTTCGCGCTGAGACAGGGGAGCGGGCGTCCGCGTACGTGCTCTACGGCATGGCGGAATTCTTCAAAGGCAGCGAGCCGGGGGCGGCGCAGGCGTTCCATGCGGCGCTGGATCTCCGAATCGATTTGAGGGGCGACTGGATGTTCGGAGTGGACTCGTCCCTGGGGCGGCTGTGGCGACGCGAGCGTACTCGTGCCATCTGCGGTACGCCGGAGCCGGTGGCCGTCGACTTTCTCACGTCCGATACGGCAGGCGCCGGATCACGGGACTCGGTTCTCACCGAGAAGCCGCGGGTTCTGTCGGGACCGCTCCTCCGCTATCCCGAGTACCTCCGGAGAGCGAGAGTGCAGGGACGCGTCATCGTGGCTGGGGTGGTCGACTCCGGCGGCCAGGCCGAACCAGGCTCGATCAAGATCGTCCAGAGCCCACACCCCGACTTCAGCCGTCAGGCGACCTACTATCTCGAGAAGGCCCGGTTTCGGCCGGGGCGAATCGGCACTCGCCCGGTGCGAGTCTGCATTGAGATGCCGGTGGACTTCAGGCTTCGGGAGTAGGGATGACCCGGCTGGGGATCGAACCCAGGACCTACGGATTAAAAGTCCGTTGCTCTACCAACTGAGCTACCGGGTCTAACGACGCTTCGCCGAAGAAGTTAATACCTCAGACCCGACCAAGCACCCCGCGCTGCTCATGACGTCACTCGTTTCCCTTCGTCTGGAAGCTCTTGACCAGCGCGGCGGCAGAAGCGCCCTCGAGCGCCAGGCCGTATCCGACCTCTCGAACCAGTCGCTCTTTGATCGGCTGCACGAAGTGAATGCGCGTGTTGCGACGCGTGACCTCCGGCTTGGCGAGCAGGTTCTTCGCGATCTCCTTTGCCCGTGCGAGCGCCCGCCCGCGCGGAACCATTTCGGCGACCACGCCGAGATCCTTCGCCTGACGTGCGCTCATCGGCTGCGGATCGAGCAACATCGCCTGCGCGCGGCCGGGGCCGACGAAGTAGCTCCACAGCGTGAACACGCCGTCGCCAGGAATGATCCCGCCGGCAAAATGGGGCAGATCGTTGAACGTCGCGTCCTCGCCGGCGACGATGATGTTCGCGAGCAGCCCGTATTCGGCGTGCACGTGCGCCTTGCCTTCCAGCGCCCAGATCATCGGGACGCGGATGTTGGCGATGTTCTCCAGCATCTGCGTCCCCTCGTCATGCACCTTCGACCAGACGTCCGGATCGGAGACGTTCCCGAACGAGTTGAAGTCGATGCTCGGCATGAAGTCGCCGCCGGCACCCGTGAGAATGACGACCTTGTTGCCGCGATCGCGCGCGACGTCGTAGAAGGCGTCGACGAACGACTCGTGGTCCTGCGCCGTGAAGGTCAGCGGACCGCCGTCGTTGTGCAGCGACATCACGAGAATGCCGTCTTCGCTGCGCTCGAAACGGATGTTCCGGTACTTCGAGAAATAGCTGGGCTGGCTGCGATCGATGGTGGTCATGGCCGGCTCCTTTCGTGCGTGGCTACGAGGCGGAGGTTGTTGCGGGCTGCGTCGAGGGCGGTGCGGAGCTGGTTGGGGTCGCGGCGGACCTGGGTGAGGAGGAGGCCGCCTTGGATGCTGGCCATGGTGGCACTGGCGAGCGCGGCGGGGTCGGCGTCGTTGCGCAGCTTGCCGCGGGTTTTCATGCGGGTGAGGCCGTCGCGGAGGTGCGCTTCCCAGCGTTCGAGACCTGCGGCGATCGCTGCTCGGGCGGCGGGGTCGCTCTCGGCGAGTTGGCCGGCGAGGGAGCCGATCGGGCAGCCGCCGCGCGCTTGCTGCTCGATCTGGTGCTGGACCATGAAGTCGAACCAGCGGTCGATGCCGGCCCAGGAGTCGAGGTGGTCAAGGAGCTCGCCCTGCCTGCCGAGGACGGCGTCGACGGTGACGTCGATGACGGCGTGGACGAGGTCGTCGCGGTCAGCGAAGTAGTGATAGAGCTGGCTGCGGCTGGCGCCGGTGCGTGCCCGGACGTCGTCCAGGCTCATACCGGCGGCGCCCTTCTCTGCGAGGAGCTCGGCTGCGGCTTGGAGGATCCGTTCGCGCGTCGCGCGCCCCTTAGCCGTTGCGGGTACCTGCGCGTTCCCCATGACCCGAAGGATACCCAATTTGGACTTGACAGTCCAGTTGCCCTCGAGCTATGTTTGGACTGTTCAGTCCAATTAGCAGTCTCCCATGATCGGTCCATGAAAGGAGAGGTAGCGATGAACGCCACGACACAGGACGCTCGGCCGAGCGGCCCAGAGATCCGTCAACAGGTGTTCGGTGCAGCGACCGGCAAGCCGACGGCGCCCGGCGGAGGCGATCCGTTTCTGGGGCCGTTCTTCGAGACCGCCATCGAGCACGTCTGGGGTGGCATCTGGAACCGGCCGGGTCTCGAGCTGAACTACCGCAGCCTAGTGGTAGTCTCGGTGCTCGCCGCCACCGGACACAACGAGGAGCTCAAGACGCACCTGCGCGGCGCTTTGCACCTCGGGTGGACCGTCGACGAGCTGCGTGAGGCGCTGCTCCAGACAGCCCCCTACGCGGGGTTTTCCGCGGCTAACGAGGCGCTCCAGGCACTGAGTGCGGTCGCCACACGGGGCTGAGATCCACCTCCACCTCCACGCGGGTCAGCGCGGGGGGGCAACGACAGACAGGTCATCACCGCCATCCATCCCACACGGGTGGCGGTTATCGCTGCCGGGGACCAATGCGGGACGGCTGAAAACATCGGATTTCGGATTAATGTCATTGCGGCCAATAGAATTGCGCTGCCTCGCTGGTTAGCCTTTTTATCTTTTGCTCCACCGTTGCGCCCACGGCTATTCCGCCCGCAGCTTAGGCGCGATCCGTTAGGCCGAACAGCACCAGCGACGAGGTTACGCCACGCGCACGACTCTCGCATGCCCACGTCAAACGCTCGCCATCGCGGCAACCATGCTCGTGCCGCTCGGATGCTCGCATGACGTCACTCACTTGCGCGACATCCTTTTCCAGGCGACCCGTCACGGCGGCACGGAGGACACATACGCCCTCCATCTCGCCGATCTGACGACGCGGCGGCTCATTAAGGGCGACTCGGTCAGCTCGCGCGGATTCCCGACCTGGTCTCCCGATGGGCGCTCGATTGTATACGTGCGCGAGTTCGGCGATAGCGACGAGCTGTACATTCTCGACACCATCGGAGGCACACCGCGACGGATCGTCGGCCAGTTGCACGGCACGAGTGGCCTCCCCGATTGGTCGCCGGATGGAAAATCCATTCTGTTCACAGCAGGCCCGAGCTATCAGCACGAGGGCGCGTATATCATCCGCGCGGACGGCTCGGGCCTCCGTGCCGTGCTCAGCGATTCGGTCAACGAGTATCGTTATCCTTCGTGGGCACCTGATGGTAAACAGTTTGCGGTTGCAACCTGGAGCCGTTCGGGGTCGGCGATTCTGGTTGTCGACGTGGCGTCAGGCTCGCGGCGGCAGGTTCTGGCCGCTGACACCATCTACCTCGATTGCCCGCAATGGTCACCCAAGGGCGATGTCCTCCTACTGACGGTCTACCCCAGCGGCGTGTATCCCTGGGAGAACCCTTCCGTGAACGACGCGAGGGCTGATCTCGCGACTCTGAATCTCCGCGACGGGCGACTCAGATTCGTGACCGCTGACCACGACAGGCTGAACAACTACGGCCGGTGGTCGCGCGATGCGCGCTGGATCGTCTTCCAGAGCGACCGCCACGCTCCTCCGTTCCGTGATTCCACAGCAACCCACTATCGTTTTGATAGTCTGGAGATTTATATCGTTCGCCCAGACGGTTCGGGCCTTCGCCGCGTCACGACGAACACGTACTTTGACGGACACCCTTCATGGTGAACTCGCACCTTTGTCCCGCGTCCGTTTCGCGCACATTACGCGCTTCCGACGTCGATCCGCTGTACGTTGTCGCGGGCCAAATCGCGGGCCAGGGTCGGCGCGACTGCTGACGAGTAGGACCGAGCCGGACGACCTTGACGCCCGGAAGCGGTCGAGTAGGTGGGACTTGGCGCGAGCGGGCGGGGCTTGAGGCGGGGTTAAAAGTCGGTTGCTCTACAACTGAGCTACCGGGTCGGACGCCTCGAAACCTCGCCCGGGGACGCCACTTAGACAAGCTGCGTTACGCCCGACGAAGTCCCGCACTCTTTAAGAAGTATGCTGCGCCCTGCCACCGTTCGGTCCCGCCTCCAAGACGCCGCTGCCACCGACCGTACCCTGGTGGAGCGGATGAGTCGAGGAGACGAGCAAGCGTTCCGCGACCTGCTGGCACGCTACCGCAGCACCATGTACGCAACGGCGTATGCTGCGCTGGTCGATCCGGAGCAAGTCGACGCAACCATCGCCGACGCGTTCGCCGAGGCCCGCCGCACGGCGGCCGCGTTTCTCCAGTCGTTCGGCACCGTGTCCGGCTGGCTGACCCACCTCACCCGACTCCGCATCGCCGCCCGACTGCCGATCCACCGAGCGCTGACCTAGCCACCGCAGCGCCTCCGAATTCCAACCCTCCCGTGAGCTTCCCACTCTCGAAGTAGATTGGGGACTTCACGAGGAGGATGATGAACCGCGTCGCCCGGCCCCGCCGACTCCTGCTCGCGCTCTACCTCGCGAGCGCCGCGCTCGTGACCGTGCAGCAAGCCATCCTCGGCCACTCCAACAACCTCAGCATCTTTCGCGCGGCGAGCCTCAACCTGTTCGCCGGTCGCGACCTGTACGCCGCGCATCCCGAGCAGCATTTCGACTTCTACAAGTACAGCCCGACCTTCGCGCTGCTGTTCGCGCCGCTCGCCTACCTGCCGTTCGCGCTCGCGTTTCTATGCTGGGCCCTGCTGAACGGGCTGCTGCTGTGGTACGCGCTGGACCGGCTGCTCCCGGAGCGCGAAGCGACCGTCGCCCTGGCGCTCTTGTACCTCGAAGTGCTGCTGGCCCTGCAGTACGGTCAGAGCAACGCGCTCGTGGCGGCCCTGATGATCCTCGCCTTCGTCGCGTTCGAGGGTCGACGCCAGCTGGGCGCGGCGTTGAGCATCACCGGCGGCGCAGCCATCAAGCTCTTCCCACTCGCTGCGCTGTCTCTAGCGATTTTCTATCCCCGCCGGGTCCGGTTCGCCGCCATCTTCAGCGCGGTGCTCGCGATCGCAGTCCTGCTGCCCCTGGTGGCCGTCTCTCCAGCCGAGCTGCTCGCGCAGTACCACTCGTGGCGCGCCATCGAGGCGAAGGACGCGCTGCTGCGCGGGTACTCGCTGATGCACTACATCCACGCATGGCTCGGCGTGGACTGGCCCAACTGGCCGCAGCAGGCCGCCGGCACCGGGCTGCTGCTGCTCCCGCTCGCGCTGCGCTCCGACGGCTGGGCCAGCCTCGAGTTCCGGCGGCTGTTCCTGTGCTCGCTGCTCGTCTACTCGGTGCTGTTCAACCACGCGTCCGAGTCCCCGTCGTTCATTGTGGCGTACACGGGGATCGTGATCTGGTACGCGAGCTCTCCGCCGAGCCGCCTGCGGACGGCCATCATGGCCCTCACGCTGCTCGTGATGGTGGTGCACGACGTGGACGTGGTGCCGCGCTGGGTGAAGTACGACATCCTGGTTCCGTACCGCATCAAAGGGATTCCCTGCCTGGTCGTGTGGTGCGTGATGCAATGGGAGCTGCTCTTTGGTAGCTTTCCCGCGCCTCGATCCACGGCGAGCACCTGAGCGACGTATCCGGTCAGATTGAGCACGTTTCCGACACCGCGCGATGGGTGGCGCTGTACCGCGCGATGGAATCGGAGCGGCCGGACGCGCTGTTCCGGGATCCTTACGCCCGAAAGCTCGCGGGCGAGCGCGGGGAGCGGATCCTCGCATCCATGCGGCGGGGCCGGTCGTGGGCCTGGCCCATGATCGTGCGCACCGCCGTGCTGGACGAGCTGATCGTCCGGACGATCGCGCGGGACGGCGTCGACACCGTGCTCAACTTGGCCGCCGGGCTCGACACACGGCCGTACCGGCTGCGACTGCCCTCCTCGCTGCGCTGGATCGAGGCGGACTTCCCCGACGTCATCGCATACAAGCAGGAGCAGCTCAAGGGGGAGCGGCCGGTGTGCGCGCTCGAGCGCGTGGGGATCGACCTCACCGACGTCGCTGGGCGGCGCGCCTTGTTCGCGCGGATCGGAGCCGCGGCACGCCGGGTTCTGGTGGTGGCCGAGGGGTTGTTGATTTACCTCACCCCCGAGCAGGTGGCGTCGCTCGCCTCGGACCTGGCCGCGCCGGCATCGTTCCGCTGGTGGCTGATGGACCTCGCGTCTCCCCGGCTGCTCAAGATGATGGAGAAGACCTGGGGGCGCGCTGTGGCCGCGGGGAACGCTCCGTTCCAGTTCGCCCCCGCTGAGGGCACGCGCTTTTTCCAGCCGCAGGGCTGGCAGGAAGCGGAGTTTCGATCGATGTGGGAGGAATCACTGCGCCTCAAGCGGTCCATGCCGCTCGCGTGGCTGTGGAACCTGATCGGACGGTTGTATCCCAAATCAAAGCGGGAGGAATTCCGGCGCATGTCCGGGATCGTCCTGCTCCAGCGAACCTGAACTGAAGGGACCGTCAATGAGGATCCGCCGACTGGCGCTCGCCGGCCTGGCCTGGGCCATCGCGTGCAACCGACCGGCACCCCATGCCCCCGGCCCGCGCGTCGTCACAATCACCACCACCGAGTACGCGTTCGGGATGCCGGACTCGATTCCCGCCGGGCTCACGACCTTCCGCCTGGTGAATCAGGGGAAGGAGCTGCATCACGCTTCCCTCGTCCAGTTGCGCGATGGCAAGACCATCGCGGACTTCCAGGCGGGGATCGCGGCGGCGATGAAGCACCACACGCCTCCGCCGGCCTGGATGGGCTTCGCGGGCGGGCCCAATACCGTGACGCCGGGTGACACGGCCACGACCGTGCAGATGCTCGACCCCGGCTCGTACCTGTTCGCCTGCTGGATCCCGAGTCCCGACGGCGTTTTACACGTGATGAAGGGGATGCTGCACCCGATTGTCGTCTCCGCCAGCCGAGCGCCGAACACAGCGGAGCCAGCGGCCGATCTGTCGATCACCCTCACCGACTATGACTTTCAACTCCCGCAGCCGCTGGCCGCTGGCAGGCACGTCGTGCGCGTCGAAAACGCAGGGGCGCAAGCGCACGAGATCGCCATCGCGGCGCTTTTGCCGGGGAAGGCGCTGCGGGACTTCCTCGCGTGGGACCAGGGGGGCGGGAAGGGTCCGGCGCCCACAGGCCGGTGGCTGGGGGGCGTGTCGGCCGTCGACGCAGGGAGGCACGCGCTGTTCACGATGATCTTCGCGCCCGGTGGCTATCTCTTGCTGTGTTTCTGGCCTGACGCGAAGGACGGCAAGCCGCACATCATGCACGGGATGGCGAAGCAAATCACCATAAGCTAGGTCGGTGGAGGTTGGGGAGGTTGGTGGAGGTTGGGGGAGGTTGTTCCGCTCCGCAACAACCTCCCCCGTCCTCCACCAACCTTCACAACCTGCCGTTCAGAACACCCACCTCAGTCCCGCCTGCAGCTGCCGCGGGTCGCCCAATCCCGAGCGGATCGTCCCGTCGAAGTTGAGGAAGTTCGAGCTGGCCGGGTCCTTGAAGTTGTCGGCGTTGGTCACGTTGAAGACCTCGACGAGGGCCTCGAGCCGGCCGCGCGGACCCGCCGCGAAGGGCCGGGAAATCCGCAGATCCCACGAGAAGTACGCGTTGTCCTTGCGGATGGTGTTCCGCACCAGGATGTGGCCGTCCGCGCAGATGCGATCCGCTGGACCGATGGCGCGGGCTCCGGCGGGTGGGGCGAAGAGGTTGCCAGGCCGCGGTCCGCAGCTGGCCGATGCCGGCTGGGCCGAGTAGTAGCTGACGCGGTTGTTGAAGTAAAACCCAAAGACCTTAGTCAACAGCCAGCCGTTGAAGCGGTGCCGCTGGTCTCGATCGCTCCAGTTGTACTCCTTGCCGAGCGAGTCCACTCGCGCGTAGCGGAAGGTAAAGGGGTCTCGCTCGTTGTCGTCGTCCGACTTGTCAAACGACAGGGTGTAATTCACGTCGAACTGCAGCTTGGGGTCGAGCACGCGCCTCAGGCCGACCGTGACTCCGTTGTAGCGCGACTTGGCGCTGCTCTCGACGCTGAACAGCGTGCCGATCGCCGTGGGCCCCGAGCCGAAGGGGCTTCCGAAGGCCGGATCGTTCCGGTTGATGAAACGGGTCAAGTGATCGCCGCGCGCGTGGGTATAGCTGATCGAAGCCGCCAAATCGTTAGCAACCTGCCGCTCGTAGCCCACTGTGACGTTAAGGGTCCGTGGATTCTGGAAGCTCCGATCCACCACGTAGACGGTGGGCTGGAACGGCGTCCCAGTGGACAGAGGCAGCAGGCTGTCGAAGGCGGGCGGCGGGAGGAACCCGACCGTGCCGCTCGAGCCGAACAATGTCTGGCCCAGCGAGCCGTTGGTGCTCCGAACGCTCGCAAGGTTCAGCCCCGGGATGCGGGCGTAATAGAGCCCGGCACTCAGGCGGAGCACCTGCTGCCCGTCGGCGTTCGGATCCCAAGCGAGCCCGAAACGCGGCTGCCACATTTTCTTGTCTGAGGGGATCGTACCGTCCGAGGGGAAGGTGAACCTGCCCTGCGCGTTCACCACGGTCGAATCGATCCACGGGCTGAAGAACACCTGCGAGGGCGGCGTGATCGGATCGGGCTCGACCTGGGCTTCCCAGCGCAGCCCGTAGTTGAGCGTCAGCTTGGCCGAAGGCTTCCAGGTGTCCTGAAGGAATACGGCGAGCTCGTTCTGGGTGATCGTCTGGGTGCCCGCCTGCTCCACCGTATTCGTGCCGACCCCCGACTGCTGCAAGTACAGAATCACGGGACCGCTGATCGTGGTGCCGACGGGACAGGTGAAGCCGGGGTAGACACCGCTCTGCCCGTTCGAGCACTCGATGTAGTGCGAGCCCTGGTTAACGAAATTCTCGAAGCCGTGCACGCTCGTGAACGCCATCCGCCCGCCGGCGAAGCCGACGAACACCTGCGTGGTCGAGGTGCGGTTCCACTCACCGCCGAGCTTGATCAGGTGGCTCCCGCGGGAGATGGACACGTTATTGAGCAGCTGGACCCGCGTGTCATGGTCGTCTCGAATCGGCAGGAAGAACGGCAACCCGAACCGGAGTGCGTTCCCCGGGTCGACGTCGGTGTCGTGGAATGGCACCGCCGCGCCGAAAATGGAGGAGACCCCCGTGGTGTCGCCCAAGTGGTTATTGGGACCCGTGTAGGGGCGCGGCCGGTCCTCCCGTGCGAACTGAAAGCGAAATTCATTGGATGCGCTCGATGACAGAAACGACACCAGACTCCCGTTCACCGCGTGCGAGTGGCTCTGCTCCAGGCCATTGGCGCTGGCGCTCCACGTATCCACGTCGAACGTGCCGTTCTTCTGCTCGGCCCACGTGTAGTTGTACTTGAGCGACAGGTTGTGCCGATCCGAGAGGCGGAAGTCGAATTTGGCGAGCGCCGCCCGCGCGTTGTTGGTGCGTGAAATCGGGCCGAAGTCGGTTGCCAGCTCGGGATAGCGGCCCGCGAGGAACGTCTTGAGCGAGTCCAGCTGCGGGCTCGGCGGCCGGGACTTCTGCTTGACGTCGTCGTAGATCTGCTGGTCGTACGCCAGGAAGTAGAACACCCGGTCACGCTTGAGCGGCCCTCCGAGCGTGAACCCGAACTGATTCTGCGAGAAGTCGGGCTCGAACTTCGTGATCACGCCAGTCGCGGAAGTGTGCTGAGGCGAGCCCGAGATCTGGTCGAACTTGCCGAAGTAGTGCAGCGAGCCCCGAGTCTCGTTCGTACCGGACTTCGTGATCACGTTCACGAACCCGCCGGAGGAGCGCCCGAACTCGGCGTTGGCCCCTCCCGCGACCACTACGAGCTCCTGCACCGCGTCGAGGTTGAACGTGAACGCCGGCCGCTGCCCGCCGCGCTGCTCGCCGAAGAACGAGTTGTTGAAGTCCGCGCCGTCCACCGAAACGTTGTTGTGGATGCCGCGCTGGCCCGCCACCGTGAGCTCGTCGCCATCCGGGCCCTGCACGATCGCCACATTGGGGGTCAGCAACGTGAGGTTGATGAAGTTGCGCCCGTTGTTCGGCAGGCCCGTTACAGCCGCGGCGGTGAGCGGGGTCGCCGCCGCGGATTGCGTCACGTTCACTACCGGCTGCGTCGCTTCGACGGTCACGGCGGCGAGCGTGACCGCCGCGAGCGGGAGCCGCAGGGCCACCGTCTCCCCCACGCTCAGCGCGATGCCCGTCCGCTTCACCTCGGCATAGCCGACCGACCGCGCCGTCACGTCGTAGGTGCCGAGCGGGAGCAACGTGCCGGTGAAGTTGCCCGCGGCGTCCGTCTTGAGCGTCCGGGTGAAGTTGGTCTGCGCTTCATGGAGGATCACCGTCGCGTTGGCGACGGGCGCGCCGCTCGGATCCGTGACCACGCCGCGAATGATGCCGGTCGTGGCCTGGCCTTGAGCGCCGAGCGGCGCCGGCGAGGTGAACAACACAAGCGCCGCGCCGATCAGGAGACATGAGAGGCGCGCGAGGGAGCGGGTTCCGCACGTCATGACCGAGAGCCTCCGGGGAGTAGTTCGAACACTAGGGCGCGGTTGAATTAGCACCCAAGAGCAAAGGCGGCAAGGGGCGGCGGGGGGCGGCAAGGGCGGCAGCGTTGCCGCATCTTTCTAGCGATGCAGAATCCCGATATCGCCCGGCTGTTCGACGAGGTGGCCGATCTCCTCGAGATCCAAGACGCGAATCCGTTCCGGGTGCGCGCCTACCGCAACGCCGCGCGCACCATTCGAGATTTCCCCGAGCCGATCGCCGACCGGGTGCGCGCGGGGACCAAGGACCTGACCGACATCGCCGGCATCGGCGACGACCTGGCCGAGAAGATCACGGCCATCGTCACCACCGGTGAGCTGCCGCTCCGCAAGGAGCTCGCGAGCAAGCTGCCCGCCGGGCTGCTGGACCTGCTGCGCATTCCCGGCCTCGGGCCCAAGCGCGTGAAGCTGCTCTACAAGAAGCTCAAGGTGAAATCGGCGGCGGACCTCGCCGCGGCGCTCGACAAAGGCAAAGTCCAAAAGCTCAAAGGCTTCGGGCCGAAAATGGAAGAAAAGATTCGCGCGGGGATCGGCCAGGCGCAGGTGGGAGAGCGGCGCCTGCTGCTCAATGAAGCCGAGGCCCAGGCCACCGCAGTCGTCGCGTATCTCGAGGCGGGCGGGGGCATCGCGCAGATCGAGGTCGCGGGGAGCTACCGACGGCGACGCGAGACCATCGGGGACCTGGACATCGTCGTCACGTCGGACGGGAAAGACAGCGCCAAGGTGATGGACCGGTTCGTCACGTACGGGGAGGTGGCGGAAGTAATCTCGAAGGGCGAGACCCGCGCCACCGTGAAGCTCCGCGGCGGGCTCCAGATGGACCTGCGCGCCGTGGAGCCCGACGCCTACGGCGCGGCGCTCGTGTACTTCACCGGCTCCAAAGCCCACAACATCGAGCTCCGCAAGATCGCCCAGGAGCAGAGCTATAAGCTCAACGAGTACGGCCTGTTCAAGGGCACACGCCGCGCCGCCGGCAAGACCGAGCAGGAGGTCTACGCGAAGCTCGGCCTCGACTGGATCCCCCCCGAGCTGCGCGAAGCCCGCGGCGAGATCGCGCTGGCCCGCGAGCACCGGCTGCCGCGTCTCGTGGAGGTGAAAGACGTCCGCGGTGACCTCCAGATGCACACCAGCGCCACCGACGGGAAGGGGACCATCGAGGACATGGCCCACGCGGCGCGCGCCTTGGGCTACGAATACATCGCCATCACCGACCATTCCAAGCGCGTGACGATGGCGCTCGGGTTCGACGCGAAGCGGCTGCGCGCGCAGTGGAAGACGATCGATGCCTGGAACGCCACGAGCCGGGGCTTCACGATCCTCAAGAGCATCGAGCTCGACATCCTCGAGAATGGCAAGCTCGACCTGCCGGACGACGTGCTGGCCGAAGCGGACTATGTCGTCGCGACCATCCACTACGGGCTCAACCAATCCGAGAAGGAGCTGACCCGCCGCCTGGTGGGCGTGGCGGAGCACGCGTGGGTGGATGCGATCGGACACCCCACGGGCCGTCTCGTGGGAAAGCGCGAGCCCTACGCCTTCGATTTCGAGGCGCTGTGTCGTGCCTGCGCGGCCACGGGTTGCCTGCTCGAGCTGAACGGCCACCCCGAGCGCATGGACCTCCCGGACACCCTCGCGGCAGCGGGCAAACAGCGCGGCGTCCGGTTCGTGCTCTCCACCGACAGTCACCAACCAGGGAACCTGCCGTTCATGAAGTACGCGGTTTATCTGGCGAGACGTGCCGGACTGGAAGCCGGCGACATTCTCAACACCCGGCCTTTGGCCGAGTTCAGGAAGGGATTGAAGCGGGCGAAGCCATGAGCTCGAGTTGCACGACCGGTGCGAAACTCTTGCGGTGATGAGGCGTGAAGCCGAGGGCCGCGAGCGCGGCCAGGTGGTCGGGGGTGCCGTAGCCCTTGTTGTTCGCCCAGGCGTAGGAGGGGTGGCGGGTCGCCAGCAGCTCCATGAGGCGGTCGCGCACGGTTTTCGCGATCACCGACGCGGCGGCGATCGAGTGGCAGTGCGCGTCGCCGTCAATAATGGCTTCGTGAGCGCGGCCGAGCTCGGGACAGGGCAGGCCGTCCACCAGCACGAGATCGGGCGTCAGGCCGAGTCGCGCCAGCGCGCGCTCCATCGCGAGAATGCTCGCCCGGCGGATGTTGAGGCGGTCGATTTCACGCACGCTCGCGGCGCCGACGCCGATCGCCAGCGCGCGGGCCCGCACCACCAGGGCGAGCCGGCCGCGCTTCGCGGGCGGGAGGAGCTTCGAGTCGCGCAGGCCGCGGATGAACTTGCAGTCGGGAGGAAACACGACGGCCGCGGCCACCACCGGACCAGCCAGGGGACCGCGGCCAGCTTCGTCGACACCGGCGACGACTCCACCCCCCGCTCTCCAGAACGCGATCTCGCGCTCGAGCGTGGGGCGGGGGCCTCTCACGCCTCTTGCTTCTCCGCCGTCTCTGGGACCGTGATGCCCCGCTTCTCCCGGATCCGCGCCGCTTTGCCGGCGAGCCGACGCAGGAAGTAGAGCTTGGCGCGCCGCACGCGACCCTTGCGCACCAGCTCGATCTCCGCGATGGACGGCGCGTGCAGGGGGAAGATGCGCTCGACGCCCACGCCCGCCGAGATTTTGCGAACCGTGAACGTCGCATTGATCCCGGCACCACGGCGGCCGATGCAGATTCCCTCGAACGCCTGCAGCCGCTCCTTGTCGCCCTCGCGTACCCGCACCATCACACGGACGGTGTCGCCCGGGTTGAACACGGGGATGTTGGTCTTGAGACCCTCGCGCTCAATCGCCCGTAGTCTATGCATAACTGTATCCCTCTATCCGTCCGCTTGGTCGTCCCGCTTGGTCCAGAGATCGGGCCGCCGCTCGCGGGTCAACCGCTCCGCTTCGGCCTCACGCCACCGCGCGATTTGCGCGTGGTCTCCGCTCAACAATACCGCCGGCACATCCATTCCGCGATAGCGCGGCGGCCGGGTATAGCTCGGCGGCGACAACAGCCCGTCGTAGTGCGAATCCGTCGCCGCCGACTCATGATCCCCCAGCGCTCCCGGGAGCAGCCGCACCACCGCATCCACGACACACAGCGCCGCCGGCTCGCCACCCGACAGCACGAAGTCCCCGACCGACAGCTCCTCCGCCCCCAGCCCGTCCGCCACCCGCTGATCCACGTCTTTGTAGTGCCCACACAACAGCGTCAGCTGCTGGCCCACCGCGAACCGCACGGCGTCGCGGTGTGTGAACGGCCGGCCGCGCGCCGACAACAGCACGATGGGCGGCCCCGTCCGCAGGTCCTCCACCGCCTCGAAAAACGGCTCCGGTTTGAGCACCATCCCCGCGCCGCCGCCGTAGGGGGAGTCGTCCACCGTCTTGTGCCGGTCGTGCGTGTACTCGCGCAGCTG
>Ga0137409_10003356_pt1 | contig 16987 bp, 15 predicted proteins | sample CZODoug1_16funga_FD_122059 | JGI IMG/M metagenome (GOLD analysis project Ga0137409, IMG submission 122059) | Vadose zone soil fungal communities from Angelo Coast Range Reserve, California, USA - CZODoug1_16fungal (Hybrid Assembly) | ecosystem: Environmental > Terrestrial > Soil > Vadose zone... | reverse complement strand
AAAATCGGCAACCCGCGCGGTGTGGTCGGGATGTTGTGATCCACGGTCGCCACCGTGCGAAGTGGCTGGCGAACGCGCCGTCCGTTGGCGCGGAGGCCGTCAAAAGCCTGGGGCGAAGTCACTTCATGCACCAGGTGCAAGTCGATATAGAGAAGCGCCGACTGCCCCTCCGGCGATGAGACCAGATGAGCGTCCCAGACTTTTTCGAAAAGGGTGCGCGATGCCATTGATGATTCTTCCATCTAATTTTAGCAAGTGGCGAGCGTATCTAGCACTTTGAGACTGTGCGGCCAGCGGTTATGATCTAAAGAACAGAAACTAAGGACCATTTCACTCATGATCAACGGCAAGCGCATCGCCGTGGTGCTGCCCGCCTACAACGCGGAAAAAACGCTGGAAGCGACGGTGCGGGAACTGCCCGACCTGGTGGATATCCGCATTCTGGTGGACGACCACAGCTCCGATCGCACCGTCGACATCGCGCACCGGCTGGGTTTGCAATACTACGTTCACGATCGCAATTACGGCTACGGACGCAATCAGCAAACTTGTTATCGTGAAGCGCTGGCGGCTGGGGCCGATGTGGTTATCATGGTTCATCCCGACTATCAATACACGCCTTTGCTGGTGACGGCGCTGGCCAGCATGGTGGCCTACGGCGTTTATGACGTGGTGCTGGGCTCGCGCATCATCGGCGGCACGGCCCTGCGCGGAGGCATGCCGCTCTACAAATACATCGCCAACCGCCTGCTCACGGCTTTTGAAAATATGTTCCTGGGGATCAAGCTGTCCGAATATCACACCGGTTATCGCGCCTTCAGCCGAGAAGTCTTGACGCGCCTGCCGCTCCGCGAAAACAGCGACGACTTCGTTTTCGACAACCAGATGCTGGCGCAGTGCGTGCATTTTGGCTTCCGCATCGGAGAGGTGTCGTGCCCGACGAAATACTTCGAGGAAGCGTCCTCGATCAATTTCCGGCGGAGCGTGCAGTATGGGCTGGGGGTGGTGGGAACGACGCTTCAGTTCGCGCTGTACCGGGCGGGCCTCTCACACTCCTCGATCTTCAGCGACTCCGGAAAAAAGCTGGAACTCAGAGTGCCGACTTACTATAACGGGTTATCCCAGCCATCGGTACGCTGATTCGCCTTCGACGGATCATGACTGCAATCAATCTCGAGTGAAGAAGAGAGCCATCATTATCGGAGGCGGTCCCGCCGGCCTGACTGCCGCTTACGAATTGCTCTGCCGGTCAGACATCATCCCGATAGTCCTGGAAAAAAGCTCTCACATGGGAGGCATTTCACGAACGGTCAACTATAAGGGGAATCGCATCGACCTCGGCGGCCATCGCTTCTTCTCCAAAAGCGACCGCGTGATGAACTGGTGGTTGCAACACCTGCCGCTGGAGAAAAAACCCGGGCCACAGAGCATCACCTACCAGCAGCAGAGTCGCGAGATCGCAGTCGCCGATGGGCCCGATCCTCAAAACACCGATGAGGTCATGCTTCTGCGCAACCGCAAGTCTCGCATCTACTACCTGCGTAGCTTCTTCGAGTATCCCATTCAGTTGAGCCGGAACACCCTGGTCCAGCTTGGCTTCGTGCGTACCGTGCGCATCGGCCTCAGCTACTTGCGCAGCATGCTGTTTCCGCAGAAACCAGTCGTCAACCTAGAACAGTTCTTTACCAACCGCTTTGGGCGCGAACTCTATCTGACATTCTTCAAAGACTACACCGAGAAAGTATGGGGAGTGCCCTGCAACACGATCAGTGCCGAATGGGGCGAGCAGAGGATCAAGGGACTCTCCATCACCAAGGCGATTTTACATTTCCTGAAACCGCCGTCGAAAAAGCGTTCCGGCATCTCTCAGAAAGAAACCGAGACTTCCCTGATTGAGCAATTCATGTACCCGAAGTTCGGCCCCGGACAGATGTGGGAAACCGTCGCCCGAAAGATCATCCACATGGGTGGAGAGATCGTGACCGGCTTCGACGTCAACGCAATCCACTGTGAGAATGATCGCATCCGAGCGGTCTCAGGAATGGATGACCAGGGACGGACGCAAAGATTTGAAGGCGACTACTTCTTCTCGACCATGCCGATCCAGGAACTCATCCGGGCTGTAGACGTGGCGGTCCCGGCGAATGTTCGCGAAGTCAGCGACGGTTTGCTATATCGCGATTTCATTACGGTAGGCCTGTTACTCAAGAGGCTGAAAATCGGCCAGAACAACGGTTCCCACCAGCTCATCGACGACAATTGGATCTACATCCAGGAGCCCGATGTCCGGGCAGGCCGCCTCCAGATCTTCAACAACTGGAGCAACTACATGATAGCCGACCCTGCGCATGTCTGGCTGGGGGTCGAGTATTTCTGCTACGAAACCGACGACCTCTGGAAGATGTGCGACGAGGAAATGGCCGCGCTCGCCAAAGAGGAGTTGGACCGCATCGGCATCATCGATCGCGACGATGTGCTCGACTCCACCGTCATCCGCATGCCCAAAACCTACCCCGCCTATTTCGGTACCTACGATCGCTTTGAGGAACTACGGCAATATACCGATGGATTCGAGAATCTTTTCCTGGTTGGCCGTAACGGAATGCACAAGTACAACAATCAGGACCATTCGATGCTCACGGCCATGGTCGCGGTGGATAACATCGTTTCGGGAGTGAAGGACAAGTCTTCGATCTGGAAGGTAAATACCGAAATGGAGTACCACGAACAGAAGTAGTCTTCATCCAATACGGCAGACCCGTACCGCCGCGTTCTGGTAGGGACAATCGAGATTTGCAGGACCGGGCTGTTCGACCACGATCCAGCTTACACCGTACTTGTCCCGCAACTTTTCGAAGTCGTCGTTCTGGAATTCTCTCCAGTTCTTTTGATCCTGGACCTGCTCCCACCATTTCGTCGATAGCGGTGGAAACATCGACGCGGCTCCCTTGTCCTTGACCGTGTCGGCAAGCATGCTTCGTTCGCCGCGGGCTCGGAATCCGTTCTCATCTTCACCCTGGAGCGCCATGTGATCGGGGTTCAGGGCGAAGAGCGCATCCTGGGGAGTGTTGACGCGGATCCAATCAAACGCCTGCGCCCAGGAATTTCGAGGCTGGGCCCCGGGCCACTCAATATGAGCACTGGCGGGAAACAGCTGTCGCTGGGCCACAATCATTCCCCCAGCGAGCGGAACAAACAAGAGAAGCCAACGCCAGATGCTAGCCCGCAGGATGTACTGACCTAACAATCCCCCGCCGACGACGATCAGCAGCATGTAGGTCAGCGCGAGGCAACGTAAGGGCTCAAGCCGGGCCAGGGCCTCGAAGCGAGGTGGGATCGACAACAGAATTGTCGCAGCCGTAGCCACCAGAACAAAAGGAATGACCGCTCGCGACACCAGCTCCAGGTTGTCGAGCTTCCGTTGACGTGCAAAACGCGCAAGCATCCAGAACAGAATCACTGGACCGATGAGACCCAGCCATTCGTACCACGCCCAATTCTGGATGTAAAAATAGCGCTGCCGAAGAGCCACTTCGTGATAGGCAGGCGGTGGCGGGTCCAGCGTGATCCCGAAAGGAAGTAGCGCCGCAAAACCCAGCGCGCGAGGCCGGTAACGATCAAGCACGACGAGCCATACGCAGAACGCAATGGCAAAGCTCGACATTAGGGGATGAACGAGGGCAGCGAAGACGAGCCCAAGTGTTCCCGCAAGATACCGTCGGCGCAGCATTTCACCTACCGAAAAAACTCCAGCGAATGCAGCCAGATTCCGTGGATTCGGATACTGGTCCATTACGTAGAGAGCGGTCCCCGCTACCGGCAGCGTCAGCAGCGCGGCCATGAGTCCGACAGCCGCCCAATGCGCCTTCGCGTCCGCAAAGAACACCGCCGCCAGGCGCCGCGTTGCGGCCAGCATCAGAAAGATCGAGGCGGCTTGCACCAGCAGGAGAACCCAGGGCAATGACAGATGGCTGGCCCGCACCAAACCGACAATCAGGCTCGGATACAGTGTGTGTCCAGCGTGCTCCCCAAAAAAATCGGCATTGCGCGCGAACAGGCCAGGGTTCAGGATTTTCAGGACGCCGGGGAGGTAGATCTCTGCATCCTCCGCATAGGGATGGTAGCCCTGGATCAGAAATGCGATCGCAGTGAACAGGAGCAATCCGGCGATGCGTCGAATCTTCAGAAAATACATTCTCCAAAACGCAATTCGGAAATCAAACCGAGTGAACGGGCAACCCCGGCTCCGTCTCGGGAACATTCGTCCCGTTCCCTCGGGGCAAAACTCCGTACACGGCAAGCACCAGAATCAACGGATCGATCTGGCGGCGGAAATAAACCTCGACGTGCGTCACGTAGTAAATCGCCGGAAAGAAAAAAAGGACCATCGCGAAGAGCACCGCTACCGGACGGTTGTCACGCCATAGGCGGCGAAGGCCGATGAGCATCACGACGGTCAGCGCGGTACAGAAGAAAACATTCGGCGGATCGAGAGGTTCCTCGGCCAGGTAGCGCTTGTCAAAACTCCAGAATCCCGTCCAGATGTAAATGAAACGGCGCACACTGACCACCGCAAACCAGCGTGGATGCGTGCGAATGAATTCGACGCCCCTCTGTTTTTCCCGCTCCATATAACGGATTTCGCCGAGTTCTTTGAAGGCCTTCCATTCTTCGTCGTTGTGCCAGGGGCCGACCCAGCGAGGACGCCAGTGAAAAGTGTCCCCCGTGTTGCCGATGTGGATCTCCAACCCTGCGTTGTCCCGGAAGGGAATGACCTTGCCGAAGACCACATAGTTGCGGACGAACCACGGGCTCACGAAAACGACCAGGGCAAGCACACTCGCAGCCAAAGGCACCGCCCAGCGCAGCTTCTGCCGGTGACGACGATAACAGACCCATCCATTCATGAACGGCCACGCGGCCAGCACGATGGGATCCGTTAAAGCCGTCAGGCCCCACAGCAGCCCAAATCCAATCCAGCGAGAGAGACGAGTCGGCCGATCGAGGTACACAGTCCACAGAAAAAGCACGCTGAACAGCGCGGTCGACAACCATGTGCTCCAGATCCGCTCCGCCGGAAAGTAAATCGCGTACGGAAAGAATGCCCACGCCCAGCCCGACCACAATGCCAGCCGGCGGTCGAAAAGCTTGCGCGCAAAATAGAAGATCGGCAGGCAATTTAAGGCAGAGATCAGACACTGCATGGAGAGCAGTACGAATGCAGAGGCAGTGCTGTAAGTGCCGAAGACTTTGAAAACCTCTGCAGTCAGGTACGGATACACCGGCGTCATCCAGGCGCTCGGGCCGGTCTCTTCAAACAGCGGACTGCTGAAGCCGCGGCCCTCGACGATAGAGCGCGCCAGCCTGCCGTTTTCGTAAGAGAACCGCCAGTGATCGCGCGCCGGGTCCAGTTGCTCCTGGTAAAGGAAACCCATCACGATCAATCGAAGCGCCAGAGCAACCAGCACCATACAAAGCGTGCTCTGAAAGCACGTGTGGAACTTGGTCCGAAGTGGACGCACTCGCGGCTTTGCGTTGTCCATGTACCCGGTTTACTCCTCATTACACGGTGCGATGGGCGCGGTCGGTCCAGCGCGGGATTCGCCGCTCGAGTCGAACTGTGGAGACTGTGGGTTCCCGGAGAGCATACCTGTCGCCGGAAGGTGGGGTCAACGAGGGCAGCCATCCAGAAGGAGTCAGTTTGAATTCCTGCGACGTTCAGTGTATTTGGAGAGCATAAAGACGGCTGTCGCTATAGCGGCGAGAATGGCTTCGGCGGCTACCTTGGGAAAATTCCTGTTGTGACCGAGAATTGGCACGAGAATCAGGAACATAAGTAGGGCTGTGAGCAACCCGTACCGAAGTAATCGCCATTCGCCTCTGCTCATGCAACTGCCTCAGAGTTCGCATCCAATAATCCCACCAACTCCTCTAAACTCCAAGCGTGATTTACAAGGCCCGCTTCCATTGCGGGCGTCACACGTGTCGTCCGGTGACCCGGCAACTGACCCACTACCGGCCATCCGGACCCTTGCAGCCTCCGCCAACTCTCCGTAGCATCTAAGTTGAGAGATGAGTACCGGTCCCACAAATAACGGCCGCAACTATCTGGCGTTGGGCGAGATCTTTAGTTTTGCCTACGATACGTTCCGCGGAAACAAGGTTCGGTTCGCCCTCACCGCGCTCGGGATGGTCATTGGCACCGCGTCGCTGATCCTGGTCACAACCATCGGCCTGACTGGGAAGCAATACATTCTCAACCAGATTCAGGCGATCGGCGCCAATCTGATCTATGCCGAATACGAGAGCGGCGGAGAGCGCATCACCAACACCGGCAACGACGCGCTCACCATCGACGACATGCTGGCCGTCCAGCAACAGGTTTCGGGCATTGCAGCGGCTTCTCCGGTTGTTCCGTTGAGCGAACGCGTTCCCGTCGGCAACGGCAAGGAGCGCGACCTTCAAGTGTTGGGTGTTTATCCCGAGTATCTGCAAGTGCGCAACCTGGTGGTGCTTTCCGGGCGCTTCTTCGACAAACAGGATTCGCAAGCCCACAACAAAGTCGGCATCGTCACGCAGAAGCTCGCGGAGCAGCTGTACGGATCACAAGACGCCGCCCTCGGGAAGACGGTCAAGCTGAGCGGTCTGCCCTTTACCATCGTCGGCATTTTCCGGGAGCGCGTCGACACCTTCGGACAATCCGAGGTGAGCGACAATACCATGCTCATCCCGTACTCCGTAATCCGCTATTTTCAGGAAACGCCCACCGTGAAGCAGATTTATTTTTCGACCACGGACGCTTCCATGGTGGTTCCGGTCACCGCCCAGATTCAGCGAGTGATCCAGTCGCGGCACCGCCCCGAGTCCGTTTATAAAGTCGAGAACCTGACTCAGCTCGTAGCGGTTGCCGACAAGACGGCTAACGCCCTGACGATGGTTCTGCTGGCGGTGGCGCTGGTAGTACTGCTCGTCAGCGGCATCGGAATCATGAACATCATGCTGGCCACGGTGAGTCAGCGTATCCGCGAGATCGGAATTCGCAAGGCGATCGGTGCGACCAATCGCGAGATCCGCTTTCAATTTTTGTCCGAGGCCGTTCTGATCTCGCTGATCGGTGGCCTGATCGGGATTTTCATCGGGCTCGCCATCCCCTTTTCGGTCCGCTTTTTTACCGAGTACAGAATTCCCATCTCGGGCCTGTCGGCGATCATCGCGATCGTGGTGTCGTCGCTCGTCGGAATTATCTTCGGCACTCTTCCCGCCAGTCGGGCCGCGCAGCTCGATCCTGTCGAAAGCCTGCGCTACGAATAGAGGGCAGCGCCGGCAAAGTTCCGATTTCGTTCGCAACTCATGCGCACGTTGCGCGTCCACAATCGATCTGTGTTAATCAAACCGTCACTGGCCACTCTCGCCCGCCCCTTGGCCCTTTCGGACAGCGTAGTCATGTCTGCCCTTCTCATTCTCCGATGTACTTCTTCTCACTTGCGCAGGACATTAAGTATTTGTACAGTGCCCGCAGCTTAGACGAATCCAAAAAAATCAGAACGCGCGGATAGCCCGCCGTGCACCAGTGTCGCTATCCGTCGGGGGAAGCGTTTTGTCATTTTTCGTCGACGCTGGCCGAACAATTGGGAAGGAAGTCTCCGTACTCCCTCACCCTTTCGCGCAAACCGTACGCCTTTCTTGGGGTCTGGCCGTCCCCTGCTTGGAGACAACAATGAAAACCTGGAAACGATTCACCGCTCCGTTGTTGGTTGCGGCGCTGGCCCTGTTACCTGCCGCCGTAGCCCACAGAAGTCAGCAAGCGCAAAACGAAGCCCCCACGGGCTTCTTAACTCCTACTCTCGCTGATAATCCTGGAAGCCAGAGCGTGAGCAATGGCCTTCCCGAGCCCGCTGGAGACACGTTTGGAAAGGATCAAAGCGTGTTCGAGGAATCCGAAGGCGTGGACAATGGCCTGGGACCTATCTATAACGCACGGTCCTGCGCCGACTGCCATCAGAACCCTGTTACCGGCGGAGGCAGCCAGGTCGCGGAGTTTCGCGTTGGCCACCTCGACGGCAGCGGCAACTTCGTCAGCCCAACCCTCATGATCAATCGGGGACAAGACTCAGTCCCGAATCGTTCACTGGCGAACGACCGGGCAGTCTGTCCGGAAGCACAGGAACGAGTTCCCGCGTCGGAGAACGTCCGGACGTTCCGCATGTCGTTAAGCGTTCTGGGAGACGGTTTCGTCGAGGCGATTGACGACTCCACCTTGCAGAATATTGCCGCGCAACAATCCGCCTTGAGCAAGGGCAAGATCCATGGTGAATTCATTCAAGTCCCAGTGCTCGAAGGCGGCGTCCTGCGGGGCGGCCGCTTCGGATGGAAAAACCAGCATGCCAGCCTGCTCTCCTTCTCGTCGGACGCTTATCTGAACGAGCAGGGGATCAGCAACCGGTTGAACCCGATCGATACCACCACCGTCTGCAAAACCAGTACCGATCCCGAAGACCACGCGGACGACCTCGGCATGGACGATATCGATCACTTTGTCACCTTCATTCGCGGCACCATGGCGCCGCCCGTCGATGACGTGCTACTAGCCACACCCGATGCGCAAGCCGGACAACAGATTTTCACCCAGATCGGTTGTGCAACCTGCCATGTCGCTTCCATCACCACCGCGCCCACCGGCACGGTGATCAACGGTGGAACCTTTACTGTGCCGGATGCTCTTGGTGGGAAGGTGATCCACCCCTTCGGCGATTTCCTGCTGCATGACATCGGAACCGGAGATGGCATTGTCCAGAACGGCCCCCCCGACACCATGAACAAACTGCGAACCGCTCCACTGTGGGGTTTGCGGACCCGCGACCGTCTGATGCATGACGGCGCTTCCGCAACTCGGGAACAGGCGATCCTCCGCCACAAAGGAGAAGCTTCCGTCACCCGAAACAAATTCTCTGTTCTTACCCCGCAACAGCAGTCTCAATTGATTGCGTTCCTGAACGCGCTGTAACGAAAGCAGAACTGGGGATTTTAAGTAGTGCCGGCATCTTGCCGGCTGTCGCGAGGGCATCTTGCTCTCGCAGGTGGGGGCGGCGACGCCCCCACGATATTCAGATTTTGGGTGGCAGCGTTTCAGCGCTGCATTTCAGGCAACCCATGAGTTGGGGCTTTGTAGTTTGCTGAAAAGCCTTTAGGTGGCGCAGCGGTTTACCGCCGCGGTAAGCCGTTGCTCTTGATCCAGGGTTTCAGCCCCTGAGGGTCGCGCCGTTGCTTTTTCAGCGAACTGTTTAGCCCCCGAGGCAAGCTCTCTCTCACGCACTCTTCTCGCCGATGCGTCTCTGCGCTCGTACATGTGCCACCACCAGTCGTACATCGTCATAACTGACAAAGAGCGGCACGGCGCTCTTGATGTCCGCCAACCGTTCAACGCCCACTTTCACACACGCCGCCTCGATATGCGGCTGAGCGCCCGGTGACACCCATTCCGATTTAAGCTCCACGCGCCCGGTTTCAATCAGATTTGCCACTGTGCAGACAATGGTTGAAACCTGACGATCGCGAGCCCGCGCAATCTCTTCGAAGCTCGCACCCTGATTGAGAAGCGCCAGAGTCTGGTCCGCTGGGGACGGCTTCTTCCCCACGGGCGCGCCGACGCGCGCTCCAGCGTCGAAGTCTCGTAGCACCTGAAGAAGCGGAGCTCCATACACCTCGGCCTTGCGCTCCCCGATGCCGGGAACCTGCCGCAGGCCCGCCAAAGTCGTGGGACGCCGCCGGCACAATTCTTCCAGCGTACTGTCATGCAACACGATGTAAGCGGGAACTTTTTGCTCGCGCGCCATGTTCCGCCGCCATTCGCGGAGATTTTCCGCCAGCCCCGGATCGTACTCGGCCAGAGCCGACACTACCGGTCGCAAAATATCCGGCGCCGGACGCGGCAAGGAAACTCTTCTCTTCGGGGTGGGCACGCTGACTGGAATCTCTTTCTCCGTCAGCCACGACGGTACCGACCCGCAGTTGTCGCAACTGGCACAACTGTCCCACTTGGGAGTCTCTCCGAAGTGCATACAAATCTGCCGATGACGGCAATTTCTCGAATCGACAAACCGCGCGATCACGCGTTTACGATCCCACGACCGCTCGCGCTCCACTTCATCGGAAACTTTCCCGATGAAATATTCCAGCAGCACGTGATCTCTTTTTTGCCAGAGCAGAACACAATCCGCGGGATGTCCGTCGCGTCCCGCGCGTCCGGCCTCCTGGTAATACTGCTCAATCGACTTGGGCAATGACAGATGAATCACCGCGCGCACCGCCGGCTTGTTGATGCCCAGACCAAACGCGATCGTACCGACCAGGACGCGCACTTCGTCCGACATCCAACGCTCTTGGTTCTGGCGTCGCATCGGCGCTTCCATCTTCGCGTGATAAGGAATCGCCCCGATGCCTTCTTCCTGCAATCGTTCAACCGTCTCTTCTACCCGGGCAATCGTCGGCGCGTACACAATCACACTGCCCTCGGTGTAATGCCGCAGAGCGCGCACCAGCAAATCCATTTGCGAATGCGACTCACATTCGCGAGTGATGTAGCGCAGATTCTCTCGATGAAAACTGGCGATATAAAGGTCGGGATCGCGCAATTGCAACTGCTTCAGAATGTCGTGCCGCACCTGTTTCGTGGCGCTGGCCGTAAAGCCGGCAATCGGCAGATCCGGAAAGCGCGTGCGCAGACGGCTCAACTGCCGGTAATCCGGACGAAACTCGTGTCCCCATTCCGAAATGCAATGCGCCTCGTCGACCGCAAAAAATCCAACCGGCACCTGGCTCAACCAATCGAAAGTATCCTGCCGGGCCAGCCGCTCCGGCGAAAGATACAACAGCCGGTAGGCGCCCCGTTTCGCATTGACCATGACCTTGCTGTGCTCGGACGAAGTCTGAAAACTGTTGACCGCCGCTGCCGGAATCCCCATCTGGGCCAGTTGCGCCGCTTGATCCTGCATGAGCGCGATCAGCGGAGAAACCACAATCGTCGTCTTCCCCGACACCACCGCCGGCAACTGATAGCACAGCGACTTGCCGCCTCCAGTCGGCATGACCACGCACGTATCCCGTCCCGCCAGCAGGCTGCGAATGATACTTTCCTGCTTGGGACGGAACTCGTGATAGCCCCAGTAGCGGCGCAGCGAGTCCATTAAATTAGGATCATCAGGCACAACATGAGTATATGGAACGCGGGCAGTCGCGACTGTGACACAATTACAACGCAATTGTGACGACTTCGCCTTTGCTTTGAAGGGGCGCGGCTTAAGCCGCGCCGTTACCGGAACAGAACTTGCGAATCGGCATAATCTCCGACACCCACGGCCGGCTTTGGCCCGAGGCCATCGTTGCTCTACGAGGCGTCGACCGCATCTTGCATGCCGGCGACGTTGGCGTTCCCGAAATTCTCGATCGCCTGCGCGAACTAGCTCCCGTCACTGCCGTCCGGGGGAATGTAGATCACGGACCATGGGCAACAATCCTGCCCGAAACTGAAGTAGTTGAAGTCGAATGCGTCTCGATCTATATGCTCCACGACGTGGGCCAGCTCGACCTGAAGCCCGAAGCCGCCGGGTTCCACATCGTGATCTACGGCCACAGCCATCGACCAAAAATAGAAAAAAAATGGTGTTCTCTATTTCAATCCAGGTAGCGCCGGACCACGACGGTTTCAGCTACCCGTGAGTGTGGGCGTTCTTGAGATTGAAGGCGGAGACATCCGAGGGCAAGTGATCAACCTGAAAGTCCGGTCGTAGCGCCGCCACCTCCGAACAACAAAAAAAGGCCAGCGCGCGGCCGGCCTTTCTCTGCCAACTTTTGTCGGACAGGAGTGTCCAACCCACCACACTTACTTGCCTTTGGGGGCGATTGAATCCTTCGCGGCCTTGGCTACTCGGAACTTCACGACGGTCTTGGCTTTGATCTGAATCGGTTCGCCGGTCTGCGGATTGCGTCCCATGCGCGCTTTGCGATGCGCTTTCACGAGGCGGCCCAAGCCGGGCACGACGAACACGCCATTCTTCTTGGTCTCTTTAATTGCAGTGTCAGCGAGGTGCTCCAGAAATGTTGCAGCGGTCTTGTTGTTGGTGCCGAGCTTCTCGGCCAGGTGACGAGTGAGTTGAGTCTTGGTCATACCAGAAGCCATGAGTCCTCCTTGGGGGACGATCGAGATTTCTTGTGGAACCATCGCATCTTATCTCACTCGCCTGTGGAAAAACAGCGTTTTATGCAGATTTTATGCGGTTTCCAGTGAGGCACCCCCCTAAAATCAGCCAAAAACAGGCATTTTCGTCGACCGAGTTCCAAAACGGCGCAGTAAGTAAGGTGTCAGGTCTTTAGGAAAAGCAAAACGACTCGTCGCCCGAGAGTGCGTTCGAGTAGAGACGCGGCGTGCCGCGTCTTCTGTCCAACCTCGCGCATAAGTTTTCCTGATACCTGAGACCTGACACCTGCTTGCCTTCCAGTCACATCGCATCGAAAAAAGTAGTCCGCACGCTAGCCGCGAACACGCTCCCTTGGTTACACTGAATCCCATTTTTCAACGCAGAATTATTCAACAAAGTTCAGGAGGATTTTTTATGCCCGATCCCGCGCTCAGTAGCGGAGAATTCAAGAAACAGTTGCGCGCCGGAACGCCTAAGCTTGGGCTATTCGTCAATTCGCACAGCCCGACCGTCGCCGAGCAACTTGCGCACAGCGGATACGACTGGCTGCTGGTCGATACCCAGCACGGTCCCATGAATTTCGAAAAACTGTCCGCGATGCTGAGCGGCATTTCGAACGGCGGCGCAAAATCCATGGTACGCGTCGGCGGATACGATGACCGCCCCGGCATCCAGCAAGCGCTCGACCTCGGCGCCGACGGCGTGCTCGTCCCCACATAACCCGATTGCTGATCCCGCACGTTCCATTGTTCCGCAATTTCTCGAGCATATTTTTCGTTCAGGACGGGATAGAAAATCGGTTGGTGCGGCAAGCGCGGAGGAAATCTCCTGAATCCGCTGTCCCGAATTAAGTCCATCTCGCCCTTGCCTACGGGCCGGTAGAGCGTGACGGTCTCTTCCATCCACACATCATACGAAACCGCACCTCTGAAGACTGCTGAAAGAAATGCAGAGTCCCCCGACAGGGCTGAGGCCAGTAATCAACCGGGGAGACTCGATGCAGCGCATCAGTGTGTACGTGAGAGATCGGTTCGGTCCCGGAGGGACCACCGACAATAGCCCGCCAGTTCACTGGCGGGACTACCAAACCTGAAACGGCGGAGTGCAGGAGGCACGACTGAGCTTCGGAGCCCGTTCGTGAGGCATCAGCCGTCCCTACAGGACTCGCCTCCCAAGGAAATGCGATTTCTCCCGACGTTGGAAACGCCAATGCGAATTTTTCCAGCAAACTATGTAAGGCCGCGTGTCATGCCGCACACGCTGGGTTACGGCGCCCACGCCTTCGCCTGGGGGCCCTATGACTAACTACTACGGAATCAGCGCACTCCTAACTGGCAGTGCCGTTGCCCTATCACTTCCGTCTGCATTCGCAGCGGAGGTGACATATGACAAACTTTGAGAAATTCCCCCGTAACAGCCACAGCAACTATTCCGGCACGACGCTCTCCTCCTGGTCGCGCCAACAGAAAATCGCAATGATTGCCGGATTCGTACTCCTTGGAATCCTGATCGCGCTCAGCGCGTGTTCGAAGCAATCGCCGAAACCGGCGCTGGTCGGCATTTCCAGCCCCGAAACGCAAACTTCAACCACCGCGGCCGCACCCGCGCCGCCAACCACCCCTATGCCGGTCACGCCGGTCGCAAAGAAGAAGACGCACAAGAAACGGCCCGCCGCGATTGTGACCTACAACGATCCCAACACTGGCGTTTCGTTCCAGTATCCGCGCAAGTACGAACTTGCCTCGGGCGACACTGTCCAGCCAGAAATTGACGGCCTCGGTCCAGTCCCAATGAACTTCGTTCAGCCCGGCGGGTCCGGAGTTGCCATGGTCGCCGTGCCTTCGACGACTTATCCCGGCACGGACTTCACCACCGCGTTCTTCCACGTGAACGTCAATCGCAGCCTGTCCGAGCAGGAATGTTCCGCATTCGCCATCGTCGATGCCCGCAATCCCGACGGCGAGTCGATTGACGCTGAAAAACTACAAGTCGGCTCCGGCGACATGGAGAAGACCTCGAATTTTTCCGGCGACGCCCTGAAGCAGGCTGAGACGCAGTACTACCATCGCTATGAGAACGGCGCGTGCTACGAATTCGTACTCGGCCTCGGCACCGCCGGATACGGCACCGACAAGGACGTCGAAGCCGTCAACCACGATGAAGTATTCGCCAAGCTGGAGAAGATTCTGGCAACGGTGAAAATTAAGCCCGTCGAGCAGGCGCACGAAGTCGTAGCTAAGACACCGGCCGCTACCACCGAAGAGGCTACTAAGTAGCGATCTCGCAACGTAGCGCCGTCGTCCCGGCGGCTGTCGTGGGGGCGTCTCCGCCCCCACCGGTGCGGGCAGGATGCCCTCGCGACAGCCGGCAAGATGCCGGCGCTTTGTCTCTTCCGTTTGACCGATTTCCACAGCACACGATAGACTAGTTGAGTTTGCCTGTACATGCGGACCCGTTCTGGGACCGCGCCGCGTTTCCGGTCACAAGCCGCAGCGGGAAAACAGCAAGCATAAGCTTGAGATTTGCGGAGCTTCGCTCCGCTGGGCGATCCTGAGCGTGTCGAATCAGGCATCAGCCCCCGACGCGAGTCGTGGAGAAAAACTATGTACGCGGTGATCCGCGCTGGTGGTAAGCAATATAAGGTGTCCCCGGGCGACGTGGTTCGGGTCGAAAAGGTCAACGGCACCGATGGCAACGTCGAATTTTCTGACGTGCTCGCGGTCTCATCCGAGGCGGGCAGCGTCGTGCGTCCGGGCGCGGAAGCGCGCGTAACCGGCGAGATCGTTGACCAGAACCGCGGCAACAAGATCCTTGTATTCCACTACAAACGCAAAAAGCAGTATAAAAAGCTGCGCGGACATCGTCAGGATTACACCGCCGTCCGCATCACCGAAATCGCGTTCGACGGCCAATCCTTCAAAGCTCCCGAGCTGCCGAAGAAAACACCGAAAGTAAAAAAGGCCGCGCCGGAAGTTGTCGAAGAGAAAACATCCGCAAAACCTGCAAAGAAGAAATCGGCCAAGAAGGCCGTCGCGAAGAAAACGACTAAAAAGAAGTAACGGTTTTTGGCCTTACCAGCCACTAACCACAAATCACTAACCACTGGATTAAAACATGGCGCATAAAAAAGGACAGGGAACCTCACGAAACGGGCGCGACTCGAACGCGCAACGGTTAGGCTTCAAGGCATTCGGCGGACAGACAGTGCCCGGTGGCACCATCATCGTTCGCCAGCGCGGCACCCGAGTAAAGCCGGGCCTCAACGTCGGCCGCGGCAAGGACGACACGTTGTTCGCCAAGGTCACCGGACGAATCAAGTTCCTCGACAAGGGTTCGATGGGTAAATTCGTCATGGTCGAACCCGTCGAAGTCGAGAAGAATTAATTTTCGCCGAGCGCACTCGGCGACAACTATAGCCCCTTAGGTCGAGGGGCTATTCTCTTTTTCAGGCAGCAGTTTCACGCTCGACTAAGACCGATCCCAATAGCGGGTTTCGGGAGGGCACGGCTTCAGCCGTGCCGTAGAGGCCCTTATGAAGACGGGGCTTCAGCCCGCGGAGCGGTCTCCACTGATTTCAATGTTCATCGATGAAGCCAAAATCCGAGTCAAAGCGGGCGACGGCGGCAACGGCTGCATGGCCTTCCGGCGCGAGAAATTCATTCCCCGCGGAGGTCCCTCCGGCGGGGATGGCGGCAAAGGCGGCGACGTCTGGATGGAGTCCAGCGAGCGCCACAACACGCTAGTGCATTTTCGTTTCAATCCCGAATACAATGCAGAACGCGGACGGCACGGCGAAGGCTCGAAGAAAACGGGTCGCGACGGCGAAGGAATCGTGCTGAAAGTTCCCGTGGGGACAATTTTGTACGACCAAGACACGGGCGAGAAAATCCACGACTTCGCAAGTTCCGACGATCGCATCGTGATCTGTCGCGGCGGTCGTGGCGGACGCGGCAACGCGCAATTCGCGACCTCCACTCATCAGGCCCCGCGCGAGCACGAAGACGGCCGTCCCGGAGAAGAACGAGCTTTCCGGCTGGAACTAAAGCTGCTCGCCGATGTCGGCCTGGTCGGCTATCCCAACGTCGGCAAGTCCACCTTGATCTCGCGCATCTCCGCGGCGCGCCCGAAGATTGCCGACTATCCCTTCACGACGCTAGAGCCAAATCTTGGCGTAGTCGCAGTAGGCGATGCCAAAAACGAAGTCAGCTTCGTGGTCGCCGATATCCCCGGATTGATCGAAGGCGCGCACACCGGCGCTGGACTAGGCACTCAATTCCTGCGTCACATCGAACGCACACGGCTGCTGGTCCACCTGGTGGATGTATCGGATGCGAGCGGACGCCCGGATGTGCTGAAAGATGTTGAAGTCATCCTCGGCGAGCTTTCCAGCTTCGGCGCCGAACTCGAAAACAAGCCGATGATCATGGCCGCCTCCAAGATCGACGCAGCGAATCCCGACCGACTCAAGAAACTGAAGCAATGGTCAACCCGTAAGAAGCTCAAGCTCTATCCCATTTCGGCTGTCACCGGCGAAGGCATTGAAAAGCTGAAGTTCGCGATGGCGGAAGCCGTCGAGAAACTCCGCAGATCGCGCGTTGCCGATGACGTGGCGGTCTCAACAGGGACAGAAAGAGCTTAACCACAGAGGTCATGGGCGACGCGGAGGAAAGCCAGCCGCGGCGCGGCGCAAGAATACAGCCCACGGCGCAAGCCGTGGGTAAAGAGTTGGAAATAACTCAGCCCCGGAGGGGCGAAAGATCGCTACGGCCATCGCCCTCGTCCCCGCATGGCGA
>Ga0137409_10003355_pt1 | contig 16989 bp, 17 predicted proteins | sample CZODoug1_16funga_FD_122059 | JGI IMG/M metagenome (GOLD analysis project Ga0137409, IMG submission 122059) | Vadose zone soil fungal communities from Angelo Coast Range Reserve, California, USA - CZODoug1_16fungal (Hybrid Assembly) | ecosystem: Environmental > Terrestrial > Soil > Vadose zone... | reverse complement strand
TACTAGGAGCAATCGATGTCAAAGACCCTCCTCGCAACAACCAGCGCAGAAGGCGCTAAGGAGAATTGTTTGAAGAACTGCAATGCACTGAAGAATCAGAGCACGCGCCGCATCCTGCCCGTCGTGCCCGCCGCGGCTCTCGCCGTGGCCTTCGCATTCTCGCTGCCGCACCTCGCCCGCGCCGAGCCGATTCACGTTGGAAACGTGCCCGCGAATATCCGGGTGCCTGCGGGGAACCATGCATTCCTCGAGGGTCACGGCGTCGGCACTCAGAACTACGTCTGCGCACCTTCAGCATCCTCAGCCACTGGTGTTGCCTATGCCCTCTTCACGCCGGAGGCGACACTGTTCAGTGACGATTCCAAGCAACTCATTACTCATTTCTTCAGCCCCAGCCCATCCGAAGTCAATACGAATCCGGCAGTGATCGCCCCTGGCGCGATTCGCGTCACGTGGCAGCACCGCGACTCGAGCGCCGTATGGGGCAAGGTGCGGCCAGCCGATCCGACCGTTCCAGGCGACCTTGGTGATGCCTCCACCGACCAAGCTTTCGTCGCGCTCGGTGCCGTCGCCTGGCTCAAGGTTACGGCGACTGCAACACAAGCTGGACCCACCGGTGGCGACACGCTGACGAAGACCACCTTCATCCAGCGTCTGAACACCTCTGGAGGTCTCGCGCCGTCGACGGGCTGTAGCACACCGACCGACGTCGGTCATCAGGCGTTTGTGCCCTACAAGGCCGACTACTTCTTCTACAAGGCCGACAAAGAGTGAAGCGGACGACAGCGACGGGATTCCCCCCGATGGGCATGCCGCTGTTCAGTCGTGTAAGGACCTGCGTCGCTCGGTGGCCAACCAGCCACGGAGCGACGCAGGTCGCCACGAGCCTGATGGTCGCCATTGCGTTGTCGGCTTGCGGTGGTGGGCCAGACGACGGCGAGACGGCGACGACCGCAGCGACATCCGCCTCCAAAGATCGCGCGACTGCATCAACTGCCGATGCGCCCCGAGCCGGCGCTTCGGGTGCCGCCGTAGCGAATGTGACTCTGCCGCGTGGGTCGGCCGACCTGGCGGAGTCGGCCGGTGCTTATGAGATTCGACTTTTCGACCAGAACGGTTGGCCGAGGGACACCTTCGAACTCGTTCCGGTTCGCGGCATCGGCTATCAAACAGTGCGCGCCGCCGTGGTACTGCGCGGGTCGAAGACGCTGTCACCGGTCGCCGGCGTGCAAGCGTATTGCGCCACGCCGCTGCGTTGCGAATACCTGCCACCGCGCAGCGCCAATCACGCCGAGCGATACACCGTCTCGCTGCCGGACGATTCGGTCGCCCGGTTGAGCACCACCGAGGGCATGATCGCCATCAGCGCCCGATACCTCGAGGTGGAGCGGCCGTCGATCGTCAGCGTGACCTTGACCGTCGATGGACAGCCGCCAGTCACGAAGCGGATCACGTTCAAGAAGTCGTCCGGTTGACGCGCAGGCTGCTTCGCGCGATGCGCGTGGATCCGGAAAATCATGTTCACCCGATCTGGAAGGCGCCCGAGCAACGCTCGGGCCGCCGCCCGCTGCACAGGCTTCGACAGCATTGCAGCGCGGCGCCGACGTGATCCGACTGACGAACTCTGGACGGAAGGATCAACGCCCCGAAAGGCAGGCCGTGAGTCGCGTCTGTCGAGAATCACGTGCTTGAGCGCAGGCGCCGCGAGGACATCCTTGGCGCTCGGCCGCTGTTTCTGCCGAGAAACGCTGCGCCAATGCCGCAGGCGGCAGTCCGGAGGTATCGACACGCAGGCCATCTGTTGCCAAGCGGGGCCGACACCGCATTCACTGTCGAACCTGACTGCCTGCGCCCGCTTTCATCCGCAGCAGTTGCTAGCTGCAGGCCCAGGGCCGACTTGACCTTGCCCGTGGATCGATCGTCCCGTACCGTGCCGGCGCCAACATCAGGAGAGCTCCGCAATTTCCTCGCGGGCTTTTCGTGGTGGGCGGATGTCCTCGCAGCTTTGCGGACGCCTCTGCTCTGTCCTCAGGTGCTGCGGCCCGTTCCGCGAAAGACCGCGCATCCCGAGATCCGCCACGAGTGATCCTGCTGCCGCTCGAGCGTGTACACCGCCATCCACAACGCCCCCGCGGTGTCGGTCATTTGGACGACCTGACTTACCTGTCCATCGATTTCCTGCAGAGCGAGGAAGGCGACCGACGCCGGGTGATACACCACCGGGTATTCGTTTTGCACCATCGCCAGGAATTTGGCCGGCGTGCCGAAAAGTGCCTGGATGCCCGGGGCCGCGTATGAAAACGCCCGCGTGGCATCGTCTGCCCGGAAGGCATCCAGCTGCGCCTCGATGACGGCGCGGATAGCGCTGGCGTCGTTGGAAGGCACCTGCGCTTGCACCACTAGCGATGTGCTGAACGCGAAGCATCCCACCCAGACGCGAATGTGATGCAGTAAGCCGCCTCTAGGGCGAAAAAGATTGTTCACAGCGCCTCCCGAGGATTGCTGAACTCGACGAGCATTGCGCATGGGACCGGCAGTCCCAGTTCGCACCGACAAAGGCAGCACTATCGATCGGCCCTGATCTGCCCGCGATTGGCACTGTTCTGGCTCGCATCTTTGCCCACCCTCACCGCACGTAACCCATGGCGCATTTCACGGCGACGATGAACGTGCGGAAACGCAATTCTGGCAGCGAATCCTCGCGAAGCGACTACGCCTTGATTCTCGCGATGTTGTTCAGCATGATGCCGATGACGGCCCGTTGATTATCGTTTTCGTCGGCGTTCCGTGCGTACTCGACAGCGACAGAGCGAAGCGCCAAGGCACGCGTACAACGTCGAAGGTCAGGAGGACGAAATGGGCATGCTGATCCGGGAGTGCATGGTCTGGGATGGAACGGGTGCTCCGCCGTTCGCTGGCGACGTTCTCATCGAGGGCAACCGCGTGCGGCAAGTGGCCAAGGGGCGGAGCGGCCAGATCCGCGCGCCAGGCGTCGAGGTGATCGACGCGCGTGGACTGACGCTGATGCCCGGCCTGGTCGAGGGTCACGCCCATCTTTCCTTTTGCGGCGCGACGAAGAACACGGACCTCGGCGACATACCGCCCGAGGAACACGTGCTGCAGACGATGCACAACGCAAAGACCCTGCTCGACCACGGCTTCACGAGCGCCTACAGCGCCGCCAGCGCAAAGCTGCGACTCGACGTCGTGATCCGCAACGAGGTCGATGCCGGCCGTATCCCGGGTCCGCGCATTCGCGCGGCAGGCCCCGAGATCACGGTGACGGCCGGACTCGGGGATGACAACCGCCTGCACATGGCTCGCGAGAGTTTCGGCTTGATCGCGGACGGCCCGGAAGCGATCGCTCGTGCGGCGCGCTTGTGCATTCGCGAAGGCGTAGACAACGTCAAGATCAACATTTCCGGAGACGATTTCATGCCGGCCGCGAAGGGCGGAATGACGGTGATGCGCGAAGACGAGGTCCGCGCCGCCGTCGAAGTGGCACACAGCTTCGGCAAGAAGATTGCCTCGCACTCGAGGGCCTCGGAGTCGGTCAAGCGCGCGGTCAACGCCGGCGTCGACGTCATCTACCACTGCGAGTTTGCCGACGACGAAACGCTGGATCTGCTCGAGGCGGCGCGCGATCGAATCTTTGTCGCGCCTGCGATTGGGCTGATCTGGAATACCCTGCACGAGGCAGAGGCCTGGGGCATCAGCTACGAAAACGCGCGCAACATGGGCATGGAGCGCGTAATCGAGAATGCGCAGCGCACTTATGCCCAGATGCGCAAGCGCGGCATCCGCGTCGCGATCGGGGGCGATTACGGCTTCGCATGGGCCCCGCAGGGCACCAACGCGCGCGACATCGAGCATTTCGTCAAGCTGTTCGGCTACAGCCCTGCCGAGGCGCTGCAATGCGCGACCAAGGTGGGCGGCGAAATGATGGGTCTCGAGCTAGGTCTCGTTCAGCCCGGCTACCTCGCGGACCTGCTGCTCGTCGACGGCGACCCCGTGCATGACGTTCGGGTGCTGCAGGATGCCGATCGACTTCTGCTGATCATGAAGGACGGCGTCGCGTACAAGAACGCGACGGCGCAACGTGCCGCGGCAGTGCGCGCCGCGTAACCGTCCAGACCTCAGCGCGCCGACCGCGGCGGGACTTCACACGCCACAGCAGCCTCCAGCCTGCGCGATGCCAGCGAATCAAGGTCGCCGGCGTGGCGCGCCGTCGAATGTCTTGCGCGAAGCGCGCGGCGAGGCGCTGGATGTCTGCGATGTCTTCTGAAAAGTGTTCTCACACGAGCGCCGCAGCTCGGGCCACGTTCACCAGTTGCTTCACCAGCGCATCGATCATGCGTGGCAGGTCGTAGGGGAAGCGCGCCGTGATCAGGTTGCCGTCGACCACGCAGGGTTCGTCGACGACGATGGCCCCGGCGTTCTCCAGATCGATCTGGATGTTCCAGACGGCGGTCGCCTTTTTTCCGCGCAGCATCCGGGCGCTCACCATCACCCAGGGCCCGTGGCAGATGCCGCAGGTCGGCTTGCCTGCCGCATGCATGTCGCGCGTGAAATCCTGGGCGTGCTTGTCGGCACGCAGGAAGTCGGGATTCCAGCAGCCCCCGGGCAGGATCACCGCGTCGTAGTCGGCGACTTTCGCGTCCTCGAGATAGGTGTCGATCTTGAGCCAGCCGGCGTTCTCCATCAGGCGGATGGCCAGCACATGCGTCTCGGCGATGGGCGGGAACCGCAGGCCCATGCTCTCCGGGAACGGGCCGATCCTGGGCGCGACGATGTGTACCGTGGCGCCGTGCTCGCGCAACCAGCGCATGGCTCCGAGGATCTCGACTTCCTCCACGCCATTGGTACAGCAGATTGCAATGCGCTTTCCTTCCAGCAGGTGTGGATCGGAGGGTGGATCGAACAGGAAATGGTTGAGTTCGCGATTCAACTCGCCGTCGGCCATGGCAAGAAGTTCGGTCGAGATCGACGGAACCGGCGAGGCGGACATGAACTGCTGCATGCGCGCGAGCGCCGCATGCTGCGTTCGCGTCAGGTGGGTGGTCTGGTCCAAGGTGAAGTCCTTCACATTGTCGAGGCGGCGAGCGTCCCATGAATTGGCACGGCAGTACAGTGACGCGCCCGCGCGGCGCAGTTTCGCTGACACCTCGCTGCGGCGACTCCGGCACCGACCGACACGACGTTCGTCATCTGTGGCGCGATTCGAAGCGCGCGAGGAAGCCGGGCACGGCCTGCGGGTTGATGCAGTTCAGCGGCACCTCGCCGCGCAGCAGATGTGCGACCGCCAGCACGGCCGCGTGCCCCATGCGCAGCATGCTGTCCTCGGTGATGCCGGCGACATGTGGGGTGATCAGCACGTGCTCCATCTCCCAGAACGGGTGATCGTCACGCAGCGGGATCGCGTCGAACACATCGAGCGCTGCACCGGCGAGCCGGCCCGCCTGCAAGGCCTCGATCAGAGGACCCTCCTGAACCACGGGGCCACGCGCCACATTGACGAGATACGCGCCGCGCTTCATCAACGCCAGTTCCGCTGCCCCGATCAGACCCCGGGTTTCATCGGTCAGCGGGCACGCCAACACCACGAAATCGCTTTGCGCGAGCAGCTCGGGCAAAGGCACGCGCCGCGCGATCATCTCGTCGGGCGCCAACGGTGATCGTGTGTGCGCGAGCACCGTCATCGACAGGCCCGTGCCACACAAGCGCGCGATCGCCCGGCCGACGTGGCCGAAGCCGACCAGCCCGAGCGTGCGCCCGGCCAGCTCGAAACCCGCATCGGCGAAGGCACGCGCCTTCGCCCAGCCGGAACTGCGTTCGCGCAAGTGCAGCGTCATCGGCGCGGTGCGGCGCGCGAGCTGCAAAATGCTGCGCAGCACGTGCTCGGCCACCGTGTTCGCGTTCACGCCCGGCACGTTGGCCACGAGCACGCCACGCGCCGTGGCTGCGGCGATCGGGATCATGTCGACGCCTGCACCGTGGCGCACCGCGCCGATCAGGCTCGCGGCCGCGTCGAAGATGTCATCGGGCAACTGCGCCCGCACCACCAGGACCTCGCAGCCGATGGCACATGCGCGCAGCGCATCCGGCGAGGTGTTCGGTGCGACGATGACCTCGCCCTGCTCGGCCAGCCGCGCCTGTGCCTGCGGATGAATGGCCTGGGTGAGCAGGATGCGCGGCATGCAGACTCAACGTCGGACGCGGCGCTCAGCAGGCTTCAGTGTCACGCGCTTGGAGGCCACCCTGCTCATTGCCACCGGCAGCGCCCCTTCGGAAAAGAACATCCGGAAGTAGGCGTCCACGCCCTTCAGATGGCGGCGCAGAATCTGCTGACCTAGCACGGCGTCGCGCGCCTCGATCGCGCCGTACAACTGCAGGTGCTGGGCGTGCGAGCGTTTGCTCTGCTGTGGTTCCTTGAAGTAGATCTCGCGCCGCTTGCGCGACATGCGATAGAACACGTTGATGAAGCGCAGCAGCACATCGTTCTTGGTGGCTGCGACGATGGCCTTGTGAAACTGCGGGTCGAGTTCGGCAAGCGTCTCGCCACGGCCGATCGCGGCCGCGCTGTCGCGCAGTATCCGCTGCAGGTCGTCCAGGTCGGCCTGGGTGCGGCGCAGGCAAGCCAGGCGCATGGCTTCGCTTTCCAGCACGCCGCGCAATTCGACCGACTGCGCGACCTCTGCCGCCGACAAAGGCGTGTTGGTCTCGGCGAACAACACCATCGCCTCGATGCTGCGCTCGGCCCCATAGGGCTGCAGGTAGACGCCCGACTTGGGCCGGCTCTCGACGATGCGTAGCGTGTCGAGCCGGATCAGCGCCTCGCGCACCGCACTGCGGCTCATGCCGAAGAGCGCCGCGAGGTCGCGCTCCGAGGGCAGCTTGTCGCCGGGCTTGAAGCCACGCTCGCGGATCAGCCCGAGCAGCTTGCTGGTTTGCTCGAGGCCTTCCATCGATTCACCCGGTTTTGCGGTAGCGCCTGACGAAGTCATCACGAATCGTGATGCCCAGGCCCGGCCCGTCGGGGATCGTCAACATGCCGCCTTCGACTGTGAACCTCTCTTCGATCAGCTCATGGATCATCGGATTCGCGCCCAGCGAATACTCGAGGATGTGGGCCGCCGGCGACGCTGCCGACAGATGCAGGCCGGCGGCGAACGCCGGTGCGCCGGCCCACAGGTGCGGCGCCAGACGCAGGTTCGCCGCGCTCGCGAGCGCCGCGATGCGCATCGTCTCGGTGATGCCGCCGCAGATGCCGAGGTCGGGCTGCAGGATGTCCGCGGCACGCAATTCGATCAGGTCGCGGAAGTCGAAGCGCGTGCAATCGCTCTCGCCGCTGGCGATCGGGATGTGGGTGCCGGCCCGCACCTCGGCCAGCCCACGCTTGTCGTCTGCCGTCACGGGCTCCTCGAACCACGCAAGATCGCAATCGCGCACGAGGCGGCAGAACTGCTTGGCCTCGGACACCGTGTAGGTGCCGTGTGCGTCCACCATCAGATCGATGGTTGGCCCGAGCGCCTCGCGCGCGGCGACGACGCGCTCGGCCGATGCCGCCGGTGAGCCATCGATCACGCCGATGCGCATCTTCACGGCCTTGAAATCGCCCTTTTTCACATAGCCCATCAGCTGAGCACCGATCCCGCGCGCATCGGCCCAGCCGCCCGAGGCGTATGCCGGCATGCGCTCGGCCTTGCGACCGCCGAGCAGTTGCCAGACCGGCACGCCCAGCGATTTGCCGAGGATGTCCCACAGCGCGATGTCGATGCCGGAGATCGCCGAGATCGACACGCCGCGCCGGCTCATCGCCGGGAACACGTGGCCGCGTGCGATCGCGTAGTGGCCGCGCGTACCGCTGTACAGGTTCTCCCAGATGCGCACGATGTTGCGCGGGTCCTCGCCGATCAGGCCCGGACCGAACTCCTTGTTGATCACGGCCACTACACCTTGGTAGTCGCCCTGGCCTCCGGCTGAGACCTTGGCTTCGCCGACGCCGGTGATGCCCGCATCGGTCTCGACCCGCACCAGCGCGGAGTCGCAGGTCGTGGCGCGGCCGAAGTCGCTCACGTGCTGCCGGTCCTGCGGGATCGGGACCTGCAGCCAGACGGCTTCGACGCGAGTGATCTTCATCGATAGGTTCTCGTCAACGCGCGGAGAACTGTCGATACAGCTCCGGCTGGAACCAGCGTTCGCTCGCCGCATAGCGCCGCTGCGCCGCAATCACAGGGGGTGGCTCACGCTCGGCCGCCGAGTGGAACGTGAGCTCGAGCTGAATGCCGTTCGGGTCGAACACGAACAACTGCCACAGCGGCGTCGCCGGTACGATGTTCTCGCGGTAGGGCAGGCCGTACTTCTCGAATTGCGCCTTGAAGCTGCTGTAGCCCTGGCACACGACGGACACGTGGTCGATGGCTGCCGTGCCGGTCTGCACCGAGCCGTCCGCTTCTTTTGCCGCATCGCCCGCGTACAGGTGGAAGATCGCGTCGGCACCCGCCTGCGCGGGCTTCAGCCATGCGCCGGGGAAACCGATCGGCGGCCGATCGGCCACGATCATGCCCAGCACCTCGGTGTAGAAGCGTACGGTCGCGTCCAGATCAGCGGTCTTGATCGCGGTGTGGAAGAGTTTGCCGAACAGCATGCCCTGCCCCTTCTCTCGGAAAGCCGAGAAGACCTACAACAACGGACGCAAGACCTTCACCGACTGCGTGAACAGCCCGGTGTAGAACTTGTCCGACAGCAGACTGGAGCCATGGTCGATGATGAATTTCAGCTGCTCGGGCGACACGTCGACCGGATTCGTTTCGACCTGGTCTCCGTACGGGCTGATTGGCGTGCGGTCAATCGTCGCCACGAACTCCAGCGTTAGCGCACCGGTGTAGCCCACCGACTTGATGGTCTGCACGATCGCCGGGAAGTCCAGCGTTCCCATGCCCGGTGCGAAGCGGTTGTTGTCGGCGATGTGGACGTCGACGATGCGGCCCTTGGCGGTGCGGAAGGCCTGGTGGATATCGGCCTCCTCGATATTCATGTGGAACAGGTCCAGGCAAACGCCGCAGTTCGGGCCAACCGCATCGGCCAACGCCAGTGCCTGGTCGCCGCGGTTGATCAGGTAGGTCTCGAAGCGGTTCAGAGGTTCGATCGCGATCCGGATGCCGGCCTTCTCAGCGTGCGCATAGACCTCCTTGATGCCCTCGACCAGCCACTTCCATTCTTCGGTCGGCGTGCTGTCGGCAACGACCTTGCCAACCGTGACGGGCACCAGCGAAATGATCTGGCCCTCGCACTCCGTGGCAAGGGTAACGACACGCTTCATGTAGTCGACGGTCTTCTCGCGCTGCGCCGCCTCCTTGGCGGCGAGGTTGCGCTCGCCCAGCGTCAGCGTCACCGAACCCCAGCACGTGCGACCGTTCTCTTTCAGCAGCGCGCGCACCTCCTTCGGGTTGAACTGATCGGGTTCGCCGGAGAGCTCGAGTGCGTCTACGCCCGTCTGCTTCATGCGCTCGATCGTGCGCTTGATCGATTCCGGGCGCATCCAGTTGTGGGTAGCGATCAATTGCGACATGGCGCGTCTCCTATGGGTTAGTGCCGACCCAGGCTGTCGCCGGTCAGCGGGTTGAAGAAGTGCAGCTTGTCCTGCGTGAACGAAAACTGCACCACCTGATTGACGGCGACGTTCGAATCGGCCGGAATCGTGGCCCGCAGCTTGTGGTCGCCGGCCTGGATGATCGCGATGATCTCGACGCCGTGGTGCTCTGCGCCGTAGATCGTGCCGGTAATGCCACCTGCGGCGACCAGCTTCACGTCCTCGGGCCGTACCCCGATACGCACGCGCCGGTCGTTCGGGAGCGGCAACGCGTTCAGCCGCGCACGCGTGGCAGGTTCGAGCGTGAAGCCGAGCGCGCCGTCCTGCGCTGTGCCGGCCGGCAGATCCAGCGCAATGTCGAACAGATTGATCGCCGGCGCTCCGACAAAGGAGGCGACAAAGGTGTTGTTCGGCGTGTTGTAGATCTCGTGGGGCGTGCCGACCTGGATCAACTCCCCTTTGTTCACGACTCCGATGCGGTCGCCCATCGTCATCGCCTCGACCTGGTCGTGCGTCACGAAGATCAGCGTCGTCTCCAGGCGCTGCTGCAGCCCCTTGAGCTCGGCGCGCAGCAACTCGCGCAGCTTGGCATCGAGGCTGGACAGCGGCTCGTCCATCAGGAACACGCGCGGCTCGCGCACGATGGCACGCCCGATCGAGACGCGCTGCATCTCGCCGCCCGACAGGCGATCGGTGCGCCGATCCAGCAGGTGCGAGATGCGCACCGTGGCCGCGGCCTTGGCGACGCGGTCGGCGATCTGCTGCGAGCTGAGTTTGCGCAGCTTCGACTTGAGCGGGAACGCCAGGTTCTCGCGCACCGTGTAGTTCGGGTACAGCGAATACTGCTGGAACACGAGTGCCACGTCGCGCTGCGCGGCGCTCCAGTCGTTGACACGCACACCCGCAATGGCGATGTCGCCGACTTCGGGCTGCTCCAGACCGGCAATGCAGCGCAGTGTCGTCGTCTTGCCCGCGCCCGTGGGACCGAGCAGCACGAAGAACTCGCGGTCGTGGATGTCCAGTGTGAGCGCGTTGACGGCACGCACCGCGCCATAGTGTTTGCTGATGCCTGTGAGGGATACCCGGGCCATGGCTTCTAGGCGGCGGCGCGCAGCAGCTGGCCGCTGCGCTTGTCGAAGAAGTGCGTGCGGGCGTCGTCCAGCGACAGCCACACCGGGTCGCCCTGCGCGCGGACGAACTGGCTCGCCGTGCGGGCACGCAGAATGGCGCCGCTGTCGTGTCCGTTGACGGTGGCGACGTCGACAATGTCGTACGCGCCAATCGGCTCAATCAGGTGCACGCGCGCGGCGATGGCTCCAGCGACCGGCGTGCGCGACACCCCAATCGCCTCGGGGCGGATGCCCAGCACCAGTTCACCCGCCTGCGCGCCGCGCTGCACCTTCGCTGCAGCGCGCGGCCCGAGCGTCACGGGCTCGCTCATGCTGGCGAGGCGCAGGCCGGTGCCGTTGGCCGTGGCCCCGATCTCGCAGTCGACCACGTTCATGATCGGGCTGCCGACGAATTGCGCGACGAACAGGTTGGCCGGCTCGTCGTAGACCTTGGTCGGGCTGTCGTACTGCTGCAGCAGACCATCGTTCATGACGCCGATCTTGTCGGCCATCGACATCGCTTCGACCTGGTCGTGCGTGACGTACACCGTGGTCGAGTCGTTCTCGATGTGCAGGCGGCGCAACTCGGCGCGCATCTCCTCGCGCAGCTTGGCGTCGAGTGCGCCGATGGGCTCGTCCATCAGCATCGCCGCCGGGCGGCGCACCAGCGCGCGGCCGATCGTGACACGCTGCATGTCGCCCCCGGCCAGCGCCGACGGCCGCTTCTTGAGCAGGTGATCGATGCGCAGCACCTTGGCCACGGCGATGACCGCTTCGCGCACCTTTGCATCGGGCATGCCGCCGGCGCGCAGCGGAAAGGCGATGTTGTCGAAGGCGGTGAGGTGCGGGTACAGCGAATAAAGCTGGAACACGAAGGCGGTGTCGCGCTCCTGAGGCGGGAGGTGGTCGACGCGCCGCCCGCCGATGCGGATCTCGCCCGAATCGATGCTCTCGAGTCCGGCGAGCGCACGCAGCGTCGTTGTCTTGCCACAGCCCGAGGGACCGAGCAGCACGACGAACTCGCCGTGCCGGATCTGCAGGTTGAGCTTGCGAATGACATGGTTGGCGCCGAAGTGCTTCTCGGCGTCGATGATCTGGATGTCGGCCACGTCAGTGGTCCTCCGCCGGCCCGGCAGCCGGCGCCGGCTTGATGCGCGAGAACACATTGAAGGCCAGCAGGCCGAGGATGATGAGCAGGATGCTGTAGCGGTGCAGCTCCTCGACCCACGGCTGGCACAGCGCGACGATGCCGAAGATCATCAGCGCCATGCTGGCGGACTCGAGTTGACGGGCGTACCTGGCGAGCATGGCAAGGGCTACTTTCTGATCGCGCCGAAGGTCACGCCGCGCAGCAGGTGTTTGCGCAACAGGAAGGTGAAGATCGACACCGGGATCAGGAACAGCAGGCTGCCCGCGGCTATGACGGTCCAGTCGGTCAGCCCCGAGCCGAGCTGCGAAGGGATGTAGGGCGGCACCGTCTGCGCGTGCCTGTTCGTCATCATCAGCGCGAAGGCGTATTCGTTCCATGCCGTGATGAAGCAGAACACGGCCGTCGCGGCCATGCCTGTCGTTGCCTGCGGCAGCACGATCTTGAAGAATGCTTCCAGGCGCGTGTAGCCATCGACGAGCGCAGCCTCTTCGTATTCCTTGGGGATCTCGTCGATGAAACCCTTCATCAGCCAGACCGAGAACGACAGGTTGAACGCCGTATACAAGATGATCAGCCCCGCATGCGTGTCCACCAGGCCGACGACGCGGTACATCAGGAACATCGGGATCGCCACCACCACCGGCGGCAGCATGCGCGTGGACAGGATGAAGAACAGCCAGTCGTCCTCGCCCGGCATCTTGAAGCGCGAGAAGCCGTAGGCGCTTACCGTGCCCAGCGCAACCGCGAGCAAAGTGCTCGTCACTGCGATCACGATGCTGTTGACGAAACGAGCGACGTAACCGGAACTTTCGATGTTGCCGTGCTGGTCCTTGATGAACCGGTCGCCACCGTCCATGACGAGCTTCTCCCACCACGGCGCTTTGGCGTACGCGGCTTCGTCGCGCTCGCCGCGCTGCTGGACGCGAGCAGTGAAGAGCTTGACGAACGGCGTGATCTCCGGGGTGAAGAAGACCGTCGGCGGCACTGTCGTTGCCACCGATCGCGGCTTGAACGCGGTCGAGGCGATCCAATACAGAGGGATCATGCTGGCGACAAGCATGGCAAGCGCGAGCGCGATCGCAGCGCGGTTCCACCAGCGCGAGGCATTCGATTGAACGACGGCCATCAGGCTCTCCGCCCGGCCGTCCCGCAGGCGGACGGCGCTAACAAGGGGGACGGGAGCGACGCGACGTGCGGGCGCTCCATCGCTATCGCTCCTTGAGCCGGTTCAGGTACTTCACGTACACATTCGTGATCGCGAGCACCGCGAGCAGCATCAGGTAAGCGAGCGCGCATGAGCGGCCCGTCTGCCACTCCTGGAACGCCATCTTGTAGAGCCGGATCGCGGCGAGCTCGGTCTCGTCCATGCTCGCCATCACGTACGCGATGTCGAAGGTCTTGAACGCCTCCATCGTGCGAAAGATCACCGCGATCAGCAGCAGCGGCGACACCAGCGGCAGCGTGATGTGCGAGAACACGAACCAGCGCGACGCGCGGTCGATCGCCGCCGCCTCGTACAGCGAAGGCGGGATGGCCGACAAGCCAGCCAGCGAGAGCAGCATCACGAACGGCGACCACATCCAGATATCGGTGATCGCGATCGCCATCAACGCGACGTCGGGGTCGGAGAGCCAGACCTTGCCCTCGGTGCCGAACACGTAGTTGATGATGCCCCACGACGGGTTGTAGAGCAGCTGCCAGAACAAGCCGACGACGGCCATGCACATCATCATCGGCAGCATCATCAGCGTGGTCAGCACACCCTTGGCAGGGATCGCGCGGTTGAGCAGCAGTGCCGCGCCGAAGCCGACCAGGACCTGGCCTGCCACCGACATGACCACGTACTTGGCGGTGATCGTGAAGTTGTTCCAGATCGCTTCGTCGGCGAGCAGTTCCCGGTAGTTCTCCAGGCCGACGAAGTTGACCGGGTCGTTCATCGACGCCCGGTAGTCGGTAAACGAATATCCGAGCGAGTACAGCAGCGGAAAGATGTTGAAGACGATCAGGAAGACGATCGTGGGGATGATGAACCAATTGCGGATCGCCAGGTCGCTCATGCCGCGACGAGGCGATGCGGGGCCAGCAGCAACGGGATGTGCCATACGAGATCAGGACGTGGTTGGCGCGAGGCGCGCGAAGCGGCAGCGCGGCGCGATGTCGACTAAAGCGCGGGGCGAAGTGGCCACGCCCGTCGGGGGCGCGGCCTGTTCGCGGACGCCGTGGCGGCTACTTGTAGCGCTTGTACTTCTTGAAGATCGCCGTCCAGTCCTTCGCGAGACCGTTCTGCGCATCTTCGGCCGTTCCCTTGCCGCCGACGACGAACGGGTGCCAGCGCTTGTTGGCCGCCGTCAACAATTCGGCGTATTCAGGAACCGCCCAGAAGTCCTTCACCATGAACATCGACTGGTAAAAAGCCTCGTTGTACGGCGTCGCCTTGCGGAACGCATCCGACTTCAGGATCGCTGCGTTGCAGGTGTAGCCACCGAGATCGGCCCAGCGCTTTTGCACGTCCTCGCGGATGAACCACTCGAGGAACTTCATCGAAGCTTCCTTGTTCTTCGAGTAGGTGATGACGGAAATGCCCTGGCCGCCGAGCGCCGCGAACTGCTTGCCGGTCGGACCCTTGGGCATCGCGAAGTAGCCGGTGACCTTGGCGTTCTTGTTGGTCTTCTCGTTGGCGAGCGCCGGGAAGAAGGCGAAGAAGTTCATGCTCATCGCCGCCAGGTTTTCCGTGATCGCCTGGTTGCCCTCCTGGAAGAAGGTCTTGCCCCAGTCGGGCGGCGTGTAGCTGTAGAGCCGCTTGTAGAACTTCAGCGCCTCGATGTTCTGCGGCGAGTTGACGATGCCGTCGACCTTGTAGGTTGCATAGTCGCCAAGGTCACCGCCGAAGCTGAAGATCGCGTTCTCGACGCCCATCGCGAGCGCGTCGTAGCTGTTGTCGGTATAGACCGAGATTCCGTAGCGCTTCTCCTTTGGACGATAGAAGAATTCGGCGATGTCTCCGAGCTCCTTCCAGGTCTTGGGCACGTCGAGCTCGTAGCCGTATTTGGCCTTGAAGGCGGCTTTTTCCTTCGGGTCTTCAAACCAGTCCTTGCGATAGGACATGCCCGTGGCGTCGCCTTCAAGCGGGACGGCCCAGTACTTGCCGCTCTTGCCCGGATACTCCGCGTAGCCGGCGACGGTGGCTGGCGCCATCGTTTCTGCGACCTTGTGCTTCTTGAAGAAGTCGGTCAGCTCCACATAGTGGCCACCGGTCGAGCCTGCGCCCAACCATTGGGAGTCGCCGACGACCAGGTCATAGGCGGAGCCCTTGGCCGTGAATTCCTTGAAGGCCTTGGTTTCGAAGTCGGGCCAGGGCGTGGTTTCCACCACCACCTTGACGCCGGTTGCCTTCTCGTAGTCCTTTACCAGTTCTTGCAGGTAGTTGGCCGGGTCCCACTCCGCCCACAGGATCGTGAGCTTCTGCTGGGCCTGGCCCAGTTGGGCGAACGTCAGCAGCGCAGCCGCCGCGACGACCTTTGAAAGAGTCTTCAGCATGTTGTCTCCCCGTCTGCGCTGGACAGCGCGGATGCTTGTGTCGGCATCGTCGTTTTTCAGACCGATATCTGGTCTGACCAGTGCAGAGTAGAAGATTCAAAATCGCGTGTCAACTGGTCAGACCAGATGTTGACTTCGCTTTTTTTCGGACGCATCATCGGCGCCGCATCGGCGCGCGCCGCGGGTGTAGCGAGGCGGGTTTCCACAGGAGACAGCACATGAGGACGATCAAGGGGCCCGCCATTTTTCTGGCGCAGTTCGCAGGCGACACGGCGCCGTTCAACACGCTCGATTCGATTGCGAAGTGGGCCTCCGGCCTGGGCTTCAAAGGTGTCCAGATGCCGAGCTGGGATGGCCGGTTGTTCGACCTGAAGAAGGCCGCCGAAAGCAAGACCTATTGCGAGGAAGTGAAGGGCACGCTGGCGCGGCACGGGCTTTCGATCACCGAGCTCTCGACCCACCTGCAGGGCCAGCTCGTGGCCGTGCATCCGGCCTACGACGCCGGCTTCGACGGCTTCGCGGCGCCCGAGGTGCGCGGCAATCCGGCCGCACGCCAGAAGTGGGCCGTGCAGCAGTTGCTGTACGCGGCCAAGGCGTCTGCGAATCTGGGCCTGACGGCACATGCGTCGTTCTCGGGTGCGCTGGCCTGGCCCTATCTCTACTCGTGGCCGCCGCGCCCGGCCGGCCTGATCGAAGAGGCCTTCGATGAGCTGGCGAAGCGTTGGCGCCCGATCCTCGACGCATTCGATGGTGCCGGCGTGGACGTCTGCTACGAGATCCACCCGGGCGAAGACCTGCACGACGGCGAGACCTACGAGATGTTTCTCGATCGCGTCGGCAACCACAAGCGCGCCTGCCTGCTCTACGACCCGAGCCACTTCGTGCTGCAGCAACTGAACTACCTGGACTACATCGACTACTACCACGACCGCATCAAGATCTTCCACGTGAAGGATGCCGAGTTCAACCCGACCGGCAAACAAGGCGTGTACGGCGGCTTCCAGCCCTGGCTCAAGCGCGCGGGCCGGTTCCGTTCGCTCGGAGACGGGCAGGTCGACTTCTCCGCGATCTTCTCGAAGATGGCGGCCTACGACTACCCCGGCTGGGCCGTGCTGGAATGGGAGTGCTGCATCAAGCACCCGGAAGACGGCGCGCGCGAAGGTGCGACGTTCATCGCCGACCACATCATCCGCGTGGCCGAGCGCGCGTTTGACGACTTTGCCGGCGGCGGCGTGAACACGGCCGCGAACAAGAGGATGCTGGGCATCGGCTGAAGAGGGTGCCATGGCGATCGAAGGAGCAAAGACGGATGCCGTGCCGCGCCGCATCCGCCTGGGCATGGTGGGCGGGGGCCAGGGCGCGTTCATCGGCGGCGTGCACCGCATAGCGGCGCGGCTGGACGATCGCTACGAGCTGATCGCGGGTGCCTTGTCGTCCGACCCCGCGCGTGCGGCAGCAAGCGCAGCCGAGCTGCACATAGCCGCCGAGCGCAGCTACGCCGACTACCGCGACATGGCGAAAAAGGAAGCGGCCCGCGGTGACGGCATCGACGCCGTCGCCATCGTCACGCCGAACCATCTGCACGGTCGCATCGCCACGGC
>Ga0137409_10003353_pt1 | contig 16998 bp, 21 predicted proteins | sample CZODoug1_16funga_FD_122059 | JGI IMG/M metagenome (GOLD analysis project Ga0137409, IMG submission 122059) | Vadose zone soil fungal communities from Angelo Coast Range Reserve, California, USA - CZODoug1_16fungal (Hybrid Assembly) | ecosystem: Environmental > Terrestrial > Soil > Vadose zone... | reverse complement strand
AACAGGAGCGCACGTCGAGCGCCCCACGAAGGCGGCGCAGGCGTCGCCCGGCAAGCTCGACGGCAGCAGCTCGCGACGGCGAGCCTGTCGCCGCTACGCCAGCGACACCTGAACCACCTGCCGCTGCTCCAGCACAATCAGGATCAGCCGAGCGAGGTGGCCTCAGCCGGGTTATCCGGCGCCTCCGCCGGACCTGAGGACTTAAGCCGGGACGTCCACGGCCTCCAGGTACTCGATCACCCGGCGAGTCAGCTGCGACGGGGTAGATGCGCCGCTGGTCACGCCAACCTTTTTCACTCCGGCAAACCAGCTCAGATCAAGCTCTTCAAGGCTGTCCACCAGATAGGCCGGCTTGTTCGCCAGCTTCTTGACGACCTCCACCAGGCGCAGCGAGTTCGATGAGCGCGGGCTGCCGACGACGATGACCAGGTCGACGTACTTGGCCGCGTCGACCGCCGCCTCCTGGCGCTCCTGGGTCGCGCGGCAAATCTCGTTGTGCACCTCGGCCTGGGGGTAACGCTCCTTGACACGGCCGATCAAATCCTCGGTGTCCCAGACCGACAGCGTGGTCTGGCACGTGACTGCGATCCGATCCCCCTTCAGGTCGAGCGCGTCGATGTCCTCCGGGTCCTGGACCAGGTACACATTGCCTGGCGCCTCACCAACGACGCCCTCCGGCTCGGGGTGTCCCTTTCGCCCGATGTAGACGACGTCGTAGCCCTTCCTGGCAAGGTCGGCGACGAGCTCGTGGGTGCGGACGACGTCCGAACACGTGGCATCGACCGGCGTCAAGCCGAGCTCCACGGCACGTTGCTTGACCTGGGGCGATACACCGTGCGCGGTGAAGATCACCGTGCCTCCCTTGATCTGGCTCAGCCCAGCAAGCCGATCGGGTTGGTCGACCAGGGCGATGCCCTGCTGCTGGAGATCGTCTGTCGCGTGGGTGTTGTGCACGAGCATGCCGAGCATGTGCACCGGCCCGTTCGTCTCCTCACGCACGCGTTTGGCGATCCGAAAGGCGTCCACCACTCCGTGGCAGTACCCGCGTGGCGTGATCTTGACCACTTCCATCTGAAATGGAGTTTACGAGGGAGCCACTAAGAGGCCCGGCGCGGAGCTTCGGCGAGAGATCCGGTGTCGAGGTGGCCCAGATGCTAGGCGCGGCCGAGCACCGGAGCGAGCGCATCCGTTGATGCGTGAGCGAGGAGCGGAGCCCGCAACAACGCAGATGGACCGCATCGGCACCGGAGATCCGCCGAAGATTCCGTGCCGGGCCTCTAGTTGATCCCCGCGAACAGGTCGTCTTCCGGGAGCGACGAGCCTGGATTTCCACGCGCCAGCTGGTAGTACTCCGTGCCAAAAGCCAGCTCGTAGATCTGGCTCGCCATCGTCGTGAACCATGAGTTGGGGTCGTTCTGGCTCGAGTGCGCGCCAAACGCCTTGCGCTTGTCCTCAACGTAGTCATGGACGTCAATGCGCGCGGTGACGAGCTCGTCCGGAGTGCCCTCGATCCGCATGTTGCTGTTCTGTTGCTGCTTGGCCTCTTCCGGCATCTGCTTGATGAACTCTTCCATCATCGACCGCGGGATCGCGGTGTAGTACAGCTTCTTAGGCGCCCAGCCTTCACGCTGGAGTGAGTCCAGCGCTGCATTCGTGACGTAGTGCGCTTTGATGTGGTCCGGGTGGCCGTAAACACCGTCCTCTGCATACGTCACGACCACATCGGGGCGCTCATCGCGGATGACCACCGCCAGCTTTGCCGCGGCTTCGTCGAGGGGCGCCTGATGAAACGACCGCGGGTCTTTGTTGTCCGCCGTGTCCACCATCCCTGAGTCGCGATAGCCGAGGAACTCGATTCGATCGACCCCGAGTATCTCGCCGGCGGCCTTCAACTCTTCGGTCCGGATCTCACCCAGACGCGGGCGGGAGCTCTCTTCGTCCATGTTGTAGATCTCGCCGGCCTCGCCGCGCGTCGCTGTCACGAGCACGACGCGATGGCCGTGCGCCTTCGCCTTCATCATCACGCCGCCGGTCGAGATCGCTTCGTCGTCGGGGTGAGCGTGGACGAGAAGCAGGGTTCCCACTTAGCTCCCTCCGACGAGCACATCGGCCAGCTGCTTGATGCCGCCGTAGCCTGGTCCAGGGATCGTGCGGTCGGCCGCGGCGATCACTTCTGGCGGCGAACCTTCGACCGCGATACCGAGTCCGGCCCACGCGATCATCGATGCATCGTTGCGCCCGTCACCCACCGCCACAGATTGATCTTGCGGGATTCCGAGTCTCTCGCACAGGAATGCAAGAGCCGATGCCTTGTCGCTCTCGACGCTGGTGAACTCGAGATAGGTCGGCACCGAGGTCGCCACGTTGAGCCTGCCCATCCACTTCTTGCGCGCCTCAGGCAGCAATGCCTCCAACGTCTGCGCGGTCGCGACGATCACCAATTTCGGGGTGGTCGGCCCCATTGCCGTCTCGAGGTCTCCAACAAGGTGGATCTCCACACCGGCATGGTTCGCGTATTCGTGCGCCTCGGGCCTGTCGCGCTCGACGATGAGCTGGTCGTCGCGATAGGCCTGGACGTGGAGGTCGCGCTCGCGCGCAAGGCGGATCACCTCCATCGCGAGATCGTGTTTGATGCCGTGGTCGAGCACTGTCGATCCGTCCGGCATGCGGACCTGCGCGCCCTGGTAGCAGATGATCGGACCGTTCAGGCCGAGCCGCTGCACCCAGGGAAAGGTTCCCGGGAACGGCCTGCCGGTGCAGGCGATTACGGTGATACCGGCGCGGGTGATCCTGTGCAGCGCCTCCACGTCCCGCGGGTCCAGGTTCAACTTCATGTCGATGATCGTGCCGTCGAGATCGAGGGCCACCAGGCGATACCGATGCCCGAGCTTTATCTCTTGGCCTCGGGGTTCAGCAGGTTCGGCGGCCGCCCGCCGCGAACCGCAGTCGCCATGTTGCGCGCGGCCATCGCCGACATCTCGGACCGGGTGCGGACCGTGGCGCTCGCGATGTGCGGGGCGAGCACGACGTTGGGGTTGGAGACCAGGCCAGGGTGGACGGCAGGCTCGCGCTCGTACACGTCGAGGCCCGCCCCGGCGATCTTCCTGGCCTTGAGCGCTTCGACCAGCGCGGCCTCGTCTATGACAGGCCCTCGCGACGTGTTGATGAGGATCGCAGTCGTTTTCATCTGCCCGAACTGAGGCGTGCTGAGCAGGTGATGGGTCTCCTGGGTCAGAGGCACGTGCACCGAGACGAAGTCGGACTCGGCAAGCAGACGTCCCAGATCTACCCGCGCCGCATTCAGCTCTCGCTCGGCATCTGGAGGCAAAGGCTGCGGGTCGTAGTACAGGACGCGCATGTTGAATCCTTTGGCGCGATGCGCGACCCCGCGGCCGATCCGACCGACTCCGATCAGGCCGAGCGTGGCGCCATGCACGTCGGCGCCCAGCATCATGTCGATCGCCCAACCCCTGAACTGACCCGTGCGGGTGAAGTTGTCGGCCTCCACGATGCGGCGGGCAGTTGACATCAACAGCGTGAATGCGAAATCGGCTGTCGCGTCGTCCAGCACCCCGGGCGTGTTGGTGACCATGACCTTGTGCTCGGTGGCCGCAGCGACGTCGATGTTGTCGAATCCGACCGCGACGTTGCTCACAATCTTCAGCCCGGGGGAGGACAGGACGGTCTCGCGAATGGGATCCATCAGCTGGCTCACGATCCCGACGCAACCGTCGGCCGCCTGTCGGATGTTCGCCTCGTCGAGAGGGCGGTCTGGCGGGTAGGCGATCACCTCGCCGGCCTCGGCCAGGATGGCCGGACCTGGGTCGAGGATGGGGTGCATCAAAAGGATCCGAGGTCGCCCCGCCGCGCTCATGGGTTCAACCCGAGCTCCTCTGCAATCGGCTTCAGTGCATCGCGGACGATCTCCACGTGCTCGTCGAAGGGTATACCGAGCGCCTCCGCTCCCGTGACCAGCTCGTCCCTGTGCACGCCACGAGCGAACGCCTTGTCCTTCATCTTCTTGCGCACGGTGCTCGGCTCTACTGCGCTCAACGACTTGTCAGGTTTGACGAGCGCGCATGCGATGATGAAGCCGCACATCTCGTCGACTGCGTTGAGGGCCTTGCGGATGTTCGAGTCGCGAGGGACGTTCAGGTAGTCGGCGTGGGAGGCGATGTCATCGAGGATGTCCTCGGGCCAGCCGCGGTCGCGCAGCATCTGTATGCCGCGCATCGGATGCAGGTCCAGCGTCGGCCCTGACTCGTAATCCCAGTCGTGGATCAGGCCCAGAACCGCCCATCGCTCCTCGTCCTCTCCGAAACGCCGCGCGTAGGCGCGCATCGCGGCTTCGACGCTGCGCATGTGGCGTCTCAGCTGGTCGGACTTCGTCATCTCGGCGACGAGCTCCCAGGCGTCCTCGCGAGTCGGTCCCACCTTCAAATCAGGATCTCCTTCAACGCCGAAAGGAGGAGCTCGTGCTGGGGGCGTGTGCCAATCGTGATCCGGAACCAGCCATCAATCGGGTCCAGATCGTAATGGCGGATGAGGATCCTGCGCTCGCGAAGCGCATCCGCGACCGCCGGGGCGAAGTTGCCTGGCGCCGGCTTGACGAAGACGAAGTTCGCCTCCGAAGGCGAATGTTCGAAACCAAGCTCGGCAAGCTGGTCTTCCAGCCAAACACGTTCGCTGACCACGTGCTCGACGATCTTGCGGTGGTGCTCGGTGTCCTCGATCGCGGCGCGTGCCGCGACGATGGCGAGCCGGTCGACGTTGTATGAATCCTTCACCGCGTCGAGGGCTGCGATCAGACCTGGGCTCCCCAGGGCGAAACCGATTCGCATCCCGGCCAGCGCATACGACTTGGACATCGTGCGCACGATGAGAAGGTTTTCGTGTTTCGCCAGGAGAGGCAGCTGCGACTCGACCGCGAAATCGACGTATGCCTCATCCAGCACGACCACGCCTTGCGATCGCAAAAGCACGCGCTCGACCGATGGACGGGCGTGCCACGTTCCCGTGGGGGAGTTGGGGTTGACCAGGAATTTCAGCGGAGCCGGGTCGTCCATCAGCTCGGTCGACCACGTGAACATCTCGCCGCTCGGGTTGGGCGAGGGCACTACGTCGTGGACCGCGCATAGAGTCATGAGCAGTGGATATGTGGGGGTCGGGTACGCGACGCGGTCTCCCGCGCCGGCGAATGCCCGAAAGCACAGCTCGAGCAGGTCATCGGCGCCATTTCCGACGCTGACCTGCGCCTCATCGAGGCCGAAATGCTTTGCGATGGCGCGCCGGGCCGGCGCCGCGGTCGGGCTGGGATAGAGGCGGAGCGACTCGTCCGCCGCCGCCTTGATCGCTTCAATCACGCGCGGAGAAGGAGGCAGCGGCGATTCGTTGGTGTTGAGCTTGACCCAGTCCTCGCCGTCGGGCGGTTGCTGGCCCGGCACGTACGGCTGGAAGCCCTGAAGGCCCCGTCTCAGGAAGCTTTTCGGCATTCGAGCAGGAAGGTTTCAAGGGCAAGGCGGGGGCTGACGTTCTGCTCCAGGTAGCCGAGCGTGTCGTATGAAAGCTCGAGCAGCCTGGCCCAGGAACCCTGCTCGCGGCCCCGGCTGGCGAGCATCCGCTTGCGCAGCTCGATCTGCCAGCTTGCGATCGCAAAGAGCGCGGGGTCCTCGGCCTCGCCCTCGGTCCGCCGCCACGCCATCTGGCCCGCGTCCAGCTCGGCCGCCACCTGAAGCGGCACGTCGGCCGGAGCGCCGAACACCTCTTCGAGGCGGCGCGTCCAGCTCTGGTGGAGCTCGATCACGCCCTCATCGCCGGCCACGCGCACCGCCCACCCGGGCCTGCCCCGAGCAAGGTCGGCGACCAGCTTTGCCCGGCCCGCGTCGACGCCCTGGCGAGCCAGCAGCTTTTCGATCTCCGGCGAAGGCACTGGATGGAAGAAGACGCGTTGGCATCTGGACACGACGGTGGGCAGCACGACGAACGGGTTGAGGCTGGGACTGGTCAGGACGATCACGCGGTGTGGGTGCGGCTCTTCGAGCGTCTTGAGCAGGACGCTCTGGTCCTGGTCGCGAAGGCGTCCGACGTTGGTGACCACCGCCACACGGCGGTCGCCGACCGCAGGTTTGAGGTTGAGAAAGGCCTGCAGCGAAAGCTCGTGATACTCGGGTGGCTTGTCGGGCAGCAGCCTGATCTCGTTGATCGACAGCGGCTTGATCCGGTCGTCTTCCCAGTAGTCGGGATGACGGCTGAGCGGCGCCTCGGGCAGCAGTGAGACGGCGAGAGCACGCGCGGCGCTTGTCTTGCCCAGCCCCGACTCGCCGACGAACAGGTACGCGTGCGCCATCCGGCCGCTCGCGACCTGCGACCTGAGCTGCTCGAGGGCCTGGGCGTGGCCGACGATGCCGTCGAACAGATCGGTCACGGCGTCTGGGATTGCGCTGCCCGCCGGGCCTTCGTCTCGCGCTCGATCTCAAGGCGCTGGGCGCGGCCCTGCAGCCAGACCTCGCGGATGCGCTGCAATGCGGTCAGGTTCGTGAGCACGGCCAGGAGGAACACGACCGCGTAGAGCACGACTCCGCCGAAGATCAGCCCGATCACCGTCACGACCACGCGCTCCGGCCGGGCGAAGAGTCCGGAGTCACAGGTGAAGCCGAGGCTCTGCGCGCGCGCCCTGACGTAGCTCACGAGGAACGACCCGGCGAGAGCCGCCAGCGTCGCGAGCACCAGCCATTCCTGGAGTGGGCCGCCCGCGCTGACGAAGTAGGCGGCGAGCCCGAGATAGATCGCGCCCTCGGAGTACCGGTCGAGCGTGGAGTCCAGGAACGCGCCGTACGGATAGCTCTTGTGGGTCGATCGCGCCAGAGCGCCGTCGAGGATGTCGCACGTGCCCGCGAAGATCAGCACCACGCCCGCCCAGCGCAGCTGCCCGAGCGCTGCGAGCGACGCAGCCACGAAGGTCAGGAGCAGTCCGACCACGGTGACCTGGTTCGGCGTCAAGGGCACACGACCGACGGCCGACATCAGGGCTTCAGCCCTGCGCCGGACCCAGGCTTCAAACCGCGTGGTGAACATGGCGTACCTCAGTCTGAGTTGATGGTTCCCGCGCCGCTTCTCGCGCTTCCCCGTACACGTCGATCACCTGCGACGCGACCTCTTCCCACGCGTAGCGGCGTGCTTTTTCATGACCGTACGCCCCCATGCGCCGGCGGAGGTCGGCGTCCCTGGCCAGGATGATCAGGGCGGCGCCCAGCTCGGCCCAGCCCTTGGGGCGGACGGTGAGGCTGTCGCGCCCGGGTTCGAGCACCGACATGTAGCCGGGCACCTCGGTGGCGACCACCGGGAGGCCTGAAGCCATCGCTTCCAGGAGGACGATGCCAAAGCTCTCGGCGCCGGTGGCCGGGGCGCAGAAGATGTCGGCGCTGTTGTAGTAGCGGGGCTTCACGGAGTCCGGCACGAAACCGGCGAGCACGACGTCCGACAGGCGGTGCCGGGAGATGTAGGACTCGACCTTGCCCCGAAGCGGGCCGTCGCCGACCACGATGAGCCGGGTCTGTGGAATCCGCGCCTTCATGAACTCGTAGCCGCGCAGCAGGTCGCCGAGCCCTTTGCGCTTCTCGAGCCGCCCGACAAACAGGATGTTCACGCTGTCGTCGCGCAGGTGCCGGATCGGCGCGAGGCCCGGCTTGAAGACATTGACGTCGATTCCGTTCGGGATCACTCGCAGCGGGAAGTCCGGAAAGTAGCGGTTGAAGAAGGTTCGTGCCGGCTGGCTCACCGCGATGCCGCGGTGGATGCGGGCGAGGTACGGCTGCAGGATGCTCCGGCCGTAGTAATAGCCGATGTTCGAGTGCGAGAAGGCGTGAAAGGTTCCGACGTTCGCCGTGGTCGACGTCTGCAGCATGGTGATCGGAAGCGCCGGCAGCAGCGGCTCGTGAAAGTGCAGCACGTCGAACGCTTCCTGCTCGATCATCGCGGCCACCCGATTCGCGAGGTGAAAGCTGAGGGTGATGCGCGCAACGGAGTCGTTGACGGGGACGGCGATGGGGCTCCCGATTCGATAGAACTCGCGAGTGTCGAAGTCGATGTCGGCACGGCTCGACGGTGCGAAGATGCGCACCTCCTGACCGCGGCCTCGCAGCTGGCCCGCGAGGTACTTCACATGGTCGGTCACACCGCCCGGCGAAGCGAAGTCATATGGCGAGACGAGCCCGACCTTCATCGTCTCTTCCCTCCCCCCATCGGGGGGAGGGTCAGGGTGAGGGGCTTAAAGCACGATGAGCCACTCAAGGTGAACCTTCCCAGATGCGATGCGGAAGATGCCACTGCTCGGGATGAGCCTGGATGAACATCTCGATCCGGCGCAGGACCTTCTCGGTCGCTCGGATCTCGTCCGCCTTCGGGTCGTCGGTCTCGTCCGCCATCACCAGCGGGGTTGCCTCCGCGAGGTAGCTGTCGTCCGGGAGCCGCGTGACGCAGACCGGGAGCAAAGGCGTGCCAAGGCGCCGGGCGATGGCGGCCGGACCCAGCGGGATCGGCGCCGGTCGTCCGAAGAACGGCATCACGTGACCCGTGCCCGTGATGTCCCGGTCGATCGCCGTGATCACCATCTCCTCGTCTCGCAGGGCTTGAAGCACCTTGCGCATGCCACCGACGTCGAGCGTCAGGACGCTGATGCCGAGGCGCGCTCTCGTCTCGCGATACCACTCGAACAAAGCGCGAGGTTCCAGCTCCTCCGCAAAGAAGCTGACAGGGGAAAGCGTCGCCGACCAGATGGCCGAAACCACTTCGTACGAGCCCATGTGGCACGACACCGCGAGCACGCCCTTGCCCAGGGCCCTGGCTTCCTCGAGGTACTCCATGCCCTTGACGTTCAGCAGCGGACGCATGGTCTCGACGTTCGTCCGCGGCAGCATCATCAGGTCGGCGTATGCCTTGGCGTGGTTGCGAAAGTTGAGCCAGGACAAGCGCCGCAGTTCGCGCGTGTTCTTCTCCAGCTCGGGGCAGGCAACCTTCAAGTTGTATTCGAGACGCGGGCGTGCCAACGGTGAAAACAGCCACGCGAAGCGCGCCGCCAGGATCGCAAGCGCGTAGGCCCAGGATCGCGGCAAGCGCTCGACCACCGACTGCACGGCTTTGAAGGCTCGGTAGCGCCACAAATCACTCGTCCGCGAACATGGGCCGAAACGCGTACCACTGTTCGGGACGCTCCTTGATGAAATCCTCGAACCGTCGGACCACCATCTGCATCAACCCCTCTTTCGTCTCGCCGGCGGTCCACGTCAGCGGAGGGTCGAGGTGGACGTGGTGGTGGCCTGGCGCGGTCACGTACTGGTATGCCGGCATCAGAGGCGCGCCCGTTTTGAGCGCGATGGCGGCCGGACCGCCCGGCACGACCGAGCGCCGGCCGAAGAACCTCACCGTCACACCAGGCCCCTGTTCAAGATCGCAGAGCAGCGCGACGATGGAGTTGGCCTCGAGCGCATTCGTGATCGCCCGAACCGCGGAGCGTCCGAGCGTGATCACGTCCAGGCCGAAGCGCCGGCGCGTGCGGACGACGGCATCGTTCAGCGAGCCGGGAAAACGCTCGGCCACCGCGGCGATCGGATACCCCAGGGCGCCGGCGTATGAGCCGGCCATGTCCCACGAACCCATGTGGGGGACGGCCATGATCGCGCCCCGCCCTCTGGACAGGGCGGCATCGAGATGCTCGCGGCCGTCGATGGTCATGCGTGCGATGAGCTCATCGGGAGCGAGGCTGCCCATGAGGACGAAGTCCATGAGCATGCGCCCGTAATTCTGGAAGGCGCGCCGGGCGACGCGAGAGACCTCCGGATCCGAGCGCTCGCGGCCGAGCGCGGCGGCGTAGTTGTCCAGCGCGGCGCGGCGCTGGGCGGCGCTGAGCCAGAACCACGCTGTCCCACCGGGCGTCGCCGCGGCGCTCCGCAGGCCCGGTGGAAATACGCGCAGTAAGCGCGCACCGGCCCTGTAGCTACCGCCGAGCAGCGGTAGTCGCGGGCTTGGCGCGGGTCGGTCGCCGGCCGTTTGTACCCGCCTTGCCACCTTCGATGAACTCCTCCACCAGGCGCCTGGCGTCGTTGTCGCTGTACTGGACCGGCGGCGACTTCATGAAGTACGAGCTGGGGCCTTCCAGCGCGCCACCGATGCCGCGGTCGAGCGCCAGCTTGGCGCAGCGCACGGCGTCGATCACGATTCCCGCCGAGTTGGGCGAGTCGTGCACCTCGAGCTTGAGCTCGACGTTCAGCGGCACGTCACCAAAGGACCTTCCCTCCAGCCGGATGTACGCCCACTTGCGGTCGTTGAGCCAGGGCACGTAGTCCGAGGGTCCGATGTGGACGTTGTCGGCGCCTACGTCGTAGTCGAGCTGCGATGTGACGGAGCGTGTCTTGGAGATCTTCTTCGACATCAGCCGGTCGCGCTCGAGCATGTTGAGGAAGTCGGTGTTGCCGCCGAAGTTGAGCTGATAGGTCCGCTCGAGCTTGACGCCGCGATCGCGGAACAGGCGCGTAAGGACGCGGTGGATGATCGTCGCGCCGACCTGCGATTTGATGTCGTCGCCGATGATCGGCAGGCCCTTCTCCTCGAAACGCTTCTGCCAGTAGGGCTCGCGAGCGATGAACACAGGGATGCAGTTGACGAACCCCACGCCCGCAGCGAGCGCCTGCTCGACGTACCACTTCGTCGCCTCTTCGGACCCGACCGGGAGATAGCTGACGACCACGTCCGCCTTGGTCTTTTTGAGAATTCCGACCACGTCGGCTGTCTCGCCCGGCGCCTTCTGGACGATGTCCGCCAGGTACTTTCCGATCCCGTCGTGGGTCATGCCGCGCTGGACCTTGACCCCCATAGCTGGGACGTCGCTGAATTTCACCGTGTTGTTGGGGCCGGCAAAGATCGCGTGCGAGAGGTCGAGGCCCACTTTCTTCTTGTCGATGTCGAAGGCGGCGACGAACTCTATGTCACTGATGTGGTAGCCGGCGAGGTTGACGTGCATGAGGCCCGGAACGGCATCCTTGGTGGACGCGTTGCGGTAGTAGTGGACGCCCTGCACCAGCGACGAGGCGCAGTTGCCCACCCCGACGATGGCGACGCGGACCTTGCCATTGCGATGGCCATTCCTCTGGCCGTTCCGTTGACCGTTTTTCACGCCCGAACCTCCTCACGAACATTCACTCGATCTTTGATTCCAAGCAGCTGATCCAGGCGCGCACGCTCGCGCGCGATATTTTCGACATCCAGCGAGCAGTAGACCTGCCGGCCATCCCGCCGCGTCCGAACCACGCCACCGACTCGCAGCATCCTGAGGTGCCAGGAGATCCGAGGCTGGCTCATGCGCAGGTGCACGGCGAGGTCGTTGACGCTCTCCTCGCCCACCGCCCCCAGCCGCTCCAGGATGCGCAGCCGGGTGGGGTTGGCAAACGCCAGAAAGTGGTCCGGGAGCTCGTGGCGCTGGCTTGGGAGAAACATAAAGCTTCCTTTATTTGAGTCTAATACATAAAGGGTTGGTTATGTATCGAACCCTGCCGGCGGGGGTCGACTACCCGATGTTGATCGTCACCGTCGCGCTGGTCGAGCAATTCGAGGTGGCGCTGCAAGGACTTGCGTCGGTGAGCACTATGACGTCGGAGTAGCTACCAGCCGTCCGCTGTGCCGGAATAGTGATCACGACCCGGGAGCCCCTGGGGTCGACTGTCAGCGTTGTGTTGGGTGGCAGGGTGTTCTTGCCGAAGGTGGCCTTGGGCGTGCCCGCGCCACCGGAGTAAGGCAGCGACACCGTGGTCATAATTCCGATCTGTCCAGGAAACGTTCCGCCTTTAAGCGATATGTGCGGAAACACGTTGAAGGCGACTTTGATCGCCCCCGTGGCGCCGAGCGCGTCAGTGACCTTGACTGCAAACGAGAAGGACGACGCCTGGGTAAACACACCAGCAAGTGACAGCCCATTCAGGCTGGTGTTTGGTGGCGGCGCTGCGCTGGCTGAATATTGGTAGGGGCCAAGGCCGCCAGCCTGGGAACCAAACCCACCACAGACTGTGTCGCAGCCCTGTTCAACGAAGCATGGAGACGCTTCACAGCTACCTGTTACCGACAGAGTCGGCACGATGGTGATCGACTGGGCGACCTCGGCCGCCGCGCCGGCAGAGTCGACGGCCTTCACGGAGAACGAAAAGCCACCCGATGCGTTCGGCGTACCGCCAGAGATTGAGCTTCCTGAAACCGCCAGTGGCGGCGGAAGGGCGCCCTGGCTGATCGACCAGGTGTAAGGCGGCGTTCCGCCAGAAGCAGTCAAGGCAACGGCGGGATAGGCGATGCCCACCTCGCCTGTCGGAAAGCTCAGGCTGCCGATCACCAGCGGGGGCGGACTCGGTCGAGTGCTCGGAGAAGGCCGCGGGGCGGCTGACGGGGCCGTGGACGGCCGGACCGGCGTAGGAGCGGGCGCAGCCGCTGTTGCAGTTGGTTCAGTGCCAGGGGTGCTGGCAGTCGGACTCTCAGCTGCTGTGGAAGGCGTCACCTGCGACACCGGGCTGGGGGCGAGAGCCACCGGCGCGCGGCCGCATCCGCTCACGACGATGACCAATCCCGCGATGAGGGCTGCGGACGCCCTTGCCACACTCACGCCCTCATAACGCACCGTCGGTCGCGCGCAGTCTATCGCGGTGCTACTGGTGGCGAACCAAATCAAGGAATTCCGCGCGCGTGCGCGGGTCGCGGCGGAAGGTGCCGAGCATGCAGGACGTGATCATCTGCCCGCCCGGCTTCTCGACTCCCCGCATCTCCATGCACAGGTGACGGGCCTCGACCACCACGCCGACGCCCTTGGGCAGCAGGGTGCTGTTGAGCGCCTCCGCGATGTCGTTCGTCAAGCGCTCCTGCAGCTGCAGCCGGTGGGCGAAGATGCCGACCAGGCGGGGGATCTTGCTCAGGCCGACCACCTTGCCCTTCGGTAGGTAGCCGACGTGGCAGCGGCCGAAAAACGGCAGCATGTGGTGTTCGCAGAGGCTGTAGAAAGGTATGTCCTTCACCACGACCATCTCGTCGTAGTCCTGGTCGAACACGGCGCCGGCGATGACGTCCTCGGGCTTCACTCGGTAGCCGTCCGTCAGCTGGCGGAGCGCCCTCGCCACCCGCGCGGGCGTGGCCTTCAGTCCCTGGCGGTCCGGGTCCTCTCCGAGCTCGACCAGGAGGGACTCGACCAGGTCGGGAATCTGGTCCTCGACGCGGGGCTTGGTCTTGGCCATCTTCTGAATGCTCACACAATTGATGGGTGGACGCGATCGAAGCTGCGCAAGTGTTGTCGGAGATCGGCTACCTGCTGCGCCAGGACCCCGAGCAGAGGTTCCGGGCCAAGGCGTTCTCGGCGGCCGCCTGGTCGCTCGCACTGGAGCGACCGGACCTCGCCACGCTGCACGACACCAACGGGCTGACCTCCATCGAGGGCGTCGGCGCCGGCATCGCCAAGGTGCTGACCGAGCTGATGGAAACCGGCCACAGCCGGTACCTGGACCGTCTGCGCGAGCAGATGAAGCAGCCCGCCCAACCGGATGAATCCAGGCTCGATTTCGCCGGCTACCAGGGAGACGTCCACTCCCACTCGAAGTGGAGCGATGGCAGGGCAACGATGCTCGAGATGGCGCGGGGCGCCGAAGCCATGGGCTACCGGTACCTGGGCGTAACCGACCACTCGCCTCGAATCAAGGTCGTCAACGGGCTCGACGCCGAGCGGCTGCTGGCGCAGTCTCGCGAGATGGCCGAGGTCCAGGCGCAGGTGCCCGGCGTCGCCCTGCTGCAGGGCATCGAGGTGGACATCCTCGAAGACGGCGCGCTCGACCTGCCGGACGTTGTCCTCGAGCTGCTCGACGTCGTGATCGCCTCCCCGCACGTCAAGCTCCGCCAGGAGCCGGCGGCCATGACGGAGCGGATGCTGCGTGCGGTCTCGCATCCACACGTCGACGTGATCGGCCATCCAACCGGCCGGCGGCCAGGCTCTCGCGAAGGAGCGAACTACGACTTCGAAGCAGTCTTCAAGGAGGCCGCACGCCACCACGTGGCGCTGGAGATCGACTGCGACCCGGCGCGCATGGACCTCTCGCCGGAGATGGCGCGGCTCGCGCTCGAGCTCGGCTGCAACTTCACCCTCGACGCCGACGCCCACGCGCCGGCTGAGTTTGCCTACGTCCCGATGGGCCTGTGGATGGCGCGGCGGGCGGGGATCCCGCAGGACCGCATCCTCAATTTTCTGCCGCTCAACGAGCTGACGGACGTTTTGCGCTGAGGTGCTTCTGCTCGCCGACCGAGTAGGCCTCGGCGAGCCATGCCTCAACGCCTGGTTGCGGGGTGAGATTTAGTCGATGTGCAGGAAGCGTGGGCTCTTATTCCGCGTTTCTGTCACCAAACGAGCGTCTGACTAGTCGAATTCCGCATCTCTTGCGCCAAACCCGTGCTATTCGCGAAAGCGCGCCCGCAGTCGGGGCACGTCCACATCGCGCGCATCGCGCGCAGCTTACGATCAGGAAAACATGGCGAAGGTCGGGATCATGATCGAAGGCCAGGAGGGCCTCAGCTGGGAGCGGTGGCGCCGCATCTGCCATGACGCCGACACCCTTGGCTTCGACTCGCTGCGCCGCAGCGACCACCTCACCTCGTTGATGGGAGCGCCCGAACGCGACTGCATCGAGTGCTGGACCTCACTTGCGCTCGCCGCCGAATGGACCAAGCGCATCGAGTTCGGCCCGATGGTCAGCCCGATGACATTTCGTCAGCCTGGGGTCCTCGCGAAAGTCGCCGCTTCGGTGGACGTCCTCTCGGGTGGCCGCGTAATCCTGGGTGTCGGCGCCGGCTGGAACGAGAACGAACACCGGGAGTTCGGCATCCCTTTCTACACGCAGAAACAACGGTTCGACCTGCTCGAAGAGGGCGTCCGCATCATGCGCGAGGCGTGGGGCAAATCGAACCCCAAACCCGTCCGCAACCCGATGCCGCTTCTGATGGGCGGCAAGGGAGAGAAGCGAACGCTCCCGATCGTCGCCCGCGAAGCAGCCGAATGGAACCTGTCGCGACTGGACGCTGATATGTACAGGCAGAGGCGGGACGTGCTCGAAGCATGCTGTCGCGAGATCGGGCGAGACCCAAAGTCGATCCGGCACTCCGTGATGACGAGCTACATCATCGGACGCGATCAATCAGAGCTTCGCGAGCGGGCGGCGCAGGTCTCCATGATCATTCGCGACTTCAATGGCATGACGCCCGACGACGTGATCGCAAACCGGCGCTCACTGTGGTTCGTCGGCACCCCGGAGGAGATCGCTGAGCAGATGCGAGAGCACGCGAGCCTCGGCGTCGATCTCTTCATGCTCCAGCACTTCCTGCTCGACGATTCGGATGCGCTGACGCTGCTGGCGGAGCAGGTGATTCCCGCCGTCGCCTGACCTACTCGTCGGCGAGGTCGCTTGTCGAGCGCGGAAACCGCGTGCGCGAGTAGGTCACGGCCCCCTGCGGAACCCTCCATGGGATGACCTGCACCGAGAACCGCCCAGCCAGGACGGCCGGGTCTTGCTCTTCCAGGGCGCGCGCCCGCGCCGGCTCGACGTTCAAGATGATCAGCCCGCGGAACTTTGGATCAGACAACGGCCCTGCCCCGATGAGATGACCGGCTTCGTGCAGGTCGGCGAGATGGGCCATGTGAGCGTCCTGCAGGCGGGCCGCCGCCTCCTCGTCGAGATTGGGCGCATCAGGGCGAAGGATCAGCAGAACGACGGTGAAATGATCCAATTGCACGCCCATTCGAGTCCGTCGGTCTAGATTAAGCGCGTGGACTTCGAGCTCGACGCATCCGAGAGGGCGTTTCGGGACGAGGTCCGGGCCTGGTTGAAGGCCAACGCCCCTCGCAACGACTCTCCTGAGGAAGGCCAGAAGGGTTTCATCGAGAGCCGCCGCGCCTGGCAGAAGAAGCTCTATGAGGCGGGATACATAGGCATCACCTGGCCCAAGGAGTACGGCGGCCGCGGCAAAGGTTTCATGGAGCAGCTCATCTTCAACGACGAGATGATCCAGGCTCAGACGCCCGAACCCATCAACGTGATCGGGCTCGGCATGGGCGGGCCGGTCGTGATCGCGCATGGCACTGAGGAGCAAAAACAGCGATATCTCGCGCCGCTGCTTTCCGGTGACGAGATCTGGTGCCAGGGCTTCAGCGAACCGAACGCCGGCAGCGACCTGTCCGGCTTGCAGACAAAAGCCGAGGATAGAGGCGACCACTACCTGGTCAATGGACAGAAGGTGTGGACGACGCTCGCGCACGTCGCTAAGTGGTGCATGTTGCTCACGCGAGAGCGCAAAGAGGCGAACCCGCGCGATGGGCTCACCTACCTGCTGGTCGACATGGAGAGCCCTGGCGTCGAGGTGCGGCCTCTCGTCCAGATCACGGGGGATGCGGAGTTTAACGAGATCTTCTTCAAGGACGTCAAGGTCCCGAAGTCGCAGGTCCTGGACGCTCCGGGCAACGGATGGGCCGTGGCGATGACCACGCTGCTCCACGAGCGAGGGACGCTGGGGATGGCGCTGGCGACGCGCGCGCAGATCACCGCCGCCGAGCTGGCCGAGCACGCACGCGAACTGGGTCGCGGCTCCGACCCACTGGTCAGGCAGAAGATCGCCCAGTACACGATCGAGGCGCGCGCGCTTCAGCTCAACGGTTATCGCGCCGTGACCGCGGTCAAGCGCAACGGGATTCCCGGCCCTGAAGGCTCGATCCTGAAGCTCATGTGGTCGGAGCTCAACCAGCGCATGAGCGAGACGGCGGTCGACATGGCGGGTCCGGCGGGGCAGGTCGGCGACGGGGACGGATGGATTTACCAGTTCCTGCGCTCACGCGCGAACACGATCGAGGCAGGAACCTCAGAGGTGCTTCGCAATATCCTGGCCGAAAGGGTCTTGGGCCTACCGCGCAGCCGCTAGCGACCCTGGCGTGAAGCTTTCGTC
>Ga0137409_10003352_pt1 | contig 17003 bp, 16 predicted proteins | sample CZODoug1_16funga_FD_122059 | JGI IMG/M metagenome (GOLD analysis project Ga0137409, IMG submission 122059) | Vadose zone soil fungal communities from Angelo Coast Range Reserve, California, USA - CZODoug1_16fungal (Hybrid Assembly) | ecosystem: Environmental > Terrestrial > Soil > Vadose zone... | reverse complement strand
TGTCCGACTGGGTCAAGCTCGAGGTCATCCCCGACCCGCGCTACCTCTTCCCGGATCCAGAGGAGACGCTGAAGGCGGCGCGAGTTCTCGTCGCCGAGGGCTTTCAGGTGCTGCCGTACATCAACGCGGATCCCGTGCTGGCGAAGAAGCTCGAGGAGATCGGCACCGTGACGGTGATGCCGCTCGGTTCACCGATCGGTTCGGGGCAGGGCCTGCAGACGCTGCAGCAGATTCGCATCATCATCGAAGAGGCTCGCGTCCCAGTGGTGGTCGACGCGGGGATTGGAGCGCCCTCGGACGCGGCGCTGGCGATGGAGCTCGGCGCCGACGCGGTGCTGGTCAACACCGCGGTCGCCCTGGCGAAGGACCCGGCGCTGATGGCCGAGGCGATCAAAGAGGGCGTCGAGGCCGGCCGAAAGGCGTACACCGCCGGGCGCATCCCGAAACGTGGTGAGGCCAGCGCGAGCTCGCCCACCGAGGGCGTCTCGCGACCGTCTTAGTTCGGCCGATCGCAATGGCCGTGGTCTCTGACGCTGCCGCCGGCCTGCGTGTCGCCTCCCGCGCGACCGTCCTGCAGCTTCGCGCGCCAGGGCTGAGCGCCAGGAACCTCGAGGGCCAAGCCGGCGAGCTGGTGTCGTCGGCCGCCATCCCGGTCGTGATCAGCTCGCGCTGCGACATCGCCCTCGCCACCGGCGCGGCCGGCGTCAACCTGCCAGAGTCGGATATCGAGGTCGCCGGCGCAAGACGGCTCATGCGAGGGCGCCTGGTGGGCCGATCCGTGCACTCGCTGGAGAATGCGCTGCAAGCTGAGCGGGAGGGCGCCGACTACGTGATCTTCGGCCCGGTCTGGGAAAGCGCAAGCCACCCGGCGTCGAGGCCGGTCGGCGTCGAGGCCCTGGCTGAGGTGTCACATGCGCTTCATATCCCCGTGGTCGCGATCGGCGGCGTGACCTTTGAGCGGATTGCGCAATGTCATGCGGCGGGTGCCGCAGGCTATGCCGCAATCGGATTGTTTGAATGATCACGCTGCAGATCAACGGCAAGCAGGTCGAGCTGAAGCGCCCGACGCCGCTGCTGGCTTACATCGAGACGCTTGGCGTTGATGCACGGGCGATCGCCGTGGAGCACAACGGGACCATCATCGAACGAGCCGGTTACGAAGGCGTCACGCTTCAAGACGGCGATACGGTCGAGATCGTGAGGATGGTCGGCGGCGGATGGGGGTCATGAAGCAAGGCGTTCCTTGATCGCGGCCTCGGCTTCGGCCCTTTCGTCCCACGGCTCCGATCCGGACGCCATCCTCATCGTCCGCTCGTGCCCTTTGCCCGCCAGAAGCACGCAATCGCCTGGGCGCGCGAGCTCGATCGCGCGGCGGATCGCAGCGCGCCGGTCGATCACGATCTCGTAGTCGAGCCCAGGCGCTTTCCCTTCCACACCCTCCTGCACGTCGCGCGCGATCTCGACCGGGTCCTGTTGAAGCGGGTCGTCGGTGGTGATGATGAAGAAGTCCGAGAACTCCGCCGCGGCTCGGCCCATGCCCGGACGGTCGTGGTCCGAGCGCGCGGTCGAGCCGAACACGACGATCAGACGTCCGTGGGTGAAGGGCCGCAGCTCGGCCAGGGCGCTGGCGAGTGCGCCTGCGGAATGGGCGAAGTCGATGAACACCCGGAAGTCCTGGCCCAGGTCGACCGGCTCGAGCCTACCGCGGACCCCTTCGAAGCCGGCGAGCCCGGTACCAACCGCGTCCAGCGGCACGCCCAGCGCGAGGCAGACGCCCGCCGCACAGAGCGCGTTGTAGATGTTGAAGCGCGCGGGCACGCGGAGGCTGACGTCTGTCTCGCCGGCAGGTGTCTTCATCCGAAACTGAGAGCCCGTCCCGGTCACGTTGAGGTCGAGCGGATGGAGGTCGGCCGCCGTGGTCAATCCATATGACCAGCGGCGCGCGATCGGGCGGCGCGCGAGACGCTCGAAGCTCGGGTCGTCACGGTTCAGCACCGCCGTCTTCTCGATGCCCTTGTCAGCCGCGCCCGCGGTGAGGTCGATGAGTCGCGCCTTCGCCTCGAGGTAGTCGTCCCACGAGGCGTGGTAGTCGAGATGGTCGTGGCCGACGTTGGTGAATGCGGCCACGTCAAACTCGCAGGCGCGCACGCGCTCCTGCACCAACGCATGAGAGGTCGTCTCGATGACCGCGTACGCGGCGCCGGCCTCCACCATGCGGGCAAGCCAGGCCTGCACCTCGGAAGCTTCGATGGTGGTCTGGCCGCTGAGGTTGTCCGTCTCGCGGCCGGTGACTGTGAAGGAAACCGTGCTGATCGCACCGGCCATCACGCCGCTCGCCTGCAGCACGTGCTCGGCCATGTGCGTGGTCGTCGTCTTCCCATCGGTCCCGGTGACGCCCGCGACCTTGAGCCGCCGCGACGGCCGCCCGTAGAACTCGGCCGCGAGGTCGGCCAGGCCGGAGCGTGTGGAGGACATCCGGATCAGGGGCGTGCCTGGCGGAAGCGTGACTTCGCGCTCGACGGCGACCGCGGTCGCGCCGCGCGCCAGCGCGTCGGCCACGAAAACATGCCCGTCCACCTGCATGCCTTCGATGGCGACGAAGAGGTCGCCCGGCTTGACGCGCCTCGAGTCGTACGCGATGCCGCTGATCTCGGCATCGCTGCTTCCATCGAGGGTCGCGCCGGGCACCCCGCGCGCGAGCTCTTCCAGCTTCATTCCTGGTGGGCAGCATAATCGGCGCGTGAACGCCGACATCGGTGGACGCCGCTTCGAGTGGGGATCGCGGACCTATGTCATGGGGATCATCAACGTGACGCCCGACTCGTTCAGCGGTGACGGCGTCGGCTCAGACCTGGAGCGGGCGGTCGCGCAGGGATTGCGCATGGTTCGCGACGGCGCCGACATGCTCGACGTGGGAGGTGAGTCGACGCGACCCGGCCACCAGCCGATCGGCGCGTCAGAGGAGATCGAAAGGACGGACATGGTCGTCGCCCGCCTCGCGCGCGAGACAGAAATCCCCATCTCAATCGACACCTACAAGCTCGAGGTGGCGGAGGCGGGCGTGGCTGCCGGCGCGACGATCCTCAACGACATCTGGGGCCTGACCCGATCGCCGGCGCTTGCCGAGCTCGCCGCAGCCAGTCGCTGCGCGCTGGTGTTGATGCACAACCAGGACGGGACGGAGTACGCCGGTGACCTGATGGACGAGATCAAGGCATTCCTGCGCAAATCGATCGATCACGCGCTGGAGGCTGGCGTCCCACGTGAGCGCGTGCTGATCGACCCGGGGATCGGATTCGGCAAGACGACAGAGCAGAACTGGGTGGTGATGCGCCGGCTTCAGGAGCTCCGCGAGCTCGGCCAGCCGATCCTGATCGGAACGTCACGCAAGTCTTTCATCGGCAAGCTGCTGGACTTGCCGGTCGACCAGCGGATGGAGGGCACGGCTGCGACGGTCACGGCGGCGGTGTTGCGTGGCGCCGACGTCGTCCGCGTGCATGACGTGCGTGAGATGACGCGGGTGGCGCGCGTCGCCGACCACATGCGTTGACCACCGCGTACCTGGGACTTGGATCAAACCTTGGAAGGCGAGCTCGCAACCTGAGCGCGGCGCGAAGACGCTTGCGTCAAAAGGGAGCGCGCATCCTGCGCCGAAGCCGCGTCATCGAGACCGCACCATGGGGTGTCGCCGGCCAACCGCGATTCCTGAACCAGGTGATCGAGGTCGAGTGGCATGGCACGCCACGTCAGCTTCTCAGGGCTGCCAAGGAGGTGGAGTCCGAGGGAGGCCGCGTGCCGGCGCCGCGCTGGGGACCTCGCGCCATTGACGTCGACATCCTGCTGTTCGGGGACGAGCAGGTCAGCGAGCGCGGCCTGGTCGTCCCCCACCCGCGCATCGCGGAGCGCGCGTTCGTGAAGCGGTCGCTGCGCGAGCTTGGCGTCAAATTCCCCACGAAGTCAGAGGCTGCGCCGTGACTTCGCGGGGGCCCCTTTAACTAGGCCGGGCGGGCGTTGGTGAACCGGTAGCCGATGCCCGGCACAGCCAATATGTAATAAGGACGCGAGGGCTGGCTCTCGATCTTGCGCCGCAGGTTTCGGATGTGAACGTCGATGACGCGCGTCTCGATCGGGTACTCGTAGCCCCAGATCGAGTTCAGGATCTTTTCCCGGCTGAGCACCTTGCCCGCGTTGCTCGCAAGAAAAGTGAGCAGGTCGAACTCGGTGTGGGTCAGCTCGACTTCCTTGCCTGCCTTGTACGTCCTTCGCTCGTTGACGTCGATCACGAGCTCGCGGAACTCGAGCCGGCTGCGCATGGCCTCGGCCGACTCGAACCGGCTGCGCCGCAGGTGAGCTGTCATACGGGCCACGAGCTCACGGAGGCGAAGCGGCTTGGTCACGTAGTCGTCGGCGCCGATCTCGAGCGCGACGACGACATCGATCTCGTCGGAGCGCGAGCTCATCATGATCACTGGGACGACAGGGTCCATCTTGCGCAGCTCGCGGCAGATGTCGAAGCCGGCGCCGTCGGGGAGCGTGACCTCGAGCAGGATGATGTTCGGGCGGGAATGCTCGACCTGGCGGAGCGCCTCGGCGCCTGAGTCAGCCTCGACCACCTGGTAGCCGTCCTGCTCGCAGGCCGGCCTGATCTCCCGGCGCGCCTGCGCGTCGGGATCGACGACAAGGACTTTCCGCGAGGTCTCCACTGCCACAGCCACCCTGGCCTCGATCCTAACAGATCTGAAGGATTGTTAGGAGATGTTGCGTTTCAGGCCCCGAACGTAGGTCCGTGACTTCTTGTCGAGGGCGATCAGCCTGGCGCCTGCGCCGGAGAGGACCCGCTCCCACGCACCAACATACGAAACCTCCTGGCCGCCGAACTCGGCCTTGAAGAAGCCGAGCCCGTGCCATGGATGGTTCGGCGCGGCGTCTGGCGGCGGCACGCCCCAGAGGTCGAAATCGCTGCACGATGCGTCGGCTGCGGAGCTGATCGCGTGCCACCACGCAAGGTCGTTGCCCATGAGCTCCGGGTGCTTGCCGCTGCGACCCGCGAAAAGGCTGTAGGCGCGACCTGCATGGCGCGCGACGAGAACCGTGGCCAGGGCCTCGTCGGTGTCAGGTTTCAGCGCGACGTACGTGCGACACCATGGCAGCAGCTCGAGCAGCAGGTCGTAGTACCGGCGGTCGGGCAGATGTATGGACTCTCGCTGTTCCACCGCTGCGGACTGGCGCGCCAGCTCGGCGCCGTCCTTTCCTTCATTGACGACAACGCCGCGCCGCAGGCCCGCGCGAATGTTGTAGCGACGTCCATGCCGAAACGATTTCAGGAGCTCTTCAGGCGGCCGCAGGTGAACGATGCGGGTGTGCTGCGGCTGGATCGGAGCAGTCGGCGTGAACTGGCGCTCGGTCAGCACGCCGGCGAGGTCTGCCGGCGCCTCGGGCTCGATGACGATGCGCGCCATCTTGGCGCCACGAGCCCACACGACCAGCGAGTCCACCGCCTCCGCCGTCGCCGGGACTGGACCGCGAGGAACGTACGCCTCGCGCGCGAACCCGACCGATCGCAGCTGCACGCTCGCCATCGCGCCCCCGGGCAGGCGGATCCTCTCGATCTTCCAACCCGCGCGAGATTGCACCTCGCCCCAGGCCCACGATTGCAACAATGGTGCCGGCGACGCTCTTTCCTCGAGCTCGCCATCCCATCGTTCGGAGTCGCTCATGCGCTCATCCAGGACCGGGTTCGGTGACGAGCGCTGGGTCGAGATGACTCGTGTCGTTGACACCGCCGATGATCATGTGGCCGTCGCGCTTTTCGATGATCGAGATGGATGCGTTCTGAATCTTGAATGGGAAGAGGCCGCGGCTCGGCCGGCCGATGACACGATGCAGCGCGATCTGAATCACGCCGCCGTGCGTGACGACGACCACATCACCGTGGTGGTGACGTTCAAGGATGTCATCGAGCGCAGCGGTGACCCGCGCCTCGAAAAGGGCGGCGCCCTCGCCGCCAGGCACCAGGTCCCAGTCGGGCTCTTCCGTCCACCTCGCCCAAGCCTCCGGAAAGCGTTGGGCCAGGTCGTCTGTGCGCAAGCCTTCCCAGTCTCCGAGGTAGATCTCGCGCAGGCCGGGCATCGGCTCGGCGTGGTGTCCGATCGCGGCCTCGATCGCCTGAGACGTCTCGAACGCTCGCTTCAGGTCGCTCGAGTAGAAGCCCGCGAACCGGCGCCCGGCAAGGCGCTGCCCGACCCGCTCTGCCTGGCGGCGCCCCTCAACAGAGAGCGGAGGGTCGAGCTGTCCCTGGATCCGGTGCTCACGATTCCATGTCGACTGGCCGTGGCGAACAAGCACCAACCGCGCGGGCGAAGGCCTTGCAGCGAGAGGTAGTTCAGGCGGCTCCTGGCGCGCGGATCTGATCTCGATATCTATACTAACTTTCTCTTAATCCCCGGTCGGGCTGGGCCGATCTCAGGAGGAAGGCTGTTGCAGTCGCACGGCTCTTTGGCCGAAATTCCCCTTCGATCGCTTTTGGAGACTGCTCAGGGTGAGCGCTCCACAGGTACCCTTACCGTCCGCAATGGGAACGGCCAGTCTGCGTCCCTGTACTTTTTGTTCGGCCATCTTTTCCACGCTCAGAGCGACGGGAAGGCGGGCGATGACGCCGTCGTCAACGCCCTTCACTGGACCAGGGGCGACTTCGAGTTTGATGCCAAGGCCAAGCTGCCCGCCGATGAGACGGTCAAGGCCGGCATCCCCGAGCTCGTTCAGACAGCTGAATCGACGCCCGAGGCACAGAGCGCCGCTGAACCCAGAGAAGAGCCCAAGCCGGAGCCCAGGGTCGAACGCACCGAGGCGCGGGTCGAGCGCAAAGATCATGCTGAACCGGAGAGAAAGGTGGAAGCACCACAGCCAAGACGCGGCGTGAAGCACCGTCCGTCACCGAAACATGGACGCGAGCCGATTCCTGTGCCCGCCGGACAGATCATCTACGACTCGCTCAAGACGTCCTTCGTTGATTTTCCGCGCCTGATCACGACCCTCGAGAAAGAGGGTTACACGGGGTACGTGCGCCTGCTGACCGACGATGCATCGGGCCTCATCTTCTTCAAGGAGGGTTCGGCGCTCGAGTGCATGTACGACGGCGCCGCCGACGCGAGCAGCCTCGTCCTCGGCAAGCAGGCGCTTCAGCGGTTCAATGACGATGTCACCAGCGGCCACGGCGTGCTGGATGTGGTTGGGCTCTCTCCGGAGCTCATCGATGGCCTGTACGAGCTGACAGTTTCGCGCCCGATGTACACCGAGCTTTACGCGGCGTGGGTGGACATGAAGGCGCTGCTCAAGTTTCTCAGCGACCGCAAGCTCAGCGGGAGCGTGATGATCCGTTCCGCAGCGGGCACCGGTGTGATCATCATGTCCAACGGCGAGCTCGCCGGCGCGTACACCAGCGAGTCGCGCGACATCTCCGACAAGCCCGACCGAGCGCTTGCGCTGTGTGACGACCCGGCCGCGATGATCGAGGTCAAGTCGGCCGACACCACCAAGCACCCGCCGCTCGACGTGGACGAGATCGTCGGTGGACAGCGCGGCCCACGACCGCAGCAGCAGGCGGCCCCCACGATGGCTCTCGCGCCCGAGCCTATCCCGACCAATCCCACGATCCCGGTGATTCCGGCCATGCCGGCAGAGCCACCGACCGCTCAGATCCCGACCGGAGGCTACACGAGCTACGCCCAGCCCACCCCGCCGACGATGCAGGTGGCGCCGACCACGCCCCCGCGATCGGCCGGGCCGCAGCTGGACTGGACATCGATCGTGGCCGAGCTGCAGGCGATGGCCGAGGATGCGCTCGGCAACCGCGCGCGCAAGGTGAAGGACATACTCGGCGCCGCCGATCCTTCGCTGCCGGGGATCGAGTCCGCGATCGACCAGATACCCAGCATCTCTCTTCTTTTCGTCGATTCGTCGCGGCTGGAGCAGCTCGCGCAAGAAATGAGGGCCCGGCTCAAGTCCCACCTCTAATACCCTCCCCCTTCAGGGGGAGGTCTGGTGGGGGTGGAACGCAAGTGAGAGGTACCAGCCGCATGCGTCATTCCGCATCAGTCGCGTGCGTTGTGGCCTTGCTGCTGATCTCTCTCACAGCGTGTGGTGGGAATCCGCCGCAGATAGTCGACTACTCACCGCAGCGCGGCGCTCTCAACGTTTCGACGGCGGACCCGATCATGATCACGTTCGACCATCCGGTCGACCAGTCATCGGTGGAGTCCCGCCTGCACCTGCTACCCGCGACCAACGGCACGGTGCGCTGGATCAGCCCGCGACAGCTCGCCTACGAGCACCCTGCCCTCATGACGAGCATGACGTACGAGATCATCCTGGAGGCGGGCTATCACGACCTCGCGGGCAACACGTACTCGCTCAGGCATCACTGGTCTTTCGCGACCGAAGGCCCGCCAGGCCTCGCCGGCTCGACGCCCTCGAACAACGACGCAGGTGTGGACCCGGCCGCCTATCTCACCCTCGACTTCACGCGCGAGATGAACGGAGCCACCCTGGGCTCGGCACTCACCATCAGCCCGAGCGTCCCCTTCAGCGTTCGACTGGATCCGAGCGACGGCCGCCGCGCGATCATCGCCCCCTCTCAGCTGCTGTCGCCCAACACCGCCTACCAGCTGGCGGTGAACGTCGCGGCCCTCGACATCGACGGCAACCAGCTGGACCGCAACCAGACGATCCGTTTCAAGACCGGCTCGCCGCGGCCGCTCAGGCATTGGGTGGCCTTTGCGACCAAGGGCGCCGATGGCGCCGCGGCGGGTTTGTGGATCGTCAACGAGTCCGGCTTTCCACGGCAGCTGTTCGACACCACGTCCGTTCACGCCTTCAGCTGGTCTCCGGCCGGCGACCGGCTCCTCGTCCGGGGCGACGGCGAGACGTGGTCGGAGGTCGTACCAGGCAGCACCAACCTGGTGCTGCCCTTCACGGGCCAGTGGGCGGGGGCCCTTGCGTCGGGCATGGGCTATGTGTACATCGACGACTCGGGCATGCTCCACCGGGCGCCCGCGGACGGACCTGAGGAGGTCATCGCCACCGATGTGGCCCAGGCGGCGGTGGCGCCCAATGGCTTGAGGGTTGCGTTCGTTCAAGGCGCCGTCGCACCGAACACGTTGTGGGGCTACGACGTCGGCCTGAAGGCTCGCTATCAGCTCGCGCTCGACACCGGTCCGGTCAGCGAACCCAGGTGGGCGCCTTCCGGTAATCGCATCGCCTACATGAGGAGCGAAGGAAATTTGATGAGCCTTCGGGTCAGAAGCCTGACCGGAGGCGCAACCACCATCACGGTCGCCTCGGGAGACCTCGCCTCGCCGGCATGGCTGCCAGACTCGACGCACATCGTCTTCGCCGCAGCCGCCGGCGCCAACCACAAGGCCTTCGTCGTCAACGTCGTCGCCCCGCCGGCCGCGCTGAACCCCGCGCTGGGCCTGCCCGCCGATCCGACGGTGGACCTGGCGGCGCCCGTTCCATCGCCTGACGGCCACCAGTTCGCGTTCGTCAGCGGCGGCCAGGTCTGGCTGATGAACGCCGACGGTACAAGGCCGACCGCGCTGACGCGGTTCGACTCGACGGCCTTCCCCTACTCCTGCCTGGCGCCGGCCTGGACCAAGGCCTGATTGCGCTCGACCAGCCCGTCGAAAAGGACCTCGAGCCTGTCGGCCGTTCGCGTCCACGAGAAGCGCTGAGCCAGGAGCCGGCCCCGGCGGCCCATCTGCTCGGCGAGCTCGCGATCCGCCAGCACCCGTCCGATCCGCTCCGCATACGCCGCTGCGTCGTGCTCGTCGATCAGATAGCCGCTGACCTCGTCACGCACGACCGAGCGCAGCCCGGACACGCCTGAGGCCACCACCGGGCAGCCGCACGATTGCGCTTCGAGCGCGACGAGCCCGAACGACTCGCTGTAGGAAGGCATGACGCACACGTCAGCCGCCGCATAGAAGTAAGGCAGCTCGTGGTGAGCGACAGACCCGATGAAATCGACGCGATCGCGCACACCAACTTCGGTCGCGATCGCCTTCAGGCGATCCGTCTCACTCTCATCGCCCTCGTGGCTGTCCTCGCCGAGGATCAACAGGCGGACATCGTCGTGCCGGCGGTCGCGCAGGAGGGCCAGCGCGCGAATCGCCACCTCCACTCCCTTGAGCCGCTCCAACCGGCCGACGAACAGGAGCAGCCGTCCGCTGCCGTACCCGATCTCCCGCCGCGCCTCCGCGCGGTCCATCGGCTGGAACATCGCGAGGTCGACTCCGGGCGGCACGATGACGACGCGCTCGGGGTCGGCGCCGTAGAGGTCCATCAGGTCATAGGCCTCGTCCGCGGTTGACGCGATGAGCAGGTCCGCCTGCTGTGCGATCTCGCCCTCGACCTGGATGCGCAGCCGGGGTTCGGGCCGGGCCCCGTCCGCGAGGCTTCGGTTCTTGACCAGGCCGAGTGTGTGGGCGGTGTGCGCCCAGCTTGCCGCGAGCGGTGGGCGGAGCAGGCACGCGACCTCGCCTGAGAGCCAGTAGTGCGAGTACAGCAGGTCGTAGGCGATGTTCTCGCCGGCGGCGAAGTCCAGGATGCGGTTCGCGAACGAGGGGACCTCGCCATAGAGCGAGTACTTGTCCAGGCCAGCCTTACCAGCCGGCAGATAGATGACGCGCGAATGGCGCGCCAGGACTTCGACGTCGGGGTCCTCGCTGGACTGCTTGCGGGTAAAGATGTCGGTGGCGATGCCGCGTTCGCTGAATGTGCTGGCCACCTGCCGAACGTAGACGTTGAGCCCCCCGTTTGCGTTCTGGCCCAACGATGCGGTGGGCGAAGCGTGCATGGATATGACCGCGATCCGCCTCGGGGCGGTCGGGTCGCCGAGGATTGGGGTCGCCTCAGCCACGGTAGGCCGATCTCATGTCAAGCCAGCGCCGTGAGACGCATCGGAAGCCGGAACCTGAGACCGGCGAGAAAAGTGCCATACCGCTTAAAACCTACGCGCTCAGCGGCTATTCCCGTCGAGGGCCGAGAATAGAGGCAGGTATGATTCGGCGCGTTATACGCCTCCCGAAAGGCCTCAAGCTTTCCGCGCTTGTCGCGCTGGCCGTGCCGGCGCTGATCGCCCTGACGGCGATCACCACGCTCGCCGACAGCTCTCCCTCACCCTCCGGCAGCCCGTCCGCTCTGCCGGGTGACCCCGCCAAAGGGGCGACGCTTTTCGGCCAGAACTGCGCCACGTGCCACGGGGCCAGCATGGGGGGTGGCATCGGCCCGGCCCTCAACCCGATCGCAAAGCTTCCGGGGGTGGCCGACTCGCTCGACGCCACCTTCCTGATCGAGATCATCAAAAACGGCCGCAAGCACCAGCCGGGTGATCCCGGAACCGCGGACATGCCGGTGAAGGGCGGCAATCCCAACCTGACCGACCAGGACGTGATGGACCTGGCGGCCTACATCATCGAACAGAACCGGATCCCCGGCGGCGGGCCGCTGCCCCCCGGCGAGCTGGCCAAGCGAACCATGCTCTGGGTCGGCATCGGGATCGTCTCGATGATCTTCGTCACCTACCTGCTCGCGCAGTACAACATGCGGTGGATCGCGCGTCGCGCCGCCGCGCGTCGACGGCAGTAACTGCCGAGCCGGCGGACGCCGATCAGCCGAAGGCGCCGCCCCTTTCGCCTATACCAGCGGGCGGTTCGCCAAGGGTCCTGATCCTCTTCAGCGACACCGGCGGCGGCCACCGAGCCGCAGCCCGCGCCCTCACCGACGCATTGAAGCTGCTCGACCCAACCTGTGTCGTCACGGTCGCCGACCCGTTGATCGGGCAGGGCCCGGCCGTGGTCAAGCGACTTGCGTCCCTCTACTCGCCGATGATCCGCCGGTCGCGCGCCGCTTGGGGCGCGGTTTACCACACGAGCAACACGAGACCGGCCTTCGCGGCGATCCGCGCGGTCTTTGGGCACGGCGTGCGCAAGTCGGTGATCGAGCTGTTGAAGAACCACGACCCGGACGTGGTGCTCTCGGTGCACCCGCTGCTGAACCACATCAGCCACCAGGCGATTCGGAAGAGCGACCGTCCGCGCGCGCTGATGACGGTGATCACTGACCTGGTCGACTTTCACCGTGGGTGGACCTTCAGCCGCGCCGACCTGGTGATCGCTCCGACTGAGCTCGCTCGCAAGGTGGCCCTGCGAAGACGGGTGCCGGCCGACCGCATCAAGCTGCTCGGGCTCCCGGTCGACCTTCGTTTCCGCCCGCCGGCGCCCGGCGAGAAGCGAGCGCTGCGCCGGCGCTTCGGGCTCGACGAGGGCCGCTTCACAGTCCTGGTCATGGGCGGCGGCGCCGGGGTGGGCCACCTTGAAAAACAGGTGCGGGCGCTCGCCACGGATCCATTTCAGTGGCAGGTGGTCGTCGTGTGCGGGCGCAACGAGAAGCTGCGCCGCCGGCTGGCCGAGTATCGCTTCGCCACGCCGACGCTCGTGCTGGGCTTCGTCGACTACATGCCCGAGCTCATGCGTGCATGCGATATGGCGGTGACCAAGGCGGGCCCGGGCGCCATCGCTGAGGCGCTGGCCACGAGCCTGCCCCTCATCATCACCGGGTTTCTGCCGGGTCAGGAATCGCCGAACGTCGACTTCGTGGTCGATTCAGGCTTTGGAGAATTTGCGCCCAAGGACTCCGACCTCCTGGATGAGGTCAGGGTGCTGGCCGAAGGTGGCCCGACATGGCGTGAGATGTCGCGCAAGGCTCAGGAGCTTGCGCACCCGTACGCTTCTTCCGACATCGCCCGCGAGGCACTGCTCCTCGCGGCGCGCTACAGGGCCTCGGCGCAGACGAGCCGGTAGGGGCACAGCCGGCAGCGACGCCGCTCAGGCCGCGCCTCGAATCGCCCCGCCTTCACTCCCTCCGCCACCTCGGCGCCCTGGCGCGTCGCTTCCGAAACGAGTTCGGCCACCTTCTCGACCCTGACGATCTCGCCTGTGGCGAGATAGACGACCTCCAGCTCCAGGGGGTCGAGGCTCAGCGCGGTGCTGGCGCCGAGCGCATAGAGGGCAACCTGGAGATCGCGTCGCCCGCGCGTCAGGCGGCGGCCGCTCTTGTAATCGACGATGAGCCAGCCAGACTCGGTGCGATCTACGCGATCGATTACACCCCGCAGCGTCCAGCCATCAACTGCTGCGCTGAACTGATGCTCGAGATATTCAGGAGCAGCGTCGAACCCTCCCTTTTTCCGGTACTCCTCGAGTTGCGCCGCCCCGATCCTCCTGAACGTCGCCGCGCGGCGAGGATCTGGAAATGTCACCTGGCTCCAGATCGCATCGTGAAGCGACCTGAGCGTCCGGGAGCTGACCTGGCTTCCACTCTTGCGGGCTTCGCCGGCCTGCCTGAGGACTTCGTGCAGGATCACGCCGTGCACCGCCTCGGCGCTCTGCACGACTGGTAGTCGCTGCTCCTGCCGGTACCAGTACTGGCGCGGGCAGTCGAGGTAGGCGGCGATCGCGCTGAAGGACAGGACGGCGTCGCGTCCTTGCCTTGCGCCGACTTGCGCCGCCGGCGCTTCGTTTGAGGGTGCGATCTCGCGCTGCAAAACTGTGCGTGACCCCGCGGCGCGCACCTCCTCCAGGAATCGCGAGTCTCGCCACCTCCTGCCGCCTTCGTAATGGGATGCGCGCGTGAGGTACAGGTGGCGCCTGGCTCGAGTCATGGCGACATACAGCAACCGGCGTTCCTCGCCGACGACGTCCTCACGGCCGCGCACGAGCGGCTCCAGAACTGCGGGAGGCAGCTCGAAACGAGGAGACCTCCCGAACTGCGGCAGGCGTCCCTCCACCAGGCCCGGAACGAAGACGGCTTCGAACTCGAGGCCCTTGGCCTGGTGGATGGTCATGACCTGGATCGCATCGTCAGCCGTATCGACCGGAGCCGGCTCTTCGTCCTCTCCAGATAGAAGGACGAGGTCGAGGTGACGCATGAAGGCCTCCAGCGAGCGGTCGTCGGCCGTTTCGCAAAACTCGGCGATGATCTCGGCGAACCGGCTCACGTTGGCCGTGACGCGCGCCGCCTCGCTCTTTTCCAACGTCGGGCCGATCACCTCCAGGTAGCGAGTCCGGTTCATCAGCTCGAAGAAGAGGTCGCGCACGTCGAGGCGGAGCGCGTCCCCGGAAAGTTCCTCGAGCAGCGTCGAGAAGGACGCGGCGAGGGGCCATGCCTTCAGCACGTCGAGAGGCGATCCGTCGCCGCGATCCCTGAGCGCGGTCAATGCGGGCGCCTGGTCCAGGCTAGACGGCGGGCGGGTCACGGCGCGAGCGAGGGCGACCACGTCGCCAGGGTCACGCAGCACGCGCAGCAGAGCGATGACGTCTCGTATCTCGGGCCGGTCGAGAAAGCCATGGCCTCCGATGACCACGTGCGGCAGGCCGAGTGCCGCCAGCGCGGACGCGATGGGCCGGGCGATCGCATTGGTCCGGCACAGGACTGCGATCTGGCGTGGAGACGTTCCACGTTCTATCAACCCTGCCGCGTGGGTGGCGATGGCGGCCGCTTCCGTCACGCCGTCCGGGCAGAGCCACAGCTCGACCCGCGGCCCCGGGACATCGGAGAGAAGCTGCTTCGGAAGCCGCTCGGTGTTGTTTGCGATCAGAGCCGCGGCGGACGACACGATGCGCCGGGAGCTGCGCCGGTTCCGGCCGATCGTGATCGTCCTCGCGTCAGGAAAACGACCGTGGAATCTTTCGAGGCTCGCCCGCGACGCGCCGCGAAACCGATAGATCGACTGATCATCGTCGCCGACCACAAAGGGCTGGCTTCTGGAGGCGATCAGCTCGACGAGGCGTTCCTGCGCGAGGTTCAAGTCCTGGTACTCGTCGACGAGCACGTGGAGGAATCGGGCCGTGTATTTGTCAAGCAGCGACTGGTTGGTTTCGAGCATCTTCACGGTCAGCACCAGCAGGTCCTCGAAGTCGAGCAGCCGGAGCTTCTTGCATTCCTTCTCATAGGCCCGGAAGAGGCGGACGCATGCCCGCATCAGGCCGGCGCGCTCGGCGTCGTCGCTCAAGCCGGCCCCGGAAGAAAAGGACGCGAGCCGCGCCAGGGGCACGAGCTCCTGCTTCATCCGCTCCAGCATCTGCAGGGCCGGCGCAACCAGGTCGTCCGGGCGTTCGTCGCCGGCCAGCGCAGCGTCGCCCAGCTGCCACATGAGCTCGCGGGTCAGGATCCACCGGTCGGCGCCGGTCAGGATGCGGAATCCGGGCGGCACACCCACCGCCCGGCCGTCCGCGCGGAGCCACCCCAGGGCCACCGAGTGAAACGTCCCCACGGAAGGCGCGGCACTGTCGATCAGGTCTTCGATGCGCTGGCGCATCTCCGCTGCGGCCCGCTCGGTGAAGGTCATGACGAGGATCGAGGAGGGCGACACACCGCCTGCGACCAGGCGGCGAAAGCGCTCGGCGATGACCGCCGTCTTGCCTGTGCCTGCTCCAGCCACGACCCGGATCGGACCGCCGCCGATCGTGGCCGCCACCCGCTGGTCTGCTCCGAGGCGGATCATCGTCATGACGCCGGGGTCGAGCGTCCAATCCGCACCCGAAGCGAACGCACCTTCCGGCCCAGCCCGAGGTCGTTGAGCCGGCGGATGATGGTCTCGGAGTCCAGGCGCAGCTGGTGGGCGAGCGCCGGGCTTGAGGTGGTGACGACCAGCGTGCCCGAATGAAGCTCGATCTCATCGCACAAACTCGCCGGTTCCGTCCCGATCACGATGCGAAAGGCGCTTGCCACTTGCGTGCCGATCAGCCGCGTGCCGTCGGGCTGCCGGCGCAGCACCCTCGGCAGGATATTGCCCAACTTATCCACAGGGCTGAATCCTGCCTTCGTCGACCGTCCAGACCATCGCGTTCGCGAGGAGCCCGGGCGGAAAAGGGCCTGCCTCGACCGAGGTGATGACGACCTGGCCCTCTCCCGCCACCTGGCTGAGGAGGGCGGACCTGCGCTGAGCGTCGAGCTCGGACAGCACGTCGTCCAGGAGAAGCACGGGGCGCTCACCCGTCCGCCGAGCCACCAGCGCCGCCTCGGCCAGCTTGAGGCTCACCACGGCTGTCCTCTGCTGCCCCTGCGAGCCGTACGAGCGAGCGTCCCGCCCCCCGAGCAGCACCCGCACGTCGTCGTGATGCGGACCGACCGTGGTGGACCCCCGCCTGAGGTCTTCGGCGAGGGAGTTTTGCACAGCTTCCGCCAGGTTTTCGGGAGGCCCCACATAGTGGATCTCGAGGCGCTCGCGGCCCGCGATCTGGGCGTGATACATGGCCACGTCCGGCTCGAGCTCGCGAACCGCCGTCGAGCGGGCGGAAACGACCTCGATTCCGACGCGAACCAGCTCCTGGTTGAAGGCCTCGAGGACGTCCATGCCCTCCTCGCCGGCGGCGATTCGTTTCAGCAGGCTGTTCCGCTGCTCGAGCACGCGCTTCAGGCCCGCGAGAGCACGCGCGTAACCGGGCTCGACCTGCACCAGCATCTGGTTGAGAAACCTGCGGCGGAGCTCTGGTCCTGCCTTGACCAGCCCAAGGTCGTCCGGCCAGAACAGGGTCACCCGGAAGCGGCCGGGTAGGTCGAAAGCCCGCCGGCGCACCCCGTCGACCTCGATGACCCTGCGCGCCCGGTCACCTTCCAGATTGAGCGTGATCGCCAGCTCAGCCTTGAGGCCGCCGCTCTCGACCTCCCCTTCGATCCGGGACATCGGCGCCACCGGTCCGATCAGCTCCACCTCGCGCCGCGCGCGCGGCGACGTGGACAGTGCAAGCATCGCGACCGCCTCGAGCAGGTTGGTCTTGCCCTGCCCGTTCGGGCCGATGAAAACGTTGACCCCTGGGCCGGGGGTCAGGTCTAGCTGAGCGTAGTTGCGGTGATTTCTAAGTCGCAGGCTGCGGAGTTGCACTCCGCGTCAGGTCATCGCCACCCGCACGGGCATGATCACGTACAGGTAGTGCTCCTTGCCCGGC
>Ga0137409_10003350_pt1 | contig 17013 bp, 7 predicted proteins | sample CZODoug1_16funga_FD_122059 | JGI IMG/M metagenome (GOLD analysis project Ga0137409, IMG submission 122059) | Vadose zone soil fungal communities from Angelo Coast Range Reserve, California, USA - CZODoug1_16fungal (Hybrid Assembly) | ecosystem: Environmental > Terrestrial > Soil > Vadose zone... | reverse complement strand
AGGTCTGACACGCCGATGCCACGATTGGCCGCATTGTAGCCCGTCCCCGGCAGGAGGTCGTTGTTCGTGCCGTCGCCGTTGAGGTCGCTGTTGGTGGTTCCCGGAATCTTGATCGTCAACGGCGCGCCGCTTTCGAAGGTCGCGATCAGGCCGGCCCTGAAGCCCAGGGGCAGGTCAGCCACTCCGCTGAAAGAGAAGATATTCGGGCGATCCGCGCTGCCGAATCCGGGGAGCGCGAACGGATTGGTCAGGTCGAGGGCGTAATCGTAGCCGCGCAGCCGCGAGTACGCATATGAGGCGGTGAACTGAAACCGGTTCGCAAAACGTTTTTCGAGCTTGACGAGCAACGCCTTGTAATCTTCGCGCCCGCTGCCTTCGACGACCTCGAACGGCCCGTTCAAACATTGCACGGTGGGGTTGGTGGCTTCAGCGCCATTGCAAGGACGGATGATCGGACCACCTAACGACGCCGGACGATTAAACAACGCCCGATCATGATCGAAGAAGGTGTGAAGGTAACGCCGCCAGACGAAGTCCGCGTTGACCGCCATATTCCACGGCAACTCGCGCTGAAAACCGATGCTAATAGTCTCCGAGTAGGGAATCTTGACGTTAGGATCGATCAGCACGGAGGTCTGGGAGGCGGTCTTGAAGACGTCCGCCCCGATCACACCGGCGGCGGCGAGTTGATTGAACTGCGCCTGAATCCCTGATGCCTGTGACGGTATAAGCTGCAACACTTGCCCGGCGGTCAGCTTCGTTGGCACAACCTGAAGCGTGGCGGCGCCCAACGGCGTTCGCCCGTTCGCCGCCGGGTTGATCAATGAATTAATCCCCAGGAGACTGAGAATGGCGCCCGCGGCCGCACTGTTGGACGGCGCCACCGCATTGGCCAACCCCTGCAAGGTCGCCCTCTCGGCGCTTGTTAATCGTGATCCCGAGAAATCGAACGCGTTCTGGAAGAAATCGCCAGGCAGAACGACTCGGCCATTGCCGACCGGCCCCAGGATCGCGCGTTCGGTCAGACGGTTGACGTAAAGGCTCGTATCATATGCCATCGAGAACCCGCCGCGAATTACCGTCTTGTTGTCGTTTCTGACATTCCAGGCGAACCCCAGAGATGGCGCAAAATTGTTCTTGTCTCTCGGAGTCGGGTCGGACGTCCCATAAAGGCCCGTGTTGGCGAACAACGACGATTTCCGCAGGTCATGGTTCCACAGCTTATTCTCGTAAACATACGAAAGGCCGTATTTGAGCGTCAGCCCGGAGCCCACGCGCCAGGTGTCCTGGCCGTAGGCGCGGAAGCGACTGGCGTGGCGCGCGAAGGAGGAATTGAAAGGGGGCGGCTGGGCGCCGTCGCCGAGTCCGCTAACGAACCCGGCTACGGGCAGCCCGAGTAGGTCATTAAGCGTGATCGGACCGCCCCCCGGCTTGAAGGCGTTGGGCAGCGGCAGTTTCAAACGCGAAGCGAGCGGGCCGAATACCGTGGGAAAAGCCGCCGTCAACATGTCAACAGTGTTGTTGACCAGAGCCACGTCTCGCGGGTCATGGGTGACGATGACCGCCGGATCAACGAAACTCCAGCTTCCCGTGCCGTAGCCGGGATCAAAGGTAAACCCTGTCTCGACGGTATGCTTGCTTATGTTCCAGGTCAGGTTGTCGGTGGTCTCGTAGCGGAACAGGGAGCGATTCTGAGGCGCGTTGGTGCTGTTGCCGATCCGGAAGTTGCTGTTGTTGATCCGGATCTGCGCGCCGCCCAATCCGATGCAGTTCGGACAATCGGTGGCGGTCGGGATCAGGCTTCGGTTGCCGATGTATTGATAGTTGAAGAGCAACTGGTTGATGAGGGTCGGCTTGATTGAATAAGTCCATCCGGCCTGGGCCTGATAAACGTTGTTTTTATTGACGCGCCAGTCCGACGGCAGCGAGTTGTCATCGACGGGCCCAAAGACGCTGTTGTTATCCGAAGAATAGCGTAGGAAAGTGGTGTGCTTGCTGTTGATCGAGTAATCGAGGCGCACATTGTAGAGCCAGCCTTTGTAGGGGCTGGAAGTCACCGTGTCGAGTTGACTGAGGACCGGAGCCCCGGTATGAATCGTCGAGTAAGCCGTCGTCTGATTGAGTCTTTCGAGGTTGGTGAAAAAGGCCAGTTTGTTTTTGATTATAGGGCCGCCAAGCGCGAACCCGGCCTGCAAGCGGCGGAAGAAGGGGTCAGGATTATTGGCCACGCGATTGAGCGTCGGGTAGGCCGCCATATGGTTGTCGCGATAAAAACCGAATCCGGAGCCGTGATATTCGTTGCCTCCCGTGCGCGAGACGATGTTAACCGCTCCTACCGAGGTCACTCCAGTCTTCAGATCGAAGTTGAAGCTGGAAATCTGGAACTCCTGAACCGTGTCGACCGAATAGTTCTGCCCCGCCCCGCCGGTCACCGGGTCGACGATGTTTCCGCCGTCGACCGTCAGTCGGGTCAAGGCTGAATTACCGCCGCCGATCGAGACGTTGAAGATGTTGTTCGCGTCGCCAGGATCCCCTGTCGAAACGCGCACGCCCGGTTCGAGCGAAGCGAGTTGCAGAAAATTCCTTCCGTTCAACGGCAAGCTGTCGATCTTCCGGCGTGTGATGACGCCGTCAACTTTGAAGTCGGCAGGATTGACGAGCGCCGTCGAATCGCCGGAAATGACCACCGTCTCCGAAGCATCGCCGACTTCGAGCGCGACCTCGACGGTCGCCGTGTCGCCGACCTGGATCGTCATACTGGAGATATTGGTCTTGAACCCCTTCGCCACGACTTTGACTTCGTATTCGCCGGGCAGGAGGTTGTTGATGACAAACTCGCCGCTCGATCTGGAACTGACGGCTCTTTCGGCGCCGGTCTGTTTGTTTTTCACCGTCACCACTGCGTCTGAGATGATCGCCTTCGTCGGATCGGTCACGGAACCTCGCAAGGCGCCAGTCGGCGCCTGAGCAAACGCCGCGACGGCGACAGCGATCAGGAATAGGAGCGCAAAAAAACAACTGACGGAATGTTTCATACGATTTCTCCTTGGTTTTGAAGGAAGTTGAGGCGTGCGGAGTGATAGAAGCGGGCTGATGAATCCCCCCTTCCATCTTCCTACAACCCTTTGAATTTTCAGCCAGCCCTCAAATGATCGTTTGGAAGAAACCTTCTCCTGCCATTTTGTCAATTCGTGGTCTGTTTATTCAGGTGTCGTTTCAATGAAACGGGGTCAATGAAACGGGGGATGATATGATGCGGGCATTATATGCCAACCGTTCGGTAAGTCCAGCGTTCAATTTTGGCGATTGATGGTCGCTCGCATTCAATCCCAACTCGCGCAACTTGGCGGCAAACTTCTCGGCGCGCCGTTCGACTTCCGGCTGGACGAGTTGGACGCAGCCCGGGTCACAGAACCCCCAAAAACCCGTGCCAGGCGCGTACTCGATCTCCGTGCCGAAGCGCAGGCGGTGCGAGTTCTTTTGCCAGGTCACCGCGTCGGTGAAGGTGAAACGGCGCAGGTCGCGCCCCTGTGTCGCGTTCTGCGTGTTACCCACGAGGAAATTCGATCCTGTGGGGCCGACGCCTTTGTTCTGGTCGTGCGAATAACGCATGAACAGATTGTGCTTATCGCTAAGTTTCAGATCCAACTTCAAGCTGAACAGGTGGCCGCGATAAGGACTGGCGAAATTGCCCGCCAGGCCGCTAACTGAGGGTAAGTCGGGCTGCACAGTGAAGATCTGCGTCTGATTCATGTACTCGTAGTTAGTGAAGAAGAAGAGACGATCCTTGATGATCGGCCCGCCGACCGAGACGCCGGGATTACGACGCGCGAAGAACGGATCGGGACTGAGCGCGTTACGCTTCAAACCCGGATAGGCGGCCATGTTGTGATCGCGGAAGAAAAAGTAGCCGGAGCCGTGGAACTGATTACCGCCAGAACGCGAGACGATGTTGATCGAGCCGACCGAAGTAATGCCCGTCGAAAGGTCGTAGTTGGTCGAAGAAAGCTGGAACTCCTGCACCACTTCCTGCGAGAAGTTCATCCCCGTGTTGCCTTCTATCGAGTTGCGCACGTTGCCGCCATCGACGGTGATCGCGGTCTTGTTGGAATCGCCGCCCAACACCGAAACTGAGAAGAGCGAATTGTATTGCGAGGTCGTGCCGGGCGAAACCGTCACGCCCGGTTCCAGAAATGCCAGATTCAGGAAGCTGCGGCCATTGAGCGGCAAATCCTGAATCTTCTCGCGCGTGATGACGCCGTCAATCGAGTGTCCCTCGTAATTGATCTGCGCCGCGCCCGAGGCTTGTACGGTGACGATTTCGGTCGCCTGCCCGAGTTCCAGAGGCAGGTCGGCTTTGACAATTGTGCCGACGGTGACAGTAACTTCGCGCAGCATCGTGCGGAAGCCCTGTACCTGCGCCTTCACCTCGTAATCGCCAGCGGGCAGCGCCGGAGCGGAGTATGTGCCGTCGTTTTCGGATTTCGTCTGCCGCGTGAAGCCGGTGGCCTTGTTGCGGATGGTGATCGGAGCATCTTTGATGACCGCGCCCGACGGATCGGTGACCGCGCCGGAGATCGTGCCGACCGGCGCCTGCGCCCAAAACACAGGCGCCATAAACACGCCCAGCAGAACGCCGAGCGCGACCTGGGAGAGTGATGATTTCAATGACTCTTTCCGTGAAAGGAAGTGAAGAGCGTAACTGGCGAAACATCTCACAAGATTGTCTCCTTGTCTTAAGAGCCTAGAGGTTGATGCGCGAAATTGACGAGTCGCGATGATGCCGTGAGATTGATGTGAACGATGTGAATAGAACACTGCAATGGGGGGCCGCCCTCGGTCATCGGAGATCGAGTCGAACCCTGAAACGCCCAGCTAGCCTGTTGGAAGGGGAAGTCTTCTCCTGAGCTTCCGTAATCGATTGTTACAGTCTTAACCGATCTACTTTTGGCGAGATCGATCGAGAATATGATCGGGTCACAGAGGTGAAATACCGCGCGCATTATATCCCAACCGCTCGGTAAGTCCAGACATAGTTATGTGAAATCTCCGTCAATTCCCGGCTGGACTAATCCGCCGCCGCTCCGTTAGAGTGCATCTCTTAAAGTCGCGGAGCGACTGAGAAGGCAGTTGTCACATTTATTTCTCAAAGACCATAAATCTTTCCCACTCCTTCTCAAATCACAGAGTCCGAAATTAAGCCTATGAACTACGTTGAAATAGTCGAAGCCGAAGGCCACCTGGTAGATTCGCAGATACTGTCGAACATCATGGATCGCGTGATCGAGTGCGGCGCGGTTTACGAAGTTATCGACTTCAAGCTCGGGCGCACCAACGACGAGTTCTCGCAACTGCAGATGCGGGTGATCGCGCCGACCAGGGAAGCGCTCGACAAGACGCTCGAAGAGCTGATCGAGCTCGGCTGCTATCAGGCCCAGATCACCGACGCGACGTTGAAGCCCGCGCCTGAAGACCGCGTCGCGCCCGATGATTTCTATTCGACGACCAATCATCGGACTTACGTCCGCATCGGCGGCGCGTGGATCGAGGCCGCCAAACAGCGGATGGACGCCGTAGTCGTCGTCCGCGAAGATGCCGCCCATTTAGCTGAATGCCGCAAGCTGCGGGACGTGAAGAAAGGCGAGATGGTCGTCTGCGGCGCGAACGGCGTCCGCATTCAACCCGAATTCAAGGAGCGCGACCGGCTCGGCTTCGCCTTTATGGCCAACGAAATTTCATCCGAGCGACGCGCCGAGACCGCCGTCCGCAAGATCGCCGAGATGATGCGCCGGATCAAAGCTGAAGGAGGAGCTGAAGGAGGACGCATAGTCTTCGTCGCGGGCCCCGTGGTCGTGCATACCGGAGGCACGGCGGCGTTCTGCGAGATCATCCGCAAAGGCTTCGTTGACGCGATGCTGGCGGGAAACGCCATCGCCGTTCACGACATCGAGCATCAGCTCTTCGGCACCTCGCTGGGCGTCGACCTTGAGACCGGCATCCCGATCGAAGAAGGCCACAAGAACCACATGCGCGCGATCAACGTCGTCAACCGCTACGGCTCAATCCGCGGCGCGGTTGAAGCCGGAGTCCTGCGTTCGGGCATTATGTATGAACTGGTCAGAAAGAACGTCCCTTACGTGCTGGCCGGCTCGATCCGCGACGACGGCCCGCTGCCCGACACCGAGATGGATTTGGTCAAGGCGCAGGAAGATTACGCGCGGCTGCTCGACGGCGCGAAGATGGTCGTCTGTCTGTCGTCAATGCTGCATTCGATAGGCGCGGGCAATATGACGCCTTCGTGGGTGCGGATGGTATGCGTGGACATCAACCCGGCGGTCGTCACGAAACTCTCCGACCGCGGCTCGCAGCAGACTCTGGGCGTGGTGACCGACGTGGGGACGTTTTTGAATATGCTGGCCCAGCAGTTGTGGATGTAAGTCGGATTCTGACGCTTTCGCGACTTACTGAACTATTTCGGGGGCCTGCCCTTCAACCCATTCCTCGCCGTCCTCGAAAATCTCTTTCTTCCAGATGGGCACCGTCTGTTTCAGACGGTCAATCGCGTAGCGGCAGGCTTCGAACGCTACGCGGCGATGAGGCGACGTGACGACGATGACGACCGAGGATTCCGAAATTTCCAAAGGGCCGAACCGGTGGATGATCCCGACGCGTTCGACGTCGGGCCAGCGCTCGCGAATTTCGTCGCCGATGCGTCGCATTTCTTTGACGGCCATCGGCTCGTAGGCTTCGTACTGCAAGCTGACGACGCGGCGGCCCCTGGTATTGTCGCGCACGACGCCGTCGAAGGTCACGATGGCGCCGGCGCCGCCGGTCAACAATCTCTTTTCCAGCCCGAGCTTATCAATCGGCTCGCGCGTGATCTCAAAAATATCATGGCTCATTTAAGCTAGCCCCCGGAAACAGGCGGAAAGACGGCCAACGTGTCGCCGTCTTCGAGCGGCCGGTCTTTTTGCGAGTGTTCTTCATTGACCGCGAAGAGCGCGCTCCGCCCGAATTTTTCGAGGTTCGGAAATCGGGTCTTGATCTCATTCCATGCGCCGGCGACGTCAGCCGGGGCCGCCAGATCGCAATTCAGTTCGCCGGCGCCCGCCACCTCGCGGCACGCGCCGAACAGGAGCACATTGATTTTGATCTTGTCAGTGTTCATCCTTAACCGTGGCGCGGACTTTAGTCGGCGCCTGCCTCATACCACTACGTCACGCGGACTAATGGTCTTTGAGAAATAAATGCGACCACTTCCTGAGTCGCCGCAGCGACAGTTGATCCTAGCCCGGCTTTTCAAAGCCGGGGGGAGCGGTCGCATAGTGGTTTCAGTCGCGGCAGCGACGGTTGATTGATCTGCAAAATCAACCGTCGCTGCCGCGACTGGGGATGGATGCGCTGATGGTCCCGGCTTTGAAAAGCCGGGCTAATCTCACACGGTCGCTGCCGCGACCGGGGAAAAGGTGGTTGCGTTATTTTTTCAAACACTATTAGTACGTGGCGCGTTTTCATTGTTTCAGGGCGTCGCAACGCCACATGAAGGCTCCTCATAACGCCTCGGCCTGAAGGCGGAACTCCAAACATCTTTTTATCGAAGTCCGGAGAACGACTCCTTGAAGAAGCGGTCGCGTGGGTTTGGCATTTCGTTTGTTGGCCGTCACGGCTGAAGGCTGATGGAAAAAGGGCGGAAGACCACAGCGTTGAACGGTCTGTGATCCTCCGCCCGAAGGTTTTAAGCGATCAGGAATTCATCCTCGCTAGAAAATGAACTTGAATCCTAACTGTATATGGCGCGGATAAGCTACTTCGGTGTCGCCTGCAGTGCGCGGGACGACGCTGCCGAAGTTGGCGTTGGTCGAGTCGTTGGTGAACTGCCGCACACGGTACGAATAAGTGTTCGTGAAATTGAACATTTCCAGGCGGAATTGGAATCTCTTCGTTTCGGTGATTTTCACCATCTTGTTGAACGAGAGGTCGGCGGTCGGCGGCGAGTGCAGCCGAACGGTCGAAGAGCGGAACGACGTGAAACGCGGCTCGTAGCTTGCGCGGGTGATCACGTCCACATTCGCCAACGAACAGCCCTGCAGGTTCTGGCTGTAGGTCTGCAACTGCAGGGAGCCATCATTCAATCTGCGAGCGGCGCAAACCGCGCGCTGCCCCGTCGCGCTGCCGATTACAGGATAGTTGCGCAACGCCCAGACCTGATCGCTGCCCTTCCACTGAATGTCATTGAGATAGGCGTCCGGATTGATCCACTCCATGTTATCACTCAGGTCCCACGGACGGCCCGACTGCCACTGCAGAATCAGGCTGCTCTGCCACCCACTGACGACCTTGCTCAAGAAGCCGTTTCTGACGTTGAAGAGCTTCTTACCCTCGCCGAACGGCAACTGGTAGACCAACCCGGCAGTGAACCGGTGCGGGCGATCCCAGGTGTAGAGGCCGCGCTGCATGATGCCCTTCTGCACATCGTTCCAGCCCCACTGTTCGATCTGTTTCGAATAGGTGTAGGTCAAAACGCCATTCAGCCCGTTCCGGGCGCGCTTCTCGAAGGTGACCTGCGCCGAATCGTAGTTGATTCTGCCGTCATTGCGCGCCACTTCAGTGATGCCGCCGAACTGCGGATAGGGGCGGGCCAGCTCGAAGCGCGAGAGAGTGGGGGAGTCAAAACGCGACGTGCCCCGGAATGCGGCGATGCCCTGGAATGGATTGGGCAACCGTTCGTCACAGAAGGCGGGGCTGCCTCCTTCGAGCGGATTGCATTTCTGGCGGAACGCCAGGTCAGGCTCGTTGAAAGGCTTGGTGGTTTGCAGATTTTTCGTACGGTTGCCGACGTATGACACTTCGATCTTCGAATCCCACGGCAACTGGTATTGGAAGCCGATCGAGAACTGATGCACGTAGGGAACCACGAAGTTCGGGCCGACGAAGCTGAAACCGCTTCCTAGGAATGTTGAATCGCCCCCCGCCGCGCCTTGCGGCGTGAGGATGCCGTTCGGAAAGGGATTGTTGATGATGCCATCAATCGGCGTTCTGCCGCCGTCGAGCGAGTTGACGATGTTCGTTGTCACCGAGAAGCCGTTGTATTGCAGGTAGTCGTTGCCGGGGTTGACGTAATAGAGTCCCCATCCGCCGCGCATGACCAGTTTCTCTTTCAGCAGATAGGCGAAGCCGATGCGCGGTTGAATGTTGTTCCAATCAATGTCAGACGCGATGCGGTCAACTCCATTGGCGCCCGCGAAGTTCAGGCCGCCCTTCAACTGGGGAAGAATGAAGTTCCCCCCTTGAGGATCCTTGATCGTGTGATTGACCAACGAGTCAACCGGGTTGATGACAGTCGGATCGAAGCCGTGATTGAGGCGGTTGTAACGCTCGTTCGGCGCCACATTGATGTCCCATCGCAAGCCGAGGTTGAGCGTCAGCTTGCGGTTGATCTTCCAGTCGTCCTGAAACCAGGGCGCGTAATACTTGCCGAGCGTGGTCGGGAAGAGGACGTTCTCCACTCTGCCGCCGACATAGCCGAGCAGGAAGGTGGCGATACCGTTGCCGCTTCCCGAGTCGCCATTGAGGTAATCCTTCTGCGTGAAGCCTCGGCCCGCGGTCAGGATGAACGGATTGCCCTCGTCCTTCACGTTATACTGTGTCCAGCGCATGTCCACGCCTGCGCGCCACGTCTGCGCGCCGCGAATCCATGTGATGTTCGGGTGCGCGGCGACGGTGTTCGTGATGTTGTTGCCCGGATTCCGGCCGATCGAAGTGTAACCGTCGCCGGGTTCGTAACGCCCGAACATCACGCTGCCTGGCAGCGCGTTGACCAGCGACGGCGAGAAGCCGAGCGTCGTACGATCGAAGCCCATGTCTTCGTCGGCCACTCCCTTCTCCTCGAAGCGGTTGAATGAAAGGCGGAAGTTGAAAATGAAGGTCGGTGATAAGGTCGCCAGGTGATCGGCCACGAACGCGTCGTTCAGGCGCTTGAACGGCAACTGGCAGCACTCCCCGACGGTGTCGATGACGCCGTTTTCGTTGCGGTTCTCGCGCCGGTCGTTCTTGGCGAAGCGCAGGTACATCCGGTGCTTCGCGTTGAACTGCTGGTCGACTTTAGCCACCCAGTTCCAGAAACGGTCAGTCGCCAGATTCGGCGAAATGAAGAGATTATTTTTCGAATAATCCGCCGTCGAGTCGGTTGAATTGGCCTTCGGCATGAAGCCGAGAATCTTCTTCGCAATCGGGTTGATGCGATTGGCCGGAATCTTGTTTCCGGGGAACGGGTCGCGCACCCAGATCTTTTTGGTGGAATCCTTGGGATCAGTAACCTCATGCCCGGTCAACGGATCGTAGATGACGATTGGATTGCCCGTGCGATCCATCAGTTTGCTGAAATCGCCATCAAGGAATTCCGGTTGTACCGTCGAAAGCGTCAGCGGTTGCGGGACGCCTTCACGGTACCCCTCATAGTTGAACATGAAGAAGGTCTTGTCTTTGCCGTTATAGAGCCATGGGACGCGGACCGGGCCTTCGATTTGCCCGCCGTACTGGTCGAGGTAGTGATCAGGCTTCGGAGCTCCTCTGGCTTTCAAGCGGAAGTCTGTCGCGTCGAGCGGGGAGCGACGCATGAATTCGTAGAGCGTGCCGTGGAGTTCGTTCGAGCCCGACCGCAGGTTGACGTTGATGATGCCGCCCGTCGTCTTGCCGTACTGGGCGTCATAGGTGTTGGTCATGATCTTGAAGTCCTGCACCGAGTCCACAGGCGGCACATAGGCGATATTGTTGCCGCCTGCCTGGCCGTTGTTCGGCGCGCCGTCTAGCAGGAACTCGTTGCCGCGCGACTGGCTGCCGTTGATCGTCCACTCGGCGATGGCGCCGTTGTCGAACGGGCGCTGCCAGATGGAGGCGCCGTTGAAGTTCACGCCGGCGGTCAGAACGCCAAGCATGAACGGATTGCGCGAGTTGAGCGGCAACTCGATCACTTTCTGACGGTCAATGACGCCGCCGCGGTCCGCCGTCGCAGTCTCAATTACCGGCGCGGCTCCTTCAATTGTCACATTTTCGCTAATGGCCCCGGCTTCGAGCGCAAAGTCGAGCGTGGCCATTTGGCTGATTACAAGTTCGACCTTGTCGCGCGTGGCTTTCTTGAAGCCTGACGCCTCGACGGTTATCGAATACGAGCCGGGACGTAGAAAAGGCGCTTTGTAGTTGCCTTCGCTGTCTGTAGTCGCCGATGTGATTTCATTGGTGCCGAGGTTTTTGACATTTACCTGGGCGTTGGGGACAGCCGCTTTGTTGCTGTCGGTGACGCGGCCTGTGATCGTCGCGCGAAAATCCTGCGCGGCGACAGCAGTACCGGACGCCGACAGACATAGCAGACTGATTGCCAGTGCGAAAAACAGATGGAATTTCCTGTTCACAATATCCTCCTTTGCCGCGAGGGCTTTGGAAAAGGTTGACGTGATACAACTGTGCTGAAATTGAAAAGATTGCCTGAATTCAGGCGAATGACTCTGCTACGACAAAAAATGATAAGTTCGACGAAAATGTAAAACCGCCCCTGAGGCGATCAAAAACAAACAGCGCCCAGGTATGGCTGATGTGACAGGTTGATTTTCAGCGAACTTCTTTAAGGTTTTCGAGAATTTACGCGGAAGCGGAACTGATCTCCCACGCCGTGATCGACTCGCGTTTTAATCGTGACCCAGCAAAGCGTTCTTAAGGGAATGTAAAAGACGAGAAATTATCTATTTAGTTGGTCTGACCGTCAAGCTGATCAGTGTAAATTTTGACGGCTTACACAAAAAAGGAAGGGTAAAGAGACAGAAATCGCGCATCGATTTTGTTCATTTCTGGCCATTACGCTCACGGAAGGCGATCGGACAGATGGCCGATTTCAGGCGTCTCGACGAGGTTTCACTGCTCGATCTTATCGAGATTGTCTTTCAGCTTTTCAGCGATCTCGAACTCGCGCCTGGCGTCTTCAGGCCTCGCGGTCTGCTGATAGACCTGACCGAGCAGGTAATGGGCCGATTTGTTGTTGGGGTCGAATTGAATCGCGCGCTTTAACATGGCTTCGGCAGTCGAGAGGTTTTTCTTCTTCAGATAGGTCTTGCCGAGCAGGATGTATGGGCCGCTGTAGTACGGATTGAGCCAGATCGATTTTTGCAGCGGCGCGATGGCCTCGTCCCATTTCAACTGGAGCGTGTAGGCGTCGCCGAGCTTGTAATAGGCCATGGCGTTGGCGGGATTGAGCGCGATCTCTTTCTCCAGCAGTTGAACGCCTTCGTCGTAGCGCGCGCGAAAGACGGCGATCTGCCCGAGCATGTAGTGCGCCTGTGGGAGCTTCGGGTCTTTTTCGACGGCCAGTTTCAACTCGGTTTCGGCGAACTCGAGGTTTTCCTGGCGGATCATCATCTGGGCGGTGATGAGATGCGCCGAAGCGGAATCGGGCGCGACGCGGAACATCCGCGCGAATGAATCGCGCGCCTTCGCCGTCTGCCGCGTTTGCAAATAAGCCATCCCGAGCGCGTAGGTCAGCTCATGATTGTTCGGAGCCCAGGCGCCGGTTTGTTCGAGGAAGGGAATCGAGTCGGCCAGGCGGCCCGCGATGTAATAAGCCAGGCCGAGCGTCTGGACGGCCTCGCGCCGCTGCGCCGAATCTTGAGGCAGTTTGTCAATGACCGGCGCCAGCGTCTCAATCGCGCGCGGAAGCTCGCCAGCCTGATAGTAAGCGACGCCGAGCAGATGCGCCACGCGAATGTCTTTCGCCGCGTGCGCGTCGGGTAGTGATTGCAGTTTGGCGACGGCGGCCTTCGCGTTGCCTTCGTTAATCAGCGCGCGGGCTTCGGTGAGCGCGGTCGCAATCGGATCGGGCTGCGCCTGCGCGAATGAGTGAACGGCGAAACCGCATAGCAGCGTGAAGATGAAGATCAGTCGCTTCATATCGGAAATATCAATGAAGATTGGGATCGTCGGTCGTAAAGCCTTCGGCTTGCGCGGCGGTCAGGAGACGGCTGTCAGCGGAGAGAAAAACGAGAGCGGATAGGCCGAGAGAAAGCCGGATGCGCTGAGCGTGCAGCGTCGAAGCCAACTGCACGGCATCATAAGCGCGCAAAGGGTGACGCTCACACAAGAGCCTCGTCTCGTCAATCAGTGGCTGCGTTAATTCAATAATTTCATAATCAGTCGACCAGATGCTGTTGAGGTCGGAGATCACGCTGACATAATCCGCACGAGTAATAGAGGCTTCGCGAACGCGGCGATTCAATGCGCTGTAAATTTCCGCCAGACTGATTCGAGCGGTTACGACAGTGTTGCCTGATGATGGGTCGGCCATCGAAGCGAACCATGCGGAACCGGTCTCGGGGACGTGGCGTTTGACCAGCACACTGCTATGGGCATAGTAAGCGGCCATTATTTCCCCTCACGCTCTTCAATGATGATTTCGGATAGAGGTTTGCCAACAGCAAAAATCCGCCCAAGCCTTTCCCGCTCCTCCGCGGAGAGGGGTGATGCTGGTACCGGGTCCACTGGATGCTCAAGGGCTAGGCCGGCAGCGACTAGCGCCTGATGAAACCGACTACGTTCATCGAGTTGCTCCATCTCCGACGCTGATACTTGCTTTACTTCAATCTCTACCTGCGATTGTTCAGGCAAATCTAGCGGCGTGATCGGTCGTAGAACTCCATTTGCATAAATTGCTGTGATCGTTTGATTCATTCCTAGCCTCCCAAAAACACTGATTTGATAACCGAAGCATAACATAGAAAAAGAGGAGAAGCCCTTACAGACTCCTCCTCTATATTCACGCTCCGGCGCTGTATCGCCAGGCCTTTAAAACTTGAGCTTCAACGCGAACTGGAGATTGCGCATCGGGTCGGCGCCGAAAAACGCCGTTGTGAAGATGCGCCCCAGGGTCGGACTCACGTTCAAATTTCCGTTCTGATCGAACGATCCGATGGATGAATCGGGATTGCCCAGGTTGACGTGGTTGAAGACGTTCACCGACTCGACCCGGAATTCAAGCTCCTTAGTCTCGGCGAGTCTGAACTTCTTGAAGATCGACGCGTCGGTTCGCCAGTAGCCGGGGCCGCGCAGGGCGTTGCGCTCCTGATCGCCGAATCTTCCCCTGCCGGGATTCGAGAAGACCGACGTGTCGTAAGAGTATTGCCCGCCTGACAGTCGCGCCTTCGGATCGCCGCTGACGTTGGGGCGGCAGGGGCCGGTGTCGATGTTCGCGCTCGAGTCGTAGCAGAAGTTGTAAGGCAGCCCGCTCTGAATGATCGTATTCGAGTTGATCTGCCATCCTCCGATCAGCAACTCGAGCGGTCGCGCGGCGCCGCCGAGATAGCGCTTGCCCTTGCCCAAAGGCAGTTCCCAGATTTGCGAGAAGACGAAGCTGTGAGTGCGGTTCCAATCGGCCACGCCGCGGTTGAGCGCCTGGTCGTGGATGAAGTAATCCTGCGCGTCCTGCAAGGACCGCTGCAGCGTGTAATGCGCCAGGATCGCGTAGCCGTTCGAGAACCGCCTGGTCAATTTGAATTGCGCCGAATCGTAGCGGTCGTCGGCGCAGTTGCAGAAGTAGTCAATTGACTGCGTCCAGCCGAATTTGTTGAAGAGCGGCCGGCGCTGGTCGCGCGGGATGGTTCCGAAGCCTTCGATCGCCGGTTGGTTCGCGTCGAACTGCGGCCCGTCACCCGCGAAGACGTGCGTGCCTTTGTTGCCGACGTAAGCCGCCTCGACGGAGATGGCGCCTGTCAATTGGAATTGTACGGTGACGTTGTACGCGTCGACGCTCGGCAGCCGCTGCTTATCGAGGATTGCGCGGGCGAAGACGCCGTCGGGCAGAAAGAAGCGGCCGTCCGGCGGCAGCGATGTGTTCGGCTTGCCCCCCTGCTGCGGAGTGTCGTCGAGGCCGAAGAACGCCGTGAACGCGGGCGGGCCGCCGCTGAGCGTAAAGACGCGGTCGAAATTGGACGGGGCGTTCAATCGCTGGACGGCCAGCGCCGGGAGGTTCTGCGTCACGGTGTGGCCGAAGACCGAGCCAAAGACCCCGACGTCGTAGCTGCGGCCGTAGCCCGCGCGGATCACCAGCTTGTCGGTGGCCTTGTAAGCGAGGCTCAAACGCGGGGCGAAATTCAGGCTGTTTTCGACATTGCCGCTGAGCGACGTGTCTCCGACGCCCGCGACCCTGATCTCGCCGGTGTTCAGGTCGAGAAAGCCGCCGGCGCCGGCCCGGTTGACTGTTTGCGGGTTGACGACGTCGAGCCGCAGCCCGTAATTGACGGTCAGTTTCGGCGTCGCGCGCCAGGTGTCCTGGCCGTAGTAAAAATGGCGCCACTGGCGTTCGCGCGCGTCCGTGTTGGAACTGATGTAGCGCCCGAATTCGGTCACGTCCCCGAGCAAAAGCGTAGCCAGTCCGAGCCCTCCGCCCCCGACGCCGCGAGTCCGGCCCGTCCCGAATGTCAATTCGCCCGAACGATGCAGGTCTGAAGGGACGCGCAGGTTGTAGGCGCGGCGAACGTCCGCCCCGAATTTGACCGTGTGGCCGCCGTAGAGCCTGGTAGTGTTGCTGACGACCTGAAACTGATTCTCTTCCTGGTCGAGCGGGCAGCCGCAGCGGTTGACGAACTGGCCCGAACCGAAATTGAAGCCCTTCCTCAATTCTTCAGCGCCGAGGCTGAATCCGCCCGCGATGTTTTGAATCCTCGGATCGATCACGAAACCGGCGAAGAGACCGGAGCTGAACTGATCGAGGTTCAACCCGGGCACGCCGGCGTCGCTTGCCGTGTTCTTGCCGAAGTCGGACGGCAGCACGTTGACTCTGTAACGGAAGAAGCCGAAACGGAGGTCGCTCACGAGCCGGTCATTCCAGGTGTAATCGAGTCCGTAAGCGACGCTCTGGTTGCGGCCCTTCGACTGGCCGCCGAAGCTAACGATTTCCGGCCCGCCGCCTTCGCCGAACGCCGTCGGGCCGTCGAGCCTGAAGTCGGCGAAGCTGTAGCGGCCGAACATATTCAACTTGTCGCTGTACCTGGAGTCGATGCGGATGTCGAAGCTGTCCTTGTCGTATTTCTCGCTGCCCGACGCGACGAAGTTGTTGAGCGTTCCGTTCGCGGTCGCGCTAGCGACATTCGGCATGGGGATCAATCGCAGGAGGTTGAGCGCCTGCTGCGACAGACGGTTCGCAGGAATGACGGCGCCGTCGAACGCCCGGCGGTCAACGAGGGCGCCGCCCGCGTTCGAGACCGTGGTCGCAGGGTCGAAGATCATATACTGCCGGAGATCGACCTGAGCGCCAGAAACGGTGGCGACCTTGATCGGATTGCCCTGCGCATCCCTGATCACGTCGCCGAGGTAGGCGCTCAGATCCCCCTGTCTGGCCGCTGCCGTCGGCACGGTCAACAGTCTCGATCCGCCGACACGGCTACGCGCGCCTTCGTAATCGCCGAAGAAGAAGACCCTGTCTTTGATTATTGGTCCGCCGGCGGCGCCGCCGAATTGATTGCGCAGAGTGTCCGAAATGAATTTGCCAGTGGTCGGGTCTTTTTGAAATTGGGAGAGAGGGTTGCGCGCCTGCAGTTCGTCGTTTTGATGGAAGAGGAAAGCCGCGCCGTGCATGTCGTTCGTCCCCGATTTGGTCGAGACCGAAACCACGCCGGCGATGGCCTGTCCGAACTCGGCGTCGTAATTTTGCGAAGTGATCTTCGTTTCACCGATGGCTTCAACGTTCGGGTTGACGACGATCAGGCCGAGGATCGGGTCGCGGTTCTCGGTCCCGTCAAGTTGATATCCCGTGCCGCTGAAGTGCTGGCCGTTGACCATCGTCTGAGTCGAGCCTTGCGGGTTTTCGGCCGGCGTCTGCCCCCAGCCCAACTGCTGCGCGCCGGGAGTGAGCAGAATGAATTTGGTGAAGTTGCGGTCGAGAATCGGCAGGTCGGTGATCTGGCGGTTTTCAAAGATCACCGAGACGTCGGAGCGGTCCGTCATGAGCGCGGGCGCCGCCCCGCTGATCGTGACCTG
>Ga0137409_10003349_pt1 | contig 17020 bp, 18 predicted proteins | sample CZODoug1_16funga_FD_122059 | JGI IMG/M metagenome (GOLD analysis project Ga0137409, IMG submission 122059) | Vadose zone soil fungal communities from Angelo Coast Range Reserve, California, USA - CZODoug1_16fungal (Hybrid Assembly) | ecosystem: Environmental > Terrestrial > Soil > Vadose zone... | reverse complement strand
AGGCACCACCTATCTCTCCGGCGTGACACATGCCATCGAGTCGGGCGACCGCAGCCACGACCATTAGGGACCCCTGGACGTATCCGGCGCCTGGGATGCGACCATTTGGGCCCCATGGCCGTATCCGGGGCCTGGGATGCGACCATTTGGGCCCCCATGGCGGTTTCCGGGGCCTGGATTGCGACCATTTGGGCCCCCATGGCGATCACGCCGCAGCCGGAATTCACGAACGGATGCTTGATCGAGCCGACGCCCAATGCTCTTGTCGAACGGGGAATCTGGGCCTACGATCGCTGTGCGGGCGGTAGGTCGAACGTTCCTTAGGCAGCCGAACGGATCCCTGGAGCTTGTACGGCAATAACCGTCGTCGATCTGGCGCACCGACTGAGCCGATGAGTCTCGCAGACGTTGCGCGATGGGAACCTCTGGCTGCGGCGCGGTGTATCGGGGCTATGGATCGCAGAGCCAGGTCTCAATGCGCCGGTATTGCTGCCTCTCTGCTGGTCACTCTGTCGGCGGGCTGCGCGCCGACCCAGACAGCACAGGTGAAAGCGAGCCCGAGCGCTCCCGTCCACACTTTCCCAGGCGGGTGCGCAGGCACGGTGTTGACGGATGCCGAGCCGCCGGTCTGGGCGCAAGCCGGTTTCAGAGTCACGGCAGCACCATGGCCGGTGCCGTGGGCCTTCGGAACGCAGAACACCGCCGTGGCCTTCGTTTTCTCAAGGGTGCTCGTGGCCGGCAGTGGCCCCCGTGTGGATGGCACTTACAACAAGGTCCGCTTTGTAGCAAATGCGGACTACCCCAACGGAATCCTCAACGTCGCTATAGAAAGTCGCCCTTTAGGTCAGTCGCAACCGATCTTCAACTTTACCAATGCGGGGAGTGCCGGCGATTTTCCGGAGCCAGGCTGTTGGACATTCCGCCTGTCCTGGAGCGCCCACAGCCAGCAACAGGTCAGCACGATCAACCTCGAGGTGCTACCAGCCGGGACACGGCCATAACAACGTTGAGACCCGCTGTTTGGTGGGTGAGACGTTCAGCCTGGGACGCTCCCTAGTTCGCAGTGCGGGTTTGAAGTGAAGGTCGCCAATGGCTGATCGAGCACGGGTCTGGTTGACGCTGCCGTAACGGGCGCCCTATGACCGCGTTGTAGCCGAAATGAGGACGCTGGTTCTGGCACTCGCGCTACTGGTCGTGGCGTGCAGCAGCCCTTCCCCGCGCGCGGCGCAGTCGTCGTTGCCGGCGACAATTACCCCAAGCGCGGCAGCCCTCAAGGGCGACCTCCCTGTCTTCCAATACGGCCTCTACGATGCCCAGGGCAACAACCAACAGCTAGTAGGTGGCTTCCTGCACTTTCCGGGCGGAGCGTTCCATAGAGACGTTGGGGCTGACATGGTGCGGGATTACTCGGGCAATCCGTACGTACCCTTGATCAGGACGAGCGTTCAGCCTTACCTGTTCGGATTCGGCGAGGGTGACCTTGGCCAGACCTCTTACGATGGGGCGACAGCTCGCTGGCTGCCGGTGGCGCGACATCAGGTTTCAGGCGACGGCCTCCGGTACGCGTACAGAGAGCTACTGCCAGCGACCCAAATGCCGATCGGCGACCAGCCTCCAAGGGAAGTGCGCTTCCACGTCGTGGATGTGCGCACCGGGTCTGACCATGTCGTGTACACCACCAATGGCACTCCTCCATTGGTCATCGCGGGATTCAGTGAGCAGGCCGTCTGGCTCACACGCTGCGGCAATGAAGGTACCGGGTGCTGGGGCTCGCTCTGGCGATTGGACACAGCGACTGGCAAGCTCAGCAAGGTCAGCGACCGGCGTGGCCTTTGGGTGATTGGCGGGGGAGCTGGCTGGACGGTAATTTGCTCGTCGCCACACTATCCTCCCGGCGACACGAGCAATCCCCCCGCTGATACATGTTTGATGGGGCTCGCAGATAGCAAGCCCGACCAATTGTTGCGAATAGATCTGACGACCGGCAACGAGGAAACCTGGGATCGCGAGCCAGGAATCGCTTTGCTGGGTATTGGCCGTGACGGGTTACCGATGCTCAAGCTGAACAGTGGCGACGAATCGACACTGCTGAGGGTTGCCCAGCGTGGGCAGACCGAGCGTCTTTTCACGGTGCCAATCAACAAGCTCTACTCGGGTGGTGGATTCGTGGGACCGGTCATATCCGACGAAACCGGCACATGGCTTTCTGTCGTTGATGTCGGTCCCCCACCTCGTGCTGTTTCTCCTGCGATGGCCGTGGGCATCTACATGTATTCGAATTCTTCCGGGGTGCGAAAGGTCAGTGATTTTCCTGGAGTGCCGGCCGGGATTCTTGGCTGACGCGTCCAAGCCTTGGATTTCGTCGCGCGCTCAAGGGCGGGTGTGGTGGGCGGCGGTGGACTCGAACCTACCTCCGCGGTAATCGGCCCTGAGCGCTGCACCTGAATCTCGCCTGATCTCAGAAGTAGGGAGCGCTGCAGCCGGTGTTACGTGGTAGGCACCGTTGATCGGTCCCTTCAGCCGCGGGCATGTGGCCTCGGAACGCTGCGCTCGTCGACCACTGACCTCCCGAGTTCGTGCGTTAGAGTCCTCGGCATGCGGCGACCGCGCCTGATCACTGCCGTGACTGCCATGGCTGTCCTTCTGGTGGCTGCCTTTCTCAGAAGCCGCGGTTATTCCCAAAGACCACCGCTGAATGCCGACGAATACGACTGGGCTTGGACGGGCCTGAGCCTGCTTCAGAGGGGCGTGCCCACGGGTTGGACCGGGTTTTGGGACGCATATGGCCACTGGCGAGTATTTGAATGGGAGAGCAAGCAGTACGTACTGGTCACCCCTTACCTCGACCATCCACCCCTCTTCTCATTATTGGTGGGCGGCGTCGCATGGATTGCCGGCAACAGAGTCATGACTGACGTCAGCCTCACAGTGATTCGGCTCGTACCGATTGCTCTCAGTCTTCTCGTACTCGTTCTCGCGTACCGACTTGCTCAAGCAACAGTCGGAACCTGGCCGGCACGCATCGCCATCTTGCTGTTGGCATTCAGCCCGGCCGCGATCACCCTATCCCGTCTGACCGAAAGCGAGGCATTGCTTACGGTCTGGTTCATCACAGCTCTGCTGGCGGTGAATCGGCTGCGGGAGTGGCCAGCGCATCGGAATGCCCTTGCGGTCCTGCTGATCAGCTGCGCGGCAGCACCATTGACCAAGGTCCCAGGGATCGCGGTTGGCTTCGCCGCAACTGTCGTGTTGGTTTCCTGGAACCGACCCCGGCTTGCTGTTATGGCGGCCAGCGCCGCCCTCATGGGAGTCATTCTGTTTGCGGTCTACGGAGCACTCCTAGATCTAGGAATCTTTATTCGAGTGGTGAGCGCGCACGCCGACCGCCATAGTGGCTTCTCGGCCGGTTACGAGATGCTCCGCGGAGGTCTCGCCGACTGGTACTGGGGATTGGGGATCGTCGGGCTTGGTGTTTTAGCAACACGCGGCGGAGCCGCCGCCCGGCTCGTTGCGTGGCCTGTCTTGGCCTACGTGGTTGTGATCACGCTGACTGCGGACGCCGACCTGGCCGGTCGATACGACTGGTATCGGATTCCGATTTATCCGTTGGTCTACGTTGGAGCAGGTTTCTTGATCGCAGAACTTGCGCGAAGCATGCGCAGATTCGCTCCCACGCTGAAAATCATTGAAAATGGGCACGCTGGCTGAGGCCTCCCAATCCTGATATCGCTAGAGGCGTGTAACGCGGCAGGAATGTTCGAAACGGCGAGCACATACGCGTTGACCTCATAGCGCCTTCGGCGGTTCCATTGCCTGCGTGAGTCCAAATCGGGGTGAGAGGTGGGCCGCGGAGACTCGAACCACGTGAAATTACTGCGGAAGCTGCGAAGCGAACCAGAAGCCTCTCTCCATCTGGCAAACGGGCTGCAAACGTCAGCGGCTAACCAATGGACTATCTCTGCCCGAAAGGCGGAGTTTCGGATCCAAGTGGTGGGCCGCGGTGGACTCGAACCACCTACCTCCGCGTTAACGCGGCGCGAACGACGTACCGTCGAATACGAGCGATCGAACGACGCGACGTGGCGTTATCAGTCGCGAATTCGAAACGGTCGCGGCCGGTGGCGTCAGTTATCCAGAGGAGGAGGGGGAAACCCCACTGGCTGCCATGCGTGACCGTCCCACCGCCAAGCGCCATCCTCAGAGATCAAACCGACATTCGAAGGCGGAGCGGGCAGCGCCGTGCTAGGTTCCGGGAGATGCGGCTGCGCAGCTGCGGTTATGACTGCGGCGAATAGGTGAGGTCTGCTGATGGCATACGTCTGCGTGTCGACTTCTTGGCCTTTCGAGACCGCGATCGCGATGCACTCAGTGACCCCGACGGCGAAGACGGTCAGGTTGACCAGCTTGGCGTAGGAAATTTCTCGCGTCGAAGTCTTCCCGCTGAAGACGATCCTCGTCGAAGTGACAGACAGATAACCTGCATCGCTCACGATCATCGTGGTCCCGACCTGCTGCATATGGCCTTGGGTCTGCCCGACTCTGTAACGGACGCCCCTTGCGATCGGGAAACTGAACCCGGAGAAGCCTCCTTGCCAGGCGCGATCGGCCACCTCTTTGAGCATCGAAGCGTAGGCCTCGAGCAAGACTTCCTCGCCCGGCTTCACCAAGATGTGAAAAGGCGGTTTGGCGCCGGGGAGCCGACCTGCGTTGATCCCAGCAATTACCACTCGATCCTGCGTCGCCGGGTGCTGGTTCAGGTATGTATTCAGATCAATCCCGAGTGACCTGGCGAACTCAAACAGCTTGTCCTGGCCTTCGTCGCTCAGAATCTCGGCGGCCAAAAGTTGGTCGACGTATTTCGTGAGCTGCTTTTCTTTGCTGTCACCGAACAAATGCGACTCCCTTTGGTCCCGGCGCCAGCGACTCTACGCTGTCGCGGGTCTCCACACAAGACCGCTAACATCGCCGCCAAGATGACTGACGGCCTCCAAGGACCGCGCAGCAAGCTCGCCCGAGCGCGCCATCACTTCGAGGCGCTAAAGACCCTTCTCGACGACCTTCGGCAAAACAACATGAGCTATGCGCGCCAGGAGTACGACCACAAGGCCGGCCGCTACGAATTCTCACTCCAAGACGACTGGGCGTTGGCGCCCGAGCTTCCGTTAATCGTTGGGGACGTACTTCACAACGCCAGATCGTCCCTTGACCATCTTGCTTGGTCATTGGCGCGCACGCCGACGCGTGACACGGGGTTCCCGATCATCGATCCTGCACGACCGCTGACCAAGGCACAGTTCGCGACTCGCAAGAAAGTTCAGTCGATGAAAGCCTCGGCGATTGCAAAACTCGAGCGACTGCAGCCATACAACCGCAGCGATGGCCTGAAGCCACTGTGGTGGGTAAACGAACTAGACATTGCCGACAAACATCACCTCGTCTTGCAGACTAGGCACGGCTCGCCCGGATTCACGTGGTATGGACTCGACGCGTACGACGTTCAACCCGCGCCAAGCGTTGAGGTGGGGCGCGGAGCGATCTTCGCTTATGCGACCGGTCCGTTCGATCCGAAGCTGCTGGTGCAGATGAAGCCGAACATCGAGGTCGTGATCCAGCACCAACCGGTCATGTTGTATCCATTGGACTGGACGCTCCAGGTGATCCTCGACGATCTCGATACGAACGTGCTGGCGGCCTTCGTGAAGTCGGACTTCTGGTAGGACGACCCACGGTCGGTGCTCACTCGCGCGTGACGTGACCGATCGGCGCGTGGCGCGCCACGATGACCTTTGCTCCAGCTGAACCCGCCGTCACGCGTCCGGGCGTTCAGGACGCAGGCCACGCTTGCAGCGCGGGTATCCTCACCGCATGGCAAGGGTCTTCATCAGTCACTCGTCCAACGACAAGGCCGTCGCTCGGAAACTAGTTGCCGACCTTCGGACGCTAGGTCACGAGCCGTGGCTAGATGAATACGCCATTCGGGTCGGAGACTCGATCCCCGACAGGATCGAGGAGGGCTTGCAGAACGCGGATTTCGTTGCCGTCTTGCTGTCGCCGGCCGCCGTGCAATCGGGTTGGGTCGATCGCGAATGGAAAGCTAAGTATTGGTCCGAGGTCTCAGCAGGGCGGGTGATGGTCCTTCCGGTTCTGTTAGAGGATTGTGATATTCCCTTGCTGCTCGCCCCGAAAAAGTACGCAGATTTGCGCAATTACGCGACCGGTCTGGTTCAACTCGTAGCCGCCATCAACCCAGTACTTCCGTCCATGGCGGGTCCGTCAGCTGCTCTTGAGATGTCTCCAGGTGCGGATGAGGTGGCCAAGCTGATCGCGAAGGTCCAGTCTCGCGCCGTGCCACTGTCTCAGTGCTTCGCCGAGACTCTAAAACTCGCTATCAAGCTAAAAGACGAGTCCCTTCAGAGGCTTTGCCACCGCGAACTCCGCGGATGGGACGCCACCACGAATCCGGATGAGACACCGAAATATCGCAAGGTGGAGATGCTCCTGTCACCGGTTCAGATCAACATGAACTTCGTGGGATTCGGTGGAAGCGCTTCTGGAGCCCTCTCGTATATGCGGCGGTCGCAGGACTACAAGCCGTATTCGATGGTAGTCGGAGAGCCTATCGGTCAAATCGAGGCCAGGCCGCCGACCGACCCCGATAAGGGATTGCTGTCAGTGACACTTAGGTGGTCTGACGTTCAGGACAACGCGCCAGTCCCAGACGCGATTCTGTATGCATACGCGCCAGGCGATTCGTATGCGGAGGTGTTAGAGAGGATCCGAACCGAGCTCACAGCCCAGCTCTTAAACCTTTTGCCATCGGTGGGTCAACCACCGGACGGCTGAAGTGCTTGCGGGTCGGCGCGCTCGAAGCATGCGAAGTGAACGATCGGCGCGTGACACCGCGCGAGCATCGCCGTGCGCTCGTTGTGCCGCGTCGAAGGCGGTCGCCCGGGCTCAAGTCCTCGTGCGCCTGTCGCGCCCGCTCGAACCGCGCGCCGTGGTGGTGGGCCGCGGTGGACTCGAACCACCTACCTCCGCGTTATCAGCACGGCGCTCTGCCAGTTGAGCTAGCGGCCCAAGGCCCAGCGGGTCGAGCCATCGCTCGATCCCAGGAATTGTGAGTCTACTGGGTCGCTTGGCTCGATGAAGGCGCCTGACTAGACCGGCGTCGACGGGCGTATCACGACGGCGTCGGTGTCCTCGGGCCCGGAGATCGAGTAAGCGAGCATGCCGATGATCCCGAGTCCGACCAGGTGCAGGACGAGCACCCCAATCAACCAGCCCCATGCACGTTGCTGCCCCAGCCGGATCATGGCGGCGATCCACGTCACCAGCATCACGACGGCCGAGAGCGTCAACACCAGGTAGGCAAGCCACACGCCTGGCGGCGGCGAGCCGCTCCCCTGCGCCGCGCGCGCGATCATGAAAAACGCGATTGCCGCCAGCACGTAGACGATCCACGCGCCGATGTACCACCGCGTCGTTGTCCGCTTGCTCATGGCGCCTCCTGATTCGTCCGCACCTGGTATCCCTATTGAGGTAACGGGATCCGGCGCGCCAATACCCGCATTCGGGTGACTGGGGAGGTGGCAGGGGCGGAAGGATTCGAACCCTCGGCCCTCGGTTTTGGAGACCGATGCTCTGACCAGACTGAGCTACGCCCCTATCGGCCGAATGGGAATTCTACCCGACCCCCGAATGGCCACCCCGCGGCGCGATTACCATCGAGCAGGTGCCGGCTGCGGACGATCTCCCTGTCCTGATCGTTGGCGACGTGCATGGAGACCTCGAGCGGGTCTTCGAAGCGCTCAAACCCTACCCCTCCGACCGCTGGCGCACCATCTTCCTCGGCGACCTGGTCGACTACGGCCTGTTCGGCGTCGGCGCCCTGCGCTACGCGCGAGACCGGGCCAATTCAGCTGTGCTGCTCGGCAACCACGAGGTCGCCATGTTGTGGGCGCTGCGCGATCCGCTGCGCATCGGCTTCTGGATGGGGATCGGCGGCCAGCGCCACGACCTCGACGAGCTGGCGCGAGACCCCTCGCTCCAGGAATGGCTGCGCCATCGACCGGCGCTGATGAAGCTCCCTGACAACACCCTCGTGCAGCACTGCGGTAGTGACGCGTACGGCCGCCTGGTCGAATCGCTCGAGCCCGACCCGATCGCGGCCATCAACAACCGCGTCCAGGAGCTGCTGGCCAACCAGGGCGAGTCCGAGCTCTGGAACGCGATGAGCGGCCCCAACATCTTCGCCACCTCACCTGAGCGGCTGGATCGCTGGCTCGAGGTCACGGGCGGCAGTCGGGTGGTTTTCGGTCACAACCCCCATCGCAGCTCCCGGCCCGAGATGTATCACGGTGGCAAGGCGATCAACTTCGACGGCGGTTTCAGCCGCCACCACCGGCTCTACAGACGCCTCACGCCGGCGGGCGCGACCGTCGCACCCCTGCCTGGCTAAGCTTGAAACGCGTGCCTGACGTCATGACCAGCGCCCGCCCGATCGGCGCCGCAAATCCGAAGCCGATGATCAGCTCCGGCCGCATCGCGCGCCGCGTGCGGCAGCTCGGTCGCAACATCTCTCACGTCTATCGCGACATCGACACGCCGCTTGTCCTCATCGTGATTCTCAAAGGCGCGACGGTCTTCGCGGCGGACCTCCTGCGCAGCCTCAGCATCCCCGCCGAGCTGGAGTTCGTGCGCGCCTCGAGCTACGGCTCGGGCACGAGCCGCGGCGCGCTGCGACTCGCCCACATGGTCGACGGCCCGCTGGTCGGCCGGCACGTGCTGCTGGTCGAGGACATCGTCGACTCCGGGCACACCGTCCACGCCGTGGCGCGAAGGATCCGCCGCATGAAGCCGGCGTCCCTCCGCGTCGCAGCGCTGCTCGACCGGCCCACGCGACGTGAGGTCCAGGTCAAGATCGACTTCCTCGGCTTCACCATCCCGGACCGCTTCGTCATCGGCTACGGCCTCGATTACGCCGGCCTGTACCGCGAGCTGCCGGGGATCTACTCGCTCAGCTAGCGACGGCGCCCGGCCGGCACACCTTGCACGGCCGGAAACCCGCGGCCCGGGCGCTCGCCTCGTCGTGCAGCCAGACGATGTTCTTCTCGAGCGCGTGCCGCCCCGTGTGGCAGGTCGGGTAACAGAAGATCTTGGTCGTCTTCACGCCCTGGTAGCGGACGCCGGCGCGAGCCAGCTCCTCCATCCGTGTCACACGCACACCTTCCATGTCGAGGATCGCCCGCTTCGCCTCCGGCCCGCCCCCGCCGTAATTGCCGATCTGGCCGTCCATCCGCACGACGCGGTGGCACGGGATGAAGTACGGAATCGGATTGTTGGCGAGCGCTGTGCCCACGGCGCGAACCGCGGCCGGACGTCCGATCTCGCGGGCCACCCAGCCGTAGGGCCTGATCTCGCCACGCGGAATCTCGCGCGTCTTGCGCAGCACCGCCTGCTCGAACTCGGTCAGTCCCCGGAGGTCGAACCGCAGCCGGCGCCGGCCCTCCAGCTCGTCGGAGATCTTGGCCGCGAGGTCCGCCGGCGGATCCGCCGCGTACAGCTGGCGGCCGACGTCCTTGCGAAACCACTCTTCGAACTCGGCCGCTGACGCCGAGCGCGCCGCCGCGGAAACGCCCTGGCGGTTCCATGCCACGTACACGGTTCCCAGCACCGTTTCGAACGGGGCGTAGGAATCCGCCATCCCAACGTGCGCCATCAGGCGGCCGGCAAACCCGGCGGGAGCCTTTACGCCGCCAAGTCGTTTGAGGTCAATCAGCGTGGTCATCTTCTTCTCCTCTCAGCAATTTGAGACCTCGATGGACGTTTGATTTCACCGTTCCAACCGGCTGTCCGAGCGCGTTCGCGGCCTCTTCGTATGAGAGCTCCTGGACGTGGCGCAGGACGACCGCGTCCCTGTAGCGAGCCGGCAGGGCGGCCACCCGAGTCGCGAGCGCGTCGATGTCCGCTTTGAGCAGAGCGCCGGCTTCGGGCCCAGGTGAATGGTCCGGCTCGCTGCCGTTCAGCTCGACCAGTCGCGGCCGCACCCCGCGAACTCGATTGCGCACGACGTTCAGCGCGATGCGATGAAGCCAGGCCTTTTGCTTCAGCTCGCGAATGCGGTCCGGCGAATAGGTGCACAGCGCCCGGTAGGCGCGCAGGAACGTGTCCTGCGCGACCTCTTCGGCGTCGTGCCGGTTGCCGGTCAGGGCGAGGCTCAGCGCGAAGACGCGGTGCTGGTGCTCGTTCACCATCCGCTCGAACATGCGCTCAGTCCCGTCCATCACTCTCCTCAACACGCCGGCGGGCCTGCCGGTTGCAACTGGAACCGCAGCCCACCCATCGGTGTAGAAGATACGTTCCGATGGAGGGCCGACCTGAGGAAGATTCCGAGCTGTTCGCGCGCGCTCAGCGCGGCGACACGGCCGCCTACGAGGAGATCGTGCAGCGCTACCAGCAAGTTGCCTTCCGGACCGCCTACTTGATCACGAGCTCGGCCGCCGAGGCGGAGGACGCCGCGCAAGACGGGTTCATGAAGGCGTACCGCGCGCTGGCCCGCTTCAGGGCCGGCGCCGACCCGCGTCCCTGGCTGCTGCGCATCGTCGCCAACGAAGCCCGCAATCGGGTCCGCTCCAGCGGGCGGAGGCACGGGCTCGAGCTTCGTCTGGCCGATGACTTCCGCCCGGGGGATGCGGCCCCATCCCCCGAGGCGGCAGCCGTCGCGTCAGAGGACCGCCAGCGGCTGCTCGCACTGGTCAACGCGTTGAGCGAGGAGGACCGCCTGGTGGTCTCGAGCCGGTATTTCCTGGAGCTGAGCAGCGAGGAAACCGCCGCGGCTCTCGGCATCCCGGAGGGCACAGTGAAGTCGCGCCTTTCGAGGGCTCTGGCACGCTTGCGAACCAGCATGGACGAGGAAGCTTCCCGTGCCTGAGCTAGAGCAGGAGCTGGTCGCCCTCGGGCGCGAGCTCGCGTGGCCGAGCACGCCTGCCATCGCGACCGCCGTTCGATCTCGTATCACGCCTCGCCCAGGGGTGCTGCGCGCTCCCTGGTACCAGAGCCGTTGGGCCCTGGCCGCTGCTGCCCTGATCATCGCCGTAACAGCACTGCTGGCCTACAACCCGACCCGGGAGGCGATCGCGGACTGGGTCAACGTCCACGTCCTCTTCCAGCGCGTCAACGTCCTGCCGACGCCCTCCCCCCAGCCACCTGGCCCGCTCGGAAAGCGACTCGGCCTCGGCGCGCAGACGACGCTCGCCGGCGCAGCAAACGACGTGACCTGGCACATCGAGATCCCGACGTCTCTCGGATCGCCAGACGAGGTCTACCTCGAGCTCCCGCCGGGTGGACCGGCGCTGGGAGAGGTGACGCTGGTCTACTCCACGCGGCCGGGCATTCCGGTGGCCGGCGAGACGGGCGTGGCCGTACTGATCACCGAGGCCCGCGGGGGCATCAACGACCAGTTCTTCGGCAAGATGCTGGGTCCCGGCACCAACCTGGAGGAGGTCACAGTCCGAGGCCACCACGGCTACTGGGTCTCTGGTTCGCCGCACCAGTTCGTCTTCATCGACGCCAGCGGAACCATCAAGTACGAGACGATGCGCCTCGCCACGAACACGCTGATCCTCGACGATGGAGGCACGGTCGTGCGCGTCGAAGGCAACCTCACCAAAGCCCGGGCCATAGAGATCGCAACCTCGCTCGGTTAGCTGGGAACCTCGCCGCGCCGGGCGGTGTATGGAGGGCGAGGTGAAGAGCATGCGACGACTTCTGATGGCCCTGTGTGGATTGGTCCTCGTCAGCGGCTGTGCGGCGACGGAAGGAAAGCTGCCTCTGGCGAGCGGGGAATACAGGTTGTACGAAGCCGCGTCGACCAAGAGCGGACAGCTGGTTGCCGTCATCAACTCACGTTCTCAGACGACTGAGCGCCGCCTGCCGGGCGGAACCCTCTCACCCGATGGCAAGCGCCTTTACGCCGTCACCTCAAACAAGCTTCAAGAAATCGATTCCCACACCGGCGCAGTTCTCCGCACCTTGCCCATTCCGAGCTTTTTCGACGCCCCTCCAGCCGGCCTGGGCGGCGTGCCCGGCGGCCTGTCTCAGAACGGCAGGTGGCTGGCCCTTCAGACGGGTGGTGGGCAACGCACCACGTCCCACATGCTGCTCGTGGACACCTCGGCTTTCAAGGTGTCGACGCGCATCGACCTCGGTGGGGTTTTCGACTTTGACGCGGTCAGCAACGATGGTCAGCGCATCTATGTCATCGAGTACACAAATGCCACCGCCGGCTACTACCGCGTTCGCGTTTACGAAGTTGGCGCGGGTCAGCTGGGACCGTACACCGTCGTCGACAAAGGCGACCCGAACGAACCCATGACCGGAGCCCGCATCTCAGGCGTGTTCTCGCCGGACGGTCAGTGGCTGTACAGCGTGTACGCACGCGAAAAGCAGGGCGCCTTCGTGCATGCCCTCAACCTCACGCAGCCTTTTGCGTTCTGCCTGGACCTGCCTGGGCCTGGTTGGTCGACCAGCATGAATGCTTTCCAGTGGTCGCTCGCGCTCAGCGCCGACGGCCGGCACCTGTACGCGGCCAACGGCGCGCTGGGACTGCTCGCGCAGATCGACAACCTCGATGGCAACCAGCCTACGGTGAGGCGCACGGGGACAATCGCAGCCACGGGATCGACGTCGAGCCTCTTCGCGCAAGACGTCGCCGCCAAAGAGTTCGGTCCCAGCGGCTCGGCTCTCAGCCAGGACGGCAAGACCCTTGTCACCGCCGGCCAGAACGGCCTCCTCTGGATCGACACCGCGACATTGCGGACTCGCGGTCGGCAGCTCGCGAAGTGGACAGTGCGGAGTGTCGCGGCAAGCCCCGACGGCAGCAGGGTCTACGCGGTGAACGACGCCGGCGCCATCGCCGAGCTGTCGATGGCCGATGGCCGCGTGGCCGCGACCTTCGACCCCGGCGAAGGATTCCCTATGGGTCTGTTGAAGGTGGAGCCGGCTTCTTCGTAGCTTCCAGCTCGTAACCGCGACACGCGAGGACAGGCAGGCGCGGATAGCGCGGAAAGGACGGGTCGGTGAGCGAGCGCTCGCACATCCAGAACGTGGTCCGGCTCCCTGGGACCTTTCGCGAATGCTGGCACGAGGCGCAAAGCCCGACGTCCACGGCGAGGATCAGGCCGGCATCGAAGACAACGCCTTGACGAGCCGCTCGATCGAGCTGGCCACCCCGTAGCGCCGCGCGAGCACTTCAGCCTTGGCGGGGTCATCCGGATACCGCTCGCGCCTTCCGCGCGGAACCTCGAGCTTGAGGTCGGCCACGGGCGCCACGACCCGCATCGCCTTCTCCAGGTACTCCGCGTCGGCCTCGCGAAAGATGCCGGCGTCGAGCATCGCCCGCACCGATCCGTATTTCCGGACCAGGTCGGCGGCCTTCTTCGGTCCGAAGCCGGCGAGCCCAGGCAGGCCGTCCGACGGGTCGCCGCGAAGGATCGCCATGTCGGCGTAAGCGCGGCCCGGTATCGAGTACCGGCGCTCCACCTCCGCCTCGTCGACCTCCGCAATGCCGGTTTTCTCGGGGTACAGCACGATGATGTCCCGCGCGCGGATGAGGCTGAAGAGGTCGCGGTCGCCGCTCGCGATCTCGATCGGCGGCGGGACCCTGGACGCCAGCGACGCGATGATGTCCTCGGCCTCGTAATCTTCCAGGCCGACCGCGTCGACGCCGATCGCCTCGAAGCACTCCATGATGATCGGCATCTGCGGTATCAGCGCCGGAGGCACGGGTTCGCCGGTGCGGTGCTCCTTGTAGCTCGGGATCAGTTCCACGCGCCAGTCGGGCCGCCAATCTTCATCTGTGGTCACTGCGACATGACGCGGTCGGCGCTCGGTGATGTAACGGGCCAGGTTGTCCATCGATCCACGCACCGCGTTGACCAGGGTTCCATCGGGGGCCCGCATCGTTTGCGGGATTCCGTAGAACGCTCGAAAGATCATGCTCGAGCCGTCGACCAGCAACCATTCCGGCAAGGCGGGACCATCGTAAGACCTACCATTGCGCTGGTTTGAAACCCATCCGGGTCCTGGCGCTGGCGGCGCTCCTCCTGGCCGCTTGCTCAACTCCCGGCAGCGGCGTGATTCACTCGCCGATCCCCATCTCCACGGCCACGCCAAGCTTCAATCCGGCCGACTCCAAGGCCGCCGATTTCCGCACCCGCCTCGACCTGCTGCTCGGAGAGCACTCGATGCTGGCGGCAAAGCAGGCGGTGGCCGCGTCAAATCACACCGACGCGTACGCGGGCTACCTGATTCTGCTGACCGCGAACGCCACCTCGTTGGTCGACGTGATCCGTTCCGCGTACGGCAACACCGCCGCAACGCAGTTCGATGAGGCGTGGCGCATCCAGAACGGATACCTGATCGACTACACGATCGGGCTGGTCACCCACAACGACGCCAAATCCAATGGCGCGATGTCCGGGCTGCTCAGCGGGTTCGTGCCGCAGTTCGCAAAACTGATCACGAGCCTGACGTCCATCAGCGTCGCGTCAACCACCCAGCTCCAGATTCAGCTGCTGATGCAGCTGAAAGAGGTGATCGACAAGGAGGCCGCGCAGTCCTACACCGCGATGTACGCAGCGCTTCGGCTCGCGTACGCCTCCAGCGCGCTGGTCGGTGACGCGCTCGCAATCAGCGTCGTGCAGCAGTTCCCGGACAAGTTCCCCGGCGACGCATCGAACAAGGCCGTCGACGCGCGCGTCGCGCTCAACGACCTGCTGCAGGAACACTCGTACCTGGCGACCATGACCACCGACGCAGCGGTGAACAAACGGACAACGGAGCAGGCCGGCGCCGCCGCGTCTCTCGGCGCCAACGCTGCCGCGCTCAGCAAGTTGTTCACCGAAGTGTTTGGCCCTCCGGCGGGAGCGCAGGTGGAGCAGCTGTGGGGCGCGCGAAACTCAGACCTGATCGCGTACGCAACCAACGGCGACGCAACTTCGCGCCAGGGACTCACCGAGAAATTTGTGACGCGCTTCTATGGGCTGGCTCCGGTGGCGGCGAACAACGCGCGGGACCAGGTGGTCGCGACGATCAAGGTCATCGACGACCAGCGCGCCAAAGCCTTCAAAGCAGTCGCCGGTGACGACAAAGCGGCCGCCGCCGCCATGCAGCCGATCGCCGACCGAATCGGCTAGTTGCGCAGCTGATACCCGCATCTGACAGTCCGATGCGGGTTTCGCCAAATATTGAATCCCGCATCCGACAGTCCAATGAGGGTTACGGCCCCCTAGTCGAGGGCCGCGGCGATGATCTCCAGGCCCGTGGCCGCCTCTTCCGGGTCCAGCACGAGCGGCGGGCTGATGCGCACGGCGCGGGTGCCGGCGGTCAGCAAAAGCAGCCCGCGCTCGAAGGCCGACTGCACCAGCTGGTCTGCCTGCTCGTGCGTCTCCAGCTCGAGCGCGAGCATCAGACCTTTGCCGCGCACATCGGTCACCTTGTCGTGCGTGGCCGCGATCTCGCGCAGGCCGTCCTGAAGCAAGGCCCCGACGCGCGCGGCATTTTCAATCAATCCCTCGTCCAGGAGATCCAGCGTGGCGAGCCCGGCGGCGCATGCGATCGGGTTGCCGCCAAACGTGCTGCCGTGGGATCCCGGCGGCCAGTTCATCTGCTCCGCCCGCGCGATGAACGCGCCCAGCGGCAGACCCGACGCGATGCCCTTGGCCAGGCACACGATGTCAGGCTCCACGTCCCAGTGCTCGACCGCGAGCAGCTTTCCGGTGCGGCCCATGCCCGATTGGACCTCGTCCGCGACAAGCAGGATCCCATGCTTCAGCGTCAGCTCGCGCAGCCGCGGCAGGAAGTCGTCCGGCGGCACCAGGTAGCCACCCTCGCCCTGGATCGGCTCGACGAACACGGCCGCCACGCTCTCGGGCGGAGCGACCGTGGCGAACAGCTCCTCGAGGCGCGCCATGGTCTCGTCCGTGGTCACGCCGCGCGCCTCAGTCGGGAACGGCGCGTGAAACACCGAGGACAGCAGCGGCGCAAACCGCCGCCTCTGGCTAGCTTTTGACGCGGTCAAAGACAGAGCACCGAAGGTGCGGCCGTGGAAGGCGCCGATGAAAGCGATGTAGCTCGGGCGCCCGCTGGTGAAGCGGGCCAGCTTCATCGCCCCCTCGATCGCCTCGGCGCCTGAGTTCGTGAAGAACACCTTGGCCGGCGTGCCCGGCAGGATCTTCGCCTCCAGGCGCTCGGCGAGCTCGATCTCGGAGCTGTAGTAGAAGTCCGTGCCCGACATGTGGATGAACCGCCTGGCCTGCTCCTCGATCGCCGCCACCACCCTGGGATGCGAGTGGCCGGTCGTGACCACGGCGATCCCTGCCGTGAAGTCCAGGAACCGGTTCCCGTCCACGTCGGTCACCCAGCAGCCCTCACCGCTCTCCATGACAAAGGGGTAGGCCCGGGTGAAGCTCGGGGACATCGCCCTGGCGTCCCGGGCGATCAGGTCCGCGGCTTTAGGCCCGGGCAGCGGCGTTTTGAGGAAGGGCTTCTTGCGTTCGGTGATCACGTCCCGGAAGGTATCAGACTCATCCGAGGTGGTTGCTCTCACTAAGCGTCAAGTTCGAATCCTGAACGCCCGGCACTTCGCAACCGTCGCCACGGTCATGCCCGACGGCAGCCCAGAAGCCACCGTCGTCTGGATCGAGACCGACGGCAAGTACATCTACTTCAACACCGCCTTTCCGCGCCTCAAGGCTCGCAACCTCGAGCGCGATCCGCGGGTGGCGATCACAGTCTTCGACCCCAAGCACCCGTACAAGGAAGTGCTCGCGATCCGGGGTCGGGCCGAGCTGATCCTGGAGGGCGCCAAGGAACACATCGACAAGCTCGCCCGCCTCTACACGAGGCGGCCTTTCAAGGGCTATCGCCCGGACCAGACCCGCGTGATCGTGAAGGTGACCCCCGAGCGGATTCACCTGCAATGAGCTCCGTGTAATGTTGGCCACGTAATGGCGAAGGCGAC
>Ga0137409_10003348_pt1 | contig 17026 bp, 14 predicted proteins | sample CZODoug1_16funga_FD_122059 | JGI IMG/M metagenome (GOLD analysis project Ga0137409, IMG submission 122059) | Vadose zone soil fungal communities from Angelo Coast Range Reserve, California, USA - CZODoug1_16fungal (Hybrid Assembly) | ecosystem: Environmental > Terrestrial > Soil > Vadose zone... | reverse complement strand
CGAATTGCGGATCTACCGCTGCGTGCCGGGGCGCAAGCCGGCGCTGCTGTCGCGGTTCGAGAACGAGACGCTGCGGATCTGGGAGAAGCACGGCATCCGCCAGGCCGGATTTTGGACCACGCTGATCGGCAAGAGCAGCGAGGAGATCACCTACATGCTCGCCTGGGACAGCATGGCCCAGCGCGAGAAGCGCTGGGGCGCTTTTCTCGCCGATCCCGAATGGGACGCGGTGGTTGCCAAGACCGAGAAGGATGGCCAGCTCGTCGAGAACATCAGCAGCCAGTTGCTGACGCCAGCCGCGTTTTCTGCCGTGAAGTGAGACTCTGGATGCGCGCATGATTCCGTTGTTGCAGAGTCGCGCGCTGACCCTTCCTGGCGGTCACCTATCGTGATTCTTTTTGGCACGGGCATACTCTGAAACGAGCGTCACCGGCCAGACTATTCCAACCGTAGAGATGACAGGAGATGCACCATGAGCAGCGTCAGGATGTGCGTCAGCACCGAGGATCGAATCCGAAATGGCGCTCCGTGGGCGCGGATCAAGAGGAGCGTTGGGCTGGGTCTGTTGTCCGCGGCTGTTGTGGGCTCCATCGCCGCCTTCGCCGCGGAGTCTGCCGATGATCTCAAGCTCCCAGCGAGCTTCCGTAACTGGTATCACGTCAACACGATGGTCATCGACAAAGACAGCCCCCTCTTTGAGGCGATGGGCGGAATGCATAACGTTTATATCAATTCGACCGGAGAGACCGCGCTCAAGAAAGGCGAACCATATCCGGACAAGACCGTGTTATTGGTCGATTTGCACGAATTCACCATCTCCGATGGCTCCTACGTGGAAGGTCCGCGGAAGGCGACCGCCATCATGCTGAAGGACAAGAAGAAGTATGCCTCGACGGGAGGCTGGGGCTTCCAGGCCTGGGCGGGAGGTGATCCAACAAAACCATTGGTCACGGATCCGACCAAACAATGCTTCGAATGTCACCAGCCCAAGAAGGACCAAGATTACGTGTATTCAACCTACATCCCGTGAGCGCTCGATGGATCAGCTGATACGATCTTGGCGCCTGCGTGTGGGCTGCGTTCAGGCGACCAGTGCGAGGCAGTGACATCGCCGGCCGACGACGCGCGTTTCCTGGCTGTCTTCGCGCACTCGCTTCGTGCGCGAATATACTAGCGACCGAGTGGCCGCACGCGGACATTAAAAGCGCCGCATCGACGCGCGACCGGTATCGGAATTGGCGACCTTGCGGGTGCACTCGATAAAACGCTCTGCCAGTGGAGTCAGCGTACGACCCTTGACCGTGATGAACCCGACCGGCGCAGGAGGTGATAACGCTTTGACCGGTAGAACCTTGAGGCGCATTCCCTTCCCGCCAAAACGCATGACCGAGGCGGGGACGAGACCGAGCCAACGCCCCGTTTCGATCAGGCGCATGTAAAGATGGAGCGACACCGTAACGACCGTTGCAGACGGAGGTTCAAGGCCGCTCTTTCGAAACACTTCCTCGTGCAACGACCTCGCCAGACTGCCAGGTTGCGCCAATACCCATGGCTCTTCAATCAAATCGGCAAGCGTCAGGCTTCGCCGCTTCGCCCAAGGACTTTCAGATCCAGCGACGACGACATTGGGTTCATCAAACAACGGCTCCGCGACCAAGTCAGGTTCGGTCATCGTCGCGGGAAGCCGCCCCAGCACCAGTTCAACCTTTCGATCGCGGAGGTTGTCATATTGCTGAATTGCGATGTTTTCAGGCAGAACGTCAACCGCCGCGCGCGGGAACTCTTGCGAAAACCGTTCGATGATCGCGGGGAGCAAACCGGCATCCGTCACGATGGACGAGCCAATCCGCAGTTCGCCTACGTCCGGCTGTTTGATGAACTCGATTTGCTGCAAGCCTTTGCGCATTTCGTCGAACACCGCGACTCCGGATTTAAGCAGCGCACGTCCGTAGTGCGTCGGCTCAACTCCTGAAATGCTGCGATCAAAGAGCTTTACGCCAAGCGTGTGCTCCAATTCCGAAATCGTCTTGGACACGACAGGATAGGACACGGCCAACGCTTGCGCCGCGCGAGTCATGCTGCCGGCCTCCGCGACCGCGAGCGCAATATGGAGGTCGCGCAGTTTTACGCGCCGACCGATCCGATCCGTCCACTTCATCTGACACCTAGCTGAATGGTTAGGGATATAGGCATTAAATGGAACTAATCAGCTATGCCAAAATCTGGCAAGTATGAAACCGCGAATTCCAAGTGCGCCTTGCTCGCACGCAGCAACCCCGAAGGGAGATTTGCCATGGTTGGACTTTCAGCATCACCGGTAACCGTCGTCCTCGTACACGGCGGCTTTGTTGACGGCGCAGGCTGGGAAGGCGTCTACAATATTCTGAAGAAGGACGGCTACAACGTCAGCATCGTTCAAAACCCAACAACGTCTCTGGCTGACGATGTGGCTGCCACGCGGCTCACGATCGCTCGGGCGCAGGGGCCGGTCGTGTTGGTCGGTCATTCCTACGGCGGTGTCGTCGTCACCGAAGCCGGCACGGACCCAAAGGTCGCAGGGCTCGTCTACATTGCGGCGTTCGCCCCTGATAAGGGCGAGTCCGTTGACTCCCTCATCAAGAATTCGCCACCCGGCGCGCCGGTTCCGCCGATCCTGCCGCCGCAGGACGGCTACCTGTTCCTCGATAAGACGAAGTTCCGCGATTCGTTCGCAGCCGACGTCAGCGAAGCAAAGGCTGCATTCTTGGCCGACTCTCAGGTGCCGTGGGGCGTCGCTGCTCTTTCCGGCGCGGTCAGCGAGCCAGCCTGGAGGACCAAGCCAAACTGGTACCTGGTCGCGACCGAGGACAAAATGATCCCGCCGCCCGCTCAGCGTCAGATGGCAACGCGTGCCGGCGCGACTGTCACGGAGGCTACCGGCAGCCATGCGATCTATATTTCGAAGCCGGAGGCAGTGGCGGCCCTCATTGCCAAGGCGGCGAAGAGCGTGAGCTCCGAAATGGCAGCGTGAGCTCCAAAAATGGCCGTCAGCTAGCGCAGCCGAAGTTTGCCGTCGGCCTCACGTAGGGGCTGGCGGCGCTTCAGCGCTTGAGAAAAATGCGATGTCCGAAACGGATCACAACCGGTAAGGCTCGAAACGAGCACATCACGTCCGCAATTCCCCTTGTGAGCCGACATTGCTGGCGCATGTTAGCACTTCGCGTTAGGGACAGATGGAGACATCCGCCAGCAATTCCGACGACACGAGCCGGGGATGCGTCGCTTCGTGGGAATATGTTATCTTGTCCTGAACGACTGGGTCATCGTGCACGCGGCGGAGGAACGACCATGACTTGGAAACACATGCAGCGACGGAAATCCGGATGCGCATGCTGCGACGGCAGCGCGCAGGACCGCCGGCATTTCCTTCTCGGGGGCGCCATGCTCGGCGTTGCGGGCGCCACCGGCTTTTCCGCCAGCGTCACCGCGCAAGGCGCTCCGAACCCGGGCGCAACCGCAGCGCCGCGTACCAGCAATTTCATCTTGCGCGGCGGCTACGTGATCACCCTGGACCGCGGCCTCGGCGACATCCCGGTAGGCGACGTGCATGTGCGCAATGGCGAGATCGCCGCGGTCGCGCCTTCGGTCGAGGCACCCGGCGCCGAGATCATCAACGCGCAAGGCATGATTGTCATGCCGGGCTGCGTGGACACGCATTCACATGTCTGGAATTCGCTGCTCAAGAACCTGCCCCGGTCCGGAGCTGAATATTTCCCCCTCAAGGACGTGTTCGGAAAACATCACACACCAATCGACTATTATCGGGCGAACCGGCTGTTCCTGACCGAAGCCTTGAATGCCGGCATTACGACGGTGATCAATTATGCGCACAACACGCAATCGCCCGCGCATGTGGACGAAGAAATCCGCGCCATGAGGGAGAGCGGGCTGCGTGGTCGCTATGCCTACGGTGGACCCGATCCCCATCCGCGCGACAAAGCGATCGATCTTCAGGAGATCCTGCGGGTCAAGCGACAATGGTTTGGACCCGGCTCGGGCGGCCTTATCGATCTCGGCTTTGGACTGCGCGCACCGGCCCCGGTGGGCTCACCCCCGCCGCCGTCCTATCCGCTGGAGTTCCGCTTCGCCAAGGATAATGGCTTACCGATCATCCTGCATTCCGGATTTCCGCCGAATGGAATGACACCGGGTAAACTGAAGCCAGAGGGTTTCGTCGACCAATCCATGATTTTTGTGCACTCGCTGAGGTTTGATCAACGTGATCGCGATGTGATGGCGGAAACCGGGTCCTCCAACTCATTTTCGCTGTTCAACGACATGCGTAATCAGCGCGGTGTTGAACTACGCCTGCAAATCCTGGAAATGGTCCGTGCAGGTGTCAACATCGGACTGTCGCACGACGCCACCGCGCTCAATCCAACGTCGATGTTTGATCAGATGCGGCTCGCGTTCCACATCGCTGCGCCGGTTGCAGACACGCCCGTCGAAAATATCGTTTTGACACATACGCAATGCCTGGAGATGGGAACGATAAACGGTACCAAGGCGATGGGCCTCGCCGACCGCGTCGGCCCGCTGACGCCCGGCAGGCGCGCCGACATGATCATGCTGCGCGCGACCGACCTCAACATGGTGCCGTTCACCAACGGGCCATCAACAGTGCTGCACTCGGCGACCAACGCAAATGTCGACACAGTGATTGTGGATGGCCGCGTACTCAAGTTCGGCGGCAAAATTTTGAGCGTCGATGTCGAGGCGGTGCGGCGTGAAGCCGCCGAGTCGTTCTATCTCATCCGCCAGCGCGCCGGCGGCCAATGGGCGCCGCAAGGTTGGGAACGGCCTGTCTAAGTCGGCCGTTCCATGCTCCTTCGAGCGCCGTTGGACCTCGTGTGTCCCGTCGCCTTGTTGGAGCGTACAATTATCATGCCGTCATTCCAGTCTCCGTAGATTTTAGATGAGCAAGACGATGAAAGCCCGAATCTTGTTCCTGCTGCCAGATGCGGAAATCGTCGGCAAGGAAGTTTTCGTTCCTCGAATTTCTGCTGCCGCGTCTTGGCGGGCACGGCAGCTTTGGGTCATTCACGTCGGTTCGGGTTTGTCCACTTTCGGGGCATTGCGGACATGAATTCTTGAGGCAAGGTCGCGATGGGCCAACTCCGGACAAGGCGTCTTTCATTTTCGCTTCGCCAGGGGCTTTGCGACTTCGCGGGCACAGTCGATGAAAAGCTGTGCGGTGGGGCTGAGCGTGCGGTTCTTCAGGGTGATGATCCCGACTGGCGTGCGGGCATGTTGCAGTTTAACGGGCAAGACCTTGAGTTCCGGGCGCCTGGTGGAAAATCGCAATACGGACGTCGGGACAATCGTAAGAAAGCGCCTAGTCGCCAGGAGACTGATCCGTACCTCGGGGGAAACGGCGAACACAGTCGTGCGCGGATAATCGAGTCCGCTGGCGCGAAAGGCTTCCACATAAACCGGCCCAAGCGCGCGTTCCGGCGGTGGCAGCAACCACGATTCGTTCACCAATTCGGCAAGCGCGATGCGCCGCCGCCGAGCCCATGGACTTTGCGCGCCTGCCACGACAACGTATGAGTCGTCATAGAGAATTTCGAAGCCGAATTGATCATCTGTAAAGAGGCCCAATTTCCGTGCGATCAGGAGATCGACGTTACGCTCGTGAAGGTCACGGTGCTGTGTGTCCTGCTCCGTGTCCACGTGAAACACGATTCGCGGATAACGTTGGGAGAGCCGACCGATGACGGCAGAAACGAACGTCGCGGCAAGAAAGGCGCTGCTTCCAATTCGAACTTCCCCGGCCGCAGGGTCGGTGAGAAATTCGATGTTCTTGACGCCCCGGTGCAGTTCATCGAATACGGCCACCCCGCAATCGAGTAACGCGCGACCGTACTCGGTCGGCGCGATCCCTTGGCGGTGGCGATCGAGCAGGCGCACACCGAGTGCATGCTCCAGTTCCGCGATCGATCTTGAAATGTTGGGCTGAGAGGTATTAAGGCGTTGCGCCGCCTTCCCCATGCTACCGGCCTGCACCACGGTCATGAGGACGTGAAGGTCTTGCAGCTTCATCCGGCGTCCGATGCGATCGCTCAACTGCATGGCGGCACCCATGTCCCTATTGATATGATGTCATCAGATAATAATATTAACACGCTTATGACGGCATCAATTATCATCCGAGGTCAAGGTGCACGGAATGGCCGGCGACCCAAGACCGTGCGCCTCGCAAGTCCGGGACCAGAGGAGGACGTTATGAGACTACTCCGCCGTCAATTTCTGCATCTGGCCGCGGGCGCTGCCGCGCTGTCGACCATTTCCCGCATTGCGAGGGCGCAAGCCTATCCATCGCGGCCGGTGCGCGTTATCGTGCCGTTCGCGCCCGCTGGCACGACCGACATCGTCGCGCGGCTGATGGGCCAATGGCTGTCGGAGCGGCTCGGCCAGCAATTCGTCATTGAGAACCGGCCGGGCGCGGGCACCAATATCGCCACCGAGGCAGTCGTGCGTGCGCCCCCGGATGGCTATACGCTCCTCACGGTCGGCGCGCCGGCCGCGATCAACGCAACTCTCTACGATAAGCTCAACTTCAATTTCATCCGCGACATCGCGCCCGTCGCGAGCATTATCCGAGAGCCCCTTGTCATGGTCGTGAATCCATCGGTTCCGGCCAAGACGGTTCCCGAGTTCATTGCCTATGCCAAGGCCAATCCGGGCAAGCTCAACATGGCATCGGTCGGCAACGGAAGCTCGCCTCATGTTGCCGGCGAACTCTTTAAGATGATGACCGGCGTTAATATGGTTCACGTGGGGTATCGCAGCTCGGGACCCGCGCTTATCGATCTGCTCGGCGGCCAGGTGCAGGTGATGTTTAACGGGGCGGGCTCCGCGATCGAGCACATCAGGGCTGGCAAGCTGCGCGCGCTGGCGGTGACTACTGCGACGCGCTCGGAGGCACTGCCGGAGGTGCCGACCGTGGGCAAGTTCGTGCCGGGCTACGAGGCGAGCGCCTTTTTTGGCATTGGCGCGCCCAAGAACACACCCGCCGAGATCGTCGAGAAGCTCAACAAGGAGATCAATGCAGGACTCGTCGATCCTCAGTTGAAGGCGCGGATCGCCGAACTGGGCGGCACCGTAATTACGGGCTCGCCCATCGCCTTCGCTAAACTCATCGCAGACGAAACCGAGAAGTGGGGCAAGGTTGTGAAGTTCTCGGGTGCGAAGCCGGATTGATCCAAAGCAGCAGCCGGATATTCCATAATCTCCCGTTATCGGAATCGTCGTCTGGGGGCAGAGATAGGGTCAAAAGCGGAAATGCTCGATGCGAGCAGATGAACAATGCGAGGCATAAGGCGTGTACCTTACACGATTTAGAGAAATATGGAATTCCCCCAAAAGCATGGAAGTGTAGTTTGGAGTACGCCTCCTTGGGGAATCGTAAGACTCGATTTTGAAGCGGAAAGGAACAGGATGATGCGTGATCACTGCAGGCTGATGGCCGCCCTCGAAATGGTGGCCGATCATCAAAGCAGCAGGCATAAAGGGTGAGTAGACCAATGAACCTCACGCCCGCCTACATTTTGGGTCACGCAGACCTTGAGATCGAACGGCTCCAACTCCAGGCTGACATCATCGCCGGCGTCACCCGACGGCTGATCCGGGAATGCGGCATTGGGCCCGGGATGCGCGTGCTCGACATCGGCTGCGGCGTCGGCGACGTATCCATGCTTCTGGCCGAGGCGGTGGGCGCGACTGGCTGTGTCCTTGGATTCGACAGCGAACCCCGAGCGATCGAGGTGGCCCGGGCCCGGGCACTCGTAGCCGGATATCGAAACATCGAATTTGTGGTCGCGTCCGACAATGCGTTTCCGGACCGTCCTTTGTTCGATGCCGCAATCGGCCGCTACATCCTGCACCACTTGGCTGATCCAGTTGCCACGGTACGTCGAGCGGCCGAGGCGGTACGTCCTTCCGGAGTCGTCGCCTTCCAGGAACCTGCAAGCCATATCAACGACCAAACACTGCCAACCATCGACCTCTATGCGAAATCAGAACAACGCCTAAAAGCGGTAATCCGCGCGATGCTACCGCATTTTGATGTGGGTGGGCGACTGGTCGCCTGTTTCGAAGGGGCAGGGCTGCCAACACCCCATTTGATCTGTGAGGCGCTCGCCGGCGGACCAGCTTCCCCACTGTGGCGAGTGTTTGCCATGGCCTATCGCAGCATGCTTCCGCACATGGTACGCCTGAACTTGGCGCCAGCCGATGATGACGATTCCGACACCCTCGCTGACCGACTGGTCGCTGCAGCAGCGGCCATGCGGGCGCAGATTATTGCCAAACCTCAGTCCTGCGCCTGGGCCATTCGGCCTTGACCCGGCGCTCCCCGCTGCGCCGTTGACGGGTTAAAATGATGGGACCGGCGGCAGGTGAGATTGTCCGCTCTCTTGGGGACCTTCGCTACCATCCGAGATGTCCGCTCTCATGTCGCATGTGGGTCATTCGCGTCGGTTCGGCTTTGTCCGCTTTCGAGGCGTTGCGGACATGAATTCTTGAGGCAAGGTCGCGATGGCCAACAACGGACGTAGGTGCCACGCGCTTGGTCAGCGCTTCCTTACAGGTCGGATGATGTACGTCGAGCGACCGCAGCAACCAATTCGTCAGCCCGCGCTAGGAACCGTTTCAACAGCGGCGAGGTGTTCGAGCGGTTGTAGCCCATAAACAGGTCGATCGTCGGCGGTTCGCCTTTCAGCGGTCGCAGGACCACGGATGAAGACAACACATGGCGCGCGTAGATCGGCAGCACAGTCACGCCGCCCGTCGAGGCCACGAGCGACATCGTAGAGGTGAGATTGTCGGACTCGTATTCGGGCTTCAGCGTAATGCCGAACTTCGCCATGTAACCTTCGATCACGGCCTTCAATACTGGGGCGTAGCGTGTCGGCGTGATGTAGGTCTCGGCCGCGATTTCCTGCGGGCTGATCTTCTTGCGTGAGGCCAAGCGATGCCCGGTCGGTACCATGGCCACCAGCGGCTCCTTGATCATGAATTTGAAGGTGACGCCCGGCGCCTGAGTTTCACGGCGGAGGAACGCTACGTCCATCTTACCGCGCATCAGCGCGCCGGCCAGGTCGGGCGATGCCTGGCTGGCGAGGGTAATCTCGCTGCCCGGCTCCTCCTCATGCAGGATGCGGAGCGCGTCCGGCAGCCAGACCATCTCATGGCCGGTCAGGAAGCCGATCATGAAAGTCGTCTTCTCCGGCTGCACTGCACGGCGCGCCGCTTCGCCTGCGGCTTCAACCTGAAGCAATGCCAGTCGGGCATGGTCGAGAAAGGTCCGCCCGGCCGCAGTGAGCTCGATGCCACGCGCACCGCGCTCCAGCAGCTTGACGCCGACCTCGAGCTCCAGATCACGGATCTGCCGGCTCAGCGATGGCTGGGCCGTGTGCAGCCGCCGCTCGGCGGCGTTGGTGAGGCTGCCCTCCTCAGCCACCGCAATGAAATAGCGCAAATGCCGGAGCTCCATCTTTGTACCCATACCTCATGGGCATGGCTTGAGCAAACAAAGTCTTGGTTATTGGGCCTTTCTGGCACGATGTTCATGCCCGGAACGCGGCCACGGATCGCCCGGGCCGCCCCCAAACCCGGACCCGCCGCGCGTCGCGCCTCGGTTACGAATGGAGACAACAATGTCTACCTGCATCGCCGGCAGCGCCCCGCAGCCACGAGCGTCACTCTCCTACAGGACGACCACCCTCGCCGCCGTCATCACGGCCATGACCTTCGCGGCTAGTGGCGCAGCGCCGACGCCGCTTTATCACCAATATCAGGAAACATTCGGCCTCACGCCGTTCATGCTTACGGTCATCTTCGGCGTCTATGTGCTCAGCCTGCTCGGCGCTTTGCTCACCGTCGGCTCGCTGTCGGACTATATTGGCCGCCGCCCGGCGATCCTCGCGGCGTTGTCGCTCAACGTCGCGGCCATGGTCATGTTTATCTCGGCGGATTCTGCGACGACGTTGATTGCCGCCCGCGCTCTGCAGGGCTTTGCCACCGGTCTCGCCACCGCAACGCTCGGCGCCGCGATCATGGATACCGACCGCAGTCGCGGGCCCGTGCTGAACAGCATCACGGCCTTCATCGGCCTGACCGTGGGAAGCCTGGGCGGCGGTGTGCTGGTCACTTACGCGCCAGCCCCGCAGCAGCTTGTCTATGCGGTTCTGCTTGTCATGTCGGCAGCCGAAGCGCTTGTGCTCTGGTACATGCCGGAGACCGTCACGCCGAAGCCCGGCTCGCTCGCGTCGCTACAGCCTCATGTCAGCGTGCCGGCCCGGGCGCGGCGCGCGCTGGTGCAGGTGACACCCGTCACGATTGCTTCGTGGGCGCTGGGCGGCTTCTACTTCTCGCTGATGCCCTCGCTTGTCCGCGTCGCAACCGGAGTGACCTCGCCGATTGTCGGCGGACTTGTTGTCAGCGCCTTGACGTTCAGCGGAGCGATCGCGGTGTTGTCGCTCCGCAACGCGTCGGCGCGTCGCATCCTGTCCGGCGGCATCCCGGCGCTTGTCACGGGCGTGGCGATCACCCTCGCGGGCGTTCAGATGCAGCGTGTGAGCCTGATGCTCATCGGCACCATCGTCGCTGGCATTGGCTTCGGCGCCGCCTTCTCCGGCTCGATGCGAACCGTGATGCCCCATGCCGAAGCGCATGAGCGGGCCGGCCTACTCTCCGCCTTTTATGTCGAGGGCTATCTGTCCTTCAGCCTGCCGGCCATCCTGACCGGCTTGGTCGCACCCATCGCCGGCTTGCCGTTGGCCGCCGACGTCTATGGCGCAGTGGTGATTGTGCTGGCCCTGGGTTCGCTGCTGGCCATGTTGCGCTCAGGCTAATAAGCCGACCTCTACCGGTGCAAACGGCACAATTGCAATCTTTTGATGGATCAAGCGCAGTGTCCTCTAAGGTGGAGAAGTCTGCTCCGGGTTATGAACGTGCTTTTGCGAGGCAGTGCTAGCGCCTCAGCGGTCTGAAGCGGAGCGCCGATGGTGACGCTTCTTCTTTTTCGTTGGTTTGGTCTTCACAGTGGACTGCAGCGTGGGCGTGTACGATGGCGACGTGGGAACTGAAGTCACTCCGAACCGACCAAGGGCGGGACCGTTCACCCCTGGGGGCTGACGGACCAAATCCTGCCGGTTGTAGCCGCCAGGCGCCAACAGATCCTGAGGGTTTGAGCGATGGGTGAGATCTTGGGGGTTGGATGGATTGACCCCCGGCGCGTATCCGATGCCTTGAGCATCCGCGGCGACGACTCCGCCCACAAGCGCTAAACCTGCAATCATTACCGTGATCTGTTTCATGATGTGGCCTCATCCAAGCGAAACCTACGCAAGATATGTAGGTCACTGATCAAAACCGCAAGGTTGGAACCACTTATCCAAAGGGCTAGCCACTGGAGGCTGACCGGTGCCGGAGCGCGTGCGTTGCGATGTCAGGCCGCTCTCACGAATTTAGCGTCGGTTGGCCGGTCGGCGACATAGTCGATCACGAGCTTCGGAACGATGAGGCCGAAGGTCATGGCCAGGATGATCATCGTTGCCGTCGTGCCGCTGGCGACCGTCGCGCCCAACAGCTCCACCGTCGCTTGCGAGCCGCTGCCGGCAATTTGCACCAAGCCGCTCGCTAGCCTGAACATCCGCGATGGTCTGCATCGTGGAAGCGACGCGATCCATATTTACTCCGGTGGGATTGGCGGTTACTCGCCCGTATTGTTCAGCGTCCTTGTCTTCACCCTTGAGCTCAAGCTCCCCCCAGCGTGGCATCAGCTCGGCGCGTATGCCAAGCGTGCGGCCAAGTCGCTCGACCGCGACCACCGTGTGGTCCGTGGCTTGGCCGTTGACAAACAGGGTCCGTCCGGCGGCCAGAACGAGATCGCACCGCTCACCCAAAGTCATAACTGAGACTTTATCGATAGGATGGTTGCCAATGATTATCCCATTGTTGGGCGTAGGCACGGGCCGATTGCTCATGCTTGCGCCTGTATCCGACGCGGAATTGCTTTCGGTTGGCCGGGCGCGCCTCATGTTTCGCAGATACTTTGATCTCGGCCAGTTGCGCGTCTTCAATCAATTCGGATCGCGTGTAGTCTCGGGCAAAGGTGGTGGCAGAAGACAATTCGCTGGGTGGATCGCGGGATTTTGCCATGTGAGCAATCGGCTCCACACGTGTGCCAGGAGGAGGAATGTAAGCGCTCACTCCAGGATTTGCACGCGTGGCCGGTTGCATCAACCAAAACAGGAAGAGGAGCGGCAAGGTCGTGAGCGTCAGTGATGCTAAAGATGCCAAAAACAGAACCGGACTGGCCATGATGGCTGCGAGCTTGCGTTGCGGCGATGGCACCCAAGCCGCATGCGCATATCGCCATGTCGAGTTCATTTCTGCCCTCACCTGGGCGCTGTCACGCAAACTAGACCGAAAGCTCTTTGATCTCGACGGGCGTAAAGAAAAGGGCAGGCTTGACCGGCGTGGACCCGCTTGACGTGCTCACGCCAACCACCGCAATCGGGACAATCCGGAACGCGTGCGAGCTGCTCCTGGCCATGCCAACGTCGGGCCCCTGCACGTAAGTGACATCCGCCAAGGCGCAGGCATTCGGGTCGTTTTCCTCGGTGTTAACGGCATGAATTGCGGCCCGCGGGTTCCCATCGAATATCTGTACGTACCGCTCGACCTGCTTTTGCGTGTCACAAATCATGACCGCGCCGGTCTCGGTTTCGTACGCGTGCGCAGGCAGACAGGTTGTCAAAGAGAGAATTGCGACGATCAGAGCGGTCTTCATGAGCGCTCTCCTTGATGCTGACGGATTGCGCCAATAATGGCGCGTTGCGGCTAGCATCCAGTTAGATCGTCAAGTAGATCCGCTCAATTCTACGCGGGTTGCTCAGCAATACAGTTTGGTTCTGCCACGTACACTCAGGTTTACCACTACGCCACGTTCGTGCAGCTCGTATGGACTCGGGTGGACATCGAGGCGTCGAGCGCAGAGCGGACCAACCGACCTGCCAGAAAAGACCCGTCGATCAATGCGTAGTCACAAGCCCCAAACTCTGAGCACGAGCCACGGCCTGCGCTCGCTTTTCGGCGCCGAGCTTTATGAAGATGTGCTTGACGTGAGATTTAACAGTCTCGGGAGCGATGGCGAGGTTGCGTGCGATTTCTTTGTTGGACAGGCCTTGGGCAATCAGGTTGAGAATGGCACGTTCACGGGCGCTGAGCGAGTCCGCGAGCCCAGATGTGGGACTGAGCTCGGTTCCAGATTGATAACGTGACCTCCAAGCTGCGACGAGGCCGTTCAGGTAAGGCATAAGCTCAGGCGATTTATTCGTCCGCTCCGCACTTTCTTGAAAGGCCGTAAGCAAAGCGCCGATCTTCGGGTCCTCGTCCAAAATTGTCTGATGAATGCCGGCCTGGGCTGAGACTTTCAGTACACGACGAAGCTCGCCGAAGGCTTCGGTAGTCTGACCGGCACTGAACCGAACTACGGACAAATGGGCCGCCACTCGTAGAGCGAAATAATGATTCTGCGCACGCGCGGCATCATCCCTCAGACTTTTCAATGTCGAGATTGCATCGTCGTAGCGTTGTTGCGCGGATGCCAAATAGGCTCGAGCCAAGGCCGAGTACCGGGGAATGTCGGACCAGGCTAGATCAACCGACGGGTGGTATTTCTCTGCAAAATGCTCAAGACGCTCGTGGGCTACAACACCCTCGCTGATTCGGCCTTCCTTGAGATAAAGCCAAACTCGCTCCAGGGCCACGGCTGCGCACAGGCGGCCCCAATCACGTATCATACCGAGGTTATCGGCCCGTTCCAACAGAGTATGCGCACGATCAAAATTCATCCGAAATGCAGCAATGCGGACCATGGCGAAATAGGCGCTCAACACACACTCAAGCATTGCGCCCGCGCTGATAGATGGCAGCCGATCGACAAGCATCGACTCGGCTTCTTCCACTCGGCCCTGTTCGTAACGGATCCGGGCGATCAGGCTCGCAGGCAGTGCCGCAGCTATCGAATTCGGACCGACGTGCTGCTCGGCCAATCGCGAAGCTTCGGCGTAGTAACGTTCGGCAGCGGCAAGTCGTAGCTGCTGGGCCTCTGCAATTCCCTGGATGCAACGGCGGTAGACCGAGGCAAAGACGTTTCTCTTATCTTCATCGAACGAGTACGGAATCCATGGGGTTGCATAAAATTTCTCAAGATCGCCGGTCTTGCAGTGCCAATAGCGAACAACATTCGAAGCGACGTTCGCTGTCCAGGAGTCGCTTGATTTACTCAGGCATTGCTGTGCGAGAGGCAATGCAACTCGGCCCTCGTCGTTGAGGGAGAGCGCAACGGAGCGGATCGCCTGGCATTCGGAGGCAATCAGATCACGATCGGGGAAGTCACGCGTGCCGAGATCGTGTTCAATCTCATCCAGCATCTGAACTGCTTCGTTCACCCGTATGGCCAGTGCGAGTCCCCATGCGATCGCGAGCTTGACCCCGGGCTGGTCTCTCAAGAGTTCGGGCGGAAATAAGCGTTGCCACGCCAGCAAAGTGAAAAGGTCGCCCCTCCTCACCAGGCCCATGGCGCAATTGTCGATCCAGGCAAGCGCGCGACTCGTATCCCCCGCTGCGATCGCGTGTTGGACCGCTTCCGTCCACAGTTCCTGGGAAGCATACCAATGAGCGGCACGCCGGTGCAGCTCGGGAAGTTCATTGCCAAGCTCGGACTCAAGCCTTCGCTTCAGATGTTCGGCTAGAAGTGGATGGTAGCGATACCATTCACCCTCATGGTCGAGAGCGCTCAGCAGCAATTGCCGCCTCTCAATGGATGCAAGCAGGGCCCGGCTTGAAGCCGCCCCGGTAACGATTTCGCACAGCGGAGCGGAAAGCCGATCGAGCATGGCCGTCCGCAGCATGAACATGACAAGATCGCCAGGCAAACCATCGAGCATTTCCGCCAGATAGGCGTCGATAGGGCGCTGCATGCCGGAGAGATTGCGCACATACTGCCCAAAATCCTGGCCCAAAGACGACGTGCAGACAATGATCCGCAGTGCGGCAGGCCAGCCCTCGGTTCTGGAATGCAGCACCTTCACATCTGGCAAGTCCAAGCTGCCCGGCTTCTCGTTCTCGAGAAACTCTCGTGTCTCCTGCAGGTCAAATCGCAACTCGGAAGCATCGATCTCCAACAATTGGTTGTTGGCACGCAGCGACGCGAGCGGAAGCGGCGGCTCGGTGCGTGTTGTAAGCACAACATGGACTTGAGACGGCGCATGCCTGAGCAGGAAAGCGACCGCGTGATGAATTTCAGGATCAGTGACCCAATGATAGTCCTCCAGGAATAAGTACACCTCCTCGTCAATGTCAGTTAAGTCATTGATCAGGGTCGACACTATTGCCTGCGGACTGATCAGGAAGGTCTCCTTGATCAGATCAAGTGCATCTGCTCCAACGCTGGGCGTCGCGCGCTGCATCGCCTGCGTTACGTAGAAGAAAAAACGCGGTGGCTCGTCGTCATCAGAATCAATGGCCAGCCACGCGACCGAGCTTCCGCGCCGGTGAAGCCACTCTGACCAGCTCAAAGCGAGCGAGGTTTTACCGAATCCCGCTGGCGCCTTGATCACCGCCAGCCGCTTCGCCGGAAGCTGAGCAGCCATCGCCAGCAGACGTGGGCGATCGATCAGCCCAGGACTTCGCGGCGGAACGACTTTGGTGGCGAGAAACAGGAGCTGCTTCCCGCCAAACAACCGATCTTTCCCGACAATCGCCCCGCTTAACAAAGCTGAATGCGTAACCATCAAGAGCATCCCCTTGAGCCCGGGCGCAGGGGCGACCGTACGATTTCTGCAGAGGACGAGATAGACCGCGGGTGCATGGCGCGTATAAAGCTTGCTCAGCCGAATCAAGATTGGTTAACGAGTGCAATCAGGAGCCCGGCACCGGCCTGAAAGATGATGCCTATGCACTATACGGCACGTACCTGATAATAGCTGCCAGGCTTTGTGGAAGCCCTGCGCTGCCGAGAGTGGTGCCTAAAACCGGAACGTCATCGCCGCTTGGGCTTTCTCACAGGCCTCGGCACGCTCATGGGCGCAGCTCTCGCTCCGTCCTTCCGGTGATGGGACAGCTTCGCGAACAGGAAATCGCCGAGGACTTCGATTCGCTTTGGCCGCGGTCCGCCCGGCGGCATTACCCAGTAGACAGCGCCGAGTGGGAGGGACCAATCGGGCAGCAGTCTCTCCAGCTGGCCGGCAGCGAGTGCGTCGCGCACAATGAATTCAGGTAGGATGCCGAGGCCGGTCCCAGCGATCAGCGCCGGCATCATCGCGTCCCCGTTGTTCACCCGAAAAGGCCCTGACGGCCGTATCGTGGCGGCCTTGCCGTCCTTGTTGAAGCGCCAAGTCTCGGACTTCGTCGTATAGCTATAGCCGATGCAGCGATGCTGGGCGAGGTGGAGTGGATGCTTCGGTCTGCCATGCTTGTTCAAGTATGCGGGTGAACCAACCAGATAGCGCGGCATGTCACAAAGCCGCCGCGCAACGAGCGAGGAGTCGGGCAATACAGCGATGCGAATTGCCGCGTCGAAGCCCTCGCCGACCAAGTCCACCGTTGCATCGCTCAAATGGAGATCGATCGACACCTCGGGATAGGTGGCAAGGAATTCCGGCAGCAGGGGCGCGACGTGCAGCACACCGAAGGACATGGGTACGGCTAGCCGCACCAGCCCACGCGGCACCGTTGCTTGCGCCAGTGCGGCGTCCTCCGCCGCTTCGCCCTCCGCGAGAATGTGCGCAGCCCGGGCTGTGAGCTGCCGTCCGGCGTCGGTCAAGGCGAAGCGCCGCGACGTGCGATTGATGAGCCGTGTGCCCAGCCGCGCCTCGATCCTGCTGACGGCCTTGGAGACGGTCGCTTTGGAAAGTTTCAGCTCCGCTGCCGCCCCCGCGAAGGAGCGAATCTCAACGACCTTGGCGAAGATCGC
>Ga0137409_10003347_pt1 | contig 17027 bp, 17 predicted proteins | sample CZODoug1_16funga_FD_122059 | JGI IMG/M metagenome (GOLD analysis project Ga0137409, IMG submission 122059) | Vadose zone soil fungal communities from Angelo Coast Range Reserve, California, USA - CZODoug1_16fungal (Hybrid Assembly) | ecosystem: Environmental > Terrestrial > Soil > Vadose zone... | reverse complement strand
CGCTGCGCCCGGATCGCGCGGCGGCGCGACGCAGGGCGTCGCGCTCTTCCTTGTGAAGATAGACTTGGATCTTCTCCATTTTTAAGCTCTGCCGCCCAGGCGGCATGCACCCCGTTCACTCGGCGGGCGTGTTCTGCGGCTTGCCCTTGTCGATGATCAGGAGCTCGATGGTGCGCGTCGGCTGAGTGCTCTTGTTCTCGTTGCGATGGACTGTTCCGCGCGGAATGTAAACGGATTCCCCTGTCTTGAGGACCCGTGGCTCCTGGCCCCTGACCGTGAAGGTGATCTCGCCCTCGACGACTGCTTCCCACTGATCGCCGCTGTGCGTGTGGAACGGATTGCCCGGGCGGTTGGGAAGATGGAGCTGCATTTGGAGCCGTACGTCGCGCGATGGGTCGTTCTCAAGAGGCGTGGTGAAAAAACGCGTCGAAAAGGCCGGGCCAGTCGGCGAAGTCGACGTCTGGGCCAACGCGGCCGGTGTTAGCGTCACAGTCGCTGCAAGAATGGCCGCCATCAATATCGCATTGCGCATCTGAATCCTCCCTCGCTGTTCTGATGGCCATGATCATAGTGTCCCCTCGCCGGCGCAAGCAACCATCCGACAGGAACCGTCCGACAAACTATTTGACCTATTCTCCTGGTACCGGGGCGCCGCCATGCGGCGCCCCGGTATGATGAAGTCAATGCTGGCCCATTCGAGCCATCACAGCGGAATCAATCCGATGGCCTTCTTCAGATTGTCGTAAGGCTTCGCTCCGGAGCCATGCGCGGGCGCGACCGTCTTCACGTCGAGATTGTTCATGGTGATGACGCGGTAGAGATCGATCATCTGTTCTGGCGTACGCGCCGGATCCCGCGGGTCGTCGCCGGCCGGCGGGTTGTAGCCGTCGGCCCAGAACAAGAGCTTCTCCGCCGGCATATAGACCAGGAGGTTCGCCACGTTATGGCTCGTGCCCTTCATGTGGTAGAGCTCGATCGTCCGCGTTCCGTCGGTGAGCACTTTCTTGTCGCTGACGGTTTCGAAGGTTGCGGCCTTGGGGGCCTTCGACAGCGAGTCAGGTGCGATCGTGCGCGGCCTCGCCCAGACTTTTTCGAAGAACGGCTTGTTAAGCTCGTGCGTGATCACGGTTGCGCCCTGCGCCACATAGGTGCGAAGCCCGCCGGCGTGATCGTAGTGCGCGTGCGTGTTGATGACATAGCGGATCGGCTTGTTGGGGATGGCCTTCTTGATTTCCTCGATCGCCGCCAGCGAGCGCGCCTCGCTGCCGATGCCTTCGACGACCACGATATGATCGTTGAACTCGACGGCCCAGTTGCGGGCGTTGGGCGTGCTGAGGTACCACACGCCGTCGGCAAGCTTCTCGACGCCCACCCGCAGCGGCTGGGGCGTGGCCTGCTGTACGTTTGCCGGGACAGCGATCGTCACCGCAGCGTTGGGTTTCACGTCGCTGACCGTAATGTCCAAGGTCGGGTGGCCGTCCTCCGTCTGCACGATGTGCCGCGGGAATTTGACGCCGCCGAAGTCTGCATAGTCCGAATAGGCCATTTCGATCGCATAATCGCCGACCACCTCATTGGTCGAAAGATAACTCACCTTCTCGATCAGGTTCTGCGCGTTGAGCGTCGCCTTGAACTCCCGGCCATCGAGGGTGAATATCGCGGCATTGCCCTCGACGCGGGCTGCGTTGGCGATGGCGGCTTTGATGACGCCGTGCGGTGTCGCCCACAACTGGTAGAGGCGATCGCCGGCAGCGCCGGGGTTCGGGGTCGCCTGGGCGCCGGCTTCCTGCCAGGCGAATTTGCCGCCGACGACCGAAACGGTGCGCTGGTCCGCCCCGACCGCCTGGGCCCCGCCGCCGCGCGGAGGGTGCTCGCCCTGCGAGCGCACCTGAACGAGGCGCATCGCCGGCGTTTGGTAGTTGATCGCGGCGCTGTAGGTGCGCTGGATGAAGCGCGGCCAGCGCTCGCCGGGCTCGAAGGCCTGTCCGAAGCTGAAAACATTGCCACTGCCCGTGAACTCGATCGAGTTCAGGCTCGCCGCCCCCATGGCGTCGGCGGCGGCCGCAAGCCCGGTTCGCTGCTGTGCGTGGCTGGGCGCAGACAGCACGACGGCCAATCCGGCGACCAGAGTCCAGTACATCCGCATTATAGGTTCCTCCCAGGAAGTGACATCCGATTGCCGACGGATTGGTCGTGTAACCGTCAACCTGCGCGGTTTGCGCCAAGTGAAGCACGGCTTACCGCTGCGGCAAGCGAAGAGCAGCGGAGCCTATTGCACCCGCTTGGGATTTTCCAGCCTCCGGGCTAGAGGCCAGTCAACCGCGAAGCCATCTCGCAAGTCGGATCAGAGCTGCGCCACCGTAAGATCGTCCGCGTAAGGATCGTTTCGCATCTGATTGTTTCGCGAGCTCTGTCTTGGAAGCAGCGTCTCGCGCAACAGCTGGCGAGGCGGCCGCGTCCGAATGCGAGTTGCGACGCCATCTGGCAAAACTCCAATCGAGCTTGCGCGGATGTTCGGTCAGGCCCCAGAATCTTGCGATGTGATACGATGACGAAATACCGACATCCAGGAGGAAAGCGCCGGGAACGCCGCAGTGCTTCTCGTCACTGCCGGTCGCCAGCGGCGCGCCATGCGCCATGCCGGGAATCACGTACAACTCGATAACATCTGCGCCCATGCGATTTCGCCAGACCCGCCGCGGATATCCGTCGACCATTTCTTCGAGCGCGGGTTCGTGACCGAGGCCGTGCACGTCGATCCATTGCTTCACGATCTGATCAGCATTTTCCCGTTTCACCACCGCATCGGCGCCGCCGTGCCACACCGAAAGGCGCGGCCATGGCCCTCGGTGCCGCGATGCTGTGCGGACCAGATCACCCCATTCGCACGCAGAACGGGCCCGTACATGAACCATGCTCTCTAACGCCTCGTTGAGCGTCGTCGCCGTGCCAAACGGCAGGCCCGCGATCACCGCGCCAGCCGCAAACAGCTCGGGATAGGTGGCGAGCATAACGCAAGCCATCGCTCCGCCAGCAGAGAGGCCGGTGATGAACACGCGTCGGCGGTCGATGCCGTGCTCGACGATCGTCATCTCGATCATGTCGCAGATCGACCGCGCCTCCCCTTTTCCACGCTCGGTGTCGCCGGGAAGGAACCAGTTGAAGCCGTTGCTTGGATTGTTGGAGATCTGCTGCTGAGGAAGCAGGACGACGAAGCCGTAGCGATCCGCCAGTGTCGACCAGCCGGCGCCCAAATCGTAGCTCGCCGCCGTTTGTGCACAGCCGTGCAGCACGACCACCAACGCGGAATTCCGCCGCGCCGGAACATACTTGAACATGCGGAGCGCGCCGGGATTGGACCCGAATTCACCAACTTCAGTCAGATGGGTGAACGCCGGACCGAGGCCCGAATTCGGCCAGGGAAGGCGATGCCACGAGTAGGCCCCCGTCTTCCATCGCTGGCGATGCTGCGTCAGGAAAGGAATCATGATTGTGATAGAGACCTGCGGCTTCGTTCCTGTTCGCGCAGCGGCACGTTTGCTGCCGCAATATGGCGATTAACGCTGCGGCGCACAATAGCTCAGACTGTGTTCGTGATCGTTTCGATCCTCTACCACCACCGGAAAAAATGATGCACCGGTCTGGGCCCGCTGCCGATTGACAACCGGTCGGCCGCCCCGATCGCCGAGGTGATGTACTCCTTGGCGTCGCGCACGGCTTCGGTTAGCCCGCGGCCCCGAGCGAGGCCGGCTGCGATCGCTGCAGAGAGTGTGCAGCCGGTGCCATGGGTGTTGCGGGTCGCGATGCGCTCGCCGATAACGCGGATCGACGCCGTGGCCGTGACGAGCAGGTCGGTGCTTTCCACGCCGCCGGCATGGCCGCCCTTCATCAGCACGGCATTGGCGCCGAGCGCGAGGAGGCGGTCCGCCTGGTCAAGCATCTCGTTCTCGTCAGCCGCCTCGGGAGCGTCGAGCAACGCCGCCGCTTCGGGCAGATTCGGCGTGATGACCAGAGCGTACGGCAGAAGCTCGCGGCGCAAGGCCTCGACCGCATCTGTAGCGAGCAGGCGGCGGCCCGACGTTGCCGTCATTACGGGGTCGAGGACCACATTGGTCTGCTTGTGGCGCTCGAGGCCGGCCGCCACCGCCATGATCACGGCGGCATTGCCGAGCATGCCGATCTTGACGGCGCCCACCGCAAGATCGGAGAACACCGCGTCCATCTGGGCGGCAATGAAAGCCGGCGGCACCTCGTGAATGGCCGTGACGCCTTTGGTGTTCTGGGCCGTGAGGGCCGCAATCACCGACGCGCCATAGACGCCAAGCGCGGAAAACGTCTTGAGGTCGGCCTGGATGCCGGCGCCGCCGCTTGAATCCGAGCCCGCGATGGTGACGGCAATCGGCGTCGTCATGCGCCGGTGCCATGTGCCCCGACAGCCGGCACCTTAGGGGCATAGGCTCTGAGCGCCGCATCCACAGCGGCGCGCAGCTCGCGCGCGGCCGCTTGCGGGTCGAAACGATGGGACAGCGCTGAAATCACCGCCACGCCATCGGCGCCGGCTGCGATCACCGGCTCGGCGTTGGCTGCGGTGATGCCGGCGATGCCGCAGGCTGGGAAGTTGCCGATGCGGCCGCGCAAGACCTGGACGACCTCGCGCAGTCCGTCGAGGCCGATCGGCGATTTGCCGGAGGTCTTCGATGTGGTGCTGTAGATGCCGCCGATGCCGACATAGTCGAGAAGCGCAAGCGGGGCGGCGGCGGCCTGTTCGGCCGTTCGGATCGACAGGCCGATAAATGGCGCCGGCCCCAGCGCGCGGCGCGCCTGCGCGACGGCCATGTCCTCCTGGCCCACGTGCACGCCGTCGGCCCCCGCGGCGAGCGCCACGTCGACCCGGTCGTTGACGATGAGCGGCACGCCGAACGGCGCGAGCGCGGCCTTCAGCGCGCGCGCCTCTTCGATCACGCGGGCGTCGTCGTTCACTTTGTCGCGCAATTGCACCAGGGTCGCCCCGCCGGCCGCGACCGCGCGGGCAAGGTCAACGAGATCGTGGCTGCCGGTGTTTTCCGGATCCACAATGGCATAGAGGCGCAGGTCAAGTTGTTCCATCGGGCTTGGGTCCGTTGCCCCCTCCCTACCCTCCCCCGTATGCGGGGGAGGGTAGGGAGGGGGCTGAATGCTCGTCGCTCATTCGATCCGGATGTTGTTCTTGGCGATAACTTCGCGCCAACGCGCGGCTTCAGACGCGACGAACGCGGCAGTTTCAGCCGGGGTTGCGCCGACAGGTTCGGCGCCGAGCGAACGGAACTTGGTCTGCACGTCCGGCAGCTTCAGCACGTCGGCAAAGTCCGCGGCGATCCGCTGCGCAAGCGCGGGCGGCATTTTGGGCGGACCCGCGACCGCGAACCAGGACGTGGAAACAAAGCCCGGCAGTCCGGCCTCGGCGGCGGTCGGAACATCCGGGATCGACGCCGCGCGCTTGACATCGGCGACCGCCAGCACCTTGAGCTTGCCGTCGCGATAATGGGGCAGCGCCGGCGCGATGTTGCCGAAGAAGACGTCGACGTGGCCCCCCAGCATGTCGTTGATGACGAGATTTTCGCCGCGATACGGGACATGGACCATGCGGACTCCCGTCAAGGTCATGAACATGCTGCCGGTGAGGTGCGGCGTCGATCCGTTGCCCTGCGACCCATAGGTGATCTTGTCGGGAATCTGTTTCGCTAAGGCGATCAGCTCCGCAACCGTATTAACGCCGATGTCGGGACGCACGATGATCAGGTTGGTTACCGCCGCCAGGACCGTGATGGGGACAAAATCGTCGGGCCGATAGGAAAGCTGCCGATAGAGGCTCTGATTGATGGCGAGAGGCCCCGGCGGCGTGATGAACAGGGTGTGACCGTCGCCATCCGCCTGAGCGGCGAAATCGGCGCCGATATTTCCGCCGGCCCCGGTCTTGTTTTCGACCACGATGGGCTGGCCCCATTTCGTTGTCAGCTTGTCGGCCGCGATGCGAGCGAGCACGTCGTTGATGCCGCCGCCCGGGAACGGCACGACGAATCTGACGGGTTTGGCAGGAAATCCAGACGGCACCTGCGCGCGTGCCGGCAATGCCGTCGCGACCAACATCGCCAATATACCAAGCGCTCTGACGCCACAGCTCATAGCCAAGCTCCGGGCTTGAGCTAAGCAGGATACGCCTTGCATCGCTCGACGCAATCGCGGAGAGGCTAAGGGATTGCGCAGGTATCGTGCGGATCGCCGGTCACGCCGCTAAAGCCGCAACGGCTATGCGATGTGCGCGGTTCCACTTGGGGCTAGGGCCGGATATTGTAAAGACGGGGTCGTGAAAGCAGAGCCGAGAACTTCCGTGCCGTTTCGCAAATTCTTTTGTTCGTGGGCCATATGTTCGGCCATGTCACTTGCCGTCCTGGCTTTGTCCTTGACCGGCGGCGCGAAGGCGCAGACCTATCCGGATCGTCCGGTCAGGATCATCGTGCCGATCGGCCCCGGCGGCGCCTACGACATCATCGGCCGCCTGCTGGCCAACAAGCTGACCGAGCAGACCGGCCAGGCTTTCTTTGTCGAAAACCGTACCGGCGGCGGAACACTGGTCGGCACCCAGGCAGCGGCAACCGCGCCTGCCGATGGCTACACCTTGGTGGTGGGCGGGCTTAGCAATATCGTGTTCAATTTCGCGCTTTATCAGAAAGTCCCCTACGAGCCCGACGATTTCGTCCCGGTGGCGCTTGTCTATACGTTCCCCTACGTGATGGCGGCCCGCAACGACCTGCCGCAAAAGGATCTCGCCGAGATCGTCAGCTACGGCCGCCAGAGCCCCGGCAAGCTTACGGTCGCGCATCCGGGCTCGGGCACCGGCCAGCAAATCGTCGCCGCGGCTTTCATGAAGCTGACCGCAACCACCATCGTGGAGGTGCCGTATCGCAGCACCCAGGCGGCCTATCCGGATCTAATGGCCGGCCGCGTCGACCTGTTGTTCGACTCGGTGACCGCTGCTCTTCCCTATATCACGGCGCGGAAAGTGCGCGGCATCGCGCTGCTGGCGCCGCAGCGCTACTCCAAAGTGCCCGATCTGCCGACCATGGCGGAAGCCGGGGTCCCGGGCCTCGGTATCGAATCCTGGATCGGCCTGTTCGCGCCCGCGCGCACCCCGCCCGAAATTCTCGGGCGCCTGCGGCAGGAGACGCGGATTGCCGCGGCCGAGCTCAAGCAACAGTTCGAAAAAGGCGGCGGCGCCTTGATGCAGTTGCCGGTCGCCGAAACCGACAAGTTCATCAAGTCGGAATTCGACTCATGGACCAAGGTGATCCGCGACGCTGGGATACGGCTTGATTGACAGGATGGCACGCATTGCCGCATTCGCAAGCTTTGCCAACGGTGATATCTTGCTTTTGCTTTCAAGGAGCAATCGGATATGCCGACCAGAAACATCAGCCTGACGCCTGAGCAAGACGCTTTTGTGCAAAAGGTTGTGGAAGCAGGGGCGAGTACCAGAATGCGAGTGAGGCTGTCCGCGATGCGCTTCGTGCGTTTCAGCAGCGCCGTCGAGAAGATGCGCTAAGACTCAAGGTGCTTCGTATGCAGATTGCGGCTGGCGTGGATGAACTCGAGCGCGGCGATTTCGTCGAAGTGGACGCGCAAGACCTTGAGGCCTATTTGGACAGACTTACCGTCGGAGCTACCGCCGACTCGCGTTGATTCCTGTGGCGCGCTTTCGCGTTTCGAAGCTCGCCCAGTTCGATCTCGCACGAAAATTATCCGGGTGCTGCACGAGCGCATGGATCCAGGCCGACACATCGGCGCCGTGCGCCAAAAATAAGCTGTGGCCTGGAATTCTTCATCAAATCTCGACGATCAGCCCGTCCTTCGCGGTCTCGTGCGCAATGGCGTCGCCGCGGCCGAGCATGTCCTCGCTCATGTGGGTGATGATCAGGCGTTTTGGCCGGATCAACGGCAGCTTTTCGGTCAGCTGCCGGTAGGCAAGGTGCATTTGCACCGGCTGATTGTATACATAAGCCTCGGATACGAACAGATCTGCATCGCGCCCAAGCTCGATCAAGCTGTCGGTCCATTCGGTATCGCCGCTAAAGGCAAGCACCTTGCCGTCGATCGTTATCCGATAGCCGTGATAGGACTCCGGCGGCAGCCCGTGGCGCACCCGGACGGATCGGATTTCGGCATTGCGGAAGCGCCACGGACGCTCTGGCGCGAGCTCGACCAGCGACACATCGAACTTCTTCGGCGACGGCGCCGATCCCGCAAAGGCCGCCTCCATCTGGCGCGGAAACCACTCCTTGATAGGGGGCGGACCCGCAATGGTGAGCGGACGCGCGCGCTTTGCCACGAATTGGGCGTCGAGGATGAAGAACGGCACCCCGCCGCAATGGTCGGCGTGGTAGTGAGTGAGGACGATCAGGTCGATTGCATTACGATCGATGCCGAGGCGCTTCATCGCAACCAGCGACGAGGCGCCGCAATCGATAAGAAAATTCAGCTCTCCGGCCACCACGTGAAAGCAGGTGTTGAAGCGCCCCCCAGACCCGAACGCATCGCCGCTGCCGACGAATTGAAGATGCATATCAGGGTCCTTACTCCCCCCACGTCAAAGACTTCGATAGCATGCCGAGCCTCTAACGAATCGGAGACATTCAAAATGACTATAGCATGATAAGAATCGCGCAACCGGGCGTAGGGCTTGGCACAGTTTGGCGGCTTCTTCGCCCGGAACGCGCATTCTTTAAGACAACGCGTGCGCGGCGATAAAGATCAAACAGCCCGCGCAGGCACCCACAATGGTGCCGTTCATGCGAATGTATTGCAGATCGCTTCCGACGACGAGTTCAAGACGCTCAACGAGCGTTCGGGTGTCCCAACTGCGCACCACCTCTGCAATGAATGCGCCAATTTCGGTCCGCCAACTGATGAGCGATTGGGCCAGGCGCTCGACCGCATCGTCAATGTGCTGCTGCATGACCTCATCTGTGGCAAGCGTCTGCGCCACAAGCGAAATTGGCTTTTCGAGCGCAATGGACAGGCGCGATTCGGGCCGTGCCAAGTCGTCAACCGCAGCGTTGCAAAGCTCCTTCCAGATGGAACTCAGCCAGGCGCGCGTGTCCGGATGCGCGAACAGCCGTCTCGCGGCATTGTTGACGTGCTGGCGCTGCTCGGGGGAGTTGAGCAGGTCCGTGACGATGCCGACCAAGTCCGCCCGGAATTTAGCTCTTGCTCCGCTTTCCGGGTCCAACAGGCCAGTGAGGACTTCCGTCACTCCGTCCATGATGGCCGACGCAATACGGCGATCGATCGCCTTCGGAATCCACCAACGGCTGTGCTCGCTGATGAGTTTGTCGAGCTGCGCCCGGTTGTCCTTGATCCAGCGGATTGCGATCTCGATGGCCCGGTCGAAAAGCACGTCGGCTTCGCCGCTCGCGGTGAGCAGGCGGATGGCGTGACCGATGAGCGGCGCTACGTCGGCGTGGCTGAACTCCTCCCCAAACGCGCGCTGCAGGAAATCATGCAAATCACGGCTCCGTAGCGAACGGATCAGATGGGGCAGCGCCGACGTGATCGAATGGGCGATGAGCCCGGCAGTCGCGGGCGCTGCCAGCCAACTCGCGACCCGGCGGCCGACCTCAAGCTGTCGCAATTTTCGAAACAGCACCTCAGGCGTCAGGAAGTTGTTTTCGACAAAGCGGCCGAGGGTGCGGCCGATCCTGTCTTTGTTGTTCGGAATGATCGCGGTGTGCGGAATCGGCACTCCCAGTGGATGGCGGAAGAGAGCCGTTACGGCGAACCAGTCGGCCAGACCACCGACCATGCCAGCCTCAGCGCTGGCTTGGATCAACAAGGTCAAAAAGCCCGGTTCGGGAACCATGCGAGTCGCCACAAACACGGCGCCCATGCTGGCCAGCATGACCGTCGCGAGGAGGCGGTTGCGCCGCAGCCGCTTCCGCCTGACCACGTCGGACCTGTCCGATATGATGCGCGCCCCCTCCCTACCCTCCCGCGCTGCCCCTCCCTCTCCCTCCCCCGCTTGCGGGGGAGGGTAGGGTGGGGACCGGGGAAGTATGGGCTCGTCAGGGCTCATCCCGAATCCTTTCGCCGACCTGGCGGAACCGGGCTTAGTGTCGGTCGTTGGTGTTCTCGCAAATTGCCAACGCGCGGGACCGCCAATTTCCGCAAAGCAATCCGAAATGGGAGATCTTCGACCCTAGCAAGAGAGCAAGCCGATATGATTCCGGTCGCCTACATTGAACACCAGTTGCCCGGAAGGGTGCGCCTGCGGGTTCCGTCACGGTGCGGCGAAGTTCCCTTCTTCGAGCAGGTCGTGCGGGAGTTGTCGAAGCATCCGGCAATGCGCGAGCTCACTGCCACGCCGCTCACGGGAAGCATAACGTTGCGCTATTTCGAGCCGTTGCACGCGATTATAGCCGCCGCCGCGGATCAAAGGCTGTTCGAGACCAGCCGATTGGAACCACAAAGCAATGTAAGGCGCTCGAAACCGGCCGCCGGGTTGCGTGAAGGTTCCGGGCTCGCCGATGGAATCGCGACTGGACTGTCCGGACTGAGCCTGTTTCAGGCCACGCAGGGGACCGTTTTTGGAAGCGCGGCGGAAAACTTATGGCACGCATTCGGCGCGCAGCGCATCCTCGGCCGGCCGGACATTGCAGCAGCGTTTGCGGTTCTGGGGATCTATCAGATCCTCCGGGGCCAGCTCTTCGGCTCCGCTTCGTCGCTTTTCTTCTACGCTCTGGTGATGCGCCAGATGGCCGCCATGGAGCAGCAAAGGGCGCGCGGCCGGGCTGTTGCCGCCGCCCGAACGGCGAAGTCTTCCACCGGCGGCGCCCTGACCAGCAGCGGTTCCAAAGCTCCCCCGCATGCGGGGGAGGGTAGGGAGGGGGCTTTGGCTGCCGGTCCCCGCCTCAGCAAGACGGCCAGCGAATTGTCATCATAATTTCTTTTACGGCGTCCAAATGTTGTCCGAGACTGACCTGAATCGGGTCAGAAATCCTCGGATGAGCAACCATGGATGCAAGGAGCCGGGCCTTCGTGGTCCACCGGACGCCGCAGCGAATTCGCATCAAAATCCCGCGGTGGGTGCGGCAGGATCACGATTTCGCCGCGCTGCAGCGGGCGCTCGAGAGGTGCCCCGGCGTTGTTTCCGTGCGCGTCAACGCGCTGGTGGACAGCGTTGTGATCCATTGCCACGACGAATTTGAGATCACGTCTGTCCGCCACTGCTTTGTGGGCCTTGAATTGGTTGTTCCGGCTTCAGGCCCCGGCCCGTGGGCGCGGCAAATCGCCCCGGCTCAACGCATTCATGATCATTCCACGGGTGCCATTTCCCTCGTCGGCTTGGTTGTCAAGCTGACGATCGCGATTGCGACAAGGCGACTTGACGGCCTGATCAGGGAATTGATCCTTGAAGCCGCCGTGCAAGCGCTGGTGCGACAGTTGTATCGCAAGCTGATGCAGTCGCCGCGATTGGAGATGCCGCCGCGGGCGCTGCGCGTTGCAGCAGTCGGGTGAGATCGGAGGGCCGCTCGACCCCCATCCGACCCTCGTCCGCTTGCCGGGGAGGGGCGCTGCCCGGCTTGACGCTGCGGAAATGCAGGGTCGTGTTTTGAACCTGTTCCGTCTTGCGGGCTGCGTTCACGAAGAATGGCAAGACCCCGCCCGCAATCATAACGACAGCATCCAGAACGTCGATCGCAGCAACGCCCAGCAAGTTTCGCAGGCCGGGCAGGAGCATGGCGGCGGATTGCGCGACCAGCGATCCGCCTATGACGCTCGGCAAGATCGAATTGCGTGTGTCCTCCGCCGCCCCGTGAGTGGAGCGGTAATTGAGGGCGTGCAAAAGCTGCGCGGTGACGAGACTGCCGAAAGTGACCGTCCGTGCCTGTGGCGAGGCGTGGCCATAGCGAAGGGCGCCGTAGAGCCCGGCGCCGAACGCGCCGGCCGCAATCACGCCAGCCTCGGTGCCGAGCCGGCCGACATGGTCGCGCGTCAGGATGCGTTCGTCGGCCTGTTTCGGCGGCTGTCGCATCACATCCGCGTCTGGAGGCTCCAAGGCCAGGCCGATGGCCGGCAGCACGTCTGACACGAGGTTGATCCAGAGGAGCTGCATCGGGGCAAGCGCTTCGCCCATGCCGGCGGCGGTGCCCGCCAGCATCAGCGCGATCTCGCTGCCGTTTGTGCTCAGCACATAATGGATCGCCCTGCGGATGTTCTCATAGGTGGCGCGGCCGCGCTCGATCGCCATCGGCAACGCCGCAAGGTCCTCGGTCGCGAAGAATACGTCCGCGACTTCGCGCGCCGCGGCCGTACCGTCGCGGCCAATGGCAATCCCGACATCGGCAGCACGCAAGGCGGGGCTGTCATTGATGCCGTCTCCGAACATTGCGACCACCGCGCCGGAGTTCTGCAAGGCGCGGACGATCCGAAGCTTCTGTCCGGGACTGATGCGCGCAAACGCGTGCGCCCGGCGTGCCGCGAGACCGAGCTCGGCGGCGCTGAGCCGATCAAGTTCCGCCGCATCGATGACTTCGGGTTCTCCGTCGCTGAGCCGGATCTGCCGGGCGACCGCCCGCGCGGTGGCGCTCTGGTCGCCGGTCAACATGATGGTCTGGATGCCGCTGTTGTGCAGCTTGTCCATCAACTCCGGCAAGCGGCTGCGTACCGGATCGGCAAGGCCCATGAGCCCGATCCAGACAAGTCTCTCGATCTCGACGGCATCCGCGCGCAGGCCTCCGCCGCGAATGTCCCGGTACGCGGCTGCGAGCACGCGCAGGCCTTGCGCCGCCATTGCGTTGTTGCGGTCATTAATCTCGGCGCGTCTGTGCACCGTGAGCACGTCGCGAGTCCCGTCGGGCCGCAGCTCCCACGCGCAGCGCGCCAGGACCTCCGAGGGGTTCCCCTTGACGGCAAGCAGAAGGCCGTCCTCGGCGGTGTGGGTCGTTGCCATGAACCGATAGGTTTCGGTGCGATGCTGGGTCAACAGGCGCGCAAATCCTTTGCGCAGGTCAGCGACGTCGAGACCGTCATCAAGTGCCGCCTGGACCAGCGCATTCTCCGTCGGCGTGCCGTTGAGCACGTTCCGCCCGCCGCGTTGCTCCACGTCCGTCTCGCTGCAAAGACAAACGACGGTCAACAACTGGCGCAGGCGAAAATCCCGGTGCAATTGCACCGGCGCATTATCGTGACCCACGAAGGCCCCGCTGCAGCGATGCCAAATTGAGTGACCTACGGCGATTTGTTCGAGGGACATCGAACCGTGGGTGAGAGTGCCGGTCTTGTCGAAGCAGATGACATTGACGGCGGCGAGCGTCTCGACCGCATCGAGACGCCGGATGAAAATGCCGTGTCGCCTCATCTCCTCGACCCCGAGCGCAAGAGTCGAAGTCGCCACCATGGGGAGACCTTCGGGCACCGCGGCCACGGCCACCGAGAGCGACGAGCGCGCCAATTGCATGAGCGCCACGCCGCGCAGCCAGCCGGCACCGAAGATGAGACCGCTTGCTGCGAGCGTGATCCAAACAAGCTGCTCGCCGAGCGCGTCGAGTTGCCTTTGCAAAGGAGTTTCCGGCGCGATCGTCGCATCGACCAGCCGGTGAATACGGCCAACCTCCGTGCGTGCTCCCGTCGCCACCACGATGGCCGTTCCGCTGCCGCCCGTTACGATGCTGCCGCGATACACGAGATTGACCCGGTCGGCGAGCGCCACATCGGAGCGCGGCAGTGGTTCCACCGATTTCGCTACCGGCAGGCTTTCGCCGGTCAGGGCAGCCTCGCTGACGGCGAGGGCGGAAACGCTGATGAGCCTGCCATCAGCCGGCACGACCATGCCACGCTGCAAGATCAGAATGTCGCCGGGGACAACCGCTTCGGCCGCAATCTCCAATTCGCGGCCACCGCGCAACACGCGCGCGGTGTGGGCCATCACGCCTTCCAGGCTGCGTATGGTGCGCTCCGCCCGCCTCTCGGTTGCGAACCCGATGCCGCCGTTAAGAGCGACGACGGCCATGATGGCGCCCGCCTCCAGGAAGCCGCCGATTGCGACGGAAACCAGGGCAGCTCCGGCAAGGAGCGCCACCGGCAAGCCGCTGAATTGGCCAAGCAGAATGCTCAGCTCCGAGCGTTGTCGCAGGGACGGCATCGCATTGGCGCCGCCGCGCGTCAGTCTTCGGCTCGCCTCTTGCGGGGACAGGCCTTGCGACGAAGACGTCCCGAGCCTCTCGGCGATGTCCGCCCCATCTGCAGTGTGCCAATGCGGCAATAAGGGCTCGGCCTCATCGCTCGCCGGCACGATTTCGCCTCGCAAAAGCGCGGCGATCCGTGAAATGATTTGGTCGAGCGAGGTCGCGCCCGCATAAAAAACGGTGACGTTACCGGTCAGCGCGCTGGCCGAGACATCGTGGACCCCACCAAACCCCGTCAGCCCCCGCTCGATCAATTTTGCGAGTTCCGGTGCCCCGCGCAGGCCGGCAACTTGAAGCCGCGCGCGTCCCGCCACCGCCGTATGCAGCGGCACGATCGAGACGAAAATGCCTGTTCTGTCGGCCTGCGCCGGCTCATTGCGATCTTGCGCCGCGGCGCGCTCTGCCAGCTCGTCGCCGGCATTCATTCTCACATAAGCCTGCTCGACACCGTGAAGGGCTACGGCCATCGGTTTCACCGACCAGGTTGCTTGTCGAGGCTCTGGCTCACGTACCTCAGAGCGGATTTCGATCGCGTTGAATCACACGCCGGCGTGGTCGCCGGGCTTGTCCCGGCGACGACGAATGTTGAGGCAAGAGCAAGAATAATCGGGGTGGCCAGGACAAGCCCGGCCACGACCCGGGAGAGAGAGGCGAAGTGCCTCAACCGGCCCGCGGACTGATGGTGCAGACAGAAGACAGGAGGAGTTCAACCGGCGTGCTCTCCGGCTGCCCCTTTGCCGCTTTGCGCAAGCTCCGCCCGCGCCTCGGCCAGCATGTCTCCGGTCTGCTCGTTGAACTCGGCCAATGCAACCCGCCCCTGGTCATAGGCCATCAGCCCTGCCTTGAGGACCGATTTTGCGATCGGTCGCAGGGCCGGGATCAGTACGGGCAGAACCAAAGCCGCGCCGACGCCAGCGGCGATTCCCATCATGAGTCCTCCGCCCTTGAAGGCATCCTCCAACAGCGCCATTCGAATTTCTCCTATCGCGGTTTTGAAGTCTCACCCGCAGTGACGACGACATTAACGGGTTCCCGGCGAGAACGGTTCCCGCCCGGGCAGATGTTCCGTCCCGCCCGCTTCCCTACCCTTCTTCGCAGGCGAGGGCGGGCGGGAGGCGGCGACCGCCCCTTAAGTCGGCGGCGCAAGTGGTCAGGCGCTCTTCAAGCGCGTATTCCCGTCGGTGGCGATTGGCTACGCCCGTTCGCATGATCCGGCTTTGCCCCCGAAGGGGTGAGGTTTCCTCGGGCGGCATCCACCAGGCGGCGTTCCGACACGGCATGATGTTTTTTCAACAGTTTCGACGCATGTTCCAGAGCCGCACGCTGCGGCGGCCGCGCCCCGGGATGGGCCCGCGAAATAGCGTGATCGAGCTTGACAAGGCGCTTGTGATAGCGGTGCGCCGCATCCCGTTGATCCCAGCCGCGGCGCGCCGCGCTGGCGCGGGCCGCGGCGAGAAAGCGGTTCACCGCCGCCTCGGATCTGTCGCAAAGGTCCTGTCCGGAGGCTTGCGCGGAGACGCGCGTCAGTGCATTGACCGCGGTATCCACGAGCCCGTCGGCGAGCGCATCGTCGGCATCGAACTCAGCCTCCAGGGCGAGTTTGGCGCCAGCTTTCAGCAGCGCAGCCAGTTGCGGCCGCAGCGCCGGGAAAAAGATCGGGACCGCAAGACCCAGCACCCCCACTCCGATGAGCTTGAGCGGATCGGCTTTCAAGAAATCCTCAGCCACCATGCCCTCTTAGTCAAATGCGACGCGCGCGGTGACAGAGGCATATTGCCGACTTGTCAACCCGCCGCGGTTTTGCTGGATTGCGGGCGCAGCCTCGGGCCGCAAGGAGAAACGCGTGATTCCGTTTTTTGTTCAAATCAAATGCCACCTCGGCAAAGCCTATTCGGTTGCCAACGCGCTGGCCGATGCCGAGATCGCATCCGAAATTTATTCGACCGCCGGCGACTTCGACCTGCTGGTGAAGTTCTATGTCGAGCACGGCACCGACATCGGCCATTTTGTCAACGAGAAGGTCCAGACCATTCCGGGCATTCTGGACACCAGGACAATCATCACGTTCAAGGCGTTTTAGGGCGCCCTTGCGGTCGTGTCGAACCACGAGGCATTGCCTGGCTTGTTGTATAGGCCGGAAACACTTTTCTGGGCCATCCGATAGGGTCTCACTGCAGCATATAGCCTATTCCTAATGGCATTAAGCGCCTCTCAATCCCTTTTCACGGATAGCCCTATGAGCGGGTCTGCGGGTCGGATGTCATGTAGGCCGAAGCGGGGGCCCGCTTCGGCTCGGCTCTCATTCGGATGTTGCTTTGCAGCAAACGACCGAAGAGCCGGGAGACAACATAGGCCACCCACCTTCCGCGGCGATCTGACCAATTCAGCTTTTCCAAAACTGCCATCATTTCGCAGATGGCTTATCAGCAAAAATATCTTCCTTAGGTTTCGAAACGAAAAGTTTTATCATTAGCCTGGATTTCCACGGAAGAGAATCCCCCTAACGTGGAGAGGTAGTGGATTCCGAATGGGATTCAATTGACTCAAGAATTTGGCCATGAGCGTTATCGGTTATGGTGCGCTGATAGCGAGTTTGCGCGGAGATACTTACGCAGCTGATCGTCGTTTTTTGGGCAAATCGTTGCGCCGAATGGTCAAATGACGCTGCGCAAGCTAGGCTATCAGAGCACCATATAGCGTAACGAAAAGAAGCTGCGTTGGACGAGAATGTGACCCTACAATGGGCTCCGAAATAGATATGGGCGTTGGCGGGCGTTAGGCAATTTTGGTTCCGTGGAAATCCAGGCTAGC
>Ga0137409_10003346_pt1 | contig 17028 bp, 12 predicted proteins | sample CZODoug1_16funga_FD_122059 | JGI IMG/M metagenome (GOLD analysis project Ga0137409, IMG submission 122059) | Vadose zone soil fungal communities from Angelo Coast Range Reserve, California, USA - CZODoug1_16fungal (Hybrid Assembly) | ecosystem: Environmental > Terrestrial > Soil > Vadose zone... | reverse complement strand
CCGCGATTGTTGTAGTAGCCGGGCTGTTGGCAGTAGAAGAGCCAGGGCGAATCCGTCAGCACTTTGTCAAACTGAAAGCCCGGACAGTTCGGGTCCTGAATGACGGGATAACTGGCCCCGGAGAAGCCCAGCCACGCCCCCGGCGGATCGCCCGGCTTCCCCAACGGATCGGTTATGAGCAGTTCGCTCCCGACAATCGGGACCGCGTCACTCCAGACCATATTGACGAGACTCGGCGTCGTGACGTAATACACGGACTCGTGCATCCCCGCATTGCCCGGGAAGACGAGCACGTAGAGGTTGGCGGTGACGTCGTAGTACCACGTCACCCCCCACGGTTTCATCGTGATTCCTTGGCGCTTCGGATACCAGGTGCCCCAGTTATTGTTGGCCTGGGGCCCCCAGCCGCTCCCGTTCCAAGCCTCCCAGTTGTTGGGACTTTTAAAATTCGTGGTCCGGATAAAGGCCAACCCCTCTTTGGTAATGGGGGCCTGATAGACCCCCTGCGACGGATTGATGACCGAGAAGTCCCGCTGGTAGAGGTTGCCCACCGAGTAATAGTAGTCGCCCTCCTTGAGCAGATTGCAGGGCCCTTGGAGGCCGGTATAGTTGACGCCGCCATACAGATACGACCGACTCGTCTGCGCGAGCGTCCCCGTCCAGTGATACCCCGGCTTGGTCACCACGTAGTTACCATCGACCACGTTGAGGTGCCAGGACGCGCCCCCGTCCGTGGACTTCATCTGCGTGATCGTCGTCACCCAACTGTTGTAGTACGCCCCGGGGAGATCGATGTCGCCCGGGATCAGGCAGGCGGCGGGCCATTCCATGTGAACCAAGGAGTACAAGTTCACGCCGTCGTTCTACGGCTATATCAGTGAGGAACTCGTGTCCGACAGCTTCAAGGACCTGGCGATGGAATCCATCACCAGCGTCGGCGCCGGGTACGAGTTTGTCAAAAGCGCGCCGATCGATTGTTCGCTGGAAGCCGGTGTCGCGTACTTCTCCAACAACTTCGATGTGCAGCCCGACGAGTCTCACATCGGCGCGCGCATCAACGCGATCCTCCGGGTGGCGTTGCCCCTGGGATTCGAGTTCAAGGACACCTTCACGATGTATCCGAATGGCGAGGATTCCCAGGACTACCAGATTCGCAACGTGGCGACGCTCGGGACGGCGCTCGGGTCGGGCTGGGATCTCCTGGGCGGCGTGATCAGCGAGTTCGACAACAAGCCGAGCCCCGGGGTGAAGAGGCTGGACGACACGTACTTCGTCGGTCTGGGATATACGTTCTAGGAGGGAGGCAGCCATGGTCGACATCACCGGACTCAAGGACCTAAAACCCATCGGTGTCGCGACGAGCTTCGCGAAGGAGTTCCGCGATTTCCTGCTCAAGACGAACATGATCGCCCTGGCCCTGGCGGTCGTCATCGGCGGCGCGGTCGGCAAGGTCGTCAACTCGATCGTGACCGACCTGCTGGGGGGCATCATCAAAGCCATCCAAGGCAACGCGGTGGGCTGGGACGCCCTGAACATCAGGGTGTGGCGGATCGAGTTCCGCTTCGGGAGCTTCATGGGCGTGCTGCTCGAATTCTTGATGGTCGCAGCGATCGTGTTCTTCATTTCGAAGATGTTCATCAAGAACGCGCCGGCGCCGGCGACCAAGGTGTGTCCCGCCTGCAAGGAGGCGATCCTGGCGGAGGCGACCAAGTGCAAGTTCTGCACGACGGACCAGCCGGCCGCCGCGCCGATTCCGCCCCCGGCCGAGGCGCCGAAACCCGCCGCCTAGCCCTGCTTGAATTGCTTCCGGGTCCCGTTCCGAAGGGGTAGAATTTCCCCGGCATGCCCGAAAAGAAGATGCGGATGGCCACGGAGGCCAGAGGGGGGGTCGTCATCCTCCACGTCTCGGGCTCCGTGGACCACGTCCAGTACTTCCAGCTCATGGAGGCGATCCAGACGCAGCTGGACAAAAAGCAGATGCACCTCGTGGTGAGCCTGGCGGAGCTGACGTACATCTCCAGCGCCGGGATCAACACGCTGGGCATCGCGGTCTCGCAGTACGAGAAGATCCAGGGCAAGGTTTGCTACGTGAAGCCGGGCAACCCGGCCCAGTGGCAGTTCTTCAAGACGATCGGGGTTGACCGGCTGTTCCCCTGGGCGGACTCGGTCGACGCCGCCGTCAAGCAGGTGGCGCCTCCGGCGGGGTAGCCCCGCCGTGCTTCGCCCGGGCCCGGCGGCCCGCCCGCGCCTTGCTCCGCCGCTTCCGGTCGATCTCCGCGAGCCGCCGGGACGTGCCGGGCGACAGCGTCATCTCGATCCGGTCGACCAGCTCCCGCAGGGCCAGGAACCGGTTCAGGCTGCGACGGCGCTCCCGCTGACAGCGGACGACGAGACCCAGCGGCGCATAGCTCAGCACCACGCAGTTCGACGTCTTGTTGATCTTCTGCCCGCCCGGGCCGCCCCCGCGCACGAACTGCTCTTCGATCGCGGCCGGGTCGATGCCCAGCGCGGTGATGCGTGCGAGCAGGGCGGCGATTTTGCCCGGCGAAATGTCGAAGCCTTCGGTCAGTTTCATCGTTAGAAGTCTAGCAGATGCGTATCCTGGCGCTTTGGCTGTTCCTGGCGCCTCCGCTGCCGGTCACGTCGATCGGCGCCGTGATCAATTCCAACGGGTCCATCACGCTCAGCTGGACGCTGCCCGTCGACCCCAACGTCGTCGGGGTCACGATCATCCGCGACCGCCTGGATTTCTTCGAGAGCAACCCGGTGTTCACGCTGGTCGGCGCGCCGGTCACCTTCACGGACGGAACGGCGTTGGTCCACGCCAGCTACCGGTACTGGGTGTATACGCGCAATGCGGCCGGAGAACTGAGCGTCGGGGCCTTCATCGACGTCGTCGGTGCAAACAGCCCGATCCTCATCAGCGGCTCCTCGAGCGCCTGGTTCTGCATCGCCGCCGCCTCCGGCGGGGCCTGCCCGGAGTCCCTCCTGCTTCCGGCGGCCCTGCTCGGGATCCTGCTCATCCGGATCGGCCGGCGATCCGGGCGAAGCGCATGAACAGGGAGGTCAGCAGCACGATCTCCGCCGTCAGGTACGCCGCGACGAACAGGACCAGGTTCTCCCCCTCGAAGGAATCGTGGGTCCACCCGGTGCTGCGAGAGTCGATGTTCGTCCAGATGTCCATATAGGGGAACGGCGTGATCCCCTGGACGTCGTGCCAGCGGAAGCCGGGGAATTCCGCGACGATCCGGGGTCCGAGGAAGACCATGCTGAGGAGGATTCCGAAGCTCGTCAGGAACGCCCCACGCAGCGAACGCGCCCGCAGAGAGCAGACCGCTCCGAGCAGGTACGCCAGCACCGCAGGCAAGCCCATCGACAGCGCCGACATCAGCACGTGCTCGACCCGGTACACCCGGGTGTACAGGCACGTCAGCCAGAAGAACGCGACGATGACCAGCAGCGGGAGCATGGGCACGATGCCGGCGCACAGCTTCGACCACAGGATCTCCCGCGTCGTCAGAGGCGTCGCCAGAAGGATGTCCCATTTCCGCTCCTCCTTCTCCTTGACGAACAGCGACGCGCCGTTCGACAGGCAGAGGAACCAGAGCAGGAGCGTGAGTCCCCACAGGGGCCACTGCAGGTACTGCACCCCCCACCAGAACGTGAGGGACAGGATCAGCAGCAGCAGGACGGAAATCCGGACCGAATTCCGGAGTCGGCCGGTCGTCCGGGTCTGCAGCTCCTTCCAGAGGAGCGCGTGGCTTTCCCAAACGGACTCCCTCCCGGCAAAAAAGACGATGCCCCGGGGATTGATTCGGGCGTAGAAGCGGTCCATCCCTCCGAAGACGCGCGAGACCAGCGCGGGCGCGGGGGTCCGCAGGGACAGGATCGCGATTCGTGACGCCGCCCAGCGGACCAGGATCAGCGCCAGCGCGGTGTTGAGGCCGCAGGCGACGATCCAGGCGTTGCAGAGTCCCGGAAGGCGCGTGCCCATATCGGGGCCGGCAAAGACGAGCGTGTAGAGGAGGTGTCCGCAGGCCAGGAGGAAATCCCCCGGTGCGCTATTTCCCGGCCCGTGGAAGAAGGCGAGCGGAAGGATCGCATACATCGCGAACAGGCAGATGGAGACGACCAGCACGATCGCGGGAGACCGCAGCAGGGAGGAAAGAAGCAGGGAGACGGCGGCCGCCAGCGCCGAGGCGGCAGCCGACACGCAGAGGGTATAAAGAAGGTCGCGAGGCGTGGCGCCGCCGAGATAGACGCAGATGCCGAGGACCGGCGCCCCGCAGAGGAGCAGGGTCGCGGTCTGCGCCATCGCGGCCTTCCACTTTCCGCAGGCGATGCTCCAGGCGCTGAGCGGGGAGCAGACCAGGATCCCCAGGGTGCCGACGCGGACTTCCTTCGTGACCAGGTCGGAAGCGGCGGAGATGGCGGACAGGACCACGACCGCCAGCTGCAGGAGCATGAAGGACTGGAAGAGCTGCCGTGCCATCTGGGCGTAGCCCGAGCGAATGTAATATTCGGAGAACCGCTGCAGAGTCCTGGTGTAGTTCCAGACGATCAACGCCAGAAGGGCGACGTAAACGACGCGGGCGGCATACGTCTGCCACCGACGGGCGATGCCGCTGAGCTCCTTCACGGCGACGGGATCCCGGACGATCCAGCTGATCCTCACTGCCGGCCCATGGCGCGGTCGAAGCGTGCCAGCATCGCCAGCGTCAGACCGATGATCGCTGAGCCATAGATCGACGCGAACAGGAGAAAGCGGCCCAGGGCGTCGACGAAGGGGGACACGGCGGCGGCCGGGTCGAGCGGCTGGAGCACCCAGGTCGGGTCGAACGCCGACAGGAGCCGGAGGCCGAGAGGGAGCAGGCTTCGGGTCGGGTCGCCGGGGACGAGAAGGGCGACGACGATCGGCAGGACCAGGACGAGGATGCAGAGGATGCCGACGGAGGCCAGGGCCGCGCCCTGCAGCGTGCGGGCGTGGAGGGACGCCGCCGAGCCCAGGAAGAACGCGAAAGCCGTGAAGAGGAAGAAGACGCCGGCATAGATCAGCACGCCGGGACCGGACCACCAGGAGAACGAAACCGCCGTGCCGAGTCCGAGCAGGGCGACCCGGATGGACTCGGGCGCGATCAACCCTGCGACGAGCTTGCTGCGGACGATGTCGGCCGACGAGAGGGGGGAGGAGAGGAGCATCTCCATCTTCCGCCCCTCCTTCTCGGGCGCGAAGAGCGTGGCCCCGTTGACGAGGGCCAGCAGGGCGAAGAGGGCGCCCAGACCGCAGAACGTTCCCGGGCTCATGCCCCGGGTGAAGAGCCAGCAGAGCAGGATGAAGATGACGAAGTAGATCAGGAACAGGGTCTTGCTTTCGCTGGTCCAGCGGTTGCCCGCGCGGGTGAGCAGCTCCTTCCACAGCAACGGGTCCCGATCCCACACCTCGCGGGTCTTGCGCTCGGGCTTTTCGGGCGCTTCGGCCTTCGTGTGTCTCGGGCCGAGCCGCCCGGGGGGCGCGGGGTCCGCGGCATCGGGCGCGAGCGTCCGATGGACGGGCGAATGGACGCGCTTCTCGACGAGACGGGCGCTACGGGAAACGACGAAGTGCGCGCAGCCGATCGAGACGGCCGTGGCGACGATCCACCCGAAGTTCAGGACCTCCAGGTGGGTGCCAGAATTGAGGAGCAGGTATCCCGCGGCATACGCGGGGTGCAGGAACGGGGCCACGAAGATGGCGGCGAAGCCGCCGACGAAGACCAGGCTCAGCGGGAGCAGGGCGAAGCCGAGCATATAGACAAAGCCCATGACGAGGGCGCGGGGAACGGTCGCGTAGATCGCCGACGCGCGCAGGGCGGAAGCCGCGCCGAGGGCGGCCATCGCGGCGGTCAGCGAGAAGCACCAGAGCAGGGCCCAGGGGCCGACGCTGCCGAGATAGACGCAGACGGCGACGACGGGGACGCCGCAAAGGATGAGGGAGCCCGCCTGCGCGAGAGCGGCCTTGTACTTGGAGAAGAGGATGCGCCGCGCGGTGAGCGGGGTGAGAAGAAGCAGCCCGAGGGTGCCGGCCTGGTCCTCGCGGATGACGCGGTCGGCCCCGGCTCCGATCGCCGCGAGCGAGACCATGATCATCTGGAAGGGGACGAACTGGCTGAACAGCTTCCGGCCCAGCTCCGCGTAGGCCGACGGCGACACGAACGGCGTGCTGGCCAGGTTCATCGACCAGAATTCGTAGAGGATGAGCGCGATGATGCCGACATAGAGGACCCGGCCGGCATAGGTCTGGCCGCGCCGGGAGATGCCGTAGATCTCCTTGACGGTGACCGGGTCCAGCAGCTCGAGTCTCATGCGCGAATGGCGATCTTCCGGAATCGGACGACCATCTCCAGGGGAAGCAATACCGTCACGGGAAGATAGATCATGACGAAATCCAGGAAGCAGACGGCCGCCTGCTCGCTGCCCGGAACCGTGAGGCGATCCCACTGCAGAATCCGGGAGAGGACCAGCAGGGGATCCAGCGACTCCAGGACGTTCCAGAATTCGCCCGCGAGCGGCGTCAGTTGCGACTCCGGGGGACGCAAGGCTCCGCTCAGGAGTCCGGGGACGGTCAGCAGAGCAGCGACGACGCAGCCGCTGAACACGAACGCCGACCGGCTGGTCAGCGCCCGGAGCGACGCGGCCGCCGCCAGCGCGTAGCAGAACAGGAGAAAGAGGGAAGCTCCGCCCGCGAACCTGAGGATCGCGTCCAGGGGACGACCCGCCAGTCCGGCGATCAGGGCCAGGAGATAGAGCAGGATCAATCCCAGGGCTTCGGGGAAGATCAGCCCGCAGACGAGTTTGGCCCGGACGATCTGGGCGGCGGACACGGGCGTCGAGAGCAGGAGCAGCCACTGCCGGTTCTCCTTCTCGGGAGCGAAGAGCATGCAGCCGCTGGACAGCGCCACGATCACGAAGAAGGTCCCCCAGATCGCGAAGAACCCCTCGACGGCCCCGAAGCCCGTGGCGACCCAGGTCGAGATGAAGAAGAAGAAGAGGAGGATATAGCAGCGCGCCCTCCAGTCCTCGCGCATGCGCAGGGCCGGGCGCAGCGTGAATTCCTTCCACAGGAGGGGGTTGTCGTCCCAGACGGAGCGCCAGCGCATCAGGACCCGCACGGGCCGGCTGTTGCGCTGCTCCCGTCGTTCGTCGAGGGCAAGGGTGCGCCGTTCCCGGGCCAGGTCGGCGGGTCCCGGAATGGCGCCCGTCCGAAGCCGGATCTGGTGCACCGCCCGACCCAGGAAGACCGCCGTGAGCACGATCGCGCCCGCGGCCGTCGTGAAGCCCCCCGGATGGGCGAAGACTCCTCCGATTCCCTCCACGAATACGTGCGCGAGGAAATCGAGGCACGTGCATGCTGGGAGGATGAAGAACAGGATGGGGATGGCGGCGGCCGCGGCGGCCCCCGCCGACTTGAGGCGCGCGGAGAAATAGAGCGCCAGAGCCGCCGCGACGGACGCCGACCCGAGCGTGAACACGGCGCTGCGGGCCAGGTCTTCGGGGCCGACACCGCCAAGGTAGACCGCGATCGCGAGGACGGGCACGCTGCAGAGATAGAGCGCGGCCGCGCTCATCCACGCGCCTTTCCACTTTCCCAGGATCACCCTCTGCGGGGTCAGCGGGGTGAGGAGAAGCAGGCTCAGGGTGCCGGCGCGGATCTCCCGGGACAGCATGTCGGACCCGGCGATGACCGCCGACAGCACCGTCAGCGCCAGGCTCACGTAGTCGCAGCGGGTGAAGATCGCCCGCCCGAGCGCGGCATACTCCGAGACCGACACGGTGCGGGATCCGGCCTGCGACAGCCAGGCGTTCCGCCAGTATTCGTAGAGGAGATAGGCGGTCAGGCCCACGAAAAGGCAGCGGCCGACGTACGTCTGCCAGCGCCGCGACATGCCCCGGAGCTCCTTGAGCGCGACGACGTCGCGCCCGAACAGCGCCGTCAAGAAACCTCCCCGCGCGTCAGCTTGAGGAACGCGTCCTCGAGCGTCACCTCGGCGATCTTGAACATTTTCAGGCGCAGGTTCTGCTGGAGCAGCACCTGGGGGATCACGTGGACCTCCGGATGCCCTGCGCGGAGCTTGATGCGCAGCAGCCCCTCCGTCTCGGTGACGGACTCGCAGAACGACTGCTCCTCGAGCACCTTCCGCGCGCGGTCCGTGTCCTCGAACACCTCGACGAGCCACACGTCGTCGCCCTGCACCTGGGCCATCGCTTCCTTCAGGCCGCCGGCATAGAGGAGCTTGCCCCTCTCGATGAGGCCGATCTTGTTGCAGAGGTCGGCGAGGTCGGCCAGGATGTGCGACGAGATCAGGATCGTCTTGCCCATGTTCCGCAGCTCCTTGAGCAGGGCGCGGATCTCGATGCGCGCCCGCGGATCCAGGCCCGATGCGGGCTCGTCGAGGAACAGGACCTTCGGGTCGTGGACGAGGACGCGGGCGAGCCCCAGCCGCTGCTGCATGCCGCGGGAAAGGGAGGCGATCAGCACGTCCTTCTTGCCCGTGAGGTCGGTGAGCTCGAGAACGCCGTCGACCGTGGCCTTCCGCTTCGCGCCGCGGATCCCGTAGGTGGCGGCGAAGAACTCCAGATACTCGCGGACCTTGAGCTCCTCGTAGACGCCGAAGAAATCGGGCATATAGCCGATCTCGCGCCGCACCGCCTGCGCCTGCCGGGTCACGTCGTGACCGTTGACCGTCGCGGTCCCGGCCGACGGCTGGAGCAGCGTGGCCAGGATGCGGATCAGCGTCGTCTTCCCGGCGCCGTTGGGTCCGATCAGGCCAAACATGTCGCCCGGATCGATGCCGAGCGTCACGCCGCGGAGCGCCGGATGCTGGCCGTAGGACTTGCCGAGCCCCTTGACTTGGATCATGGTGGTGGTCCCTGGAAGAAACGATGAAGGGTCACGGACGTCAAGCGGCCGGGTTTTGGATCGTAGGCGACGACCGGCTGCGGGACCTTGGGCCAGCTCAGGAGGACGCTTCCGCCGGTGTTGATCCAGCGCTGGGCGTAAAGGCTCCGGGCCATGCCGGTCGTCCTCTCCGGTTCGGTGTCCGGACCTCCGGCGAAGGAAAGCCCGATCAGGATCCTCTGGAGGATCGGATTCAGCGCCTGCTCCGTGATCCCCGATGCGCCGTCGAACTCCGACCCGGGATACGGCTCGAACCGGTTCTTCCGGCTCCTGACGCCGTCGCGTTCGACGTATTCGGAGACCCGGTCATAGAGTCTCGAGCCGGTGACCGTCGACTCTCCCGGGGGGATCGAGCTGATGAAGTACACGCCATATTTCGCGACCAGGGTGGAGCTTTCGTAGGTCCGCGTGGACGTATTCTGAACCTGGATCCTGATCGAGACGGTGTCGTGCGCGGTGATGGTATACGTCAGCGGGGAGGGGGCGTTGATGCAGCGGTCGGCGAGGGCGAGCCCGGTATAGTTGCGGTTCAGGAGCCAGTTGCGGGCGCCGGCGGGCGGGCCGGGAAGGAGGATGACGTCGGTCACCTTGCCGCCGGTGTCGAAGGAGCGCTGGGAGTCGATGAAGTTGGAACTGAGGGGCACGGCGTCCTCGACCTGGTAAATCACGTCGGCGGGGGCGAGCACGGCGCTGAGGGCGTGCCGGTGGAGGAAGCCGGTCTCGGCGTAATGGTCCTCAACGACGATCTCCCGCTGGTGCGCGGCCCGCTGGATGAACGCGCCGCCCACGAGGAGAATGAACAGGGTGAAGAGGACCACGTAGCTCGGGAACGTGAACCAGGTGTACTCGAGCTTGCGCAGCCAGCGGAGGAGGAAGTAGTCGAGCGGGCCGACGACGACCAGGTAAAGGATGATCAGCATGAAAAGGCCGCCGATCTCCGGCGCGGCAATGTCCGGAAAGCGGCCCGCCTGCTGTGCCAGCGCGAGGGATCCGATCGACGCGGGCGCCCGTTCCCGCTCGATGTTCTCGGCCGGCGGCGGGGGCCCGAGCTGGAGCAGCCAGATCCAGAAATCCCGGGTGCGCGGGGAGTCGGGGAAGGGGGCGCGGGTGGGATCGACCGCGACGAACGTCACCGTGCCGGCATCCCGGGTGGCCTCCACGACCAGGGGAATCCCATCGACGGTCGCCCGGATGAGGCCCTTGCGCAGAGTGTTGTCAAGGACCAGGATCCTGCCCTCGGGAAAGCGGTTGTGGCCGAGTCCCTCCAGTTCCCGGCCGGCGCCGAGCTTCACGGGCAGGAGGTCCGCGACCGGCGTTCCGCCCAGATTGAGGGTGTTGGAGCGCATGAGATAGAAACGGCCTCCCGAGGAGATCCACTGCCGGAGCGCCTCCGCCTGCGCGGCCGAACGCAACTCGGTCGCCCGGCCGTCGATCCAGACCAGGGCGTCCAGCGAGCCATATCCCTGCCACTGCTCGGGGAGCTCGTCGGCCTGGAGGCTCGCCAGGACGGTCGTCTCGTTCTCCAGTCCCTGGGGTCGCGCCTGGCCGACGATGCCGACGATCCGCTTTTGCGGATCGGCCGCCCGGGTGAGCATTTCGAATCGCGCCAGGGTGCGTCCGCTCCGGGCGTCCTGGGCGAAGGCCCAGACGTTGCACTGGACGAGGTCCGGCGTCATGAGGCAGAGCGAATGCCGCTTGCGGGACTTTGCGGGAAGGGGGACTAGGATTTCCGTGACGGGACCCGTGCGGCCGAAGACATTGTCGAGGGTGGGATTGGTGGAATTCTGGCTGGCGAAGCCGGCGGCCCAGACGACGGACACCTTCAAATCGACGTCTTTCCTGCCCCGGTTGTCCAGGTCGAGGATGACCGGCGTCCAATCTCCGCGGGTGACGTAGGCGCCCCAGCCCGCGAGACCGGTGACCTGGATCTCCTGCTTCTCCTCCTGGGCGGACTCCGGCGGGGCGGTAAGGAGGAGGGCCAGTGCTGCGAGGGCGATTCGCATCGGTTGTTGGAAGATTGGACGTCGGTATTGTATCCCGCAATGCAAGTTGGGAAGCCGAGATTAGCGGGTGTTCCAAAGTCTTTGAGCCTCCGCCTGATTGTAGGAGTATAATCTTGCGGCCCGGAGCGTATGGGGAGGTGGATCATGGCGCGTGTCGACCTGCAGTGCGGTTGCGGTCACATGTTCTTCGTCAGCGACGCCCAGCTGACCCCTCAGCGGACGACGCCGTGTCCCGCCTGCGACTCCATGGTCAAGGCGCCGGCCGGGACCAAGGCCGCCGCAAAGCCGGCCGGAAAGCCCGCGCCGAAACCCGCCCCCGTCGCCGTCCCCGATGACGTCGACGTCGTCCCCGCGACCCCGGGCGGCGGACCCAACAAGAAGCTATTCATCATCGGCGGCGCCGTCGCCGCAGCGGTGCTGGTCGCGGTCGTCATCCTGATCGTGATCCTGTCGGCTCCGAAGGTGGACTACGAGGCGGAGGCCGCCAAGTCCGTCGAGGCCCGCAAGAAGGCGTTCGAAGAGGTCGCCTCCCAGGGCACGTCTCCCGCCCCCGGCAAGGGGGCGAAGCCGGCGACGCCGGCAACCGCGGCGCCTGCGAAGGCGGCTGCGGAAGCGCCCGCCAAGGCGCCCGTGGTGCAGGAAACGAAGCCCAAGGCAGCGACGCCCCAGCCGTCCACGTCCCCGAAATCAACCGCGCCGGCGCAGACGGCGCCGCCGCAGGCCGCTGGAGGGGGCGCGATCAGCGCAGAGTTGATGAAGCGCGTCCAGACGGAACTCCTGGCGCTACACCCGTTCTACCTGAACCTGGTCCTGAACTCGACGGACAAGGCCCGGGTGGACGCCGTGGTCGCCGCGGGGAAAGGCTCGACGGAGGACCGGGACTTCCTTCAGTCCATCCTCGCGGGGAAGAAGTTCAAAGCGGTGCTCGACGAGATCGCGCTGATCGAGCAGGTGCTGCCGGGGCTGGAGAAGGAGTCGACGGACACGCTCCCGGTCGACCGGATCATGCTGTCCGACGGTCGTCCGATGAATTGCCGCATTCTGGAGGAGGGGACGGACATCGTGCGCGTCTCCCGCATTCTCGCCAGCGGCGTGGGCGGGCAGGTGCCTCTCCGGCGCGACAACATCAAGACCATCGAGAAGGGGAAGGGCATCGGTACCGATTTCCTGACGCGCTGGGAGGCCGCCCTGAAGGGGCCGGTCGCGGGCCAGGTCGAGGTGATGGGCTGGTGCAGGGAGAATACGCTGCTCGCGCAGATGAAGCTGGTGGCCACCATGATCGTCCGCTCGGATCCCTCGATCGCCCAGGCGCGCGTCGAGGCCTGGCTGCCGCCCGATCCGGTGAGGAATGCCGAAGAGGCGGCAAAGGGCAACGTCATCGCCTATCAGGGCAAGAACTGGCTCGCGAAGGATCTGAAGGAGAAGCTGCTGAAGGAGGGTTATTCCCTCCTCAACGGCCAGTGGTACTTCCGGAAGGAGAAGATCATCGCCGTCCCGGGCCTGTTCAAGTACGAGAAGATGCAGGACAAGCCCGTCATCATCAACGCCAACAAGCTTCTGAACCACGACGTGGAGGTCACCTACAAGACGATCATCGACCAGAACTCGGGCACCTTCTTCGAGCAACCGGAGACCAAGTATCTCCGCCGCTTCTATGCCCCGCCGATGGACACGGCGCTGACCGCCCGCATCCCGCCGGACATCATCCCCCCGGTGGGCACCTTCGAACTCGACATCCGGCTGAACGTCGACGAGGGGCTTCCGCCCGCGGGAACGCCGATGAAGGGGGAGGTCTCGATCTTCGTCGCGGTCGGCGACCCGATCCTCGAGGCGTCGCTGATGACCGTTGCAGAGGTGAAAGCCGGCGGCACGATCACCGTGTTCTACACCACGGGCACGGGAGAGGACGAGAAGCGCACCCGCCTCTACCTGTGCGATCCGAAGGAGTCCCAGTCGCACACGATCCCGACGGAGCTGATCAAGGGGACGACGGATGTCAGCCTGCTCGTGGTGATCGAGTCGACGGCGGCCTATACCAAGAAGGTCGAGAAACGGCACGCGCGCGCCGCGGTGTACCGCGGGAAGACGCAGGTGTCGCCCGCGGTGGACGTGGTCCATCACCGCCTGATCCCGGAATACAAGGCGGTGCTGTTTCCCTCGACGACGGCCACGCCCGAGGTGTTCCGCCTGCGTGCGATGGTGGGGGAGAAGGCGCCCCAGCTCGACCGGCTCTTCGCCGCGAACCCCGATATCCTGAAGTGACCGGGGCGGCTACTTCCCCGACTTCCTGTCGAGCGGGTGGGAAAGCTTCAGCGTGTTCCGCGCCTTCTCATTCGAGGCGTCGAGGGTCAGGATGACGTAGGCCACCAGATCCCGCTCCAGCGGCAGGTTCCGGTCGATGCACCACGAGAGCAGCAGCGTCAACTTGGGCAGGTCCCCCTTGTCCGACGCATACTTGGTGCGGAACTGGAGGGGCGCGCTGGACTTCGACTCCACTTTAGGTCCGTCGGCCTTCTTGAACTCCTTGATCGTCGACCCTTTGCCCTGCGCGAAGCGAACTTCCTGCTTCAGCTTGATGGTCTCCTCGCCGTTCTCGATCACCCAGCCGTAGTAGGCCTGTCCCTTCAGCGTGACGGTGTCGGGCGGCGGGGGATCCTTCAGCATGTTCCCCTCCAGCTGCGTGACCTTCGACTGGATGTTCTCGGCGTCGCGCCGGAACGCGGAAAGAAGGTCGACCTGGATCTTCGTCTGAAGCCAGCCGGCGTCGTCGGGGTATCCCCGCTTCGAATCGGTGAGGGTCTTCAGCCGCTTGGCGTCCTCGGGCGGCACCAGCGACCGGTAGCCCGGAGGCAGCGCTTTGAATCCGGCCTCGATGTCGTTGAAGACGTCGGCCGAGATCGGCCCCGCCTCCTGCCCGGGAGCGACGCTGGAGTTGACGTTGACCTGCACGCCCTGGAGGTCGCGAAGATTGCGCATCTCCAGCGTGTCGCTGAGGAACTTCACCTTGATCTCGAGGGGCAGATCGTTCCGGAGGACGCGGACGCTGTCGACCGCGTCGCCCGGAGTCCAGTTCTTCACGAACGTGGCGAGGACCAGGCCGGCCTGGGCCCCGGTCATGCCCTTCAGGTCGGTCTGCTGGATGCCGACGATGACGTCCGGGATGGCCAGCGTCGGACCGGGATTGTACTCCTCGTTGTACCGGGCCAGGTCCTTCTGGATCATCTTGATGTCCCCGTCCTTCTTCTCGATCTCGATCAGAAGGTTATGGCTCTCGACGCTGTAGTCGCGATAGCGCAGGCATTCGGCGACGATCTTCGCCAGGTTGATGTACATGGCGGCTTCGTCGATTTTGGCGCGCTTGGCGGTCCGCGCTTCGGGGCTGATCTTTTCGATGACGGGAGCGGCGATCTCGGGAACCTTCTCCGTCTCCTTGGGGGGCTCCTTGATCACTGGTCTGTTTTTCTTCACCTCCGACTCGACGGGCGCATCCGGAGGGGGCGGCGGGGCAGAGCTGCCGAAGGTGATGGCGAGGAGGACGCCGATGATGACGACGGCCAGGATGCCGCCGCCGATCATCATCTTCATCGCGGCCTGTTTGCGCTGGATCTGCAGGGCGATGTCGCCGGCGCTCTGCGCCCCGGCCTGCCCGGGCTTACGGCCGGGAATGCGGACGGCCTGTCCGCAGGACGGGCAGTTGATCTGGTGCCCCTGTGTGGTGCCGGGCACGAAGAAGTTCCATCCGCAACTGCAGTTCAGGGACAGTCTTGCCATGGCTCGCTCCCTATTCCTCCGAGGTTCAACGGCGTTCTATAATACCTGTAATCTTGGACGGGTCCAGTCCGGTGATGTTCGGAAAAAACCCTTACTTGGCCCTCAAGGCGCGGCTGCGGGAGCACCAGACGCCGTAGGCGGCCAGGAACTCCCTCCGGTCGTCGACCGGCAGCTTCCCCCACCACGCCCCCAGCTTCAGCGCCTCGTCCCGGGACATACCGCTCCAGTCCGGCGACAGGGCATCCCGAAGCAGGCTCCATTGATCGGAGTAGCGGGTCGGCAGCGAGTACTCCCTGGTGTAGTACAGCGATTCGGTCTCCTTGCGGACTTCGGCCAGAGCCTCGCCGAGTACGGAGATCGAGGCCGCGGTCGCGGCCACATTCCGGCAGGCCCACTCGACGGAATCGCTGTTCGCCCTGGCGTCCGTCGACGTGAGGCCCTCGAGGGGCGACCCCTGCGGGAGCAGCGCGTTGACCCGCTCGAGCGGTTTTCCATAGACGTACTTCACCTCGAAGACGCTGAGGTCGTTGTTGTCGCAGACCAGGAACATGCCGTCGCCGATGATTTCCGCGCGGACGAAAAAGCGGGTGCGCCCCGCAACCTTCTCCGACACGTCGAAGCTGCTGTCGCTTTCGCCCGGCGCCGAGAGGGTGTACACGGTCTTCGGCTTGGGATCGTTGGCGTCGAGCACCACGGAGACGGCGACCTTGCTCGCGGCGCGGGGGACTTGCGACCGGGCGTGCACCCGCGCTTCGATCAGGGCGCCGGGGGCGTCGACCTCGATCATGCAGGTCCCCGTGCCCCCGATATAGCGCGCCACGGCCACCTGCTTGGTCCGGGGCACCCAGGCGTGGGACTGGTAGTCATAGACGGAATCCCGTTCGGTGTGGAGCTTGTCCTGGACCCCGGTCCCCCAATGGGTCGCCGGGAGGCGGGCCTGGTCGCGGAAGAGGTTGTCGATCTTCAGGGACTTGGGGACCTTCTCGCACCAGAGGCCGTTGATCTGGACGTATCCGAGCGACTTGAGTTCGCTGCGGAGCTGGTCGGCGGTATAGGTCCGCCCGTTGTATTCGATGCGGCGCGCGGCGGGGAAGCCGTCGGCCTCCCGGGCTCCCGCCATCAGGGCGCGGGGGAGGCCGGCCATCGCACGGCTGGACTCGTCCGCCGGGTCGAGGGCCACCAGCGCGAGCGCGGCCAGCTCCTGCTGCACCGGGAGTTTTCGTTCCTTCGCGAAGGCCAGCAGGCGGACCAGCTCGGGTCTCTGCCCGCGCGCCGCGTCCAGGCCGGTCTTGAATTCGGCGGCCGCGCTTCTGCCCTGGTCGATCCGCTCGATCTCGGTGCGGAGGATCGGGGTGGAGATGGCGCCGGATTTGACGCGGACCTCCTTCTCCGACTCCTCGACGATGATTCCTTCGATGCGGCGTCCATCCTTGCAGAGGAGGGTCGACGTCTGCAGCGCCGCCTCCGCGACGCGGGCTTCCAGCTCCTTCGTCCGGGAGCCGGTCGAGCGATGTTCATCCTCGCAGCGCTTCAGCAGATCGGCGAGGCGCCCGGTGAGGAAGGTTGTGTCGTCGTTGCCCGCCGTGCCCGAAAGCAGGAGGGCTTCGGCGCGCGTGCGGTCGTCCGCGGGAAGGAGCTCCTTATAGGGCTTGGGCAGCGCGCTCATGCGGCGCCGGAAATCCTCCAGCATCGGGGCGGGGATGGCTGGGCGCGGGGGGGGCGATTTCAGATCGGCAGGAGGAGGAGCGACGCCGGCCGGTTTCTCTCCAGCGGCGAGGGCGGCCTCGTGGGCCATGACGACGAGGTTCGCGCCTGATTCCGGGACGTGGAACGGCAGGACGACCGGGCGTCGGGAGCGGTTCACCACGATCACGCCCTGGGTGCCGGTCTGGAACGATCGGAGCCAGGCCCGCAGCTCCTCGGCGAAGGCGGCCGACTGGGACGGCTGAAGCCGGCGATCGCCGAGGCCCGTCAGGCGGTCTCCCGCCTGCATCCGCTCCGGAGTATCCTGGATCAGCCCCTGTTCCTCCAGCTGGAGGAGCTGTTCGCGGATCTCGGCGTCCAGGGCCTTCATCCGCGCCTGGAGCCCCTCGTGCTCCGCCGTCGCCCCTGTATACAGGCGGAAGGCGGAGAGGATGCCGGTCAGATTCGTTTCGGCGACCAGCACGTCCAGGCGGGCGCGGAGCTCGCCGGGCGGCGTCCTCCTGCGCGTCGAGGTCGTGGAAGGGGGGTTCCTGACCAGGGGCGGCGTCGCGAGCGCCGGCATCGGGTCCTTCGGCGGAGAGAAATCGGCGATCGCTCCGTGCTCGTCCCGTCTCG
>Ga0137409_10003345_pt1 | contig 17029 bp, 16 predicted proteins | sample CZODoug1_16funga_FD_122059 | JGI IMG/M metagenome (GOLD analysis project Ga0137409, IMG submission 122059) | Vadose zone soil fungal communities from Angelo Coast Range Reserve, California, USA - CZODoug1_16fungal (Hybrid Assembly) | ecosystem: Environmental > Terrestrial > Soil > Vadose zone... | reverse complement strand
GCCGAGGCCGAGCTGGTCCACTGGCCGAGCTTCGACGGGCGCGCCATCTCGGGCTTCCTCTATAAGCCGCCGGCGCGCTTCGCCGGACGCCGCCCCGTGATCATCAACATCCACGGGGGACCGGAGGGTCAGTCCCGGCCGGGCTTCTTGGGCCGCAACAACTATTACGTCAACGAGCTCGGGACCGCGATCATCTTCCCCAACATCCGCGGCTCGACGGGCTACGGTAAGACCTTCACGAAGCTCGACAACGGCGTGCTGCGCGATGGTGCTTACAAGGACATCGGCGCCCTGCTCGAGTGGATCCGCACGCGGCCCGATCTCGACGCCGATCATGTGCTGGTGACGGGGGGCAGCTATGGGGGGCACATGACGCTCGTGACCGCCACCCAGTACAACGGCCCGATCTGCTGCTCCGTGGACGTGGTCGGGATCTCGAACCTCGCGACCTTCCTCGAGCACACATCCGGGTACCGTCAGGACCTGCGTCGGGTGGAATACGGCGACGAGCGCGACTCGACGCTGCGCGCCTGGATGGAGCGGACCGCCCCTCTGAACAACGTGGACAAGGTCACGAAGCCGCTCTTCATTGTTCAGGGTATGAACGACCCCCGCGTTCCCCGCAGCGAAGCCGAGCAGATGGTGACGGCGTTGAAGCGCCGCAGTGTCCCCGTGTGGTATCTGATGGCGAAGGACGAGGGCCACGGCTTCCGCAAGAAGGGGAATCAGGACTTCCAGTTCTACGCGACCATTCTCTTCACCGAGCGCTACCTGCTGGGACCGGGAGGATCAGCCACCCCGTGACGGTAGGCGCCTGGTGGGAGCGGCTGGCCCCGCTCCCCGGGGGCAAACGCCTGTTCAGCTGGCTCCTGTGGCGGCTGGTCCCGTACACCGGCTCGGTGCGGCCGTACGTGCTGGAGCTGCGCCCGGGCTACGCCAAGGTGCGCATGGCCGACCGCCGCGCGGTGCGTAACCACCTCAACTCGATCCATGCGGTAGCCCTCGCGAATCTCGCCGAGGTGACGAGTGGCCTCGCGGTGACGACCGGCTTGCCGGCCAGCGCGCGCGGCATCCCCACCACGCTCTCCATCACCTACCTGAAAAAGGCGCGCGGCACGCTGACGGCCGAAGCGCGCTGCGACATCCCCGATTCCAGTCGCGAGGCGGAGCACGACTTCGAGTCCGTGATCTCGAACGCCGCGGGCGAGGTGGTGGCCCGGGCGACGGTCCGCTGGCGCATCGGGCCCCCCCCACCCGCCCCGGCGCCCGCGCGGTGACGGGGGGGGGTCTCGACACCGCCCTCACCCGCGACGCGCGTGTCGCGGTGCCGCTCATCGGCGGCGCCATGTTCCCATGCTCGAACCCGGAGCTCGTCGCCGCAGTGTCCGAGGGCGGTGGCATCGGCATCGTCCAACCATTGTCCATGGTGTACGTCCACGGCCATGAGCTACGGGAGGGACTGCAGCTCATTCGCCGACTCACCACGAAACCGATCGGCATGAATGTGCTGATCGAGCAGTCCTCCCGGCTGTACCTCGAACGCATGCAGCGCTGGGTGGACGTGGCGATCGAGCAGGGCGTGCGGTTCTTCGTCACGTCGCTGGGGAAACCGCGCTGGGTGGTGGATCGCGTGGCCCGGGTCGGCGGCCTGGTGTACCACGACGTGACCGAGCGGAAGTGGGCGCTGAAGGGGCTCGACTCGGGCGTGCGCGGTCTCATCGCGGTAAACCGCCGCGCCGGCGGACATGCGGGACCGAAAAGCGCTGAGCAGCTGGTGGATGAGCTGGGTGACCTGGGCGTTCCCCTCGTGTGCGCCGGCGGGATCGGCGACGCCGCCGGATTCGTCGCGGCGCTCCGCATGGGCTACGCGGGCGCGCAGCTCGGCACCCGCTTCATCGCTACCACAGAATGCACGGCGCACCCCGACTACAAGCGCGCGATCGTCGAGGCCGACGAGGACGACATCGTGCTCACCGAGCGCGTCACCGGCGTGCCGCTGGCGGTGATCCGTACCCCCTACGTGGAGCGCGTGGGCACCAAGGCCGGCCCTATCGCCCGCTGGCTCTTAAGGCACCGCCGGACCAAGCATTTCATGCGCACCGTGTACGCGCTCAATTCGGCGTGGCGCCTGAAGCGCAGCCACGTCGCGGGACCGTCCTCGCGGGACTACTGGCAGGCGGGGAAGAGCGTGAGCGGCATCACGAGCGTCGAGCCCGCGGGAGAGATCGTGCAGCGGTTCGCGGCGGCGGCGCGGGTGGCTAGTCCCGGTTCGGCACCAGCCGCCAGGTGACGCGACCGGGGATCGAATCGAGGACGACGAGCGTCTGCGCCTGCCCATCCGCCAGCACGATGGGTCCCGTTGCGATCAGGGTGTCGGTCATGCCGGCGTGCGAGATCACGACGCTCCAGGCGCCCGGCGCGCCGCCGAAAAACCGCGTCACGGCGCGGAAATTGAGAGGCTGCGCGCTCACCACAAGGCCGGAGCTGTCGGGCTGGGTACGCCAGGCGTCGATCGCCGGCGCCGCCGCCGCGTAGCTGGCGATCCGTAGCCGGCTGTGCCCAGCCGCCGGCAACGACCCAGTGTCGGCCACGATCACGGGCTCCACCGTATGCGTCGCCCCCGCGGTCGAGTCGATCGCGAACGCGCTGTAGCCCAAACTCTCCGTCGCCGCGAAGTCGACAATCAGGCTGTGGGTCGTATCCGACGGCACCAGCACCAGCTCGTGCACGCCCGGCGAGAGGAACGTGGCACGACCCAGTTGGCCGAAGGCGAGGGTGCTCCCCCTTGCCCCGTCCACAAACACGGTGAGCGAGGGCCCCCCGCGAATCGCGTGCAACACGCGAAGCGTTGATGCCTGAGGCAGCGCTGGACCGCTGCCGTCGCCGCAGCCCGCCAGGCCGGCGGCCGCGAGCAGCCAGGCGCGCGCGCTCATGACCCCCGATCGACGACGTATACGTTGCGTTGTGCCGTCGGCACGATGATCAGATCGAGGATGTTCACGTGCTCGGGCAGGCTCAGCACGTAGGCGATTGCGTCCGCGATGTCGTCCGCGCTGAGCGGCTTAAACCCCTGGTACACCGCTGCAGCACGCTCCTTGTCGCCGTGGAAGCGGACTTCGGAGAACTCCGTCTCGACGAACCCCGGGTCCACCGCCGAGACACGGATCGGCGTGCCCGCGACGTCGAGATTCATGCCCTCGGTGAGTGCACGTACGCCGAACTTGGTCGCGTTGTACACATTCCCCATCGGGTACGTCTGATGGCCGGCGGTCGAGCCGATGTTCACGATGTGGCCGCGGCGCCGGCCGACCATGTGCGGCATGATCGCTCGGCTCACGTAGAGCAGCCCCTTCAGGTTGGTGTCGATCATGCGATCCCAGTCCTCGGGATCGCCTTCGTGAATCTTCGCCAGCCCGCTCGCGAGCCCGGCGTTGTTGATCAGGACGTCCGGCACGCGACCGGCACGCACCAGGGCCTCCGCGGTCCGGTTGACCGCCGCGCGGTCCCGCACGTCGACCACCGCGAGTGAAAGAGAGACCCGGTGCTTCGTGCCGAGCTCGGCCGCCACCTGCTCCAGGCGGTCGGCTCGCCGGGCCCAGAGTACCAGATCCGCCCCTTCAGCCGCGAACCGCCGGGCACACGCCTCGCCGATCCCCGAGCTCGCCCCGGTGACGAGAATCAGCTTCCCTTTGATCCTGTTCATACGCTCCGTCATCGCATGTTTCCGGTGTGCCCCAGGGAGAAACGGCCGGGTTGGGGCCAGACGCAGAGTCCGTGCGGCTCACGCCCCACCTTTATCCGGTGCGTCAATTGGCCGGTCTCCGTATCAAAGACGTACACTTCTTCGTCGTAGCGACCCGAGACCCAGAGCTCCTTCCCGTCGGCGGTCACGTTCCCCATGTCGGGACTGCCGCCGCCGGGAACCGGCCACGTCGCCACGACGCGTCGCGTCCACGGGTCGAGCACGCTGATGGACCCGGGTCCGCGACGTCCCCCGGCGGTCGTGTTCCAGCCGCGGTTCGTGATGTACATGAAGCGCCCGTCGCGGCTCGGATAGATCCCGTGCGTCCCCTTCCCGGTCGCGATGAATCCGAGGCGCCGGAACGCCTCGGGGTCCACCAGGAACACGCCGTTCGCCTTCATATCGGCGACGTAGAACACCTGACCGTCCGGCGATGAGCGGATGTCCTGCGGCATGCTCGCGCTGTCCAATCCCCCGGGGTCGAGGGTGAGGTAGCCGATGACCGTGCGGCTCGCGAGATCGAGCTTCACGAGCTGCCCCGAGAACTCGCAGGTCGCGATGGCGAACCGCCCGTCCGCCGTGAATTCCATGTGGTCCACACCCTTGCACTCCAGCGCGACGGACTGCACCAGCGCCATCGTCTTCGGGTCCCGGAAATCGAGCCGCCGCCGCCGCTCGGCCACGACGATGGCGACCCGGCCGTCCGGCGTGAAGTACAGGTTGTAGGGATCGGCGACGGGTACGCTCTTTCCTTCGCGGCCGGTCACCGGATCGATGGGGGTCAGGCTGTTCCCGCGGTTGTTCGCGACCCAGAGCGTCGTCAGGTCGTGAGCGGGAACGACATGCTGCGGCAGTGCCCCGGTCGCAAACGTGCGGACCACGCCATAGCTGTGCGGGTCGATGACGGTGACCGTACCGTCGTGGGAATTGGGGACGTACACGAGCGGGCGGGCCCGCGCCGCGGCGCCCGAGAGGGCGTTCGCGCCGGCCGCGGCGTAGAGATTGACCGTGTCCGGGGGGGTCGCCTTGCGCGCGCTCTCCCCCCGACACGCTGCTCCCAGCGCCGCCGCGCACACGATGTTTCGCGCTCGGATTGGCTTCACAGCGGCAAAAAGATACATCAGTCGTGTCGCCACGCGATCAGGATCTTGCCGACGTTGCGGTTCTCGCGCATGCGCTGAAACGCTTCCGCCGCGCGGGCGACGGGAAACACCGCGTCCACGACCACGCGCAGTGCCCCGCTGGCGAAGCCCGGCAGAATTTCGTCCTTGAACCGGCGCACGATCACCGCCTTCTCGGCGCGGCTGCGGGCCCGGAGCGTCGAGCCCACGATCCGTCCACGCTTCTTCATCAGGAGCGCCAGATCGAGGCGTGCCTCGCAGCCCGACATGGTCGAGAGGATGACGATTCGTCCTCCCTTCTTGAGGACGCGCAGGTCCCCGGCGAAACTCGCTGCCCCGACGGGGTCGAGCACCACGTCCACCGCGTCGCGGCCCCAGCGCTGCTCGATCTCCGCCGCGAAGTCTTGTCGAGCGGTGTCGATCGTCACATCCGCCCCCACCGCCTCGAGGGCCTTGAGCTTGTCGGCGCTGCGGGTCGTGGCGGCGACCCGCGCGCCGCCGCGCTTTGCGATCTGGATGGCCGCGAGCCCCAAGCCGGACGCGCCCGCGTGCACCAGCACCGTCGCCTCCCGCTCGAGGCCGCCTTCGACGATTAGATTCACGAACGCGGTGAGGAACGCCTCCGGGATGCCCGCCGCGGTGACCAGGTCGAGGCTCCCCCCGACCGGTGTCGGGAACACCTGGCCCGCGGGCGCTGCCACGTACTCGGCGTGCCCGCCCCCCGCGAGCAGGGCGCAAACCGGCTCTCCCGTGTCGTCCATCGTGCCCGAGACCTCGAGCCCCAGAATCTCGGATTCCCCGGGCGGCGGCGGGTAGTGCCCGGCGATCTGCGAGAGGTCGGCGCGGTTTACCCCGGACGCCGCGACCCGGATGAGCACTTCGCCCGGCGCGGGCGTTGGCGGGGCCGCGTCGGGCAGCGACGCAACGTAGCGGCCCTGCTCCTCGACCACCCGGAGGTAGCGCATCGGTGCAATCTAGCGCCGGACTGGCCGCGCCACCGCCCGCGATGCACAATTGGTCACCCATTTTTCCATGAGGCGCCCGTGTCGCGGTATCGCCGGTTCGTCGTGTGGCTGTGGTGTGCGGCTGTGCCGCTCGCCGCGCAGGAGCCACCCGACCCCACGGTGGCCTTCCTTAAAATCGACACGATGATCCCGATGCGCGACGGTGTCCGGCTCCACACCAGCATCTTCGTGCCGAGGGGCGAGCATCCACCCCTGCCCTTTATTCTGCAACGCACACCCTACGGAATCGACGAAGCGCCGCGCTGGGTGCTCGCGGGCTACATGAAAGCCCTGGCGGACGAGGGCTACATCTTCGTGTTCCAGGACATCCGGGGACGCTTCAAGTCGGAGGGGCGGTTTGTGATGCAACGCCCGCCGCGCACCTCGTCCGATGCCCGCGCGATCGACGAAAGCACGGACGCGTACGACACCATCGCGTGGCTGCTCAAGAGCGTACCGGGCAACAATGGCCGAGCGGGAATGCTCGGGATCTCGTACGATGGCTGGCTCACGGCGATGGCCATACTCGACCCCCATCCCGCGCTCCGGGCGGCGTCGCCCCAGGCGTCTCCGGCGGACATGTTCCTGGGCGACGATTTCCATCACAACGGCGCCTTCCGGCTGAGCTACGGCTTCGAGTACGCGGTCCTCACCGAGGCCTCCGACACGAACGCGCAGTTCAACTTCGACCGCTACGACACGTTCGACTGGTACCTGACCCTCGGCGCGTTATCCAACGTAAACGCGCGCTACTTGCACGGCTCGCTGCCGAGCTGGAACGACTTCGTGGCGCATCCAAACTACGATGCGTTCTGGCAGCGTCAGGCGATCGGGCCCTACCTGAACCGCGTCGCCGTGCCGACGTTGAACGTCGGCGGCTGGTGGGACCAGGAAGACTTCTACGGGCCGTTGAAGATCTACGAGCTGTTGGAGCGGCACGACTCGCTCAACCGGAACTTCCTCGTGGTCGGCCCGTGGAACCACGGCGGGTGGGCGCACGGGCCGGGCAACACGCTCGGCAACATCGGCTTCGACGTGAATACCGGCGAGTATTTCCGCGACAGCGTGCAGGCGGCTTTTTTCGCGCACTACCTCAAGGACAAGCCGCTGGACCTGCCGGAAGCGCTCACGTTCGAAGCCGGAGCCAACCGCTGGGTGCAGAGCGACGCGTGGCCACCCCGCACCAGCCGCGCCCGCGACCTGTACTTCGGCCCCGCGGGGCGGCTGTCCTTCGAGCGTCCGCTCGAGCGCGCGCCCTCCGCGTTCGACAGCTACGTGTCGGATCCGGCCCACCCGGTCCCGTACCGGAACCGCCCCATCGAGCCGACGTACTATCCGAAGGGATCGGGTTGGTACACCTGGCTGCTGCAGGATCAGCGTTTCGTGCAGAGCCGACCGGACGTGCTCACCTGGGAGACGCAGCCGCTCGGCGACGACGTCGTGGTGCGGGGCGACATCGTGGCGCATCTGTTCGCCGCCACCACGGGCAGCGACGCCGACTGGATCGTGAAGCTCATCGACGTTTACCCGGAGGACCATCCTACCGATCCGAAGCTCGGCGGCTACCAGCTCATGGTCGCGAACGACGTGTTCCGCGGCCGGTACCGCACCAGCTTCGAGCGCCCCGAGCCGATCATGCCCAACGCCGTGAGGGAGTACGTCGTGGACCTCCACACCCAGGATTACCGGTTCCTCCGCGGCCATCGGATCATGGTCCAGGTCCAGAGCACCTGGTTCCCGATCATCGATCGGAACCCGCAGACCTACGTCCCGAACATCTTCCTGGCCCAGGATGCGGATTATCGGAAGGCGACGCACCGCATCTACCGGTCCGCCCGCTACCCGTCGCGCGTCACGTTGCCCGTGGCCGCGCCATGATCAAGCGCTGCTGGGCGGGGGGCGACGACCCGTTGATGCTCGCCTATCACGATGAGGAGTGGGGCGTGCCCCTGCGGGGGGACCGGGACCTGTTCGCGAAGCTCGTGCTCGATGGCTTCCAGGCCGGGCTCTCCTGGCGGGTCATCCTGCACAAGCGCGCCCGCTTCCTCGAGGCGTTCGACGGGTTCGACCCGGAGCGGATGGCCCGCTACGATCGCAAGAAGATCGCGCAGCTCCTCAAGGACCCCGGCATCGTGCGCAACCGCCAGAAGGTGCATGCGGCGATATCGAACGCCCGCGCGTTCCTCGAGTTCCCGGCACCGGACGGGACGTTCGGCGCGTTTCTCTGGAGCTTCGTGGGCGGGGCTCCCAAACAAAATCGCCGCCGCTCGCTCCGCGACCTCCCGGCGCGCACCCGTGAATCCGACGCGATGAGCGACGCCTTGGCAAAGCGCGGCTTCCGCTTCGTCGGGCCGACCATCTGCTATGCGTTCATGCAAGCGGTGGGCATGGTGAACGACCACCTTATTACCTGCTTCCGTCACCACGAGGTGCAGCGCCTCGGTGAGTGACGCCGTCCCGGAGCTCGAGGCCGCGACCCTCCGCCGCGTGACCCGACGCCTCATCCCGTTCATGTTCGTGCTCTACATCGCGAACTACCTGGACCGGGTGAACGTCAGCTTCGCAGCCCTTCACATGAACCGCGACTTGGGCTTCAGCAGCGTCGCGTACGGACTCGGCGCCGGGATGTTCTTCCTCGGGTACTGTCTCTTCCAGATCCCGAGCAACCTCGTGCTCGCGCGGGTCGGGGCACGGCGCTGGATCGGCGGCCTCATGATCACCTGGGGCCTAATCGCCTCCGCCATGATGCTGGTGCGCGGGGTCGGGAGCTTCTACGCCCTGCGCGCGCTGCTCGGGGTGGTCGAGGCGGGGTTCTTTCCGGGGATGATCCTCTACCTCACGTACTGGTTCCCCGCCGTCGAGCGGGCCCGAGCGGTCGCCGGGTTCATGACCGCGATCCCCATCTCCGGCGTGGTCGGCGGGCCCCTCTCCGGAGCGCTACTGGGCTTGAACGGCGTCGCGGGGCTCGCCGGGTGGCAATGGCTGTTCTTGCTCGAAGGGTTGCCCTCGGTGCTGCTCGGCGCCGTCGCCCTCTGGTACCTGACGGACCGCCCGGCGGACGCAGCGTGGTTGCCCGCGGAGGGACGCGCCTGGCTCGCCGAGCGCTTGGGGCGGGAGCAGGCCCGCGCCGCGGGACAGCACGGCACGAGCCTGCGGCACGCCTTGCTGGACGGGGTCGTCTGGCGGCTGGGACTGCTCTACTTCCTGATCATCGTGGGTCTCTACGGGCAGGGACTCTGGCTGCCGCAGATCATCAAGGGCTCATCACAATTGAGCGATCTCACCGTCGGCCTGCTGTCAGCCGCGCCCGCGCTCGCCGCCGCGGTCGCGATGGTCGCCGTCGCGGCGCACTCCGACCGCACCGGCGAGCGGCACCGTCACGTTGCGGGGCCCCTCGTGGCCGGTGCCGTGGGCTTCGCCGCGACCGCGGCGACGCTGGATACCCCGCTCCTCGCCACCGCCGCGCTTGCGTTGTCGGCGATCGGCTTCACGAGCGCCCTGGGGCCGTTTTGGACGCTCCCGACGACGTTCCTGAGCGGGACCGCCGCCGCCGGGGGGATCGCGCTCATTAACTCGCTCGGCAACGTGGCCGGCTTCGCGGGTCCCTACCTGGTCGGACTCGTCAAGGACGCGACGGGCGGGTATGCCGGCGCGCTGCTCGCCTTCGCACTTCTCATGCTGGCGGGCGCGGCGCTCGCGCTCGCCTTGCGCCGCGCGCCCGCCCTACGCCGCTCCGCCGGATAGGTCCGCCGAGGGCGCGAAGCGCGGAGCCCGCCGTGCCTGCGTCGCCTGCTCGTAGGCGAACGCAAGCTTGATCAGCACCGACTCGGTCCACGGCCGCCCGACGAACGAGAGCCCGACCGGCAGCCCGCGCACCTGCCCCATCGGCACGGTGACGTGGGGGTAGCCCGCGACCGCGGCTGGGCTCGAGAAGCTCCCACCGCCGCCCGGATCGCCGTTCACGAGGTCGATCAGCGAGGCCGGTCCGCCCGTGGGCGCGATCAGCGCGTCGAGCTGATGCTCGGCCATCACGGTGTCGATCCCCTGGGTGCGCGCCAGCAAATGGTTCTTGTCGAGCGCGCGCAGGTAGTCCTGGTCGGTGAGCGGGCCCTTGGCCTGGGCCTGAATGAAGATCTCCTGCCCGAAGAAGGGCATCTCCTTGTCCTTCACGCGCTCGTTGAACGCGATCAGGTCCGCCAGCGTCTTCGCGCCCGCGCCGGGAGCCCACTCGCCGAGGTACTTGTTCAGGTCCGCCTTGAACTCGTACAGCAGCACCGCGTACTCGGACTCGTCGAACTGGCCCGCGGTGGCGATGTCCGCGGGATCCACGATCACCGCGCCGAGGCGCTTGAGCGCGTCGATCGCACTCTCCATGAGGGCGTCGGTAGCCGGGCTGTAGCCCATGAACCGGGAGCGACACACCCCCAGGCGCGCTCCCTTCAACCCCGCGGGGTCGAGGACGCTGGTGTACTCGGTCCGCGACCGGCCGGCGCTCGCGGCGGTCGCCTCGTCGCGTGGGTCCACCCCCGTGAGAGCGCCCAACAGCGTGGCCGCATCGGCCACGGTGCGCGCCATCGGGCCGGCGGTGTCCTGACTGTGGGCGATCGGGACGACCCCGCTCCGGCTCACGAGTCCGAGCGTCGGCTTGATCCCAACGATTCCGCAGCAGGTGGACGGCGAGACGATCGAGCCGTCGGTCTCCGTTCCGATCGCCACCGCACAGAGATTGGCGGCGACGGCCACGCCCGAGCCGGAGCTGGACCCCGAAGGCGTGCGATCGAGGGCATACGGGTTGCGGCACTGACCGCCCCGCCCGCTCCAACCGCTCGACGAGTGGGTCGACCGAAAATTGGCCCACTCGGAGAGGTTCGCCTTGCCGAGCAGCACGGCGCCCGCGGCCCGCAGCCGCTCGACCAGGAAGGCGTCGCGCGGCGGCGCCACTCCCGCGAGCGCGAGCGAGCCGGCCGTGCTCTGCATTCGATCCCGCGTCGCGACATTGTCCTTCACGAGCACCGGGATGCCGTGCAGCGGCCCGCGCGTGCCTTTGGCCTTGCGCTCGGCATCGAGCGCCGCGGCCTGCGCCAGCGCGTCGGGATTGGCTTCGAGGACCGCGCGCAGGGTCGGTCCTCTCCGGTCCAGCTCTTCGATCCGCTGGAGATAGGCCGCTACGAGCGAGCGCGCGGTGTATTTCCCCGACTCAAGGCCCGCCTGCAGCCCGGCGATGGTGGCCTCCTCGAGCTCGAACGGCGCGGCGACCCGCGCGGTGGGTCGACTGACCCCGCGCGCGAGCGCGGGGAGCGTGGGACCCACCGCCGCAACTGACCCGCTCACTGCGGCATGCTCGAGAAACGCACGGCGGTCCATCGTCCAATCGCTCATTGACGGTCTCCTCGTGGAAATGACAGACGGCGGGAACGGGGCTAAACTTGCTGCCACTCGGGACTCACGGCCAGCGATGCAGCAGACAGTCGGAGGGCAGTCGGACGTAGGAAGGCTCCGCCGCGTCGCCGTGAAGCACGCGCGCGACGCATTCGGCGACGCCGCCGCGGTCGATCGTCAGTGGCGCGACCTGGGCTACACCGCCCGCCCGGACGTCACGGCGGCGACGGCTGAGTACGAGCGCTTCCTCGCGCTGCTCGAGACGGCCGGCATCGAGACGCTACGCCTGCCGCCGGATCCCACGGTGGGCCTCGACTCGCTCTATGTGCGGGACGCGTCCATCGTGTGCGAGCGCGGCGTCATCCTCTGCAACATGGGCAAGCCGCAGCGGCGCACCGAGCCCGCCGCCCAAGAGGCCGCCTTCCGCGCCGCCGGGATCCCGATTCACGGTCGCATCACCGGCGACGGGACCGTGGAGGGCGGGGACGTGTGCTGGATCGACGAGCGCACCCTGGCGGTGGGTCGGGGCTACCGGACTAACGACGCGGGGATCCGCCAGCTGCGTGACCTCGTCCAGGACTCCGTGGACGAGGTTGTCGCGGTGCCCCTGCCCCATTGGCACGGACCGGAGGACGTCTTCCACCTCATGTCGATCGTGAGCCCGATCGACCGGGACTTGTTCCTCGTCTACTCGCCCCTGATGCCCGTGCCGTTTCGCGAGGCGCTCATCTCCCGCGGCATCGCGCTCGTCGAGATCCCGGACTCCGAGTTCGCAACGCTGGGGTGCAACGTCCTGGCGGTCGCGCCGCGCGAGGTGCTGATGGTCGCCGGCAATCTGGAGACGCGGGCCCGGCTCGAGCGCGCCGGCGTGACGGTGCACGAGTTTGCGGGGCGGGAGATTTGCCTCAAGGGGGGTGGCGGGCCGACGTGCCTGACCCGACCGCTGATGCGGGACCGGAGCTAGCGCCCCCCGGCGGGCGCCCCAGTCTTATATTGGAGCCGAACCCCGTCTCTGGGAGGGTGCCATGTCGAGAACTGTCCTCGCGGCCGCGGCCGCGGCCGCGGTGTTGATCGGTCTCGCCGCGTGCGGTGGCGGCAAGCAGCAGTCGACCAAGCGAGCGGCGACCGGGTCCAAGGCCACGGCGAAGCCCGCCGCATCCGAGCAGAAAAAGAAGACGACCGCCAAGCCCGACACCGCCCCGGCGAAGAACCCGCTGACCAACAACTAGCCGGCGGTCAGGCCGACAGGGCGCGCAGCTCCTTTTCGACGCGCTCGCGCTCGACCGCTTCGCCGAGCGAGTCGAAGAGCTCACGGGCGCGCTCGAGGTACGCACGGGCCTCGTCCTGCTGCCCGAGGCGGCTGCGGAACAAAGCGTACGCGTGGTACACTTGCGCTTCGGTGGCCACCGAGCGCTCCACCGCCTTGGCGAGCTCGATCGCCTGCTCGAAGAAGACGAATCCAGTCTCGTCCCCCTGGGCGCCGCGCAACCGGCCCATCAAGGTGTAAATCTGCGCCAGGCGGCGGATCACATGCCCGCCGATGGCCACCTGCTCCGCGCGCCGCAGCTCCGCCTCAGCTTCCAAGAGCCGGCCTGCCTCGAGGTCCAGCTCCGCGAGGTTCAAGCGGATCGAAAGCTCGAGACGCGCGTCCCGCGGCGCCCGTTGCGCCCAGGCCAGCGCCTCTCGGTACGCCGCCGACGCGGCGGTGTAGCGCCCAAGCTGCGCGTCCAGCAGTCCCTGCTCGTTCAGCACGCCCGCCATCTCGTCCGCCGGGCCGGCGGCCTCGAAGCGCTCGCGTGCTCGCCGCAGGAACTCGCCGGCGGCGGCGAGATCGCGTTGCTTCCGTGCCAGCACGCCCAGCTGCCGCTCCAACCGGCCGGCGCGCGGCGCGTCGCTCGCGGCCTCGGCGAGTCGGAGTCCCCGGCTGTACCACGCCTGGGCGCCGCCCCATTGTCCCTCCGCGAGTGCCACGTCACCGAGCCCCTCGGACGCCGCAGTCGCCCCCGCTTGATCGAACTCCGCCTCGGCGAGCGCGAGCGAGCGCTGGAAGTGACGCGCGCCCGCGGCGTACTCGCCCATCGCGAGGCACACGTAGCCCAACGCGCGCAGTGCCTCCACCTCCGGGCGGCGGTCCTGGAGCGCTTCCGCGACGCCGAGCGCCACCTCGTACCAGCTCCGCGCCTGCGTGTGCCGGCCCACCTCCTCCTCGAGCCGGCCGGCGCGCAGCAGCGCCGCGACCACGCCCGGCGCGTCGGCGCGCTGCTGGCATTCGAGCGCCTCCACGTACGCTTTGAAGAGCACCTGGAGGTGCTCGGTGATGCGGTGGAACGCCTGCGGCATCCGGCGGCGCAGCTCGTCCGGGTGGACGCCCCGTTTCCCGAGGGTGAGATACGGACCCGAGCTCGACCACAACGTGGCCTCGTCCGGTCGCGCGATCGAGACCAACAGGGCGCGCAGAGGCGCGAGCGCCTCGAGCTCGGGCATCAGCGCGAGGGCTTTCTCGACCCGAACCGGAGCGGGCCCGGTCACAGGCCGTACTCCTTCATCTTCCGCGTCAGGGTGTTGCGATGGATCCCGAGAATCTCCGCGGCCGCGCCGATTTGCCCGTTGGTATGGGCGAGCACGCGGGCGATGTGCCGCGCCTCCGCCTCCGCCAGGGTGAGGAGGCCGCCCTGAGGTCGGTCGGCTAGGGTGGTCTCCTCGCCCCGCAGCTCGTCCGGGAGGTGGTCGGCCCGCAGCGTCTCGTCGTTCGCCACGATCACGGCCCGCTCGATCACGTTGCGCAGCTCACGCACGTTGCCTACCCAGGCGTGGGCGCGCAGCAGCTCGAGCACCCGGTCCGAGATCGACTGGATCTTCTTGCCGTAGCGTCCGGCGAAGAGGCGGACGTAGTAGGCGGTGAGCAGCACAAGGTCGTCTCCCCGCTCGACCAGCGTGGGGAGCCGGATCGTCACGACCGCGAGGCGATAGTAGAGGTCTTCGCGGAACCGCCCTTGCTTGATGGCCTCCTTGAGATCGCGGTTGGTGGCCGCGATGAGGCGCACGTCGACGGGGATCGTTTCGCTGCCCCCCACCCGCTCGATCTCGCGCTCCTGGACCGCGCGCAGGATCTTCGCCTGCAGCGCGAGGCTCATGTCGGCGATCTCGTCGAGGAACAGGGTGCCGTTCGCCGCCTGCTCGAAGCGGCCGATCTTCCGCGTGACGGCGCCCGTAAACGCGCCCTTCTCGTGACCGAACAGCTCGCTCTCGAGCAGGTTCTCGGGGATCGCGGCGCAGTTGACCGCGACGAACGCGCCCGTCGCGTGCGGTCCGTTCATGTGAATGGCGCGGGCAACCACCTCCTTGCCCGTCCCGGACTCCCCCTGGACGAGCACCGTGGCGGAGCTCCCCGCGACCCGGGCCAGGAGCTTGTAGACGTCGAGCATGGCGGGACTCTGGCCGACCAGCGCGTACGGGCCGACCGCGTGCGGCTCGACGAGCGGCAACGCGATCGCCGTCTCGCTGGCCACGGAGCGGAGTCGCTCGAGCGCGCGCACCAGCTCGTCGCGGCGCAGCGGCAGGGAGAGGACGTCCAGCACGCCCGACTTCTCCGCCCGCAGCACGAGACCCATCGACGGCGCCTGCGCCACGGCGATGAGGCGTGGGGTGCCGGTCGCCCCTCGTAGCGTGTCGACCCACCAGGACAAATCGTCGTCCGGGTGCTCGCCCAGCACGGCCAGCACCACGTCCCACCGCTGGCCGGCGAGCTGCCGTACCGCGCGCGGCAAATCCGGCGCGGTGTCGACCTCGAGCCGGCCATCGTCGGCCCATTGCCGCAGGTTTTGCAGCAGACTGCCGGCGCTCCCGCCCTCGCCGGCGACCACCAGAATCCGCAAGAGTGCCAATTCCTCCTTCGGCCCTGCGGACCGGACCGAGGGCTCCATGCGAACCTGTGGAGTCATCCCCTCGTCCCGGCGCCGCCCAGATACCGGGCGACGAGCACGAGCGCATCATCCGTGCCCTTGCCGTGACGAGCGAGGATCTGATCGGCGAGGTGTTGCGGCGACGCCTCGAGCGAGAGCCCGTCGGCGAATCCCTCCCGGATGCCGTCGGTGGCGAAGATGAGCGTATCGCCGGAGGCGACGGGGAGGACGACCGGGTGGAGCCGCGGCAGCTCGGATCCGACGATGCCGCCGCGCGTCACCAGACCCGCCCGCGGTGCGCCCGACCGCGCCGCGCCATCGCCGTACAGCAGCTGGCCTTCGACGTTGCCGACCCCGAGCCACGTCATGGACCGGTCGGATCGGTCGAACACCGCGACACTCATCACGACACCCCGCGTTCCCTGGAGTGCCCGGTGACAGCGCTCGACGAGCGGCACCGGTGATTCGGTCGCGTGCCGCTCGAGCGCGGCCACCGCGGCCCGTGCCGCCGTCGCCGCCTCGGCACCGTGGCCAAGTCCGTCCACCACGGCCACGAGCGCGCCCGTCCGGACCTGCTTGACGAAGTGCAGGTCCCCCGATTGCGCCTCGCCCGGAAGGGCCAGCGAGGCCACGCCCCACTCGATCAACGCGGGCGTGCCCACGGACGTCTCAGGCATTCACGCGTCGCCATTTTTTCATCGTCACAATGGTCCCCTTCCCGACGGTCGACGCGACATCGAAGTCGTCCATCAAGCGCCGAGCGCCCGGGAGGCCCAGGCCCAGGCCGCCGGAGGTCGAGTAGCCGTCCTCGAGCGCACGCGCGACGTCGCGGATGCCCGGTCCCTGGTCGCGCGCCACGACCACGACGCCCTGGCGATCGCCGTTGGTCACGACGCTCAACACGACTTCCCCGCGTTTGGCGTAATTCAGGATGTTGCGGGCGATCTCGGAAATGGCGGCGGCAATCACCGTCTGGTCCCCGCTCGAGAACCCCGCCTCGGCCGCCAGATCCCGCCCGCGTTGCCGGGCGGTGACGACGTCGACGTCGGCAGCGATCGGGATCAGCAGCTCGTCAGCCACGATCGATACGTCCCGTTCCGCCCGTTCCGCGCTCGATGCGGAGCTGCGCCTGGTGGTCGAGGAACAGGAGGCCTTCCTCGAGATCCAGCGCGGTGGACACGCCCTTGAGCGTGAGGCCGAGCTGGACCATGGCGAACGCAACCTCGGGCTGAATCCCGACGATCACGGTTTCCGCGCCGCGCAGCCGCGCCATGTGGGCGATGTCCCGGAGCGTACGGACGGCGAACGAATCCATCACGTCGAGCGCCGTGACGTCGACGATCACACCCCGGGCCCGGAAGCGCCCGACGCGCTCGATCAGCGCCTCACGCAGCTGGGAGAGATCGGCGTCCGTGAGCGCCGACTGGATGGAGGCGATCAAGTAATGGCCCTGCTTCAGGATTGGTACTTCCAAGCGCCCTCCGTCGACGGAGTGGGAAGCAGGTCACGCTTTCGGGGTCAGCTCTTCCAGCGGCAGGACCTTGTAGCCGAGCAGCCGCTCAGCCTCCTCGATGCCCCCTTGGAGGTCGCCGACCGTAGCCATCTCGCTCAGGTCCACACCGATCGTCACCAGCGTCTGCGCGATCTCGGGCGAGAGGCCCGTCACGATGACCGTCGCACCCAGCAGGCGCGAAGCCTCGACCGTCTGCACGAGGTGGTTCGCCACGTTCGAGTCCATGGCGGCCACGCCCGTGATGTCGATGACGACCACCTTCGCGCGGTTGGTGCGGATCGCGCGCAACAGCTGCTCGGTGAGCTGCCGGGCGCGCTGCGGGTCGATGACGCCGATGATCGGCAGAATCAGCAATCGCTCGCGCACCT